>VOFK01002889.1_pt1 | contig 47754 bp, 74 predicted proteins | sample 5384121 | NCBI WGS metagenome assembly VOFK01 (sample SAMN12384730, study PRJNA508395) | human gut metagenome | isolation source: healthy gut J | host: Homo sapiens | reverse complement strand
CTCAGTGTGCGTTGATTACGTATTGCTTAGAAGTAATCACTTCTCAAGCTCGATGGTGTTCTGCTCGTTGAAAAGCTCCGCGTACTTGAAAAGCTCGTTCCAGTCGTACTTGACGCCGTATTCCTTCTCGATGAAAGCTATGGTATCCTTGAGCACTTGGGTGGAGTAGGGGTGTGCGCCCGGCTCGTTGTGGATCATGGCCATCGTTACGGGGAAGTCCGGCAGGTTCACGCGGCGGCGCTGGATCATCGAGGTACACTCGGAAGCGTTGCAGGGCATATTGGTAGTGACGAAGGCCTTGCCGATTATCGGGAAAGCATCGTCTATCGCAACGCCGGTCTCTGCCGCGCAGCGGGAGCAGACGTCCGCCGGCAGACCGTAGGACTCGGCAACGTCGATATAATACGGCTCAATATGCTGGTCGACATCGCAGATGATGAACTCAGGCAGCGTCTGGAGCGGGAACGGTATAAGTCCCTTGAAGCCCGTCAGGAACAGCGGGGGCAGCACCTCGTCAAAGGGGAGGAAATCGTCGCTGCGCGGGCCGCCGCCGAGGCGCTTGTCGTTTGCGAGCACAAGCGCGATGCGCTTTGTCAGGCTCTGCACGATGGCGTGCATATTCGCATGCGCGGTGCGCAGCTCATAGCCGCGATAGCCCTCAAACAGGCGGTCAATGAACATAAAGGTGCCGAGGTAGGAGCCCATCCAGCGGTATTCCCAGAAGCCCTTCAGGCACGGGATGGGCGCGGAAGCGACCATCTGCACCATGCTCGAGAGGTTATTGAGCCACTGCGTATAGTCGTAGAGCGTGTCCTTCACGCCGCGCCATTCGCGCCACTTCGCAACGCCGGTCTTGTCATAGTAGCGGGAGCGCTGACCGCCGACACCGTGCTCGGCCTGCCAGATGGGGTCGAAGCGCTCGAGCTTTTTGTCGATCTTCGCGATCAGCTTATCTGTTGCTTTCATATCTCACTTGCCTCCCTGTATCTGCTTGATCTCCAGAGATTCGATGAATGCTTGGAAACGGGTACGCAGCTGGCCCACCGCGCCGAGAGCGTATTCCTTCTCGATGGTGCAGGTGGGGATGCCCAGCTCGTTCGTGAAAATATGGTGGGCGAGGATCTTTTCGTAGCTCCAGAACTCGCAGAACTTCATGTTCTCGTAGATCACGCCGTCGGCATGGAACTCGTCGACAAGGCGCTTGACCTCAGCATGGCGCTGGTCGATCTTCTCGCCGTCCATGAAGCGGGCGCACTGGTTCCAGTGCAGGTAGTGGCGGCAGATGGCATAGGCGCTCTCACCGTCACGGATCTCGATCTGTCGCGGCCGGGGAAGGAGCCGAAGCAGTAGCGATCGGCAACGACCATCGCGCCGCAGCTCTCGATGAGCTTTGTGAACTCCGGGTCGTCTATCTCGGAGCCGACGAGCACGACCTTTGCGCGGAACGGGAACTTCTCTTCCGGTTCGCGGGTCTTAAGCTCCTCAAGCGTCTCTTCAAGGTAGGGCTTGATGAGGTAGTGCGGGCAACCTGGCTGACGAGCTGGATGACGTGGAACTCATAGCCCGTGATGTTGGGGTTATCCGCCTTGCGGAAATCGCCGATCTCGGTGATGATGCGGCTGATCTCGTTATGGTCCTCGATGGCCTTGCGCATGGCCTTCTCGGAGGTGTCGATGCCGTATTCCTCGTGCAGCTTGTCCACGACCTTGAGCTTGAGCTGACCCTCGTAGTATTCGAGGTTGGTCTTGTCGCCCTTCATGGGCGGGTCGATCTGCGTGACGAAAAGAACTTCTCATTCTTCACCGGGTTGATGAGGAAGAAATGCTCCTCCATGCGCTCCATGGCCGCGCAGCACTCCGCGCCAACAGGGCGTTGAGATAGTTGTACCCGCCTTCGATGGCGCGCTCGAGAAGGGAGCGGGCATAGGGGCAGGTGCGGTTGGTCATGTAGTAGCTGGCGACATCGGTGGATGTGCAGCGCGGCGCTCTCAGTCTGGACGAGAAGCAGCCGGGAAGGTTAAGCAGGACCTCGGGTATGTAGTAGCAATTGTAGCCCAGAGCATACTTGCCTTCGTTCACTGCCTGAGTGACAAGCTCATTTTTGAGCATCCTGAAGCAGGTTCTCAAAATAAATCAGATGCTTAAGATCTTTCAAGCAATACACCTCTTTTGAAATTTTTCCGTTTTTCCGCAAGGCAAGCGTGCCGCAGCGCATCGCAAGGCGCGCTCGCTTATGACAAAAGTTTAGCACATCGGAACTCGATAGTCAAGGAAATCACTGAAATCTCTTGGTATTTTCAACTTTTTTTCACCGTATCGCAGACGTGTTTTGACACGGCGAGCGCTTTTGTATAGCCTTGCCCTAACATTATATCCGGAAGAAAATTTACCGACGATTCACATATCGCTCTTGCACACGGCGCAGAAAAATGTTAATCTGTTCTCAGGGGAAAACCGACCACGGTGCCAGGTTTCCGGTTTTTACGAAAATCTAAACATAATTTACAGGGAGAGTGGTTATTATGGTCAAACTGATTATAGGCCTGAAAGGATCCGGCAAGACGAAAGCTCTGGTGGGTCTGGTATGCAAAGCGGTCGATGAGGATACCGGCGACGTTATCTGCATCGAGAAGGATCGCAAGCTCACTTATGATATTCCTTACAAGGCGCGTCTTATCGACGCCGGCAGCTACGATATCGGCAGCTATGAGTTCCTGAAGGGCTTCATTTCCGGTATACACGCAGGCAATTATGACATTACCCACTTCTTCATTGATAATTTCTTCAAGCTCGTGGATGATAAGTCCGAGGGCTCGCTCGTCGGCTTCATCCAGTGGCTGGCGGCATACTCCGATAAGGAGAACATCGAATTCGTCATCAGCATCTCGATGGATCCCGAGACTGCACCCGACGTGCTGAAGCAGTACATGATATAAATAACAACAGGCTCGCCGCAAATCACGGCGAGCCTGTTTGTTCTAAAGCGATACGCTAAGAATACGAGCGCGGCGATGACAATGATGACGATGACCGGGACGAGCGGGTTCATCTGATCCTGCGCCGCCCTGTGCGCGTCACCGTATTCCTCGGTGAGACTGTCCCGCCCCGAGACGGCGCACATGCAGGCATAGCACAGCTCCCGCGCGTCCTCGGCGGGAATGTCCGGCAGCGCCTGCGCGAGCTTTGCGGCGAGCATCCATTGCCTGACGCTGCTCACCGGCAGAGCTGCACCGGAGCCCCAAAGGGTAAGCTCCCCGCCGTCCAGCTCCGCGAACGTTTCAAACAGCCGGTATACCGCGCCGTCACGGTCGGCGTGCCAATAGGCAGCAGCACCGCTGCCCTGAACACAGAGGCGGGTCGTAAAGGTCGCGTCCGAGCCGTAGCCGGAGTTTTCATTCACCTGCCTGAGCGCTGCCTTGAGGCGCTCAAGCTCTGCGCGTTCCTGCTCCGTCATCACGGAAGCTCCTTATACATCGCGGGTGCGTCCGCCTTGGTCACGTTCTCGGTCACGGCGGTGACCTCGACCCTGAGCGTACGCTGGCCGAAGGCGATCTCGATCACATCGCCGACCTTGACCTGATAGCTGGCCTTGACCTGCCTGCCGTTTACGCTGACGCGCTCGCCGTCGCAGGCGTCGTTGGCGACGGTGCGGCGCTTTATCAGCCGGGAAACTTTCAGATATTTATCGAGCCTCATCATAAACTCCTTATGAATGGATGACACCATCAGCTGATGGTATTTATAAAACAGCCGCCTTTTCTGAACGGAAAGGCGGCTGAAAATCAAAGCTTATTCTTACTTTGCGACGACGTCCTTCAGAGCCTTACCGGCCTTGAAAACGGGAACGCGGCTTGCGGGGATCTGGATCTCTTCCTTGGTCTTGGGGTTGCGGCCGACGCGGGCGTTGCGCTCCTTGACCTCAAATGCGCCGAAGCCGACGAGCTGAACCTTGTCACCGCCGACGAGAGCTGCGGTAATGGCCTCGAATGCTGCGTTAACGGCCTTTTCGCTGTCCTTCTTGGAAAGAGCGGTCTTCTCTGCGACGGCTGCTACGAGTTCTGCCTTATTCATTATATATTTCCTCCTAATTGATTCTACGGCTTGCTGCCTGTTTATTGGAGTGTTCCCCAAAAGGCGGTGGAATACTCATTGCCGTACTGCCCGCTGAACGGACAGCAGTCAAACTCTACCACACTTTTCCCTGTTAATCAAGAGAAAATTGCAATATAATCAGAGTTTCACATAAAAATTAACGGATGTGCAAGAAATTCGCGATTTTTTTCCCCGCCGGGGATGAGTTTCATGTCCTCTTTGGTGATGGAGCGGAGCGCGATAGTCGACACGAGATACACTATCACCGCGACGGCGATGGCCACAAGCATGCACAGCGCGATGCGCGACCACGATACCGCGCCAATGAAGCGCGAGCACAGGCCGTATATCGCCCAGGCTGCCGCGCCCATGAGGACGCTTTGCGGCAAGGGACGGGCAAAGATGCCGAAGAGCTTCGGGCGGTGATTAAGAGCGACACATATAAAGATGTAGTTCATCAACGCCATGACGATGTAGCTGACGAGAGTACCGACCGGCGCGCCGTATATGTTGATGGAGCGCTGCGCGACGAGGAACCAGTTGACGATGATCTTCACAAGCCCGCCGCTTATCATCGTGACCATGGTGAGCTTTTCGTGCCCGGAGGCCTGGAGAATGGCGTTTTCCATCAGCACCGTGCAGACGAAGAACGAAGCCGCGCCCATTATTGCCAGCAGTCCCGGACCCGCGGCGTTGCTGTTGGGGTAGAGGACGTTCATTATCGGGTAGGCAAGGACAGTGAGCCCCACGCCCATCGGCAGGCTGATGACGGCGGAGATGCGCATCGCGTCCGCCGAGGTCCTGCGTGCAGCGGCGTTCGCGCCCTTGGCGATAGCGCCGGATATCTCCGGGACGATCGCTATCGTGAGCGGCGTTATGAAAGCCGCAGGGAGATTGAAGAGCGTCTGCGCCTTGCCGTATACGCCGTAGAGCACCTTTGCCTGTAATAGGAGAAGCCCGCGGCGGACTGGAGACGGTTCATGCAGAGCTTGGAGTCGACGGAGTTGAGGATGGCCATGATGCATGCGCCGAAAGCGATGGGGATGCCGATGGAGAGAATGTCCTTTACGATCTTCCACGCAGAGTCGACGACCTCATCATCGTCAGGCGTGTCGTTCGGGTCGTGGATACCGGCAGTGTAGGACGCGGACAGCTCGGAGTAGTGGCGGCGCTTGTATATTATCATATACAGCAGGGAAATGACCGAGCCGATGGAGACGCCAGTATCGCGCCGGCAGCCGACGGGCTTGCCGAAGCCGGCCTTGAGCAGGCATGAGGCGAGGATCAGGCCGGAGATGACCTTGAAGAGCACTTCGAGCACCTCGTCCACCGTGGTGGGGATCATGTTGCCGTTACCCTGACAGTAGCCGCGATAGGCCGAGAACAAGGCACACAAGAAGTATTGCCGGCGCCATTGCCTTTATGCTCAGCGCGGCGTCGGGGTTCTCAAGGTACTTTGTCCGCCAGCCACTCCGGGAACAGGAACAGTATCAGCGCGAAGATGACGCCTATCACCGCAAAGGTCGCGAGTGCGACGCGGAAGGTCTTTTCCTCCTGCTTTGCCCGGCCGTTTGCGTCCGCCTCCGCCACAAGGCGCGACAGTGCCACGGGCAGACCGGCCGTCGCCAGAGTGAAGAAGATGAAATATATGCTGTAGGCAGCTCGTGAACATGGAGTACCCCTCATCGCCGAGGATGTTGCCGAGCGGTATCTTATATATAAAGCCCAGCAGCTTCATTATGATCACGCCGACGGTAAGGATCGCGGCGCCGTGTATATAGGGTTGAAATTTCTGCTTTTTGCCATTGCTCCTCCTGAAAGCAGAGATACGCATTATAAATTTGAAAATACGTTCCAAATATACACGCATAATAACAAAAAAATCAAGGGCAATACCGCGCATGGTACTGCCCTTATGATCTTAGTGCTTCGACAGGATGTGGCGCGCCACATGTACGCCGCTGGCGGAGGCGTGGGACAGGGGAGTGCGTGACGCCGGAGCAGTCGCCGATGACATACAGCCGGGGCACTTGGTCTGGAGATCGTCGTCGATCTCGACTTCCATATTATAAAACTTGACCTCGACGCCGTAGAGCAGCGTGTCGTCGTTGGCCGTGCCGGGGGCAATCTTGTCGAGGGCGTAGATCATTTCGATGATGCTGTCGAGAATGCGCTTCGGGATAACGAGCGAGAGGTCGCCGGGAGTCGCGGACAGCGTCGGGCGTGACGAAGTTCTCCTATCCTGCGCTTCGGTGCTGCGGCGGCCGCGGATGAGATCGCCGAAGCGCTGGACCATGACGCCGCCGCCGAGCATGTTGGAAAGCCGTGCAATAGACTCGCCGTAGCCGTTGGAGTCCTTGAAGGGCTCGGTAGTGCTTGGAGACGAGCAGGGCGAAGTTGGTGTTCTCGGTCTGCTTGGCCGGGTCCTCATAGCTGTGGCCGTTGACGGTCACGATGCCGTTGGTATTTTCGGTGACGACCGCGCCCTTCGGGTTCATGCAGAAGGTGCGCACCAGATCCTCGAACTTCTCGGTGCGGTAGACGATCTTGCTTTCGTACAGCTCGTCGGTCAGGTGGGGAGAATATCTCCGCCGGAAGCTCGACGCGCACGCCGATGTCGACGCGGTTGGACTTTGTGGGGATGTCGAGCTCTTGCACACGCCCTCCAGCCACTTGCTTCCGCTGCGCCCGACGGAGACGACGCATTCCTTACATTCATAGCTCTCGCCGCCCGCATGGACGGTATAGCCGCCCTCGCGCTTTTCTATGCCCGTGACGGCCGTGTTGAAGTGGAAGTCCACCCCTGTCCTTCAGCTCATCGTATATGTTTGCCCAGCACGACATAGTTTATATCTGTGCCCGTGGCGCACCTGCGCGTCAAGAAGATGCAGGCCGTTTTCAAGGCACATGCGCTTTATCTTCGTGTTGGCCGTGGAGTAGAGCTTCGTGCCCTCGCCGCCGTGGCTGAGGTTTATCTCGTCCACATACTGCATCAGCTCGATGGCCTCCTGCTTGCCGACATATTCGTACAGCGTGCCGCCGAACTGGTTTGTAATGTTGTATTTTCCGTCCGAAAAAGCGCCCGCGCCGCCGAAGCCGCTCATAATATTGCACACGGGGCACTTCGCGCAGACCTTCACCTTTTTTTCCGTCTAGCGGGGCGCGAGCGGACGCCCCAGCTCAAACACGGCAATTTTCAGTTCCTTGCCGGCCTGTGCCAGCTCATATGCGGAAAATATACCGCCGGGGCCTGCGCCGACAATTATCACATCATAGTTCGTCATCGCTTGCTTCCTCCATATGTTTTTCGTTTCCGGGCATACGTATGCGCGCATCCGCCGCCGCAAAAAGACTCCGCGTTCCCGCCCGGGGAACACGGAGCCGCAAAATGTATCCTCGCTTTACCTTACTACATACGGCGCGATAAGTCAAGTGAACGTTATGTGAATAAACGCTTTTCCCCTGTACGCGCCGCGCTGGAGGAGCTTGTGCCATGAAGCGCGATAAACTGACGCTGGAAAATGATTTCTTCGGAACGGGAAGCATCAGCCGCATCCTTTTTAAGATAGCGCCGCATACCGCCGCTGCCGGGACACGCTGAAATGCTCGGCCGTTTTTTCTCTGCTTGTTTATGGTGGTGGGCGCGGCGGCATTCATTCTGGTGCCTGACGTTCTCATCCGCATCTTTTCCAAGGACGCCGGGGTGCTTGCCATCGGGCGTCATGCGTTCCCCATTATCGGGTGCAGCTTTCTGCCCGCCGTTGTCTCGCTCATGATGCCCGTATTCTTTCAGGCCATCGGCTATGGCCGCACGAGCCTTGCGCTGTCTCTTCTGCGGCAAATCGTCTGCCCTGCTGCCGCTGTTCTGGCTGCTGGCCAGCTGGGGCTGGACTTCACATGGTTTGCTTTTCCGGTCTCTGAGGTCATCTCCGGCGGCGTCGGGCTGCTGCTCTACCGGCGTGTAGTAAGGCAATGGCAGCGTGCCGCGCAATAGGCGCGCGGCACTTCCTGCAGGCGAATTATGAAAAGGGATGCTGTTCACATTGCGGCATCCCTTTTTCCGCGCAATGCGGCGTTTTTTGTTGCCTTTGCGCCCGCGCTGGTTTATAATTGCATTTACATTGCAGTATACATTTTTCAAGGGAGAACGGCTTTTATGGTCAAAAGCAAGCGGCAGGCCGCCGCTATCATACTTATCACCGTCTTTCTCGTTGCGCTGACGCGTGGCCTTACGATATCGCATAATATGGAGCTCCACTCCGACGAGCATGTTTTCTTCACCGCCGCACAGAGCTTGAAGGGCTATCTCTCCGGCTCATCGCCGGTGTATGAGGAGGTCAAGGAGTACCCGAAGGAGCCATCGTTTTTCAGCTCCCCCCTTTCACATCCTCACAGCCGTCATAAACCGGCTGTGCTCCGCCGGGATCTCCCGCGCCTCAGCGGCCGCATCGCGGATGTCTTCTATTTTACCATAGGCGTCGCGCTGGGCGGCGTGATAATATACCGCTTTTTCTCCAAAAAGCCGGTGTATACCGCGCTTTATGGGCTTATCGCGGTGTTTTCGCTGATGCATATCGAGCAGTCACGTTACGGCACGGGCGACGCGATATCGCTGTTTCTCCTGATGTCCGTCGTGCTGCTGACGGCCTCTGGCCTCTCCGCGGAGAAGCGGCGCGGCATGCATGTCGCTTTTGCCGTGTTTGCCGCCGGGGCGGCGGGCGCCGTGAAGTACCCGCTCGTCATCTTCGCCGCGATTCCGGCCTTCGCCGCCGTCCGCCTTATGCGCGGCGCGCCGCGCGGGAGGAAGCTCGCGGCTGCGGCGGCGTTTCTCGCGGTGCTCTGGCTGGGTTTCGCCGTTTTTTCGCCGAAGGCCGCGCTCGACCCCATGTATATCTATCGTGCCTCAACGCGTGAGCTGGGCGATTATCTCGGCGCGGCGGGCCTCCCCCTATTTGAAGCTCTGGTCGAATTTTATGAGCATATTTACATATTCCATGCTCTACTCCGGCTTCCCGCTCATGCCGCTGTGGCTGTTTCTCGCGCTGCGCGCGGCTTTCCGGAAAAGACGGGCGGCAACGGCGTGCGCGTGTTCTTCTGCCGCGTGATGCCCGTGATGCTCATCGTCTTTTTCTCCTATAACCTCCTTGCGACGTTTTTCGCCATGCGCTCGTTCTACCCCTTCTTCTTCCTCGGCGACCTTTACGTTGCCGCCGCGGCGGGGAACTGGCTACAGCGCGGCGGTGCGCGGCGCGCGGCAGTAGTGCGCTTTCTGCTTTCATGGTCCTGCGCGGCGCGTGGCTCGTCGGCGCGATGTCCGCGCGCAAGACGGCGCGCGCATGACAGCGCTTATAGAGTCCGCCGTGGACGATTCGTGGATAAGACCACCATCCTCTCCGGATACATCATTTTTCCGGACGGGCTTGAGGATGAAAAGGAGACGACCGTCGTCAACATCACTGACGCGCGCTTTGCCGGTGAGGACGCCATGCGCCTCGCCCCCGGTGAACTGTTCATCGCCGGTGCGCGCGACTTTGCCATCGGCGGCTTCCAGTACAACTTCCTGCCGAAAAAATACTCCGTCTTTGCCAGTAGCACCGCATGGCGCAGCTTTGCCGCCGTGAATGAGGAATACTGCGTCGGGCGGCTGTACCCGCAGTATTACTACTACCTCTTCGGATACTGGCTGTCCGGCACGACGGGCACGGCGTTGGAATTTCCTACCTGCACCGTATATTACCGCGCATGACGCGGCGCGAAAGGTCGTCTATCATGAAAAAGCTCTCCTCCGACAACTCTACCCGGCTTCTGCGATGGGCCGTGCCGGCACTGTTCGCCGCGTTCTTAATCTGGCTCGCCGCGCAGATCCCATATGCGCACGACGATTGGGACTGGGGCATCGGCCTCGGTATGCAGCAGCTTATTTACGCCACAGTCAACAGCCGCTATGCCGGTAATCTGATTGAGGTCATCCTCACGCGCAGTGAGGCGGCAAAGAGCCTCATCATGGGGCTGACCTTTCTCGCCCTGCCGCTGGCCGCCGTGTGGGTGACGCCCGGCGCGGATAATACGGATGAAAAGGCGCGCATCGCGCTTTGCTGCCTGTCTCTAGTTCTGTTCCTCGCCACCGGCACAGATATGTGGCGCGAGACGAACGGCTGGGTCGCCGGTTTTGCAAACTACAGCTTCTCCGCGCTCATCCTCGCCGTGTTCATCCGTCAGGCCCAGCGCACCCTCTCCGCGGAGGGTACGGAATCGCCGGGCCGCCTGCCGCCCCGGCGCTCATCTTCGTCACGGTGTTCGTGCTCCAACTCTATCTGGAAAACCTCACGCTCTACGTCGCCGCCGCGGCATTGGCGCTTCTCATCGCCGCGCGGCACAGCCGTTCCGGCCGCATCCGCGGCTGGTGCGCTCTCGTCGCCGCGCTTACCGGCACGGCGGTGATGTTCTCTTCAAATATATATAAAAGTCTGCTCTCCTCGGGCTACGCCGTGGACGAGTACCGCCAGCTCACCTTCCGCGCAGATACGGGGCTTTTCGGTGTCGCCGCGTCGCTTGTGCGCAAGCTCGCCGCGGATATCGTGCCGCCGCTGTATCTTGGCAGCAGCGTGCACTGCCTCACTCTTCTCTTTGTGCTCTTCATGCTGACCATGCACGGAAAAAGGCCGCTTTCAAAGCGGGCGCGCACGGCCTTCACGGTCTGCGACGCGCTTCTGGCCATTCCCTTCGTGCTGGAGCTTTTCTCTTTCAGCAGCCGCATCGACGCGCTGCACCACAGGCTTGCCGTGGCGTATGCCTTTCTTGTCTCCGCGGCGTTCTTCGCCGTGACAGCGGCGCAGCTCATCTGCCTTCTCGATGGACGTGCGCGCGGCTGGGCGCTTGCGTTCTGGGTATCCGCACCGCTTGTCGTTCTGCCGATGGCAGCGGTGAACACCGTCGGCCCACGCACGTTCTACACGCCGCTGTTTTTCATCTCCCTCGTCATCCTCACCGTCTCTGCCGCGCTTATATCCGCCGCGCCCGTTAAGCTGCGCCGCGTGCTTGCTGGGCTTTCGGCGGCGGCGCTGGCTGCGCGCTGGTGCTGCGCTTCTCCGTCGTATACGGCGCGATAGGCCGCGTCAAGGCCGAGCGGCAGCAGCTTATTTCCGCCGCGCTTGACGCAGGCGCGGATGAGGTCGTCCTCCCCCGCTTCCCGTATGCCGGATATCTCCACGGCGCGACGCCCGTTGGCGAAGAGAAGCTCATGTACTTCAAGGAGTTTTTACGGCATCCCGCAGGATGTTGACGTCCTCTTCGACTGAGCAGATACGAAACGCGCAAAACCGCACCGGTTTTCACCGGTGCGGTTTGGAGACTGTCGAAAAAGCGGCGAAGCCACTTTTTCGAGAAGGCTTCGCTGCGTTCTGCGCCTCTGTTGTCCGCTGATAGCGGACAATTCGACGCTCACTCCGCGCAAAGTGTTTTCTGCCACGCACATGTCGCGACAGAAAACAGCTCATACTGCTTTCGCGTCTGCGGACGCGAAGCTCTGCGAGGCCTTTTTTTTGCTGAAAAAACGCACCGGTTTTACCGGTGCGTTTTGCTGTGTATTTTTAAGCGTTCTTGTCCTTTTTTTCTTTTCCTGCGCTTGTCCGGCGCGCTCAAGCAGCGTGCGGAAGTGGCTGCCGTTATGCTCGCCCTCGGCAAGATGCGGGTACGCGCGGGCAATACGCTCGTGAATGATGTTGCGGCCCAGCGCCGCGCTTACGCGCTGCTCCAGCTCCGCGCGGCGTTCCGCCATGCGCGCCTGGCGCGCGTCCTCGCGCTCCTTCAGCTCCGTGTTTATCTCGCTGCGCTTCTCCAGCACGTCCTTATGGCCTCCTGGCTCTTCTCGTGCAGCTCCGGATGGCGCTCCTCAAAGGCTTCGCGCTGCTCCTTGACGTTCTCATAGCCCTCGTACAGCACCTTTTCGCCCACAGTGTCTGACACGGCCGTCATCATGCGCTCTACCTCCTCCAGCGCCTTGAAGCGCTTGGGCAGCTTCAGACTCTATCAGCGTTATAAGCGCGTCCGCCGCCATTATTACGGCGAATATGCCGATAAGCCACCACCCGGCCTTTACCGGGATTAGGTCAACAAGCTTCTGGATCATCGGGTGTATCACATCCACCACCAGCACGCAGGCAAGCCCCCATATGATGGAGAACTCAAGGCAGATATAGCCCTTTGATGTTGAAGGGGTTGTTGAGTAATCCCACCATTTGTCGTTGGAAAAAGCTCTCCATTATAAAGCCGATGATGAACTCCAGCGCCGACGTCAGCACCATGCTGCCCAGAAACAGCAGCAGGAAGCTGTCCTTCACCGGCTCCAGCAGCCACAGCACCAGCGCCACGCCGAAGCCGTATATCGGGCACACCGGCCCGTTGAGGAAGCCGCGGTTGACGAATATCCCGCGGCGGCAGGCCGCGAACACGACCTCCGCGCACCAGCCGAGGAACGAATAGATGAATATCACCCACGCAGTCTGATAAAACCCGCTCATTTTCTCTTTCTCCTGTTCAGTTATTCCGTTTTGTTTTCGTCCTTCTCCGCGAGCGCACGCCTGACGCGCGCCGCTGCCCTATAAGCACCGTCGGCAGGCTGACGACAAAGGGCGTGAAATACGTCGCCGCCCTGTACAGCACCAGCGCCGCGCTGACGGTGTTCTCCCCGCGAACGCGCCGTACAGCAACGCGAAAGCGAGGTCCGTCGGCCCAAGGCCGGACACGCTCGGCAGCACGCCCGCTATCAGCCACACCAGCGACCCCAGCGCCAGCGAGTGGATAAAGCTTCAACTCCACGCAGCCAAGAGCGCGCAGCGCCAGCAGCGGGATGGAGTATACGACGGTGAATTTGACGATGTTCAGCGCCAGCGCCGCGGCGATGCGCCACTTCTGGCTGAGAAGGTTCTGCATCTCGGTGTACATGAGGTTTATGCTCTCCCGCCAGCCGGCCTTCTTCTCGCCCAGCTTTCCATTGTCGGGGAAGCTTATCTATGATGCGCAGCATCAGCTTTTTCAGCCACTCCCACGTGCACAGCAGCACCAGCAGCGTGATTATAAGAAAGCACACCGCAAAGCCCGGCAGCAGGTATTTCATCACACCCGGCACGCTTGCGCGCAGCCACTGCATGTTCAAAAAGCAGCATCGCCAGCGCGAAGGTGAACACCGTCGCCTTGTGCAGGATGTACTTCACCGTCATAAGCCCGACCGTGTGCCCCACGTCCAGCGATTTTGAATAGAGATACACGCTCTGCATGGGCACGGTTATTATGCTGTTGCTGCACACAAGGCCGAACACGCCGCACATGGTCAGCTCAAATGCCTGTAGGTAGGTCAGCGACGGCATCCGGCTTCGCACGAGTATAAGGCACATCAGCGAGTCTATAAGCTGATACGCCAGCCCGCAGCCCAGTATCACGGCCACCGTGGCCGCCGGGATCTGCGTCACGGCGTTCATTATATCCGGCAGCTTGTCCCGGAACACGATAAACGTCACGCCCAGCAGCAGTACGAGAAAGCAGAGGCTGACGATATAGCCGCGTTTGTTATTGCTCTTCATTTTTCCGTTCCGTTCCGCCCGGCCATTATCTCCGGCCACTCCTTCGACGCCTGTTTGTATATAAGCTGCTGGCCGGCGAGGTTGGGATGGATGCCGTCGGCGCACAGGCAGGCCTCAAGCTCCTCCCCATACGGCGGGAACGGGGCGCGCAGGTCAAGCAGCAGACAGCCCCTGTCCTTCGCCAGCTCCGCCGCCATGCGGCTGTAGCCCTCCTGCCAGCGGGATATTGCCTCGATATCGCCCAGCCAGCGCAGTATGGCCGCCTTGTCTATTCCGCCGCGGGTCACGTGATCCAGATACAGCCGCGAGCTTATCGGCGGCAGCGTGCACACGATGGGCCAGCTCCCGTTTTTATAGACAAGGTCTATCATTTCCCTGTATATCTCTCTGAACTTCTCCGGCGGCGTGGCGCAGACGTGCTCATCCTCCGGCCGTGCCGCGACCTCATCCCAGCGATAGGCGCTGTCGTTGCCGCCGAATTCCAGCACGGTGTAGCTTCCGAGGCTTCCGCCCTCCGCCGCGCGCCGGCCGGGCAAGCCCCTTGTCTATCGTGGAGCCGAACTTGCTTTTTTTTGTTGTCCAGCGTCACGCCGTGCTCCGCCTCAAAGCAGCTCATCAGCGCGTGCCCGCGCGTGTATTTCCCGTTTTCAAGGCGCACACCCTCAAGGATGGAGTCGCCGAATATGCTTATCTTCATTTTGTCTCTCCTGCTGCTTATACGTTTTCCTCTTCCGCGTCCGGTTTTCCGAACGGCGTGTCTTTCACGGACAGCGGAAGCTCCACCGTGAACGTCGCGCCCGCGCCCGGCTCGCTCTCGACGGAGATATTGCCGCCGCTGGACGTAACTATCCGCTTCACCAGCGCAAGACCGAGGCCGTTGCCCTCCTCCTTGTGCGAGCTGTCCACCTGATAAAACTTTGTGAATATCCTGCTCTGCTCTTTTGGTGCAATGCCGGGGCCGGTGTCGCTGACGGTGAAGCGCACGCGCTCCCCGTCCTTTTTCAGCCGCAGCCGTATCGAGCCGCCGTAGGAGTCGAACTTGATGGCATTGTCGATGAGGTTTGTCCACACGTGCATCATGAAGCCCTCATACCCGCAGTATTCCACCTCGTCCATCTCGATGTCAAGGTCTATGCTCTTCTCCGTCCACTTGCGCTCCAGCGCGAAGATGGACTGGCGTATCTGCTCGTCGAGCCTGTATGTATTCGCCTTTGGGCGTATGCTCTCGTTGTTGACCTTGCTCAAAAGCAGGATGTTGCCGACAAGATCGGAAAGGCGCTTGGTGTTGAATATTATCTTGCCGACGTACTGCGCCTGCTGCTCACGCGGAAGCTCGCTGTCCCTGCAGAAGCGAGGCGTAGCCCTCTATCGCGTTTATCGGCGTTTTGAACTCGTGCGAGACGTTGGAGACGAAATCCGTCTGCCAAGGTCTCCGTCTCCCCCAGCGCCTTCACCATGAGGTTGAAGCTGGCGTAGACCTCCTTATGTCGCTTATGGTGCTTTTTGCATTCAAGCTGCGTGTCAAAGTTCCCGTCTGCGACGCGGCGCATCGCGGCGGCAAGGTCCGTCCAGTGGCTTTACAAAGGCGTGGTTGAGTATCGCGGCGATCGCCACGCCGAAAACGACGCCGAAGATGAGCATCCTCACGCCCGTCGGCACGCCCAGCGACACGTCGAACACGTGGTTGAGGAGCCACACCATGCCGAACGACGCCATCACCGTCACTATCGCGCCCAGCGCCGCGGCGGAGGAGAACTTGAACTGGAAGCCCGCTATAAGCTTTCCGTCTTTTCTTTTCATGTTTTCTCCACCTTATAGCCGAGGCCGCGCATGGTGACGATGCGAAAGTCCCTGTTGTCCTGAAGCGGTCGCGCAGGCGGCCGATGTGCACGTCCACCGTGTGGGTGTTCGTCTCCGACTCATAGCCCCATATGTCGTCCATAAGCTGCTGGCGCGTGAATATGCGGCCGGGGTACGAGGCCATCTTGTACAGCAGCATGAACTCCTTCTGCGGCAGTATCATGCTCTGTCCGCCGGATGTGACCGTGAGGGAGTCGCACCTCCATCACCGTGTCGCCGACGACAAGGCGGCGCTCGTTTATTATCTGCGCCCTTCTCAGCAGCGCGCCGACGCGCAGCAGCAGCTCATTGACGTTTATGGGCTTGACCATATAATCGTCCGTGCCGGAGATAAAGCCCTCGCGCATGTCGTCAAACGCGTCGCGCGCGGTTATCATCAGCACCGGCGTGTTGTTGCCCGCGGCGCGTATGGTCTTGACAAGCTCATACCCGTCCATGACGGGCATCATTATGTCGGAAATGATAAGGTCGTAATAGCTCGTCTCCATCGCGGCAAGCGCCTTCTGCCCGTTGTCAACTCCGGTCACGGAATACCCGTTTTTTATAAGCACGTGGCTGAAAAGCTGCCTCAGCTCACTGTCATCCTCCGCTATCAGTATCTTGAACATACGCTGCCTCCGCTGTACATTTTTGATTCAGTGTCATCCTATCAGCCGTCGGTAAACTATTATTCAATTATAATTCAACAATCGTTTATTTACAACAATATCTTAACGGGCGTAAGCGTGCTTCGCCCCCGGAGGCTCCGGGGCATTCTTACTATTTTCTACACCGCGACGGACAGCTTCACCGCGCCCTGCGCCACAAGCGCGGAAATGGAATCTCCGCTGTGCGCCCGGCCCTCCAGCAGCAGCTCCGCCGCCGCGTCCTCTATGCTGCGCTGCACCGTGCGCCGGAGAGGCCGCGCGCCGAAGGCGTCGTCATGCCCCGCGTCCGCGAGGAAGCGCGCCGTCTCGTCCGGCACTATGAGGCGCAGCCCCAGCTTTTCAAAGCGCTTCTTCACGCCGTCCAGCAGTGTCTGCGTGATGGCGTACATGTCCTCCTCCGTCAGGCGGTGGAACACGATGGTCTCGTCGATGCGGTTGAGAAATTCCGGCCGGAAGGTGTTTTTCAGCTCCGCCATGACCTGCTCGCGCATGTCGTCCTCCCCGCTGCGCTCCCCTGCGGCAAAACCGAGGCGCGGCCGGGCGGCGGTTATGGCCTTCGCCCCGACGTTTGAGGTCATGACGATGACGGTGTTGCTGAAGTCCACGCGCCGCCCCGTGGAGTCGGTAAGGTGCCCGTCGTCCATTATCTGCAAAAGTATGCTCCACACGTCCTCGTGCGCCTTTTCTATCTCGTCGAACAGCACCACCGACCACGGCTTCCGCCGCACCTTCTCCGTGAGCTGTCCGCCGTCCTCATAGCCCACGTAGCCGGGGGGCGAGCCTATCAGCCGGCTGACGGTGTGCTTTTCCATATACTCCGACATGTCAAGGCGTATCATCGCCCGCTCGTCGCCGTATACCGTGGCCGCAAGCGCGCGGCACAGCTCCGTCTTGCCGACGCCCGTCGGCCCGAGGAAGAGAAAACTGCCCACGGGGCGCGCCGGATCCTTCAGACCGACGCGGCTGCGCCGTATGGCCCGCGCCACGGCAGACACGGCCTCATCCTGCCCTATTATCCGCTTTTTCAGCTCCGCCTCAAGGTTTTTCAGGCGCTCGGTCTCGTCCTTGTCAAGCCCCGTCACGGGGATGTCTGTCCAGCGCGAGACGACCGCCGCCACATCCGCCGCCGTCACCAGCAGCCCCGGCCGCGCCGCCACATGCACGCCCGCTGCGGCCTCGTCCACAAGGTCAATGGCCTTATCCGGCAGGAAGCGGTCGTTTATATACCGCACGGAGAGCTCATAGGCCGCCGTCAGCGCCCTGTCGCTTATGCGCACGCCGTGGTGCTCCTCCAGTCCGCGCCGCAGACTGCGCAGCATTTCCAGAGTCTGCTCTCTGTCCGGCTCGGCCACGTGCACGGGCTGGAAACGCCGCTCCAGCGCCGCGTCCTTCTCAATGTGGCGGCGGTATTCCTCCGGCGTCGTCGCGCCGATTATCTGCACCTCACCGCGGCCCAGCGCGGGCTTGAGGATGTTCGCGGCGTCTATCGCGCCCTCGGCGCTGCCCGCGCCGATGATGGTGTGCAGCTCGTCGATGAAAAGGATAACGTCGCCCGCGCGCTTGACGTCCTTCAGTACGGCCTTCACGCGCTCCTCAAAATCCCCGCGGTACTTCGTCCCGGCCAGCATCGCCGGGATGTCCAGCGACACTATGCGCTTGCGCGCAAGCTCCGCCGGCGCTTCGCCGCGCGCCACCTGCCATGGAAGCCCCTCCGCCACGGCCGTTTTGCCCACGCCCGGCTCGCCGACGAGCACGGGATTGTTCTTCGTGCGCCTTGAAAGTATCTGCACCGTGCGCAGTATCTCTCGCCGCGCCCCACGACCGGGTCCATCGCGCCGGAAAGCGCAAGCTCCGTCAGGTCGCGGCTGTACTGATCCAGCACGCGCGTCTCCGCGCGGCGGATGGTGGAGCGCGCCGTGCCCGCCTGCGGCTTCAGGGCGGCTGTTCGGCGCGCCGAAGGCGTCCATTATGTCCGTGTATATGTCGTTTATATCCGCGCCCATGCTCTCCAGCGCGCGCACGCCGCCGCTGTCGCTCTGGCGCAGCACGCCGAGAAGAAGGTGCTCCGTGCCGATATAGCCCTGCCGCAGTCTGTCGGCCTCCGCCGCCGCGCGTTCCACCGCGATGCGCGCCGCGACGTCGAGGCCCTGTCCGGGAACGCCGGGCGCACCGGTGCCGTTTATATCCGCCACGGCGCGGCCGAAGCACCCTCGCTTATGCCGCGCTTTTCCAGTATCCGCGCGCCAAGCCCCTCGTTTTTCCATCACTATCCCCAGCAGCAGATGCTCCGTGCCGACATAGCCGTGGCCCCAGACTGCCCGCTGCCGCTCTGGGCGTTCTCTATGGCCAGCTCCGCCCCTCTGCGTGAACTGCTCGTTGCTTTTCAAAATGTAACCCCCTGCGCGCACTCAATGGCACATGATAATGATTATCGCGGACGCAGCGCCGAATACGGCGAGAAACTCAGCGGCGATCAGAAAAATTATCCCCAGCTTTTCAATGATTTATATTCTCCCATAATTTTTTTCAATTGATTTTTCCATTGCGATGTGTTACATTGTGTTTTGGAAAGGTCAATGGCTAAAAAGCCGGAGGCTAAATATACATACGGAGGTAACGTTATGGCTTTTTGTTATTACCGACGAGGTGCCTGTCACTGCGGTTTCCTGCGCAGCTCAGTGCCCTGCCGAAGCTATCGATATGGGCGATCTGCACTATGTTATCGATCAGGACAAGTGCCTTGAGTGCGGTTCCTGCGCAGCTCAGTGCCCTGCCGAAGCTATCGTTCAGGGTAATAGGCAGACTTGATTTGAGGGACGATGTCGTCCCCTCAAATCGTTTATACGAAACTATCATGCGAAAGGTTGTGCTCTCATGGCGGAATTCTGCGCCCTCTGGCCGGACGGCCCGCTCTTCGCGCAGGCAAGTCACTTCCGGCTCGGCACGGACTGCGTGCTTTTGTCGGACTTCACGGCCATCGGCGGGGCGAAGCGCGGGATAGACCTCGGCTGCGCCTCGGGCGCGATAATGCTTCTGCTGCTTTCGCGCAGCGAGCGGCTGCATATGACGGGGCTGGAGCTTTTGCCCGAGGCCGCGGCGCTTGCGCGGGGAAAAACATGGCCGTCAACGCGCTTGAGGCGCGCAGCGACGTCGTCACCGGCGATATCCGCCGCTTCCGGGAGCTTTTCCCCGCGGGGCGCTTCGACCTTGCCGTGTCGAACCCGCCGTATTTCCCCGTGGGCAGCGGGGCCGCAGCACGGGATGCGGCGCGCGCGGCAGCGCGCGGCGAGACGGACTGCACGCTGGACGATATATGCGCCGCGGCGGCGTGGCTTCTGCGCACCGGGGGCAGCTTCTCCCTCGTGCACAAGCCGGAGAGGCTCAGCGAGGCGTTCTGCACGATGAGCGCGCGCGGGATAGAGCCGAAGCGCCTGCGCACGGTACACAGCCGTTATGACGCGGCCCCCTCTCTCGTGCTCATAGAGGGGCGGCGCGGCGGGAGGCCAGGGGCTTAAAATAGAAAAGCCGCTCATCCTCACCGAAAACGGCGAAAGAATCCGCGGAATTCCGGCGCATATACCACAGGTGACGCGCGCGGCTTGATAATAAAATGCAGATATGCAAACACCCCGGCGGTCATAAAAACCGCCGGGGTGTTATAGTATTCGCCCTCAGAACACGCCTGCCTCCTGAAAGGCCGGGATGAGCGCCTGAGTGATATAATCGCTGTACAGCGTGAGGCTGTATTTGTCATCCAGCACGGAGTAGATACGCGCGGTGTCCGCGCCCGTGATAAAGCCGACGCCCATGCATACCGCGCCCAGCACCACCACGGCCAGCACTATCATAAGGATAATGTTCCAGCCCTTTTTCATACCGCAGGCACCTCCTTATAGCACCACTTGCCGGCAAGCTTTATAACGCCGTTTATAAGTCCGGCGATGGCCCCGCCGATAAGCCATACGAACATCCACAGGAACAGCAGACCCAGCGCCAGCACCACCAGCGCGCAGCCCAGCACCACCATCACGTCCGCGAATATCGAGAACGCGCCGAAGGCGGAGGTCAGCGCAAGGCAGCCCACCACTATCGCGCCGCCCGCCAGCGCAAGGAAAAGCAGCGTCGGCAGGAGAAGTATCAGCACGCCCAGCGCCGTCAGGGGAACGGCGATAATTATGTACAGTATGAGAAGCGGCACGTTCGCCCGGCGCTCAGTAAGCTCCACCGCGGGCGGGGCGTTTCTCTTCACCTGTCCGTCGCGGCGCGGCGCGGCCTGCGGCCGGGGCGGCGCGTCAAAGGTGAAGTCCGGCAGCTCGTCCGGGTCCTCCGCCTCAACAGGTACGGGCGCGGCCTTGGCCTGCGGCGCTTCATCCTGCCCGTCCAGCTCATCGCCGTCTATGGAAAAGTCGGAAAGGAACGCGTCCACCTCGTCGCCGTCGTCCTCATCCGCCGCGGCAGCGCCGGCCTCCACATCTGCCTCGTCCTCGACGGCGGGCATGTCAGGCGCAGCGGCCGCCGCGCTTTCTTCTGGCTGTGCGGCCTCCGGCTCGATATCCTCCGCGGGGCATCTTCTTCCGCCTCCGCAGCCTTTGCGGGCGCGGGCGTCACGGGCACGGGCTCCTCTTCCTCCTGCGGGTGCACCCCGTCGGCAAAGAGGCTGAACTGATCCTCTGACACCTCCGGCACGATAAGCTTCCGGCTTATCGCCTCGTCCTCAAGCGCCTCTATCGCGTGCACGAAGTCGGGCGTGCCCTCCTGCTCGTCATACAGCGGGTCCTTGGCCTGCGTGCTCACCTGGAGCTTGCGCTCTCTGGCGTTATACGCGCGCGCGATTACGACGGCCTGCCGCGTGGGGGAGATAAGGAACTGTATCAGCGCCTGCTCGTCGCGTGCGTTGTCAAACATTCTGCCGTACATTGCAAGGGCGGTCTGCCTGTCCTCGTCGTACATAAAGGTCAGCAGCTTTCCCAGCTCGGCAAGGAATTTTTGCTTATTTATATGAGTCACCTCAAGCGTATGTGTCCTCAAGCGCAACTATTATACATTCGTGGGGCGCAAGGTCAAGAAAAAAATATGGATATGGGTGTATTGACAAAGCAAAATGGGGGCTGTAAAATAATTTGATGCGTCTGTCCGTCCCCGCGGGCGTGCCGGGCGCGAAAAAAATACGGCGGGGCAAGGGCCCTGGCGATTGAATGGAGAAAATAAAATGGCAAAAGACAAAAAGGTAGAACAGATCACCGATATGGAAGTCGACTTCGCCCAGTGGTTCACGGACGTGTGCACCAAGGCTGAGCTTGTGGATTACTCCGATGTCAAGGGCCTGTACATCCTGCGCCCGTATGGCTACGCCATCTGGGAGAATATCCAGCATATCCTCGACGGCAAGTTCAAGCGGGACGGACCTGAACGTGTCCATGCCGATGCTGATCCCCGAGAGCCTCCTTCAGAAGGAGAAGGACCACGTTGAGGGCTTCGCGCCCGAGTGCGCGTGGGTCACGATGGGCGGCAGCGAGGAGCTTCCGGAGCAGGCCTCTGCGTGCGCCCGACGTCCGAGACGCTCTTCTGCGACCATTGGAGTCATGTCGTGCATTCCTGGCGCGACCTGCCCATGAAATACAACCAGTGGTGCTCCGTTCTGCGCTGGGAGAAGACCACGCGTCCCTTCCTGCGCGGCAGGGAATTCCTCTGGCAGGAGGGGCACACCCTTCACGCCACCGAGAAGGAGGCCCGCGAGGAGACGCTGCACCAGCTTGAGGTCTACGCCGACCTGTGCGAAAACTTCCTCGCCATGCCCGTCATCCGCGGCAACAAGACGGAGAAGGAGAAGTTCGCCGGCGCCGTCAACACCTACACGATTGAGTGCATGATGCACGACCAGAAGGCCCTCCAGTCCGGCACCAGCCACTTCTTCGGTCAGGGCTTTGCCAAGCAGTTCAGCATCACCTACACCGACAAGAACAACCAGCAGGCACCCGTACCAGACCTCGTGGGGTCTTTCCACGCGCATCATCGGCGGCCTCATTATGACCCACGGCGATAACAGCGGTCTTGTCCTGCCCCCGCACATTGCGCCGGTTCAGGTCATCGTCGTCCCCGTGGCGCAGCATAAGCCCGGCGTGACGGAAAGGCCACCGGCCATCTATCGAGGCGCTTCGTGCCGCCGGCATCCGCGCCCGCATCGACGTCAGCGACAACAGCCTCGGCTGGAAGTGCGCGCAGTATGGGAGATGAAGGGCGTGCCGCTGCGTTGAGATCGGCCCGCGCGACATTGAGAACAACGTCTGCATCGCCGTCCGCCGCGACAACGGCGAGAAGGTCACCGTCGCGCTCTCTGGACGAGCTTGCCGCGCGCATCCCGGAGCTGCTCGACGCCCGTGCAGGACGGTCCTCTACGCCAAGGCGAAGAAGAATCTGGACGAGCATTGCTACACCGCCTATTCCATCGACGAGGCGAAGAAGCTTCAGGAAGAAAACGGCGGCTTCATCAAGACCATGTGGTGCGGCGACCTCGCCTGCGAGCTCGAGATGAAGGACAAGGCCGGTATGTCCAGCCGCTGCATCCCTTCGAGCAGGAGCACCTCGGCGACGTGTGCGCATGCTGCGGCAAGCCCGCAAAGCACATGATCTACTGGGGCGTGGCGTACTGAATTAAACGAGACTGTCAAAAGAATCCATGCTGCAAAGTAAAGAGACAGAGCAGCGGGGGAGCTTGAGGGTAGCGAAGCGGCGGCACGGGAGTGAATGACATGCCGGGGGCATGTCAGAGCCGTGCCGTGACCGAGCCGCAGCGAGAAAAGGCCCGCCTCAAATTGGATAAACCGCCGCAGAAAGGCTTGATACATCAAGGCTTTCGGGCGAAGCGGCATTTTGAAAGCATTCAAAATGCCCGGCGGATAAGCGCGGTCAAAAAGTCTCACAGACTTTTTTGACAAGCTGATTAAACAATATATCCCTGCAAAATCGGCGGAGGCTGTCGTGCCCCCGCCGGTTCGGCTAAATAATATAAAAAACGGAGGCGGACATGGATACCATAGGCGCGGTGAGGACGCGGGATACTGAGGCCTGTGCGAGGCGCGCCTGCGGCATTGAATTCCACGCGGCAAGCCACGTGTCGCTGACGCACTCCTCCCCGTCGCGCGTATCGCCGGTTATGTTCAGCGCGACCATCCGGCAGTAAGCGCCGTATTGCGTCCGTCTCCCGCTATGGCGCGTTCGGAGCGCTCCAGCCAGTACAGGTCTATTATCCGCGTATCGTCCATATCCTCACCTCATGCTCAGTAATAAGACCGCTTTCACCTATATATAGACACCCTTTTCCGGGATATGTTGCGCAAAAAGGGAGAAATTCCGTATAATTTTTCCGGGCGCGTATAGCCCGCGCCGCTCATTCTGCGTTCTTTTCCGCGTTCCCGGCTTGAAACCTTGCAAAAAGTGCTGTATACTACAAAAAACGAACGGCAGACGAAGCGCGTCTGCCGGAATCTTCCGCATCCACGGAGTGTGCCGCATGAAAAAAGAGGCCAGCTTCGCCCGCGAGGGCTATCTCCATGAAAATTATCATTACTTCCACCTGCGCGACACCGCTGGGCAGGAGGGGATTTCCACTTCCACGACTTTGACAAGCTCATCGTGCTGCTCATTTCCGGCAGCGTGGACTACGCCCTCTGAGGACACGGTGTACCGCCTGCGTCCGTGGGTGCTGCTGGTGAAGCACCACGCCATCCACAAGGCGCTCATAAATAAAAGCGAGCCTTACGACAGGATAATCATCTACCTCGACCGGAAGTATTTTTGACCGCATCATGCCGGAGGCCGGGCTGATGGACTGCTTTGACCGCGCCGACAAGTCCGGGCGGAACCTTCTCGCGCCGGACGCGCGCCAGCGCGCGGAGCTTGAAGCCGCACTGAAAGCGTATGAGGCCGCGCTGGAGGATGAGGCCCTCGGCGCGCAGGCCATGCGCGACACCATGATGATGCAGCTTCTCATCCGCATAAACCGCATCGCCGCAGCCGCCCCGAGTCGGAGGAGGCGCGCCCCTTTGACCCGAAGATCGCGGACACGCTTTCATACATAAACGAAAATCTTGGCCGGGAGCTACCGTGGACGCGCTGGCAGACAGGGTCTATCTCAGCCGTTATCACTTCATGCGTCTTTTCAAGGCGCAGACGGGCAGCACCGTGCACGCCTACGTCAGGCAGAAGCGGCTTCTGTACGCCTCGCGCCTCATCCGCGAGGGCGTAAGCGCAAGCAAAGCCGCTGCGGACAGCGGCTTTGCGGATTATTCTTCTTTTCACCGGGCGTTCCGGGAATGCTTCGGCATGAGTCCGGGCAAGCTCAAGCGGTGACTGCGGCTTATTCCTCGTCCCCGCCGTCCGTCTCCTGCGGCGCATCCTCGCCGTCGAGGTCGAACTCAAGCTCTTCCCCGCACTGCGGGCAGATGATGGAGCCTTCCGTGAGCGTGTCCTCGTCGAAGGTGATCTCCTCCCCGCACACGGGGCAGGTCACGTCGTACATCACGCCGTCATAGCTCAGCTCTTCATCCTCGTCCTCGCCGTCCTCACTGCCGGAGACGCAGCAGCGCCTGCCGCAGCCGGAAGGCCGGTAGTACTCATCGTCATCCTCATCCTCCGGCATATCCAGATCGCACGTCAGCTCCTCCAGATAGTTCAGCTCGTCGCTCATATCGTCCAGCGCGCCGGCGAAATCCAGATTACTCTCCTGAAGGTCCTCTATTTCATGCGCCATGTCGGAAACGAGCTCGCAAAGCGCGCCCCACAGCTTCCGTCTCTGGATTCGGGATCGACGCCCAGACCCTCGGTGAGTCCCTTCAAATAGGCTGCCTTTTCAACAATTGTCATTACTTTTAAACCTCCTTCAGAACTGAAACCTTCATCATGCTGTTTATGCTGTCACGCCGTACAGGCGTATGACACGGTGGAATTCTTGTCAGATGCATCATGACCATGGCCGCAGGCGGCAGTCATGCATTCAATCCCCCAGTCACATCGCATACGTAAAGTATGCGTGTGACAGCCCCCTTTGCAAGGGAGCCATGATGAAGCGGATTATGAACTGCATACAGCCGGTCTGGTGGTATAGCGAAGAAGCACGCTTGCCCTAGTTCGGTGATACGCACAGCAAATTCACGGCGCACCCTTGCCTCCCTTGAAAAGGGAGGTGGCAAAAATCGGCAGATTTTTGCCGGAGGGATTTTATCAGGCTTCTGACAAGCCGGGGGAGACTCTTTTGAGTCTACCCTTTATCTTTTTATTATGTCTCTTACGCGCGGCTGAGATACTCGCCGGTGCGGGTATCGACCTTGATCTTCTCGCCGACGTCAATGAACAGCGGGACCTTTTTATCTCCGCGCCGGTCTCAAGCGTTGCGGGCTTGGTGGCGTTGGTGGCGGTGTTGCCGGCGAAGCCGGGGTCGGTCTCGGTGACCTCGAGCTCCACGAAGAAGGGGCGGCTCAACATTAAAGACCTTGCCCTTGTAGGAGTAGATGGTGCATTCCATGTTCTCCTTGACGAACTTGAAGTTGTCGCCCAGAACGGAGGCATCGACCGGCTCAAGCATCATAGGTCTCTGGGTTCATGAAGTAGTAGAGGTTGCCGTCGGCATAGCTGAACTCCATGGTCTGACGGTCAACCGTCGCGTTCTCGAACTTTGCGGTGGGGTTGAAAGAAGTCTCCGTCACGGCGCCGGTGATGACATTCTTCATCTTGGTGCGCACGAAAGCCGCGCCCTTGCCGGGCTTGACATGCTGGAACTCAACGACCTGCATGACCTGGCCATCCATCTCAAAGGTAACGCCGTTTCTGAAATCGCCTGCTGTGATCATAAAAAGGGTCCTCCCATATATAGATTATGCTTTAGCATAGTACATACTTAGCCTTGTCATTTTTACAGTATATATGCGCATTTTGCAAGAGGAGTTTTTTATTCGGACGCGCGCAAATTTTGCCGCGTCACAGGATGATAAGCTCCTTCGGGGCCTTTGTTATGACCTCACAGCCGCCCTCGCGCAGCACCATCACGTCCTCTATACGCACGCCGAAGCGCCTGGGATGTATTATCCCCGGCTCCGCGCTGACGACGGCCCCGGCAGGCATTATGTCCGCGCCGGAGGGGTTGGCGTTGGGCCATTCGTGTATGTCCAGCCCCAGCGAGGTGCCCGGAAGCCGTGCCCGAAGAAACTCGCCGTAGCCCGCCTGCCGTATGACGCCGCGCGCCGCCGCGTCTATCTTGCGGCCCGGTATCCCGCGCGCGCGCCGCCGTGCCGGAAGCTGCGCCTTGAGCACGATGGCATAAACGTTGCGCATCTCCTCGCTCGCGCTGCCCACGGCGACGGTACGCGTCATGTCGGAGCAGTACCCGTGCTTTATGCAGCCGAAGTCCATCGTCACGAAGTCGCCCGCGGCGATAAGCTCATCGCCGGGCACGCCGTGCGGCATACTGGTCTTTTTCCCAGTTATCACTATCGGGTCGAAGGAGTTCCCCTCTGAGCCGTGCCGCAGCATCCTGTACACCAGCTCCGCCGCGATCTCGCGTTCGCTCACGCCGGGGCGGATGAGCGGCAGGGTCTCCGCCAGCGCCGCCTCCGCGATGTCCTGCGCCTCCCGCATCGCGGCGATCTCCTCTTCATTTTTCGCCGCGCGCAGGCTCTTCAATATTCCCTGCGCGTCCTCAAGCTTCATGCCCAGCGCCTTTTCCCAGCGCAGGAAGGCCGCGTGGCTCAGCTTGTCCTCCTCCGCGCCGAGGCGGACTATCCCCTCCGCCTCTGTCACCGCGCGCACGCGCGCTGTGAGCGGATGCGCCGCGTCGTACTGCACGACCCTGGCAAAACCGCCCGCGGCGGCCTCCGCCGCCTCGATATAGCGCGAGTCCGTGATGAGCCACGCCCCGCGCCGCGACACGACGACGGCCCCGTCCGTGAACGGGAAGCCCAGCGCGTAGCGCTGATCCTTCTCATCCGTTATCAAAAGCGCGTCCAGTCCGGCCGATGCAAGTCTTTCCTGTATTCTTTCTATGTTGTTCATATTCCTGTCTCCTCCGGTGTCGGCCGCGGAAAGCTCACGATGAAGATGGAGCCCTGCGGCTTGTTTGCGCCGACGGTTATCGTTCCGCCGTGAAGCTGCACCGCGTCGTGCACGATGCTCAGGCCAAGCCCGCTGCCCCCGGCCTCGCGCGAGCGGGCCTTGTCCACGCGGTAAAAGCGCGAGAAGATGTTGAACCGGTCCTCCTCCGGGATGCCGATGCCCGTGTCCGACACGGACAGCTTCACCGTCTCCTCATCGCCGCGCAGCTTCAAAAGCACGCTTCCGCCCTCGACGTTGTATTTTATTGCGTTTTCAACAAGGTTGAATATTATATGGAACATGTCGTCCACCGTCGCCATCACGACGCAGCCGTCCTCAAGCTCGCTGCGCATCCGCACCTTCCGGCTGTCGGCCAGCGGGCGCAGCAGCACCAGCGCGTCCACGGACACCTGCTTGAGATCCACCGGCTCCGGCACGAAGAGCACGTCGTCGTCCATGCGGCTCAGATCCAGCAGCTTTTCCGTCGTGCGCTGCAAGCGCGCCGCCTCGTCGCCGATATCCGTGACGAATTCGCGCACGGTGCTTGCGTTCATGTTCTCGCTCTGCACGATGCTGTCGGCCAGAAGCCGTATGGAGGCCAGCGGCGTTTTCAGCTCGTGCGACGCGTCCGACACAAAGCGCCGGCGCGACCGCTCCGTCGTCTCAAGGCGCTCCGTCAGCATGTTGAACTCCTCGCCCAGCTCCGTCAGCTCGTCGTGGCCGCGCGTGGCAAGGCGGTATCCGTAGTTGCCGGAGGCGACGATGCGCATCGACTCCACCAGCTCGTGTATGCGCCGCAGCAGCACGTTTGCGAAAAGCGCCGCCAGAATGAGCGCCGCGCCCGCTATCACAAGTGAGGTCATGCGTATCCTGCCCTGCATCGTCTTTATCATTTCCGCCCGCTCGGTGTCGTGCTCGCGCAGGTACACCGCGCCCACTGTCGCGCCCTGATTCGTCATCGGCATGGCGAAGCAGCTTTCAAACGCCGTGTCCGCGAAGAGGGAGCGGAACACCGTCTTTCCCGACAGCGCCGCCGCCACGTCTCCGGCCTCCGTATCCAGCGCCGCGCTGCCCTCGTCGTACAGCACCGCGCCGGTCTCATCCACGACGACGGTGCGCGCAAAGCCGCTTATGTCCAGCAGCAGCAGCACGTCCTTTATGTTGTCGCGGCCGGGGCTTTCAAGGTTCGCCAGCGACGAGGCGACGACCGCCGCCCTGACTGCTCAGCGAGTTTTTCTTCTCCTCAAACACCCTGTCGCGCGACGAGGTTATCGGGAAGATGTTCAGCAGCACCAGCAGTATCACCAGCAGCGTCGTTATAAAGCCTATGAATTGAAAGCGTAAACTGCGCATGTCGGCTCCTTAATCCGCGAAATAGTAGCCCACGCCCCACTTCGTCACGATGTAGCGCGGATTCGCCGGGTCAAGCTCCAGCTTTTCGCGCAGGCGGCGGATGTGCACGTCCACCGTGCGCGTATCCCCCTGATAGTCGTAGCCCCACACCAGATCCAGCAGGTTCTCGCGCGAGTATACGCGCCCCGGATTTTTCATCAGGAAGAGGATGAGGTCGAACTCCTTCATCGTCAGGTCTATCGGCACACCGTTTTTCGCGGCGCTACGCCGCTCCTCATCGACGGTGATGTGCCCCTTCGTCAGCACGGAGGACAGCGCCGCCTCCGCCGGGGGCGTGATGGACGCGCGCCTCAGCAACGCGCGCACGCGGCCTTCAGCTCAAGTATGTCAAAGGGCTTCGTCAGATAATCGTCCGCCCCCGACTCAAAGCCCATCAGCAGATCCGCGCCCTCTCTGAGCGCGCCGTCAGCATTATCACCGGCACCGTGGAAAAAGCTGCGTATCTCCTCGACAGGCCTGAAGCCCGTCCTTCTTCGGCATCATCAGGTCGAGTATTATAAGGTCATAGCCGCCCGTGCGCGCCGCCGCCACGGCCTCCTCGCCGTCATAGCACGCGTCCACGGTGTAGCCCTCGTTCTCCAGATTGAATTTTATGCCCTTTACGAGCAGCTTTTCGTCGTCAACTACAAGTATTTTCATTTCGCTTCTCCTATCGCGGCGCTGCCGCCCTGTCCGTCCGCCCCCGTTGTTATAAGGTCGGCTATGGCGGCATAGCGCGCCTTGCCTATGCCGTCCACATTCATTATTTCCTCTTTTGCGGAAAACGCCCCGTTTTCTTCCCTGTAGGCGGCTATCCTCTCGCTCAGCGCAGTGCCTATCCCCGGCAGACGCGCAAGCTCCGCGGCGGAGGCGGTGTTTATGTTCACCGTCTCTCCCGGCAGAAGCTCTCCGTCCGCGGCGTCTCCATCATCGCCGCCGGTCATTATCTCCGCGTCGGCGGCATGCCGCGCCCTTATCCCGCCGCCCGCCGTGACCGGCGTCAGGACTGCCGCCGCGATGAAGATCGCCGTTATTGCGGCCATCAGCGCCGCCGAAGTCCGTCTTTTCAAAGTCGTTTCCCCCACCGGCGCTCCACCGGCAATTATTTTTTGTTGCATTTTCCCCGGCAAAACCTTATAATATAATGATGTATGCATCGGCCCGAGGCGCCGGGCGCATACGCTTCGGCCGCGGCGCGTTTTCGCCGCCCGTTTTGCCGCCTTGATAATACTCTACCACATTCCGAAAAAAAACGGGAGAGCAAAATGAAAAAAATTAAAATTTTCCCTCTTATTCTTATAATATGCCTCGCGCTGTGCGCGCTTGCCCCCTCCGCCTCCGCGCTGGACGATCCCGATCTCAGCGCCAAGGCCGTGCTTCTGGCGGACCTCAACTCCGGCGAGATACTCTATTCCAAGAACGCCGAGGAGCAGCGCTCCCCCGCCAGCCTTACGAAGATCATGACCGGCCTTCTTGCGATAGAGGCCATAGAGAGCGGCCAGTGCCGCATGGAGGACATCGTCACCGCCGGGGCGGACGCGTGGACGGGCATGGGCGAGGACGCCAGCAACTCCAACATCCAGCCCGGTGAGCAGATGACGTATAAGGACCCTGCTTTTTACTGCGCGATAATGCATTCGGCGAACGAGGCGTGCAACATCCTCGCCACCTATATCTCCGGCAGCGTCAGCGCCTTTGTGGAACAGGATGAACGAGCGCGCGGCCGAGCTTGGCTGCACCAACACGCACTTTCTCGACCCGAACGGCCTTTCAAACGACGGGCACTATACCACGGCCTACGATATGTACCTCATCACCAAGGAGGCCGTCAGCCACCCCGACTTCCTCATGATATGCGACGCGGATTATTATAAGACCGACCCCACCAACATGTCCGAGGCGCGTGAGTTCTATAACTCCAACGCCCTTATCTGCAACGGCGGCTACTACGCTTCCGTCGCGCAGCAGAATCTCGGCCACGACTATCTCTATGAGGGCGCGGCCGGCGTCAAGACGGGCTATACCCGCGCCGCGGGCTACTGCCTCATTTCCACCGCGCAGCGCGGCGACGTCCGCCTGCTCGCCGTCGTGATGGGCTGCGGGGTGAGCTTCAACACGCAGGAGCCGGAATTCGGCAACTTCAAAAACACCATCGACCTTTACGACTGGGCCTTTGATAACTTCTCCTACCGCACGCTGCTCCGCCTCCCCCAGTTCTCCCAGAAGGTCACGGTCGATCTCGCCGAGGGCGACGGAACGTCATCCTCCGCCCGGTGGAGGACGTGCGCGCCCTGCCCAACGATATTGACGACGCCTCCATCACGACGGACGTGCGCATATATGAGGACAAGCTCGTGGCCCCGCTCGAGGCCGGAACGGAGCTTGGCGAGGTCCGCATCTCCGCCGGCGGGCGCGATTACGGCGTGATAAAGCTCGTCAATCCCACCGCTGTGGAGCTTTCCAGAAGCGAGTATATAAAGACGCAGCTCAAGGCTTTCTTCAGCAAGGGCTGGGTCATCACGCTCATCATCATCGTTGTCGCGCTTGCCTCCGTGTACCTCATACTCGTCGCGCGTTACCGTGCGCTGCGCCGCCGCCGCCATCTGGAGGAGCGCCGCCGCGCCGAGGCCCAGCGCCGCCGTGCGCGCGAACAGCGCCGGCTGGAGCAGGAGAGGCAGCAGCAACAGCAGTACAGCTACCGCCGGCAGGAGGAAGAGTACGACGACGGCGGCTACTATGACTACGGCGAGACAGATGAGGACGATTATGACGGATACGGCGGCTATTCCGGCTATGACGAGCCGGAGGACGATCCTCACACCGACCCCTCCGATATCGACGAGCTTTTCAGCCGCTACAACAGATATTGAGTTAAGTTCTGAACGGAAGATCGCACGCCGTGCAAAGAAATTTGCACGGCGTTCAGCCTGTCAAAGAAGTCTCGCCATCGTGCAAGCTTTTTTTGGTATAATGGAGAAAAAAGAGGACAGGCGGGAAGAAGAATGGAACAGTGGCAACAGGATAACCGGCGAGACGTGGTAATGGTAGATATAGATCAGCTTGTACCAAAGGATCATCTGCTGCTGAGGAAAATAGAAAAAGGTAATGGACTATGACTGGCTGTATGAACGGTTGAATCCGTACTATTGCCATGGCGTGGGACGTGACGGCACTGATCCGGTAGTGCTCATAAAGATGGTATTGATTCAGCATCTGTTCGGCATACCGTCATTGCGCCAGACATACCGGGAGATACAGTTGAATGTAGCGTATCGATGGTTTTAGGGTATAGCCTGCTGGACAGAATACCACACTTTGCAACGGTAAGCTATGCATTCTGCAAGAGATTTCCCTCAGAGCTCCCGGCTGAAATATTCGAGCACATACTGAATAAGGCAATAAATAACCGGGCAGTAGACCCAAGTGCAGTATTCATAGACGGAACGCATATAAAGGCAAGCGCAAATAAGAAGAAGTTCCAGAAAGAGCAAGTCGCCAAAACAGCAAAGATATACGAAGAGCAGCTTCGGAAAGAAGTAAACGCAGAGAGAGCCGAGTTGGGCAAGCCACCGTTTGACGATGACGATAATGAACCCAAGGGCGGCGGAACAGCAGAAAAGACAGTCTCAACGACAGACCCGGATTGCGGAATGTTCGTAAAGGGCGAACATGAACGGCAGTTTGCATATGAAGCGCATACAGCCTGCGACAAGAACGGAATGGTACTGGCAGTAGAAGTAACAGCAGGCAATGTGAGCGACAGTGTGGCATGGGACGCAGTATATGACAAAGTAACCGGCAGATTTGACGAAGCACAATTCATCGTAATGGACGCGGGGTATAAGACGCCGTGGATAGCAAAGAAAACACTGGACGACAGCAGGATCCCCATCTTACCGTATACTCAGTCCAAAACCGCAAAAGGACATTTCAGGCCTTGGGAGTACAAATATGATGTAGTAACAGACAGCGTGACCTGTCCTCACGGAAAGACTCTGCGGCATACTACAACTGACAGAGACGGAAGAGAATATACCGAAGCACACCGTCTGAATGCCGTAGCTGTCCGCGGCGTGAGGAATGCGGAGCGAACAAAAAAGGTCAAAAAAGATGGTGCAGCGCCATATATGGTCCGGAGTATCTGGACTTGGTGGAGCAGCTCCACCAAGACCGAACGCGGCAAGGCTCTGTACGCAAAGCGTAAGGAGAGCATAGAGCGCGTATTCGGGGATGCGAAAGAAAAAACACGCTATGCGTTATACGCATCACAGAGGCTTGGCTCGGGTCACAAACTGGGTCACGCTTAAATTTGCATGCATGAATCTGAAAAAGTTAGCAACATGGGGCTGGAATAGCTCTGACTTTTTTTCTGCTTTTTTGCTCACTTTTTTCAACAGTTGCGTAATTTATGCTGTTCCTGCTTAATCTTGTGCTGTGTTCTTTGACAGACTGCACGCCGTGCAAAAGAAATTTGCACGGCGTTTTTTTCGCATTTTTTTCTCTTGATTTCTCAGCTTGTCAAAAAGTCCGTAAGGCTTTTTTGACCGCGCTTTATCCGCCGGGCATTTTGAAGGCTTTCAAAATGCCGCTTCGCCAAAAGCCTTGACACATCAAGGAAGGCTTTCTGCGGCGGTTTATCCGATTTGAGGCGGGTCTTGCCCCCTCAAGCTCCCCGCTGCTCTGTCTCTTTACTTTGCAGCATGGATTCTTTGACAGTCTCTTGATTTTTATTTTTTCGCGCATCGCCGGTATTTCCGCCGCGCGGCGTGCAAATTTCTTAACGCCGTCTTAACATTTTTTTGTGTTATACTTGATATACTGATGTAAAGATTTTTATATGCGGCTTCGCCGCGGAAGGGACGTGATGCATATAAAGCCACGCAAAAAACTGAATATCCGCCTGCACGATTACTTCCCCGATGTCCTTCAAGGGCTGGCTGGTGTTCGTGCTGGCAATGCTGACGGCCTGCGCCACAAGCACGCTTTTTGCGCAACGCGCCGTCAACGGACGTATATGTCCCGCTCATCTTCGTCCTCGCCGTGCTCGTCACGGCCATTATGACGGACGGTACTTTACGGGATGCTCGCCTCCTTCACAAGCGTCATTGCCGTCAACTGGGCCTTTACATACCCGTACATGAAGATAAACTTCTCCATCTACGGCTACCCGCTCACGTTTCTGACGATGCTTGCCGTGGGCTGCGCCGTGTCCACGCTGACCTCGCGCCTCAAGGAGCAGGAGAAGATAAAAAGCGAATCCGAAAGGGAAAAGACGCGCGCCAATCTCCTCCGCGCCATTTCGCATGACCTGCGCACGCCGCTCACCTCCATCAGCGGCAATATCGGCGTCGTGCTGGACGATAAGGGCACGCTTTCCGACACGCAGCGGCGCGAGCTTCTCACCGACGCGAAGAAGGACGCGGAGTGGCTGTGCCGCATGGTCGAAAATCTTCTCTCCATCACGCGCATGACCGACGGGCAGACGGGCACGCTCAAGCTTCAGGACGAAATGCTTGAGGAGGTCGTCAGCGAGACCGTCGTTAACTTCAAAAAGCGCTATCCCGACGTCACGGTGTCCGTCTCCGTGCCGGACAGCATCATCTTCGCCAAGATGGACGCCATGCTGATAGAGCAGGTGCTGCTCAACCTTCTTGACAACGCCGTCATTCACGGCGGCAAAACGAGCACCGTCTCCGTGTCCGTCTCGACGGAGGGGAATTTGCCGCCGTGACCGTCACGGACGACGGCAACGGCATCGAGCCGCGGCTTCTCGGCCATCTTTTCGACGATACGTTGCCCTTCTCCGGCGTGCAGAGCACCGACAGCACGCGCTGCATGGGCATAGGGCTGTCCGTGTGCCGCACCATTGTCCACGCGCACGGCGGCGAGATATCCGCCGCAAATCTGCCGCACGGCGGCGCACAGTTCAAATTTACTCTGCCATTGGGAGGACAGGATTATGAATATCAGGGATAAGGTACTTGTAGTAGAGGATGAAAAAAGCATTTCCGGCTTCATCCGCGCCATTCTCAGCTCCAACGGATACGACGTTATCATCGCGCGCTCCGGCAGCGAGGCGTTCTCCATGATAAGCTCGCACTGTCCGGATCTCGTCGTGCTCGACCTCGGCCTGCCGGATATGGACGGGATGCAGATAATCGAGACGGTGCGCCAGTGGACGCAGCTTCCCATCATCGTCGTGTCTGCGCGCAGCTATGAGCGCGATAAGGTCTCCGCGCTGGACAAGGGCGCGGACGATTACATAACCAAGCCCTTCGGCGCGGCGGAGCTTCTCGCCCGCGTGCGCGTCGCCATCCGGCACACGCGCTCCGGCATCGCAAACGAGTCTCTCGCCTCCTCCGGCAAGTTCACGGCCGGGGATCTCACCATCGACTACGACAAGCATCAGGTGCTCATTGCCGGTGAAAATGCCCATCTTACGCAAAATGAGTACAAAATCGTCGCTTTGCTCGGCAAATGCGGCGGCAAAGTCTTGACATATGACTTTATAATGAAAGAGCTGTGGGGCCCGCAGAGCAAGGGCAGCAACCAGATCCTGCGCGTCAACATGGCTAACATCCGCCGCAAGATCGAAAAGAACCCGGCTGAGCCGCAGTATATCTTCACTGAGGTCGGCGTGGGCTACCGTATGATCGAAGGCGACTGATAATTACAGGAGGTACCGTTTATAGTGCATTTACCCGAACTTATATCTGACCTTGCCCTGATGCTGCTCACAGCCGGGGTCGTTACCATCATTTTCAGAAAGCTTAAACAGCCCGTCGTTCTCGGATACATTCTCGCGGGCTTTTTGATAGGGCCGTACATGCCGTGGTTCTTCACCGTGGCGGACGAGGTGTCCATCAGCACCTGGAGTGAGATCGGCATAATCATCCTCATGTTCGGCCTCGGGCTGGAGTTCAATCTCCATAAGCTTGCCAAGGTCGGCGGCACGGGCGTCATCACGGCCTTTACGGAGGTCGGCGGTATGCTGCTGCTGGGCTACGTCACGGGTCAGCTCCTCGGCTGGGGCGTGATGGACAGTATTTTTCCTCGGCGGTATGCTCTCGATGAGCTCCACCACCATCATCATCAAGGCCTTTTGACGAGCTTGGCGTGACGAAGAAGAACTTCGCCCAGCTTGTTTTCGGCACGCTGGTCATTGAGGATATCGCCGGCATCTTCATGATGATCATCCTCTCCACCATCTCCGTCAGCCAGAATATCTCCGGCGGGGGATCTGGCGCTGAAGCTGGGGGCTGCTGGTGCTGTACCTCATCCTCTGGCTCATCCTCGGCATATACCTGCTGCCGACGCTGCTCAACAAATCCGTCACCTTCATGAACGATGAGACTCTGCTCGTCGTCTCGCTGGGCATCTGCTTCGGCATGGTGCTGCTGGCGAACGCGCTGGGCTTCTCGTCGGCGCTGGGCGCGTTCCTCGCAGGCTCCCCTGCTTGCGGGCACGGTGCACGCCGAGCGGGTGGAGCACCTCACCTCCGGCGTGAAGGATCTTTTTTCGGCGCGGTGTTCTTCCTGTCCGTGGGCATGATGCTCGACCCGTCCAAGGTCGTGTCCTACATCGGCCCCATCCTGCTCATCACGGCCGTCACGCTCGTGGGCAAGCTGTTCTTCTCGTCCCTTGGCGTGCTCCTCTCCGGGCAGACGCTTAAAAACGCCATCCACTGCGGCTGCTCTCTGGCGCAGATAGGCGAATTCGCCTTCATCATCGCAACGCTGGGCATGTCCCTCGGCGTCATCGCGGATTACATATACCCCATCATCGTCTCCGTCTCCGTTATCACCACTCTCACCACGCCCACCTGCATCAAGGGCGCTGACAAGATCTGCGACGGCGTGGAAAAGCTCCTGCCGAAGAAGCTTGTGGCAAAGCTCGACGGCTATGCCGCGAAGGACGGCGGCGACGGCGAGTCGCAGGACAGCGACTGGGCCGCGTATATGCGCCGCTATGCAAAGATGACGCTGTTTTACGGCGTTATCATGCTGGGCCTTGTCATCATCGGCATACACTTCCTCTACCCGCGCTTGGCGAATATCTGCCGCAGCGCTGGATGGCGCAGGCCATATGCCTTCTGGCGGTGTATCTCGGCATCGCGCTTTTCATCCGCCCCATGCTGGACGTGAAGTCGCCGCAGTATGTCGCGCTGTGGATGAAGGGTCGGCAGAACCGTCTGCCGCTCATGGCGCTCAACGCCTGCCGCCTTATCATCATCGTGCTCATCGCCTTCGCGCCCATCCAGTCCGTCACGGGGATGAACGGCGCGTGGCTGCTGCCCGTCATTGCCGTTGCGGTGCTGCTCATCTACCGCTCCGGCGCGTTCGCTTCGGCGTATCTCTCGGTCGAGGCGCGCTTCCTTGCCAACTTCAACGAGCGCAACCTCGGCAAGTTTGAGGACAGCGGCGCGGCCACAGAATGGCTGGACGAAAAGCTGTACGTGCTCGACTTCGACTGCCCTGAGCAGGGCGTCGCAGGGAAGAGCCTCATAGACCTCGGCTGGGGCGGAGTGTACGGCGTGAACGTCGTCAAGCTCATCCGCGGCAAGAAGCATATCAACATGCCCGCCGGAAGCACCGTCATATCAAAAGCATGACCGCATCTATGTCGTGGGCGAGGCCGACTCCATCCACGGCATGTGCCTCGGCCTTTCTCTGGATGAAAGCCGCAAGCTTCCCACCCTGCGCGAGTTCATAGAGAGTGAGAACGGTTCTGACGGCGACCTCTACTCCTACGCCATCAGTGTCGATAAGGACTCTCCCTTCGCCGGCAGCGCCATCAAGGACAGCCGCATCCGTGAGGATTACGACTGCATGATACTCGGCCTCCAGCGCAACCGTCTGCCTATTGCGCAGCCGGACATTAACATGACGCTCTCAGAACGGCGACCTTATCTGGATCCTCGGCACAAAGACCATGGCAGGAAAGCTTCTGTCGGCGGAGCTGTGACCGCAGGCAAATATCTCGACATATCCCGGCGCAGGTGCTGTTTTGACAGTCTGCGGCGCAGGTGCTATAATGCACCTGCGCCGCACTTCTTTACTTTCTTTACTTTTTTGTATTTTTGTATCTCACGCGCGGCGCAGGATGGAGAACAGCAATGAAAACTGAGCTTGAAAATATCCTTTCCGCCATCGTCGCGGCGGAACACGAGGCCGCCGCGCTCAATGCACGCGCACGGCATAATGGCCGAAATAAAGACCGGCCACCGCGACGTCGTGACGGAGTACGACAGGCGCGTGCAGGCGCTGCTCGTCGCGCGGCTGCGTGAGGCCGTGCCGGGGGCGCGCTTCTTCTGCGAGGAGAGCCGCGTGCAGGAGGAGCTTTCCGCCGCGCAGGCCTTTGTCATCGACCCCATCGACGGCACGATGAACTTCGTCCGCCGTATGCATCACAGCTGCATTTCCGTGGCCTATATGAGCTTCGGCACGGTCATGGCCGCCGCCGTTTACGACCCCTATACAGATGAGCTGTTCACTGCGCTTCGCGGCGGCGGGGCGTATCTCAACGGCAGGGCGCTGCACGTGGAGGATGCGCCGCTCAGCGAGACGGTGTTCTGCCTCGGCACCTCGCCCTATGACGCCTCGCTCACGGATGACCTTCCGCCTTGCGCGCCTTGCGTATGACGCAAGCCTTGACCTCCGCCGCTTCGCCTCGGCGGAGCTTGACCTGTGCGCCGTCGCGGCCGGGCGCGCGGGGCTGTACTTTGAGCTGTCGCTTTCGCTGTGGGATTACGCCGCGGGCGCGCTCATCGTGACGGAGGCCGGCGGCGTGTGCACCGCCGTTGACGGCGCTCCGCTCAGCTTCGGCAGCGGAAAAAGCAGCGTCGCCGCGGGCAGTCCGCATGCCCATGCGGACTTCATGGCGCTTGTGAAAAAGGAGGGGGAATAATATGCCGCTCGACTCTCTTTCCCGCTCCGCGCCCGTGGTGTTCAAGCCCTGCGTGACCTCCACCAACACGCTTTTAAAGGGGCTGGCCTCCTGCGGCGTGCCGGACGGCTTCGTTCTCGCCGCCGCAAAGCAGACCAGCGGCCGCGGCCGTCTGGGGCGCGGCTTTTGAATCGCCGGAGGGCGGGCTGTACCTCTCCATGCTGCTGTACCCCGTTGTCCGCTTGAGCGTGTGCAGACGCTCACGCCCTGCGTGGCGGTGGCGCTGTGCCGTGCGCTGGAGCGCGCCTGCGGCGTCACGCCCGAAATAAAATGGCCGAACGATCTTCTGATAAACGGCAAAAAGCTCTGCGGCATCCTTGTCGAGTCCTCCACCGTGCGCGGCCGGCTGTACGTCGTCATCGGCATGGGGCTGAACATAAACACCGCGCCCGCAGACTTCCCCGGAGGAGCTGCGCGATACCGCCGGTTCCCCTCTTCGGTGAGCTTGGCCGCCGCTTCGAGCTGGAGGACGTCGCCGCCGCCATAATCGAGGAGCTGGACGCGATGTACGCCGCGTGGCAGACGGACCCCGCCTGCTGTCTTGCCGATTACCGCCGCCTCTGCGTCAGCATAAACCGCCCCGTCACGCTCATCCGGAACGGCGTCAGCCGCGCGGCCTTCGCGCGGGATATCGATGAAAGCTACGCCCTCGTCGCCGACGTTGACGGCGCGGAGGAGCATATCTCCACGGGGGAAATAAGCCTCAGAAATGCGTAAAAACCCCTTTGGCGCGCCCCTTTTGTTCCTATAGGTATCTTATCGGCCCGGCGAACCGGAAGCCGTTGCTCCGAGCCGGTGCGAATGGCAGGCTCATCGGGAAGCTTACACTTCTTACATGGACGGACATGCCCGGCGCGTCAGCCGAGCTTGTCTCCGTTTTTGACCTTCATGTCCGGCGTTATCAGCACCACGCCGCCCTCGCTGTAGGTTCCCAGAACGAGCACCTCCGACATGAAGTCGGCGATCTGCCGCGGCGGGAAGTTCACCACTGCCAGCACCTGCTTGCCGATAAGCTCCTCCGGATTGTAGTGATCCGTTATCTGCGCCGACGACCTTTTCACGCCTATCTCTTCCCCGAAGTCGAGCGTCAGCTTATACGCCGGCTTCCTCGCCTTTTCAAAGACCTTCGCGTCCGTGATGGTCCCGGCGCGGATATCCAGCTTCATAAAATCATCAAATACAGCCATTTCGTTCCGTCCTTTCTTTTCGCCTTTTGCCTATCATATCACGCGCGCGGGGGATATTTCAATTCCCTTTTCGGCGCGGGGAAAAGCAAAAACGGACACCGGCGGCATATGCCGGGTGTCCGTTTTCTGGTCTGCCTCATTTTCCCGGCGGACGCAGAGGGCTTCCCCTCGCGCGCCGGATATGGCGGCTTGTCAAATGTTTTCTCAGTCGGTCACGTAAGGCAGAAGAGCGATCTGACGGGATCTCTTTATCGCCTCGGTGAGCTCACGCTGGTGCATTGCGCAAACGCCGGTAGTGCGGCGCGGCAGGATCTTGCTGCGCTCGGACAGGTAGCGTCGGAGCTTTGCGGTGTCCTTATAGTCGATGGACGTCGCCTTATCAACACAGAACTGGCACACTTTTTCTGCGCTTGCGGTTCTTGGGGTTGTTCTTATCGAAAGCCAAAGCTGATTCCTCCCTTTTTCATGAATAGCCGGACAGTAAATATGTCCGTGCCTGCAAGCAACCAATGATCAGCGCCTGACGGCGCTCTGTTCAGCGGCTGCTATGATCAGAACGGCAGTTCCTCGTCGCCGTCGTCCAGCTCGGAGAACGCGGAGGTGGGAGCAGGGCTGCTGCTCTTTCCGGCGTCGTAGCTGTACGTGCTGTGGCTGGTGCTGCCGGTGTCGCCGTCGCGGCGGCGGCTTTCTCGCCGAAGTACATGTTGTCAACGACTATTTCCGCGCTGCGGCGCTTGCCGCCCTCGCGGTCCGTCCAATCGCGGATCTGCAGCCGCCCGGAGACGACTGCCATACTGCCCTTGGTGAAATACTTGCTGACAAACTCGGCTGTCTGGCGCCATGCGACGCAGTCGATAAAATCGGTCTGCCTCTCTCCGCCGTCGCGGCTGCCGAAATCGCGGTCCACCGCCACAGTGAAGGACGCCACGGGGGTCTGCGACTGGGTATACCGAAGCTCGGGATCCCTCGTCAGACGGCCCATAATAACAATGTGATTAAGCATGATCCGCTCTCCTTACTCTGCGCGCAGAGTTATCAGGCGACGCAGAATGCCGTCGGTAATACCGAGGACACGGTCAAGCTCTGCGGGGAAATCAGCACCGCTGGTGAACTTCATCAGCACATAGTAGCCCTCGGAAATGTAGTTGATCTCATAAGCGAGCTTGCGCTTGCCCATCTCCTCCATCTCTTCAAGAGTACCATTCGCTTCCACAAGTGCCTTGAACTTCTCAACAACAGCGGCAGTCTCCTCCTCAGTGAAGTTGGGGTTGATAATGTACATTACTTCGTACTTCTCACTTGCTTTTGCCATGATTGCACCTCCTTTTTGGTCTATTGGCCCCTCCCCGAGGGAGGAGCAAGGATACCTGTCCATCTATTGACAGGCTTAATAATTATACCGTGTTTTCCGCAATGTCAAGGCTTTTTTGCGCCCATTGCGGGAAATTTTCACGCCTCGCCTATGCGGCTGGCTATGTAGTCCTCCACATCGCCCAGCTCCATCCCCAGCGCCACGGCAAGCTCCCCGTGCAGGATGTCCTTTGCGCGCTTCATCGTGGCCTCCGCGCGGCTGCTCTTGGTCTTGCGCTCGCTCATGCGCGCGCGCAGACCCTTCACTATCGACACCAGCGCCTCGCAGGTGTGCAGTTTGAAAAGCTCTCTGTAAAATGCGTCAACATGGTTGAAGCGGCTGTCGTTGCATACGGCCGGGGTGCAATGCCCGGTATGGCGTCTATCAGGCCTCCGCCTCCGCGCGGCTCATCACCGGGCGCATGTACGCCCCCGAATCCACCGGCGCAAAATATGTGCCCGTCCCCGTGAACGGCGTCAGGTAATAATACAGCTTCTCCGCAGACACGCCCGACATCTCCAGCGGGGCAATCTTCTCGACCGTGCACACTCCGTTCTCTCCGTAAATAATTTTGTCTCCTATCGCATACATTTAAAATTACCCCTACTTTATTCTTATCATCTCTATTTTACAACATGTTCGCCGAAATTTCCAACATATTTTTTCGTTTTCCCTAAAATTTTTGTCCGTTTTCCCAATTTGTCTCTTTTCATATGCCGCCATGTCTGGTACAATTACATGATAAATCAGGCGGGTGTTCTGCCCTTTCTGCGGTGCACGTGGGGAATCCTGTTCATATTTCCCGTACCATTTGCCGCCGTGTGGGGATGCTCGCCGGATATACGGAGATTTGCCGTGAAGCTTTACTTCTTTGGACATGATTATAAATACGCCGCCGAGCAGATCCTGCTGACGATGTTCCCGGCTGAGCGGCCGGAGTATCCCGCGGGGAAGCCGCAGGGCGACAGGATGGAGATACGCCTCAGCCGGGGCGAACGCTTCGTCACGGCCACCTGCGCGCTGCATTCCGGTACCCAGTGCTGGCACGGGCGCGCCGCGGCAAAGGCGTCGCTGATGACGGACGATCTCATGACGGACAGATACTGCCAGCGCCTTATAAAAAACGCGGTCTACCGCGCCGCGCTCGCCTCCGGCATCGGCCGGCCGGCTTGGGGCGCGCTGACGGGCGTGCGGCCGGGGAAGCTTCTGTGCGGCCTTCAGGGCCGCGCCCGACGAGGCCGCGGCAGAGAGGGAATTTATCGAGAAGTACGACGTCACGCCGGAGCGCGCGCGGCTGTGCCTTGACACCTGCCGCGAGACCCTGCGCGCACAGGCCAGCCTCGGCGCGCGCGACATCTGCCTTTACGTCGGCATTCCTTTCTGCCCCACACGCTGCGCTTATTGCAGCTTCGTCAGCCAGTCCGTGGAGAAGAGCATGAAGCTCATCCCGCCGTTCCTCGACGCGCTTTATAAGGAGCTGGACGCCACGGCCGCCGTCGTGCGTGAGCTTGGCCTACGCGTCGTGTCGGTGTACATGGGGCGGCGGCACGCCCACAACGCTCAGCGCCGCCCAGCTCGACGAACTGTGCGCGCGCCTTGCCGCGCGCTTTCGACCTGTCCGCGCTGCGCGAATACACGGTCGAGGCCGGCCGCCCCGACACGATAACGGATGAAAAGCTGCGCGTCCTGCGGTGGCACGGCGTTGACAGGATAAGCGTCAACCCGCAGACCATGTCCGACGCGGTGCTGGAGGTCATCGGCCGCCGCCACACGGCGCAGGACATCATCACGGCGCTGGAGGCCGTGCGCGCCGTCGGCGGCTTCGACGTGAATATGGACCTCATTGCGGGTCTGCCGTCCGACACGGTGGACTCCTTCCGCGCCACGCTTGAGAAGGTCCTCTCCCTCGCGCCGGAGAACGTGACCGTGCACACCCTGTCGCTGAAGAAAGGCTCGCGCATCACGCTGGAGGGCGCAGCGCTGCCCACGGCGGCGGAGGTCGGCGCGATGCTCGACTACGCGCGCGCGTCGCTCACAGCCGCGGGCTACGCCCCGTATTACCTCTACAGGCAGAAGTTCATGTCCGGCGGGTTTGAAAACGTCGGCTGGACGCGCGGCGGCAGCGAGAATCTCTACAACATATGCATCATGGAGGAGCTGTGCAGCATCCTCGCCATGGGCGGCGGCGGCTCGACGAAGCTCGTCTGCCCCGGCGGCGGGCGCAACATCCGCCTCATGGCGCCGAAGTACCCGCTTGAGTATATAAACAATATCGGCCGTACCTGCGCCGATAAGGACAGGATCCGCCGGTTTTATGAAGAAAACATCCAAGGCCACGCAATATGCAAGGAGGAATAAACAATGGCATACCAGCTTGAGGATATCAATTTCCGCACCGTGTCCGACCCGAAGGGCTTTGTCGAGGAGAGAGCGACGCGCAGTATCAGCAGAAGGTGGAGAAGGCCGCCGCGCTCATCAGCGAAAACTGCGCGAAAAGCCCCATAGTCCTGCTGTCCGGCCCGTCCGGCTCCGGCAAGACCACCACCGCCATGAAGATCGCCGGGGAGCTTAACCGCCGCGGCATCGGCACGCACTATGTCAGCATGGATAACTACTTCAAGACCATCGACCCCGCCACGTGCCCGCGCACGCCTGAGGGGGAGATCGACCTTGAGTCGCCCCAGTGCCTGGACATGGCGCTTTCTTAACAGGCATTTTGACATGCTCGCCGCGGGCGAGCGCATATTCGTTCCCAAGTACGAGTTCTCCCGCAAGATGCGCATACAGGAGCCGTCCTCTTCCATCCGCCTAAAGAGCGACGAGGTCGTCATCTTCGAGGGCATACACGCTCTGAACGATATCATCACCGAAAAGCACCCCGACGCGTTCAAGCTCTATATCTCCGCGCGCAGCAACGTGGAGTTCAAGGGGCAGGTCGTGTTCAAGGGCACGTGGTTCCGCCTCGTGCGGCGCACCGTGCGCGACCATCTCTTCCGCGGCTCAGACCCGGCAGAGACCATGGCCATGTGGGCCAACGTCCGCCGCGGGGAGAAGCTGAACATCTCCCCCGTTCAAGGATAAGGCCGACTTCCAGTTCGACTCCTCCCTGCCGTATGAACCGGCGGTGTTCAACTCCGTTGCGACGGAGCTTTTCAGCACCGTTCCCGCCGGGATAGAGCGCTTTGAGGAGCTTCGCAGCGTGCTTCCTGCGATACAGCTCTTCGGCCACATAAGCGAGGAGCTCGTCGCGCCCAACAGCCTCCTGCGCGAATTCATCGGCGGCGGCATATACGAGTACTGATCATAACATAAACAACCGCCGCGGGCATGTGCCCGCGGTTCATCTTGTCAAAAAGTCCGTGAGACTTTTTTGACCGCGCTTATCCGCCGGGCATTTTGAAAGCGTTCAAAATGCCGCTTTGCCCGAAAGCCTTGATACATCAAGTCTTTCTGCGGCGGTTTATCCGATTTGAGGCGGGCCTTGCCCCCTCAAAAAGCTCCCCCCGCTGCTCTGTCTCTTTACTTTTTGCAGCATGGATTCTTTGACAGTCTGTCCGCCGCGGGCATGTGCCCGCGGCGGTTCATCTTGTCAAAAATGGCCTCGCAGAGTTTCGCGTCCGCAGACGCGAAAGCAGTATGTTCCGTTTTCTGCCGCGACATGTGCGTGGCAGAAAACACTTATCAGGCTGCTGGAATTTGGGTGTCCGCCGGTGGCGGGCAAATTATGCGCGCAGCAGACTGCAAGCGTCGGAAAAACCCTTCGGTTTTTTTCCGACAGTCATCCGTCGCGGGCATGTGCCCGCGGCGGCTCAATTCAATCCATATATTTATCCTCGTAGCAGCTCGCCGGCAGGAAGTCCGCCAGCCCCTATCAGCACATCCTTTGCCTGCACGCGGTAGTTCTCCTCATCCGCGTGCAGCCCCAGCGGGATGTTGAGTTTCCTGCGCAGCGACACGCGCACCGCCGTGCCGATATTCTCGCGGCTTTCGAGCATCATCACGCCGCCGTGCCTCTCGGCGATGCCGCGCACGACCGTCAGCCCCAGCCCCGCGCCGCCGTTTATCCCGGCCATGTCGAAGCCGTATATATAGCGGCTGAATACGGAGTGCAGATCCTCGTTCTTTATGCCGCAGCCGTTGTCGGTGACGGAGATTATCACGCTCTCCCCCGATTCTATCAGGTTCAGGCTTATCCGCGTGCAGCCCTTGGCGTGGACATAGCAGTTGGACAGCACGTTCAGCAGCATCTGCCGCACCAGCACCACATCCGCCACAACGTAAAAGTCCGGCGCATTGCCCATCACTATCTCCGGTTCCTTTGCGAACATCCCCACCGCCTGCACGCAGTCGCGGCACATTGCCGTCAGATTGACCCGCTCCGGCGTGAAGCTCAGTCCGCCCTCAAGCATCTCCTTCGCCGCGGACACATTTTCCACAAGGCGCGTCAGCCTGTAGTGACTCTGCGAGATGGCGGCGATGCCCGCGCGCAGCTCTCCGTCGCCCAGCTCCTCCGCCTTCACGCGGCAGATGTCCGTGGATATGGCCATGGTCATAAGCGTGCTGCGCATGGAGTATATCAGCGCGTCGTTGAGCATGACGGGCTGCATTTCGGCGCTCGTGATGAATATCGCGTCCATGTTCTCCTGCCGGGCCACGCGCACGATATGCCTCTCTCCGTTCACTATGGTGTCCGCGATGAAGCTGGACGCCTGTGCGCCCAGTATTTCCGGCGTGAAGAAGCAGCCGAGCCTCCGCCCCACGCAGTCCTCTCCTAGTATTGCCTTCGCCGCGGCGTTTGCAAAGGCGACCTTGCCCGCGCGGGTGAGCACCAGCGCCTCTGATGTGAGCGCCAGTATATCCGATGAAACCTGAAACATAAGCGCACTTCCTTTCTTTACTTTGAAGCTTTGAAATGATTTTAGCAAAAACCGACAAAATATACAATAGCCCCGCCCGAATTTAGTTAAAATCACGTGAAATTTCAGCGATTTTTTGTTCAAAAATAGAGTGGGTGGAATATTGCTTTTTATCACTATTATATGTTAGAATAAGTGTTAAATAAGGCACAAATTTCCCTTTGCGGGAGTTTGTATATATGCTAAGTTTACAATTTTTTTTATGGAGGGGATAGGATATCACAAATGATCAAAGTTGGTATCAATGGTTTCGGCCGCATCGGCTCCCTCGCTTTCAGGGCCGCCATCCAGTCTGACGACATAGAGGTCGTCGCTATCAACGCGCCCGGCCATCCCGCTTCTCACATCGCCTACTGCGTGAAGTACGATACCGTTCACGGCCGCTTCGACGGCGAAGTCGTCGGCAATGACGAGGACAGCACCGTCACCGTTAACGGCAAGGTCGTCAAGGTTCTCTCCGATAAGTCCTACCGTGACGCTACCCTCATTCCCTGGGGCGAGCTGGGTGTTGACTACGTTCTCGAGTGCACCGGCGTTTACCTGACCAAGGAAAAGGCACAGGCTCACATCGATGCCGGCGCAAAGGTCGTCATCATGTCCGGCCCCGCAAAGGACGATACCCCGATGTTCGTCTGCGGCGTCAACCTCGACAAGTACACCAAGGATATGCAGTTCGTCTCCAACGCTTCCTGCACCACCAACTGCCTTGCGCCCATGGCAAAGGTCATCAATGACAACTTCGGCATCATCGAGGGCCTCATGACCACCGTCCATGCCTCCACTGCCACCCAGGCCATCGTTGACGGCTTCCCCAAGAAGAAGGATCTGCGCGGCGCACGCTCCATCTACAACAACATCATCCCCGCTTCCACCGGCGCTGCAAAGGCAGTCGGCAAGGTCATCCCTGAGCTCAACGGCAAGCTCACCGGTATGTCCATGCGCGTTCCCACTCCCGATGTCTCCGTCGTTGACCTGACCGTCCGCCTCGAGAAGGCAGCCACCATGGACGATATCAAGGCCGCTATGAAGGCAGCTTCCGAAGGCTCTATGAAGGGTATCCTCGAGTACGTTGATGATGAGGTCGTCTCCTCCGACTTCCGCACCGATCTGCACACCTCCATCTTCGACGCACAGGCCGGTATCTCCCTCAACGATCATTTCGTCAAGCTCGTCGCTTGGTACGACAACGAATGGGGCTTCTCCAACAAGATGCTTGACCTCACCCGCCACATCGACTCCGTCCGCAAGGCGTAATTTTCTGACCGGTAATTTGACCGCTTCCCCAAAAGGGGAAGCGGTTGAGACCTGTCAAAGAATCCATGCTGCAAAGTAAAAAGACAGAGCAGCGGGGGAGCTTGAGGGGCAAGGCCCGCCTCAAATCGGATAAACCGCCGCAGAAAGCCTTGATGTATCAAGACTTTCGGGCGAAGCGGCATTTTGAACGCTTTCAAAATGCCCGGCGGATAAGCGCGGTCAAAAAGTCTCACGGACTTTTTGACAAGCTGGACCGCTTCCCCAAAAGGGGAAGCGGTGAGAAGTCCATGCTGCAAAGTAAAGAGACAGAGCAGCGGGGGAGCTTGAGGGGGCAAGACCCGCCTCAAATCGGATAAACCGCCGCAGAAAGCCTGATGTCAAGGCTTTCAGGGCGAAGCTGGCATTTTGAAAAGCCTTCAAAATGCCCGGCGGATAAGCGCGGTCAAAAAGG
>VOFK01001224.1_pt1 | contig 47767 bp, 48 predicted proteins | sample 5384121 | NCBI WGS metagenome assembly VOFK01 (sample SAMN12384730, study PRJNA508395) | human gut metagenome | isolation source: healthy gut J | host: Homo sapiens | reverse complement strand
TCCTGTGCACGCCGCACAGCTTGCTCTTGACAGCGCCCCTATAGAATGTTACAGTGGTGGTAAGCACTTCCCTGCTCTGAAAGGAGGCTCCCTATGTGGTTTTCTTCAATGTGGTTTGATACGGTTCTCTGGCTGGTTGCGTTCGCCGCCTTCATCGCGGTGGAGGCAGCCACCACCGCGCTTGTCTCGGTATGGTTTGCCGTGGGCGCAGCGGCGGCGATGGTTGCCAGCTTCTTCCCGATTGGCTTCGGCTGGCAGATGCTGATTTTCGCCGTTGTATCGGCCATCTCGTTCGCGCTGATGCTGCCCAACCTTGCCAGCCGCCGCGGGCAGCACAAGGCCCCTGTCACCAACGGCTCGCCCCTCACCATCGGCAAGCAGGGGGTTGTCCTTGTCGCAGTGGAGCCCGGGCTGCTGGGCCGCGTGCGGGTGGACGGCCTTGACTGGCAGGCCCGCGCCGAGGTACCGCTGGCCGTGGGGGACCGCTGCAAGGTCACCGCCGTGGACGGTGCCGTTCTCATCGTGGTGCCCGTGACCGCTGACGTGGCCGCGGTTTGATTTCCAAAAAAAAAGGAGGAATTTCCCATGCTGTTGATTTTTGCCATTCTGCTCATCATCATTCTGGTGGTGCTGGTGCGTTGCATCGTCATTGTGCCCCAGTCCAACGCCTATGTCACCGAGTGGCTCGGCGTCTACAAGGACACCTGGGGCGCCGGTCTGCACATCCGCACGCCGTTTGTGGAGCGTATCTCCCGCAAGGTTTCCCTGAAGGAGGAGGCTGCCGACTTCCCCCGCAGCCGGTCATCACCCGCGACAACGTCACCATGATGATTGACACCGTTGTCTTTTTCCAGGTGTTTGACGCCAAGATGTACGCCTACGGCGTGAACCGCCCGATTCAGGCCATTGAGAACCTGTCCGCCACGACCCTGCGTGACATCATCGGCTCGATGACGCTGGACGAGACGCTGACCAGCCGCGATTTAATCAACACCAAGATTACTGCCAGCCTTGACGAGGCCACCGACCGCTGGGGCATCAAGGTCAACCGCGTGGAGCTGAAAAACATCGAGCCGCCGGTGGAAATCCGTCAGGCGATGGAGAAGCAGATGAAGGCCGACCGTGAGAAGCGCGCCTCCATCCTGCTGGCCGAGGGCGAAAAGCAGGCCGCCATCACCCGCGCCGAGGGCGAGAAGGAGTCCGCCATCCTGCGCGCCGAGGCCGTGAAGCAGCAGCGCATCCGTGAGGCCGAGGGCGAGGCCGAGGCCCTGCTGACCGTCCAGAAGGCGCAGGCGGACGCCATCCGTATGATCAACGAGGCCAACCCCAACCACAACTATCTGGCCCTGCGCAGCATGGAAGCGATGGAGAAGGTTGCCGACGGCAAGGCCACCAAGCTGATTGTTCCCAGCGATATGCAGAATCTGGCCGCAACGGTATCTGCCATCCAAGGAGATTTCCGGCGAGGCCGAATAACCACTAGCCTACCTCCCGCCTGCGGATTTTGAACCGCGGGCGGGATTTTTTTCTTGCGTTTTCCACAAAATCAAGGTATAATACAGTTATGTTAGTGTGCCATTTTGTGCAAACTACACTAAAATTATATGTGAGGTGTATCAGTTATGAAGGAACCTATGGTCATTACGATGGCGCGTGAATACGCATCAGGCGGCAGTGAGATTGCACAGGCCGTTGCCGATAAGCTGGGCATTCCCCTTTACAACAAGGAACTGATTACCCTTGCAGCCAAGAAAAGCGGCCTGACCGAGGAAGCTATTGCCGCCAGCGAGAACCAGCGCAGCGGCAGCTTGATTTACAGCCTGTATATGATGGGCAACACAATGCCGCTGGCCGATCAGGTCTACATCCTGCAGAGCAACGTCATCAAGGAGCTGGCTGCCGAGGGTCCCTGCGTCATTCTGGGCCGCTGCGGTGACTACGTCCTGCGTGAGCGCCCCAACGTGCTGCGCACCTTCGTCTACGCGCCGCTGGAGGACCGCATTGCCTTTGCCAAGAGCCGCCCTGACGCCAAGGATATGCCCGACCGCCTGTGGGAGATCCAGCTGGCCAAGCATGACCGTGCCCGCGCAAGCTACTACAACTATTATACCGAGAACCGCTGGGGCGAGGCCAAGAACTATGACCTGTGCCTGAACGCCACCTTAGGCCGTGACGCCTGCGCCGACCTGATTGTGGCCGCCGCCAAGGCGATGGAAGCGGCCAACAAGTAAACTGCAAAAGGAGCTGCCACCTATGCTGCGCTATACCAAAAAGCGGAATGATGCTGCTGAGCATCGCCTATATCATCATTGGCATGATGCTGCTGATTATGCCCCAGACCAGTCTGCTCTGGATTTGCTACGCCTTCGGCGCTGTGGTGCTGGTTACCGGCATTGTCTGCCTGATTCAGTACGCCCGCATCCGCGGTACCGGCTTTACGGCGCCGTTTATGCTGGTGGGCGGCGTCATCACGGCGGGGCTGGGCATCTTTACGCTGGCAAAGCCGCAGGTAGTGGCGAGCTTTCTGCCCGTTGTGTTCGGCATCTTCATTCTGGTGGACGGCCTGAGCCGTGTCGGCACAGCCATTGATTTGGCCAAGCGCAAAGGCCAGAAATGGTGGATGCTGTTGCTGCTCAGCGTTGTCTCGGTGGCTTTGGGCGTGCTGCTGGTGCTGCATCCGTTTGATGCGGCGGTCAGCGTGGTTATGGTGTGCGGCATCCTGCTGATTGTGGAGGGTGCGCTGAATCTGGGCTGCGTTTTGTACGCCGCCATGGAGCTGCGCACGCTGGACCGTATGGCCAGCGCCGCCGCCAACGCCGCCCTGTCCGCTTTGGGTGATGCACTGGACGAGGCCGAAGCCGCCGCAGACACTGCGGATACCGGCAGCATCGCCCCCGAGGGCCCCGTCGTCTACAACGCCGAGAGCAAGGATGTGTCCGACGAGGAGTAATTTTTCCGCAAAACCGTAGGGGTCGATGCTCGCATCGACCCGCGGGCGGATGCAAGCATCCGCCCCTACAATCACCCGGAAGTGTGCAACGCCCCGCGGCGGGCAGAGGACTGCCCGCCCTACATTTCCGGTATCTTATTGATTGCCCTGTAGGGCGGCCAGTCCTCTGGCCGCCGCACCTTATTCTGTTTCCCGCGCGAAGAATCGCGAGTTATTTTTAAAGGAGAGAACCCCCATCCATGTATGACCTTATCATCGTAGGCGCCGGCCCTGCCGGCATTTTCACCGCGCTGGAGCTGCTGCGCAAGAGCTGCAACCCCCACAAGATTCTGCTTGTCGAAAAGGGCAAGCCTGTGGAAAAGCGCCACTGCCCCAAGGACAAAACCGGCGTCTGCGTAAACTGCAAGCCGACCTGTGCCATCACCACCGGCTTTTCCGGCGCGGGTGCCTTCTCGGACGGCAAGCTGTCCCTGTCCTATCAGGTCGGCGGCGAGCTGCCCGACCTGATCGGCGAGGATTTCGCGCAGGAGCTCATCGACTACACCGACAAAATCTACCTCGAGTTCGGTGCAGACCCGAAGGTGGAGGGCGTCTACGAGGGCCCCGACATCAAGGGCATCCGCAAGCGCGCCATTCAGGCGGGCCTGCAGCTGGTCGACTGCCCCATCCGCCACCTAGGCACCGAGAAGGCCCAGCAGCTCTACCTAAACATCCAGAATTATCTGGCTGACGCGGGCGTTGAGATGCTGTTCAACACCGAGTGCGAGAACATCATTCTTGAGGATTCCGTCTGCAAGGGTGTGCGCCTGCGCGAGAAGGACGGCACCCGCGATGTGCTGGCCAAGCAGGTGGTCATTGCCACCGGCCGCCGCGGCGCGGACTGGCTGGAGAAAATCTGCGCCGAGCACAACATTGCCCACAAGCCCGGCACCGTTGACATTGGCGTCCGCGTGGAGTGCCGCAACGAGGTCATGGAGAAAATCAATCAGGTTCTCTACGAGGGCAAGCTCATCGGCTACCCGGCCCCATGGCGCAACAAGGTGCGCACCTTCTGCCAGAACCCCGGCGGCTTTGTCGCGCAGGAAAACTACGATAATGACCTTGCGGTTGTCACCGGCCACGGCTTCAAGGAGAAAAAGAGCAACAACACCAATCTGGCCATTCTGGTCAGCCACAACTTTACCGAGCCGTTCAACCAGCCCATCGCCTATGCACAGAAGGTCGGCGAGCTGACGAATATGCTGGGTGCAGGCCACATTCTGGTGCAGCGCTACGGCGATATTCTGGACGGCAAGCGCACCTGGGCCAACGAGATGGCCCGCACCAACGTGCGCCCGACCCTGAAGGACGCCGTGGCCGGTGACATCACCGCCGCCATGCCCTACCGCGCCATGGTCAACATCATTGAGTTCATCAAGATGATGGACGAGGTTGTGCCCGGCTTTGCCAGCCCCGAGACGCTGCTCTACAGCCCCGAGCTGAAGTTCTACTCCAACAAGGTCAAGATGGACACCGATTTGGAGACGAATATCGTCGGTCTGCACTGCCTGGGCGATTCCTCCGGCTGGACCCGCGGCCTGATGATGGCCTCCGTCATGGGTGTCCTGATGGGCCGCAAGCTGATGGAGAAGCACGGCTTCTGAGAAAGTACGGATGTTCTTTTCTTATAAGAAAAGAACCAAAAGAATTTTAAACAAAAACAGAGGATACAGCTTTGGTGGGCTGTATCCTCTGTTTTGTTATGTGCATATTGATTAGGTCGCTCCGTAGGGGCCGCATATATGCGGCCCGCAAGCTTCCGGCACACTCTTTACCGGGTCCGCCTCCTCCAATCCAAGACCTGTGGGAGGGGTCTTGACCCCTCCGGGCAATAGCAAACCCTAAAAATACTTAAAAACCCTATTGACTCTGACGTTGCGTTATGGTTTAGAATAATACTACACGGGAAGGAGTGATACATATGCGAACAGTAAAAGATGTCAGCAAACTCACGGGTGTCAGTGTGCGCACACTACACTATTATGATGCCATTGGCCTTTTAACGCCTACAAAAGTAACTGATGCAGGCTACCGAATGTATGACGATACAGCCCTTAGTCGTTTGCAAAGTATCCTGTTGTTTCGTGAATTGCAATTTCCCCTAAAGGAAATCAAAGAATTTCTTGATAGTCCTAATTTTAATCAGGAAGAAACAATAGCGCAGCAAATCAAACTGTTAGAGTTGCAATATAAGCATATAGGCGAGCTTATTTCCTTTGCCCGTGAAATTCAAACCAAAGGAGTAAAGACAATGAATTTTGAAATTTTTGATACAAATGAAATTGAACAATACAAGGCGGAGGTTAAATCAAAATGGGGAAATTCCAAAGCGTATCAAGAGTATGAACAACGAGTTGTTTCTCACAGTGAACACAACGATTCTAAATTTGTCAATGAGATTATGTCGTTGTTCACTGATTTAGGAGCGATGAAACAATTACCCCCTACAGATAAGGCTGTTCAAGAAAAAATAGCCGCTTTGCAAGCCTATATAAATGAAAACTTCTACACTTGCAGCAATGACATTTTAAAAGAATTGGGCGAAATGTATGTCTGCGATGATCGTTTTAAGAAAAACATTGACCGTTTTGGTGGAGAAGGAACAGCGAAATTTGTAAGAGAGGCAATTTTCGTGTATTGTGAAAAGTGAAGTTTGAATATGAACGCCAAGTGGATGCCAGGTCCCCCTCTGCGGCAACAAAACAAAAATGCCGATATGGGGTGACGGCATTGCCGTCGGTTCCACCTATGCAAAACCATCAAAACGGCACCTACAACCAAGCAGGAAGTTTCAACCGTATCAAGCAACTCTGAATTTCACAACAAAACCGCCCCCCGACGGTGTATTGCTGCACTGTCAGGGGCGGTTGCCTTATTTTTACCCTTTATGACATAAATCTGTCCTTCAAATTCTTGAAGAAGCTCTTGCGCTTTTCGTAGTTCTCGTCCTTCAGGCTGTCCTCAAACGTCTTCAGGGCCTCGCGCTGGGTGCGGTTCAGCTTTTTGGGAATTTCCACATCCACAATGACGTACTGGTCACCGCGGCCGCGGCCGTTCAGATACTGGATGCCCTGACCGCGCAGGCGGAACTTCGTGCCACTCTGCGTGCCCTCGGGAATCTTCTGGGCAACCTTGCCATCCACGGTGGGCACCTCAATCTCGGCGCCCAGCACGGCCTGCGAGTAGGTAATCGGCACACGGACATACACATCGTAGCCATCGCGCTCAAACACGGCGTCTGTCTTGACGGTCACGTGAACAATCACATCACCAGCAGGGGCCACCGTTGGTGCCTGCATCGCCCTGACCACGCAGTGCAATGTTCTGGTCGTCGTCGATACCCGCGGGAATCTTGACCTCCAGCGTCTTGCGGGCACTGGTCTTGCCGGTGCCGCGGCAGGTCTTGCAGGGGTTCTTGATAATGGTGCCGCGGCCGCCGCAGTGCGGGCAGGGCTGCTGGCTCTGCATCACACCAAAGGGCGTGCGCTGCTGGGTCACCACATAGCCGCGGCCACCGCACTCGGTGCAGGTTTCGGGGAGGGCTGGTGCCGGGCGCACAGCCGTTGCCGTTGCAGTCCGGGCAGGTCTGCTGGCGGTTCAGCGTGACCTTCTTGGCGCAGCCGTGGGCCGCCTCCTCAAAGGTCAAAATGACACTGGCCTGAATATCATGGCCCTTGCGCGGAGCGTTGGGGTTGGAACGGGTCGAGCCGCCAAAGCCGCCGAAACTGCCGCCAAAAATATCGCCAAAGATATCACCCAGATCCACGCCGCCTGCGCCGAAGCCGCCGCCAAAGCCACCGTAGCCGCCGCCGGGCTGGCCGGCCCCATAGTTGGGATCGACCCCGGCAAAGCCGAACTGGTCATAGCGCTTGCGCTTATCCGGGTCGGAAAGTACATCGTTGGCCTCGTTGACCTCCTTGAACTTCTCCTCGGCGGTCTTATCGCCGGGGTTCAGGTCGGGATGGTACTTTTTGGCCAGCTTGCGGTAGGCGCTTTTAATCTCGGCATCGGTGGCGTTTTTGCCGATTCCCAGCACCTCGTAATAATCACGTTTTTCAGCCATAGAATCTATCCCCTCTATTTGGGTTGAATTTCAATTTCTCCATAACCCCCAAGGGCCGCCGCCGGGGTTGCCCAGCGGCGGCCTTATTATGGGTTACTGGTTATCAGACCTCGTGGAAGTCAGCGTCAACGGCGCCGTCATCCTTCGGCTGTGCGCCGGCATCGGGGCCGGGCTGTGCACCGGGCTGCTGGCCCTGTGCCTGAGCGGCCTGCTGGTAGACCTTCTCACTGATGGCGTAGAAAGCCTTCTGCAGCTCGTCCTGCTTTGCCTTGATGTCGTCAATGCTGCCGGACTTCAGGGGCTTCCTTCAGGGCGGCGGAGAGCTTGGTCTCAACCTCGCTCTTCTCCTCAGCGGAGACCTTGTCGCCGAACTCGCCCAGAGCCTTCTCGGTCTGGAACACCATCTGGTCGGCGTTGTTGCGCACGTCAACTTCCTCGCGGCGCTTCTTGTCCTCGGCGGCATACTGCTCGGCGTCCTTGACAGCCTTGTCGATGTCGTCCTTGCTCATATTGGTGGAAGCAGTGATCGTGATGCTCTGCTCCTTGCCGGTGCCCAGATCCTTCGCGCTGACGTGCACGATGCCGTTGGCGTCGATGTCGAAGGTGACTTCGATCTGAGGCACGCCACGGGGAGCCGGAGCAATGCCGTCCAGATGGAAGGTTCCCAAACTCTTGTTGTCGCGGGCAAACTCACGCTCGCCCTGCAGGACGTTGACCTCAACGCTGGGCTGGTTGTCCGCAGCGGTGGAGAAAATCTGGCTCTTCTTGGTGGGGATGGTGGTGTTGCGGTCGATAATCTTGGTGCAGACACCGCCCAGCGTCTCGATGCCGAGGCTCAGCGGGGTGACATCCAGCAGCAGCAGACCCTTCTTCTCGCCGGTCAGGACGCCGCCCTGGATGGAAGCGCCGACAGCAACGCACTCATCGGGGTTGATGCCCTTGAACGGCTCGCAGCCCAGCTCCTTCTTGACAGCGTCATAGACGGCGGGGATACGGGTGGAACCACCGACCATCAGGACCTTGGCCAAATCGGAAGCCTTCAGGCCGGCATCAGCCAGAGCCTTGCGGACGGGGTCATCGTGCGCTCGACCAGATCAGCGGTCAGCTCATTGAACTTGCGCGGGTCAGCGTCATATCCAGATGCTTGGGGCCGTTGGCGTCAGCGGTGATGAAGGGCAGATTGATGTTGGTGGTGGTAGCGCTGGACAGCTCGATCTTAGCCTTCTCAGCGGCCTCCTTCAGGCGCTGGGCAGCCATCTTGTCCTTGCGCAGGTCGATGTTGTTCTCGCGCTGGAAGTCCTCGGCCATCCAGTTGATGATGCGCTCATCGAAGTCATCGCCGCCCAGATGGGTATCGCCGTTGGTGGACAGAACTTCGGTAACGCCATCGCCCATCTCGATGATGGAGACATCGAAGGTGCCGCCGCCCAGGTCATAGACCATAATCTTCTGGTCGGTTTCCTTGTCAACGCCGTAGGCCAGTGCCGCAGCAGTGGGCTCGTTGATGATACGCTTGACGTTCAGACCAGCGATGGTGCCTGCGTTCTTGGTGGCCTGACGCTGGCTATCGTTGAAGTAAGCGGGGACGGTGATGACCGCCTCGGTAACGGGCTCGCCCAGATAAGCCTCGGCGTCAGCCTTCAGCTTGGAAAGAATCATTGCGCTGATTTCCTCAGGGGTGTAGTCCTTGCCGCCTGCGTGAACCTTCTCGGCCGTGCCCATCTTACGCTTGATGGAGGAGATGGTGTTCTCCGGGTTGGTGATGGCCTGACGCTTTGCGACCTGACCAACCAGACGCTCGCCGGTCTTGGTAAAGCCGACAACAGACGGGGTAGTGCGGGCGCCCTCAGCGTTCGCGATGACAACGGGCTCGCCGCCTTCCATAACAGCGACGCAGCTATTGGTAGTACCAAGGTCAATACCGATAATCTTACTCATACTATAAAACTCCCTTCAAATTTGCTTTGAATGTGGTAATGTCAATTTATATGAAAACGGATTTTGCAATCCGGTTTGCCTTACTCTGCAACAACAACCATCGCATGGCGGATGATTTTGTCGCCGATTTTGTAGCCCTTCTGGAAAACCTGCACCACGCTGCCGCTTTCCTGCCCTTCTGCGGCGGGAACCTGCTGAACGGCGTTCATGAAGTTGGGGTCAAAGGGCTTGTTCAGGGCCTCAATCTCGGTGATGTTCAGCGCTTCCAGAGCCTTTGCGGCCTTGTCCAGCGTCATCACAACGCCCTTCTTGTAGTTCTCGTCGGCGCAGGCGGCGTTTGCGGCCATATCCAGCGTATCCAGAATGCCCAGAATCTGGGTCACGGCGTGGGAAACGCCATCGTTGAACTTCTGGTCAGCCTCGCGCTGGCTGCGCTTGCGGTAGTTATCATACTCGGCGGCGGTGCGCAGCAGCTGATCCTTCAGCTCGGCGCTCTTCTTTTCCTCCGCCTCCAGCTTGGCCTGCAAAGCCGCGGTCTCATGATGGTGCTTGCCCATATGCTTGCCCTCCGGCTTTTCCGCGGCCTTTTCGGGCGCGGGGGTCTCCTGTGCAGCGGCTTCCGGCGCCTTTGCCTGTTCCGCTTCCTGTGCAGTGGTCTGCTTGGTTTCTTCTTCGTGGCTCATTGCGGGTCTCTCCTTCTTTCTTTATTGGCCCTGCCCGGCCATGCTCTGCCCCAGCTTGGCGGCAAAGTAGTCCAGAATCGGCAGCAGGCGCTGGTATTCCATGCGGGTGGAGCCGATGATGGCTACCGAGCCTGTCAGCCCGCCGCCCGCAAGGTACCGCTTGCTGACGATGCAGGCACCCGGCATTGCGGGGTCAAGGTCACAGCCCAAGGTGGCGGTAATCCTGTTGCCCTCCGGGCGAATCAGCTCGGTCGCGGCCTCATTGTCGGAGAAAATCTCCAACAGCGTGCCCAGATTCTGGCGCACGTCCGGCATCTTTGCCAGATACTGCGCGCCCTCCAGACAGGCCTGCGGGCCGGTGGTGACCAGCGCCTGCGCGGCCAGCACCACCGGGGCCAGACGCTCGCCTGCCGCCAGCACCATGCTGGCCAGCAGCATCGGGGTCAGGTCCTGCGGGGCCACAAACGTGAGCCCGCGGTTGAGCAGCTGCGCCAGATTGGCGGCGTCATCCCGGGTCAGGCCGGTGTCCACGCGGGCCACGCGGGTACGCACGCCGCCCGCGCTGGTAACGGCCAGCACCGCGGCGGAGTACCGGCCCACCTGCACCACCTCAAAGTGGGCGATGCAGAGATCCGGGGCCTGCGGCGTGGTGGCGGCGGCGGCGCAGCCGGTCAAATCAGCCAGACTGCGCGTTGCAGCGGGCACGAGCTTTTCCGGCTCGGCGTCCATGCCTGCAAAGAGGTCGTCAATGTGATGGCGATCCTCCTCCGGCAGGGCGCAGATTTTCGGCGCGTCAATCAGATGGTCGAGGTAGTAGCGGTAGCCCTGCGCGCTGGGCACGCGGCCCGCACTGGTGTGGGGCTGTTCCAGCAGGCCCAGCTTGGTCAGGGCAGCCATCTCGTTGCGCAGTGTCGCGCTGGACAGTGCCATGTCAAAGTAGTTTGCCAGCAGGCCCGAACCGACCGGTTCGCCGCCGTTGGCATACAGGGCAACAATGGCTTCCAGTATACGCTGCTTGCGGGCATCCATCGCCATGCTGCTCATCTCCTTTGGATTGCTTGTTTTGGGTTTGTTTAGCACTCTTTATCTCTGAGTGCTAAGTTTATTATAATCCCGTTTTGCAAACTGTCAAGAGTTTTTCCGAATTTTTTGTAAGTTTAACAGTTTCGTCACAATCCCATGCAGCACTTTACCTATTATATATGTAGGGGCCGCGCCCCGCCCCCGCCGCCCCGGTGCAGGCGGGCTGCACGGCAGGGGCAGCGGCCTTCGTCACTCCTCCATCCAGCGCGCCAGAAACTCTGCAGCGATCGCGGCGGCCTGCACGGTCTCGGCATTGGGCAGTGGGTCACGCGCCGTGCCGGGCAGCAGCACGCCGCCCTCCATATCGCCGCGGGCCAGTATCGGCGCAGCGCAAAGCAGCGTGTGCCTCTCCCCCAGCGGCAGGCGTGGCCCGGCAGCCGGGGCGGTGTACAGCTTGCGCCGGGCCAGCAGAGCCTCCACCGCGGGCGGCAGCGCAAGCCCCTGCAGCCCGGTCCGCCCCCCGCACCGGCCGCCGCCACAACGCGCTCCCGGTCGCAGACCAGCACGGCGCATTGCAGTCGCCGGGCCAGCACATCGGCGTAAAGCGCGGCGGGCTCGCCCAACTCTGCCAGCGGCGAATACTTTTTAAAGACCACCTCACCATTTTTGTCGGTAAAAATTTCCAAAGAATCGCCGGATTTTATCCGCTGGGTGCGCCTGATTTCCTTCGGGATGACCACCCGGCCCAGCTCATCAATGCGGCGCACAATTCCGGTTGCTCTCATCGCTGCTACCTCCTGGTTTTTTATGGTAGTATCTGCGGGAACGCATATAAATATGTAAGGGGTTTTTGGTATGGATTTGTTGCAGACCACGCTTTGCTATCTGGAAAAGGACGGTGCCTACCTGATGCTGCACCGCGTGAAAAAGAAAAATGACGTCAACCATGACAAATGGGTGGGCGTAGGCGGCAAATTTGAGTCCGGCGAGGACGCGCTGGCCTGCGTTATGCGGGAGGTGCGCGAGGAGACCGGCCTGACAATGCACGCGCCGGAATATCGCGGCATCGTTGATTTTTATTGTGAACCATGGCCCGCCGAACGGATGCACCTGTACACCTGCACCGATTTTTCCGGCACTATGACGGAATGTGACGAGGGCTGTTTGGAATGGGTGGATAAGGCCGCCGTGCAGGCGCTGCCCATCTGGCAGGGGGACAAGATTTTCTTCCGCCTTCTGGCCGAAAACGCGCCGTTTTTCCATCTGGAGCTGACCTACGCCGGGGATGTTTTGCAGAGGGCAGTGCTGGATGGGCGGGAGCTGCCGCTATAAAGGCTTCCCCCGCGGGTACCCCCTCCGGGCGGAGCAGAGCCCCGCCCCTACTGCGCAATGATTTTGGGTTATGCGTAGGGCGGGGTGGCCTCACTCCGCCGAAAGCGCGCCATAATATGCCGTTCCCGGTTCGCATCCGTAGGGGCGGCATATATGCTGCCCGCACACCACCCGCAAGTGCCCTATTTCCCCCACAACCCAAAAACACGCAGGCGGTTGCTAAAACCGTCTGCGTGTTTGCTGTATTTAATAGGTTGTAATCGTCGTGCCGGTGAAATAATGCCGCAGGATATCCTGATACCCCCAGCCGTTGCGGGCGTAGCCGATGGCACCCCACTGGCTCATGCCGCAGCCGTGGCCGTAGCCGTACACATCAAAGATAAAGCAATCCAAATCGGCGTTGTAGCTGACCGTAAAGCACTGGCTGCGCAGGCTTCGGCCGTCCACGCTCTGGCGGGCCAGCAGGTTCTCGCGGAACCAGCGGCCGCTGACCGTCTCGCTGTTGCCGTCCGGGCCAACCTGAATCTTGGCCACCCAGCCGTACTGGTTGGCGCTCTTGATGGTAAACCAGCTGTTAGGGTCCACGCCGGACAAATCCACACCCAGCTTGTCGCGGATACGGCTTTCCAGCGTGGCGCGTGCAAAGCGGGCTGTGCCGCTGGAGTTGCCGTTGGTGTTCCAGTTGCTGGCCACGCTCTGGTCATAGGGGCTGTCCACCGCCTGCAGCCAGGCGCGTTCGCCGCCCCAGACATCGGCCGAGGAGGCCGTGCCGGTGCTGGCGGAGGCAAAGTACGGCGTGAAGCAGACCTGCCCATTGTAGGTCACCAGCACATGGGCAACCTCCTGCGCGGCGGCCAGTGCGGCAGCGCCCGGCTCTGCGCCCAGCACGGACGGATAGCCCGACTGGCTCAGAATCCAGCAGTGGGTCGCCACGCACTGGGCCTTGTAGGCTTCGGCGGGGGCGTTGGGGCCCAGCTCGTTCTGCGCCACCATCGCAAGGCAGCGCACAAGGTCCATCGACTGCGCGGTGCCGTTCATCGTCACGTTGATGGTCTCCCCTGCGGCGCTCGACCCGGCGTTGTTGTCGGGCTGCGGGGCCTCGGTGGGCGCGGGCGTTTCAGCAGCGCTGTCCGCGCTGCTGTCGCTGCTTTCCGGGGCAGCTGTGGGCTCAGCTGTGGGGGCGGGCGCGGCCGTGGCGGTGCTGCTTGTCAGCTGGTCCACCGTGATGGTCTGCTCCGGCAGGGAGCCCTCGGCACCCTTGTTCAGGTCGGTCTCGGTCGCGTTGGCCGAGCCTGCCACATCGGTCAGGCCGGCCATCAGCTTATCGGTGCTGGCCAGCAGGCTGTTGGTTAGGGCCTGCATATCGTTGACCTGCTGGTTCAGCTCGTCCATATCCACCGCGCTGTCCGCGGTGCCGTTCTTGCGGGCGGCCTGGGTGGCGGCGCTCTGCTGGGCGTAGCGATCCACGCTGGCCTTCATCAGCTCGCTGACCGAGGGCATCGGCTGGCCCTTGCTCATGTACTGGGCGGCGGTCAGCAGTGGGGCATCCGCCGCGGTGATGGCCGCGGTGTTCAGCACAGCGGCCTCGCCGTCCTCAATCAGGCGGCCGGTCACACAGAGCTGTGCGCCGTCCACGCCGCTGTCCCCGGCAATGGTCAGGAAGCGGGCCTCGTCGCCCACGTCCACGCCGGTATCGTACAGCGTGCGGGCCTGAATCCCCGCCACAAAGGTCAGATAGTCATAGTAGTTGGAAAGGTCGGTGCTGCCGTACAAATCAAACGCACCCTCACCCTGCTCGTCGGGGTCATAGTAGTAGACCGCCAGCACCTTGAAGCGGTAGGTCTTGCCCGCCGTGTAGAGCGTAAAGCCGCTGTTCTGGCGGATGCCGTCCTCCTGCGCCAGCGCGGCCAGCGCGGGGTCGGTGGTGGTCAGCACGGTGTTGCCGGGGGCGGCGGCATCCAGCGCGCTGGGCGTGGCAAAGCGGGTAAAGCTCTGCGGCGCGGCGCTCTCCTCGGTTTCCGGGGTGGGCGTGTCGGCGGAATAGACAAAGCTGCCGTCCATGCCGGGCCAGCCCAAATACGCCACCACACCGAGGCGCTTTTTCAGCGCCTTGCCGAGATAGCTCTCCGCCGTGTTGTCATACAGCGCCGTGCCGTAGCTCTTGGCGGCGGGGCGTGCGCCTAAATCGTTGCGGAAGAACACCCACAGCGCCCCCGCGCCGACCAGCGCGGCCAGCACAAGGACCACCAGAATCATCGTCACGGTGCGGCGGCGGCGGGCCTCGCTCTTTTCGATAATTTCAAGGCTGCGGTTCTTGATGCTGCCGGGTGCGGACTGGCGTGCGGGCAGCGGCGGCAGATCGTCCGCATTATCTTCGTTCTTATGATGATTTTTCTTTGCTTTCTCGCGGGTGGCCTCCTCGACCGCACTCGTATCAAACAGCTGGGTGGCGGCGCGGGTAAAGTCCTCCACGCTGGCGCTGTGCCCTGCGGCCTCGGCGGCATCGTCCGCCGCCTGTGCTGCCGCAATGGCGGCGGGGTCAAGGTCTGCAGAAAAATCCGGAATATCGTCATCCAGCACCGAGCGTGCCGGGGCGGCGTCCGCCCCGGGCGCGGGCTGCACCGGCATTTCGGCGGGCTGGGCCGTCATGGGCCGTGCGCGGCGGATGCGGGCATGGTGCGCGGCCTCGGGCCCGGCGGTCTGAATGTCCAGCGGGTCGGGCGCGGCGGGCTCTGCCGGGGCGGCGTCCACCTCACTCTCAAAGCGGATAACCCCGGTCGGCTCGGAGACTTCCGGCGCGGCGGGCGGCGGCGTGGGGGCGGCCTCGTGGCGGCGCAGCGTGCGGTGCCGGGGCTCTGGCGCATCCTGTGCGGGGGGCGGTGCCACCGGCTTCGGGGCGTCAAAGTCGAGCATCGGCTCAAAATCCGCCGTGTGGTCGGCGTCCCGCGTGGGGGGCGTGCGGCGGCGCAGCGAGAACCGCACCGTGTTGCCGCGGCTCCGGCCCGCCTCCGACACAACCAGCAGCGGCCGGTCATGCCCGGGGCGGAAGGTGATGCAGGAATCCGTCAGCTGCAAACCAAACAGGCGGCGGCGCAGCAAATCCAGAATCTGGTTGCCGATGAAAACATCGTTCATATCGGGCGGCAGGGCGCAGGCCACCGCGCCGCGGCGGTCGCACATCAGCACAAAGGGGCACTGCCCCACGCTGGCGGGCATATAGGCGGCGGCGTAGTCCGCGCCGGTCACCTGCAAAGCGGCCAGCGCACGGCCCGCCGCGGCCTGCACCACATCCCCGGGGAAGCGCTTGAGCAGCTGCTCGGGAATTGTGATGCGGCGCGCCTTCTGCGGGTCGGCGTAGCTCTCAGTGCCAAAGTCAAAGACGGCCTCGCTGTGGGGCAGCGGCTGCAAAAGCGTGCCCAGCAGGCGGCCCGTGGTTTCGTCCACAGCCACCAACAGCTTGCGTTTTTCCAGCATGGCGTCCAGCGTGGCCTGTGCCAGGCTGGTTTCGCCCTCGGCAAAGACGTCATCGCCAAATTTGGCGCGCAGGCGTGCGGCCCATTTGTCACAGTTTGCTCCGCCATAGCGCGGTTGGGGGCGCTGACCTGCACGCAGATGGCAAATTCGCCGTCGCGTTCCAGCAGGCGCAGACCGGGGCAGCCATCGTCCCGGATGGCGCGCAGTACGGCGGAGACTTCCGCGCCGGTAGGCCCGAAAACACGCAGGATTTTCAGTTGAGTGTTGACCATAGTGGAGCCTTTCTGTTGATTGGAGTCTTAAATATTCAAATCTGCGTCCGGGGTGGCGGGCGTGAACTTCACGCTGTCCGGCACGTCCAGACCCAGCGCCATGCGGCGGAGCATATCCAGCGCGTAGAGCGTGGCGCGGGTGCGGATGATGGCGCGGTCCTGATAGCCACCCAGCGTCAGCCGCATCAGGTAACCCTGATTGGTGCGGGTGTCGGCACCGGCCAGATAGACCGTGCCCACCGGCTTGCCGGGCAGCGCCCCGCCGGGGCCTGCCAGCCCGGTGATGCCCACGGCCAGCTCTGCGCCGGACGCTTTCGCCGCGCCGAACGCCATAGCCGCGGCCACCGGGCCGGATACTACGTTGTACCGTTCAATCACGGCGGCATCCACGCCCAGCAGCTGCTGCTTGGCGGCCTCGGCGTAGGTGACAAAGCCAAAGCCGAACACCTCGCTGGAGCCGGGCACGTTCGTCAGGCGCTCGGCAATCATACCGCCGGTGCAGCTTTCCGCCGTGGCGGCGTGCAGGCCGTGCTCACGCAAAGCGCGCACAACCGTGTATTCCAGCGCGGGCACGTCCACGTCATAGGCGGCCGCGCCCAGTATCTCTTTAAATTCCGCAATGCGGGCGTTGCAGGCGTCCTCCGCCTGCTGCGCGGTGGTCTCGCGAGCCGTCACGCGGATCTCACACTCGCCGGTCTTGCAGTAGATGGCGGCGGTGGGGTTGGCGGCCTCAAACAGCGGGGCTACCTTGCTGGCAATCGCGCTCTCGCCGCCCAGCACACGCAGGGTGCGGCTGTGAATCGTGCAGTTCTGGCGCATCTGCAGAATCGGGCGCACCTGCTCGGTCCACATGGCCTTCATCTCCCGCGGCACGCCGGGCATCAGCGCGGCGCAGTGGCCGTTCTTGTCCTCAAACCAGGCGCCGGGGGCGGTGCCATGGTCATTGATGAGCTTATGCCCGATGGTCGGGCACATGGCCTGTTTGCGGTTGTTCTCGGTCGGGCGGCGGTTCGTGCGGGCAAAAAAAATCAAGGATTTTCTGCCACTCCGCCTCGTCAAAGGCCAGCGTATCGCCGAACGCCTCGGCCACGGTTTCCTTTGTCAAATCGTCCTCGGTCGGGCCAAGGCCGCCGGAGAACACCAGCAAATCGCTGCGGCTTTTGGCCTGCAGCACCAGCTCTTTCAGGCGGGCAGGGTTATCGCCAATCACGTGCTGGTGCAGCACACTGATGCCCAGCTCGGCCAGCTCACGGCTCAGGAACTGCGCGTTGGTGTTGACGATGTCCCCCAACAGCAGCTCGGTGCCGACACAGATGATTTCAGCGGTCACAGCAAATCATCCTCTCCCATACGGATAAAGATTTTTTCCACGTTCTCGGCGGCCTCGGTTTCCAGCGCGGCCAGCTCGGGCATGGCGGCCTCGGCGGCAAGGATTTCATCCAGCGTCGGGTTCGTCTTGGGGTGCGGCGGGGTGAAAATCGTGCAGCAGTCCTCATACGGCTCAATCGACGTCTCAAACGTTCCGATTTTACGCGATATATTGATGATTTCAATCTTGTCCATGCCGATGCAGGGGCGCAGCACCGGCAAATCCTGCGCCTGGTCGGTGCAGGCCAGCGCCGCCATGGTCTGGCTGGCAACCTGTGCCAAGCTCTCGCCGGTAATCAGGGCCTGCAGCTCCAGCTTTTTGGCAACCTGATTGGCAATACGCAGCATACTGCGGCGCATCAGCACGGTGAACAGCACGTCCGGCGCGTGGTCGCGGATGTATTCCTGCGGCTTGGTGTAGGGCACCACAAACAGCGTGCAGTTGCCGGTGTACTCCACCAGCTCGCGGGCGAGGTCGCGCACCTTCAGCTTGGCGCGCAGGCTGGTGTAGGGGCGGGCTAGCAAAGTGGATGTGGTGCAGCGCCAGACCGCGGCGGGCCATGCACCACGCGGCCACGGGGCTGTCAATGCCGCCGGACAGCAGGTTCAGCGCACGGCCGCTGGTGCCCACGGGCAGACCGCCCGCAGCCTCGACCTTGGGGCCGTGGACGTAGGCGGCGTGGTCGCGGATTTCCACCATAATTTCCAGCTGGGGGTTGTGGACGTCAACGCGCAGATGATGATGCTTGTCCAGCAGATACGCGCCCAGCTCACGGCAGATTTCGGGGCTCTTCATCGGGTAGGTCTTGTCGGCGCGCTTGGCCTCGACCTTGAAGGTGCGCAGGCCGCGCAACGTCTCGCCGAGGTAGGCCTCGGCGGTCTCGCAGATGGCGTCAAAGTCCTTGGGGCACTCGACCGCACGGCTGAGCTTGACGATGCCGAACACGCGGGAGACGCGGCGGAAGGCCTCGTCCATATCAAGGCCCTCCTCCTTCGGCTCGATGAAAACGGTGCTCTGGGCCTGATAGACCTTGAACTTGCCCAGCGGCTCAAGCCGCCAGCGGATGGTCTTGGCCAGCCGCGCCTCAAACTTGCCGCGGTTCAGGCCCTTCAGCGTCATTTCGCCCTGATAGGCGAGGATGATCTCTTTCATTGGGATATTCCTTTCCGATTAAAGCGGTATCAATTAAATATGCTGTAATTCGCGCAGGCCGTCGCGCAGACCGGCCAGCAGCGCCTCGACGTCCTCGGCCGTGTTGTCGGCGCAGAAGCTGACGCGCAGAGCGGTGCGGACCGTGAGGTCATCGCAGCCCATCGCCAGCAGGGTGTGGCTGGGCTCACCCTTATCGCAGGCGGAGCCGCCCGAGACATAGATACTGCGGGTGTTCAGATAGTTGATGAAGGTCTGGCTGTTGATGCAGTTGGTGGAGAGGTTCACAATCTCCCCCACCGCATTGTCGGGGGAGTTCAGCGTCACGCCGTCCAGCGCCGCCAGGCCCGCGCGCAGCTGCTGGTTCAGCGCTGCGATATGTGCCGTGCGGGTGCGCAGCTTCTGCTGGCCCTGCGCCGCCGCAACGCCCAGACCCACAATGTAGGGGGTGTTCTCAGTGCCGGGGCGCAGGCCGCGCTCCTGATGGCCGCCCAGATACGGCGGCTTCAGCGTCTGGCGCTGGCTGTCCCGGATGAAGAGCGCACCCACGCCCCTTTGGGCGCGTGCACCTTATGGCCGGAGACGGACAGGGTGTCGACCTCGCGCCACGCCTGCAAGTCAATCGGCATACGCAGCCACGCCTGCACGGCGTCCACATGGAAGTGGGTGCGGCTGTTGCGCGCCTTGATGCCCTTGCCCAGCGCGGCAATGTCCTGCACCGCGCCGGTCTCGTTGTTGACGGCCATACAGGCGGCCAGCACGGTGTTCTTGTCGATTTCCGCAAGGAATTTCTGGGTGTCGATGCAGCCGTCCGCGCCGGGCAGCACTTCAACCACGGTGAAGCCTTCTTCTTGTAAGGCGCGGATGGGCCGCTGCACGCTGGGATGCTCAAAGCCGGTCACAACAATTTTGTTGCCCCAGTGCCTGCGCGGGCGGGCCGCGCCGGTGACGGCCATATTGTTGCCCTCGCTGCCGCAGGCGGTAAAGTAAATCTCGTCACTGCGGCAGTGCAGCGTTTTGGCCACCCGGGCGCGGGCGGTGGCGATGGCATCCTGCGCGGCCACGGCCGGGTCATACAGGCTGCTGGGGTTGGCCCAGAGCTCTGTCAGCGCCGCAGAGACCGCCTGTGCCACCGCCGGGTCCACCCGGGACGTGGCGGCGTTATCCAGATAATGCAGCTGGGAATCGGAAAGCATAGCACTCATTCCTCACATTTTACGCAAAGTTATACAGGTTAAATTATACACGTTCGCCAATCAAAAAAAATATTTTTTAGACAAAAAGCCTTTCCCAAAAAAGGAAAGGCAAAAGGGATTATGAGAGTGGGCAAATAATAGATAATAAATAGTAAATTTGGTGGAGTTTTCACCCCGCGGGGCGAAAACAAAATGGATTGGATGGGCTGTAAGGTATTATTTCTTATTTATTCGCCAAAGTCCTCCGCTGCCTTTTTCATCATCTGGCGGATGGGCAGGTTGTAGGGGCAGCGCGGCTCACAGGCGCCGCACTGGATGCAGGCACCGGCCTTGGTCTGCAGGGTGGCGTAGCGCTCACGGCCCCACTGCTGCAGACCGTATCGGTTCAGATACCCCTGGAACAGGAACACGCTGGGAATGGAAATACCCACCGTGCAGGGGGCACAGTAATTGCAGCGGCGGCAGAACTGGGTGCCCAGCGCATTGCGCACCGCTTGGCAGGCGGCCTCCTCCGCGGGGGTCAGCGGGGCGGTGTCGGCAGAGCCCGCCACGTTGGCGTTCAGCTCCTCCACGGTGGCCATACCGGGGATGGCCACCGTGACCGCCGGGTTGGACAGCACATACCGCAGCGCCAGGTGGCCGTCCTCAATCGCGCCGCCCGCCAGCGGCTTCATATCAATAAATGCCTTGCCCGCCGCGGCGCAGCGGTCGATCAGCTCCTTGCCCTGCTGCTCCACGATGTTGTAGGGGAACATAATCGTCTCAATTTCCGGGATGTCCAGCGCGGCCTCAAACACCGCCGCCAGATGCGCCGTGATGCCGATATGCCCGACTACGCCCTTGGCCTTGGCCTCCAGCAGGGCTTCCATTGCGCCGCCGGGGGCCAGAATCGTTTTCAGCCCCTCCAGGCTGGGGTTGTGGAACTGGAACACCTCAATGTGGTCGGTGCGCAGGTTCTTCAGGCTGGTGGCGATTTCCGCCTCCATATCGGCCTTGGTCAAGGCGCGGCACTTGGTGGCCAGAATGAAGTCATCGCGCAGACCTGCCTCCTCCAGCGACTGGCCGATCCATTCCTCGCTGACCGTGTAGGCGCGGGCGGTGTCGATGTAGTTGACCCCCGCCTTATGGGCCGCAATCAGCAGCTCCCGCGTGCCGGGCTGGTCGATGCGCTGGATGGGGATACCCCCGAAGCCCAGCCGGGAAATTTTCAGACCTGTTTTGCCAAAATCAACGTATTGCATAGCTTTGCCTCTCTTCCCTGCAATGTGTTTGCTCTGTTCTGCCTATTATAGCATAAAAGCCGTTATTTCGCTATGCCGTAGGGGCGGATTCCATATCCGCCCGCATTCCCGGCAGACGGCATTTTTAGGCGTTGACAAATTCCGTGGGGTGTACTACCATTACTTATTATAATGTGTAAATAGGGGGTTTACCAATGAAATACGGTTTTATCGGCTGCGGCAATATGGGCGGCGCGGTGGCCCGCGCTGTCTGCAAGGGTGCCGGGGCGGAGGATGTTCTGCTGGCCAACCGCACGCCCGCCAAGGCACAGGCGCTGGCCGCCGAGCTGGGCTGCGCCTGCGGTACCAATGAGGAGGTTGCCAGCATCTGCGACTTTATCTTTCTGGGTGTAAAGCCCCAGATGATGGCCGATATGCTGGACGAGCTGGCCCCTGTGCTGGAATCCCGCGCCGAGAGCCGCCCCTTTGTGCTGGTCACGATGGCGGCGGGGCTTTCGATGCAGCAAATCCGGATGATGGCGGGCAGCGGCTACCCCATCATCCGCATGATGCCCAACACACCCGTGGCGCTGGGCGACGGTATGATTCAGTACTGCTATGACGATGTGGAGCCCGCCCGCATGGCCGAGTGGCTGGCCGCCATGGCCCCCGCCGGGCGGCTGGACGAAGTGCCCGAAAGCCTGATGGACGCCGCCAGCGCGGTGTCCGGCTGCGGCCCTGCGTGGGCGTACCAGTTTATTGAGGCACTGGCGGACGGCGGTGTGGCGGCCGGTCTGCCCCGCGCCAAGGCACAGGAGTACGCCGCCCAGATGCTGCTGGGCAGCGCCCGCATGGTACTGGAAAGCGGCAAGCACCCCGGCGAGCTGAAGGATGCCGTCTGCAGCCCCGGCGGCTCCACCATTCAGGGTGTGCGCCTGCTGGAGGAGCGCGCCTTCCGCGGTGCCGTGACCGACGCCGTTCTGGCCGCGTATGAAAAGACAAAGGATTTGGGGAAGAAGTAAACTATGCGTATTGTCGTTAAAGTAGGCACCAGCACGCTGGCGCATCCCGGCGGGCTGCTCAACATCCGCCACACCGAGGATTTGGTCAAGGTGTGGAGCGATATCCAGAACGCCGGCCACCAGCTGATTATTGTTTCCTCGGCGGCAACCGGCCTCGGCGTCGGCAAGCTGCAAATTGAGAAGCCCGGTGACATCACCACCAAACAGGCCGCGGCAGCCGTGGGCCAGTGTGAGCTGATGTACACCTATGACCGGCTGTTCGGCCAGTACAACCACACGGTGGCCCAGATGCTGCTGACCTGGGAGGACTTTGACCACCCACAGCGCCGCCGCAACCTGCAGAACACGCTGGAGCGCCTGTTGGAGCTGCACGCCATCCCCATCATCAACGAGAATGACCCCGTTGCCTGCGAGGAGTATTCTCTGGGTGACAATGACACACTGGCCGCACTGGTGGCCACCTGCATCCACGCGGATCTGGTCGTGCTGATGTCGGATATTGACGGCCTGTACACGGCTGACCCCCACACCCATCCGGAGGCAGCGCTCATCCCGGTGGTGGAGGAAATCACCCCCGAGATTGAGCTGCTGGCCGGCGGCGCGGGCTCGTCCTTGGGCACCGGCGGTATGCTGACCAAGGTCACGGCCGCCAAGCGCGCCACCGCCGCAGGCGTGGATATGATTATCACGAACGGCTCCCATGCGGAGGTGCTGTACGACATTGTCGAGGGCAAGTCCGTTGGCACCCGCTTTGTGGGCCGGAAAGCATAAGGCAATGCCGCATAAAGGAGGTTTGACCCCAATGACCACACAGGAAATGCTGCACGCCGCGCAGGGCGCAAAAATGCCGCTGGCGCTGGCCGATGCCGACACCAAGAATGCCGCGCTGGAGGCCATGGCCGTGGCGCTGATTGCGGCGCAGGACAAGATTCTGGGAGGCCAACCGGCAGGACGTGGAGAACGCCCGCGGGCGCATCAGCGATGTGATGCTGGACCGTCTGGCCCTGACCCCCGGCCGCCTGACCGATATGGCCAAGGGCATCCGCGAGGTTGCCGCCCTGCCCGACCCGGTGGGCGCGGTGCTGCGCCGGATTGTGCGCCCCAACGGCCTGTGATTGAAAAGACCGCCGTGCCGATGGGCGTCATTGCCATCATCTACGAGAGCCGCCCCAACGTGACCAGCGATGCCGCCGCCCTGGCCATCAAGGCGGGCAGTGCCTGTGTGCTGCGCTGCGGCCGCGATGCGTGGGCCAGCTGCCACGCCATTGTGGAGGCACTGCGGGCAGGCCTGCGCAGGGTGCGCCTGCCCGAGTGCGCCGTGAGCCTGCTGTCGGATACCTCCCACGCCAGTGCCAACGAGCTGATGACCGCCGATGGGCTGGTGGATTTGCTGATTCCCCGCGGCGGCGCCGGGTTAATCCGTGCCTGCGTGGAGAATGCGACCGTGCCCTGTATCCAGACCGGCACCGGCATCTGCCACGTCTACGTGGACAAGGCCGCGGATTTGGCCATGGCCGTGGATATTGTGGAAAATGCCAAGACCAGCCGCCCCAGCGTCTGCAACGCGGAGGAAGCGCTGCTGGTGCACCGGGATGTGGCCGCGGAATTTCTGCCGCTGCTGAAGGTCCGCCTTGTGGATGACCGCCTTGCCGCCGGGCTGACCCCGGTGGAGCTGCATCTGGACGAGCGCGCCGCCGCCATCATCGACGGTGTACCCGCCGCGCCGGAGGATTTCGACACCGAGTACCTCGACTACAAGCTGAGTGTGGCCGTGGTGGACGATGTGGACGCCGCGATTCTGCACATTGCGAAGCACTCCACCCACCACAGCGAGGCCATCATCACGGCGGACCCGGCTGCGGCGCAGCGGTTCACCGCCTGTGTGGACAGTGCGGCGGTCTATGTGAACGCCAGCACCCGCTTTACCGACGGCGGAGAGTTCGGCCTCGGCTGCGAGATGGGCATCAGCACCCAGAAGCTGCACGCCCGCGGCCCGATGGGCCTTGCCGAGCTGTGCACCTACAAGTACATCATCCACGGCAGCGGCCAGACCCGCGGCGGCAGCAGCGCCAGAATGAGCTGCTACCCCAAAGCATAAAAGCCGGTCGGGCTTTTATTTGTAGGGGCGGGCATTGCCCGCCCGCAGCCGCCTTTTTCCCTATAACAAACAACAGCACCCGCTTGATGCAGGTGCTGTTTTATTTTATCCGATATTCATATCCACACGCGTGGAGATGCCGTTGACGCTGCCGGAGCTGGTGTACTGCCAGATGTTGTACTTGTAGTTGAAGCTGAGCTTATCGCGGTACTGGGCGATCCAGATGTTGTACTTGCTGATGTTGGCAAAGTTCAGCGCGTTGTAGAACCAGCTTGCGTAGGAGTAAACACCCGCACGGTAGCCCGCGTTGCGGATGGTCTCGCAGAAGGCAACCGCGCAGGCCGTGCGCTCGGCGGCGCTGATGGCATTGGCGCGGCCGCCCGCAACGCTCTCGGTGTCATAGTAGACGCCCAGCGGCAGGCTGTAGCCGCCCACAAGGCTCAGCACCATGCTGGCCTCCTCCACGGCCTCGGCCTCGTTGATGGCCTGACTGTAGAAGTAGACGCCGACCTTCAGGCCTGCGTTGATGGCGCCCCGGATGTTGGCGCGGTAGGTCGAATCCTCGACCAGCGCGCCGCTGCCATAGCCGCGGTAGCCGCAGCGGATGATGGCAAAGGTGATGCCGTCCGCCTTGACCGCGTTCCAGTCGATGCTGCCCTGGAACTTGGAAACATCAATGCCGCGGGCCGTACGGTTCAGTGCGCCATCCGCCGCAAAGGTGTAGACATCGCCCTGGATCACCTGCTGGCCCGTGACGGGCTGATGGGAGGCAGGGTCATAATAATACGTATTGCCGTCAATTTCCTGCCAGCCGGTGTACTGGTATTCCACCGTGCTGCTGCTGGAAACATCAAAGCCGTAGCCCGCCAGATCCTTGGCCTCAATATCATTGGGCCAGCCCGCGGTGGGGTCATTGGGCGTGGGGGCGGCGGTGGGTTCCGTGGTCGGCGTAGGCTCTGCCGTGGGGGCCGGGGTGGCGGTCACCTCGGGCGTGGGCTCGGCGCTCGGCTCCGGCGTGGGCGTCGGCTCGGCGGCCGGGGTGGGCTCAGCGCTCGGCTCTGCCGTGGGCGCGGTGGACTCCACCGGGGCCTCGGTCGGCTCACCCTCCTGCACGGCGGCGGTGCCTGCGGGCTCGTCTGCACGGTGCACCCATGCCATACGGCCCTCGGGTGCGCCCAGCAGGGTGATGGAATCGGCTGCGCCGGGCAGCCATGCGGCGGTGGCGTTGTTCACGGCGTAGCTGCTGTCGCGGGTAGCGCCAATCAGCTCCTGCGTGCCGTCCTGATAGACCGGCAGATAGGGGGTCTCGCTGCCGTCGGCGAGCAACAGATGGCCGCTGCTGCTGAGCTTGGCGGTGTAGCTGGTCTTGCTGCCTGCCTCGGTCTTGCTGCTCTCGGCGTAGGTAACGGTGTCGGTGACCTCGTTGACGATGGGCGCAGAGCCGGCATTGCTGACGCCGGAGTCCTCCGCGCTCTCGTTGACCTGACTGGCCTGCACAATTTTTTGCTTGACCGCCGCAACGTCCGCCTTGTAGACGACCTTTTCCTTGACAGTCACGTTCTGCGCCTCGGGCAGAATATAGCCCTCGATGGGCTGCACGGTCACGGTGTAATCGCCGGGGGTGACGTCCTCGGCCAGCGCGGTGCCGGTCTCGGGGTCAAGCGGGTAGTCTGTTGTCTTGCCGTCCGCGTCCACCAGCGTGATGGTGGCCTCCACACCCAGCAGCGGGGTCTTTTCGGCCTCGAGGTCATCCGTCTTAGCGGGGGTGGCGGTGGGCGTGGCCTGCGGGGCGGCGGTGCTCTCCGGCTCGTCCGCACTGATATTCTCAACGTAAATCGTCACGCCGATGTCCTGCTGCACCACGGTGGCTTCCATCGTCAGGGGCTTGTCCGGCTCCGGCGTCGGGCTGGGCGAGGGCGAAGGCGTGGCGCTCTCCGCCGTCTCGGGGGTGGCCGTCACAACCGGCGTGGGGCTCGGCTCCGGCGCGTTGAAAGGCGTGAAGCCCGCCGCAAATGCACCCAGACCGATGCTGGCCGTCAGCGCCACAGCCGTGCCGCCCGCTGCCAGCTTATACAGCGGCAGCCGCGCAAACGCACTGCCGGAGAAATACCGCATGGGGTTCTTTTTATTAAACATTTCTGTTCCTCACAGTTGAAAACACAGTTGAAAACTTATTAAACTATTACAGAGTAAATCATAGCACGAAAAAAGCCCCCTCCGCAAGGGGGCAGAGGCGTAAAAACGTGCTGAAAAACGCCGAAATTTTCAACATTGCGGGGGTCACCTGGTTTAAAATTGTTACAGAATTTCGGGCATTTCCCGGGCATATTGCGGTGGGGCGGCGGGTCAATCGCTAGTGCTTGTATTGGGCAAAAATTCCTGCACCAGCAAATCCACGCAGGCACCGTAGCTGCGCATCCCCAGGCTCTGGCCGTAGCCCTGCAGGAAGGTGGTGTAGACCTTCTCGCCGGTCTCCTTGACCGGGCCCTCCCACTGCTTCCAGTAGGCGTTGTTGTCGGCAAGGTCGGTGCGGGCCCCCTCACAGAGCGTCTGGTAGCTCTCCGCCGCCAGCGCGGGGTCCGCGGCATAGAGCGCGTTGGACAGGTGCAGATACCCGAACAGCCAGCCGGAGTAAGCGTAGTCAGCCTTCGGGCTGGCGGTGGCCGCCATCACGCCGACAAAATTAGCCTCCTGCTCGGCGGCGACACCCCGCTGGTGCGCCAGCTCATGCGCAACCGTTACCGGCAGAAAGACCGCCGGGCTGTCCACGTTGAGGGTGCTCTCCCCCACCAGCGGGCAGAGGTAGCCGGTAAAGCCCCACGCGCTCATCAGCTTCGAGTAAAGGGCGGGCTTGGGGCGGCGCTCCGGCCCGGAAAGAAACGGCCAGCGTTCGGTCAGCGGGTCATACAGCCCGGTGCAGCCGTCGAGAATTTCCCGCTTATCCACGGCAAACAGGCCGTTTGCGTCCCGGTCCACCAGCGGGGCCGTCTCGTTGACGCGGGCGGCGAAGTAGTCGGTCACGGCGGCCAGCTCCTCCACGCTGACGGGCGGCGCGGTCATACCGGCCTTCTCGGCAAAGGTGGTGCCGTAATACTGGGTGCCCCACAGCCCGCAGACCGCCGCATAGCCCCAGACCAGCAGCACCGCCATATGCAGCACCCAGCTGGCAAAACGGCGGCGGCGCACGGCACGCATCAGCAGCACCAGCGCGGCCACAATCAGCACCGTGGCACCCAGCTCACAGGCGCTGCAGGGCAGCGGGTCCACCAGAAAGGACACCCCGCGCTTGATGGGCATGGAGATATGGCTGAGCCACCAGTCCATGGCCGCACGGTCGCGGCGGGCCAGCACAAATATCCCCAGCGCGGCCAGCCCTGCCGCCAGCGCCGCCACCCCGCGGCGGTGGGCGCGCAGCCACAAGAGAATCTGATTCATAGCGGAACGCTCCTGTCGGTTTTTGTTCTATTATATCTATTATAAAAGAAAGGTTTTCTTATGGCAAGCCGGGCCCTCACATCTTTTTCTTGCCCTGCGCGCAGAAACGCGGTATAATAAAATAGAATATTTCTAAGGCAATACCGCACAATTCGCGCCTGACGGCTTAAGCACCGCTACTGCGGCTGCGAAGCACAATCTGCGTTGCAAAAATGCTCGGTAATACATCCAGTATTACCTGCGCTTTTTGCTTAGCAGCTTGCACTTCTCGCTCGCCGTATCGGCACTTAGAATTATGCGGTATTGCCCTAAAATTCTGTCCGCACGGCAAAACGGCGGCACGCAAGCATATGGAGGCATCGCTATGTCTGAATTTATTCCTCTTTCTGTCCCGAATTTCGGCCCGCGGGAGGCAGAGCTGGCCGGGCAGGCCATTACATCGGGTTGGGTTTCCACCAGCGGCGGCAAGGTCACGGAATTTGAGGAGGCGCTGGCCGCCTACGTGGGTATGCCCCGCGCCGTGGCCTGCAATTCCGGTACCAGTGCGCTGCATCTGGCCGCCATGGCCGCCGGCATCCAGCGCGGGGATGAGGTCATCGTCCCCACGCTGACCTTCATTGCCGCCGTCAACCCGCTGACCCGCTACATCGGCGCGGAGCCGGTCTTTATCGGCTGTGACGACTCCCTCTGCATCGACCCGGACGCGGTGGAGGATTTCTGCGCCAACCACTGCGAGCTGCGCGATGGCAAGCTGTACAACAAGAAAACCGGCGCCCACGTCAAGGCGCTGGGCGTTGTGCACGTCTTTGGCAATATGGCCGATATGCCCCGCCTGATGGCCATTGCCAAGCGGTACGGCCTGCTTGTGATTGAGGACGCCACCGAGGCGCTGGGCACCCGCTGCACCGACGGCCCCTATGCGGGCAAGTTTGCGGGCACCATCGGCGATATCGGCTGCTACAGCTTCAACGGCAACAAAATCATCACCACCGGCGCGGGCGGCACGGTTGTCTCCAACCATGCCGACTGGGCCGAGCACGCCAAGCACCTGTCCACCCAGGCCAAGGCCGATATGCTGCAATTTTTGCACGATGAAGTCGGCTACAACTACCGCATGACCAACGTGCAGGCCTGCCTGGGCATTGCCCAGCTGGAGCGTCTGGAGGGGTTCATCGCCCACAAGAAGGCGCTGTATGACCGCTATGTGGCCGCGCTGGACGGCGTGAAGGGGCTGCGCATCCTGCCTTTCCGCGAGAAGGAGTGCCGTTCCAACCACTGGTTCTTCAGCCTCTACCTGAAGGATTCCGGCCTTGACCGCGACACTGTCATTGAACAGCTGCAGGCGCAGAAAATCCAAACCCGCCCGGTGTGGGCGCTGATTCACGAGCAGGCCGACTACCCGCGCAACGAGGCCTACGGTCTGGACAAGGCGCTGGACTACCGCAAATATATTGTCAATCTGCCATGCTCCACCAATCTTTCCTTTGCGGACTGCGACCGCGTAATTGAAGCGGTGCTGGCCCTGACAAAATAACTACCAAAGGGGGGACCACCCTTGATTAAAGTTGAAGAGCTCTTTATTGAGCCGACCGCCACCGTACTGGAAACGCTGCGCAAGCTGGACGAGACCGGCCAGCGCATCCTCTTCATTGCGCCGGAGGGCAAGCTGAAGGCCGTCATCACGGACGGCGACATCCGCAAGTTTTTCCTGCGGGGCGGCACGCCCGACCAGACTATTGACAACGCCGCCAACTACCACCCGCTGAGCGTGCCGGTGGACGAGCGCGGCAAGGCTCGCGAGATTCTGCAGGAGCACTGCATTGACGCACTGCCTGTGCTGAACAAGCGCGGTGTGATTACCGACATCGTCTTTGCCCACGGTCTCGATGTGGACAACCGCAAGCAGGTGGACATTCCTGTGGTGATGATGGCGGGCGGCCTTGGCACGCGGCTGTACCCCTACACCAAAATTCTGCCCAAGCCCCTGATTCCCGTGGGTGAGCAGCCGATTGCCGAGCTGATTATGGACCGCTTCCGGGATTTCGGCTGCCACGATTTCACGATGATTGTGAACTACAAAAAGGGCATGATCAAGTCCTATTTCAACGAGCTGGAAAAGGACTACCACGTGGATTTTGCCGATGAGGAAGTCTTTATGGGCACCGGCGGCGGGCTCTGCCTGCTGAAGGGAAAGGTCCATACACCGTTCTTTTTCACCAACTGTGACACGCTGCTGGATGCGGACTTCGGCGATATTTATGAGTATCACAAGGCGCACGGCAATCTGGTTACGATGATTTGCGCCTTCAAGCATTACACCGTGCCCTACGGCGTGGTGGAGCTGGGCGAGGACGGCAGCATTGCCGCCATGCACGAGAAGCCGGAGCTGGACTTTTTGACCAACACCGGCGTCTACGTGGTGGAGCCCCGCGTGGTGGAGGAGATGCACGATGGCGAGATCATCGGCTTCCCCGATGTGATCGAGCGTTACCGCCAGGCCGGGGAGAAGGTCGGTATCTACCCCATCAGCGAGAGCAGCTGGATGGATATGGGCCAGCTGGAGGAGCTGGAAAAAATGCGCCGCAAGCTGGAAAACCAGCAGTAAGGCGGTGCGCGGGCGGGCAATGCCCGCCCCTACATCACTGCAAAAACAGGAGGTTTCTATGCCTGTAACCATTATCGCCGAGGCCGGTGTCAACCACAACGGCAGCCTGGAAATGGCCAAGGAGATGGCCCGCGTGGCCAAGGAGTGCGGCGCGGATATTGTAAAATACCAGACCGCCGTGCCTGAGCTGGTGGTGAGCAAATTTGCCGAGAAGGCCGAGTACCAGAAGCAGACCACCGATGCCGCCGAGAGCCAGCTCGAGATGATCCGCAAGCTGCATTTCTCGTTTGAGGCCCACAAAGAGTTGAAGGAATACTGCGATTCCATCGGGATTCAGTATCTGAGCGCACCGTTCGATGTGCCCAGCGTCCGCTTTCTGGGCACGCTGGGTCTGCCGCTGCTGAAAATCCCCTCCGGCGAGATTACCAATCTGCCGTATCTTTGAGGAGATGGCCAAGCTGCACACCCCGGTGCTGCTCTCCACCGGCATGAGCACGCTGGACGAAATCACCGATGCACTGGGCGTGCTGGATGACGGCGGCTGCCCCGAGGTGACGGTGCTGCACTGCAACACCCAGTACCCCACCCCCTATGAGGACGCCAACCTGACCGCCATGATTGAGCTGTTTGAGCAGTTCGGCCTGCCGGTCGGCCTGTCCGACCACACCCCCGGCTGGGAGTGTGACGTAGCCGCTGCCGTGCTGGGCGCACAGGTCATTGAAAAGCACTTCACGCTCGACAAGTCCCTGCCTGGCCCCGACCAGAAGGCCAGCCTTGACCCCACGGAGTTCAAGGCGATGGTGGACGCCGTGCGCCACGTGGAGGCCGCGCTGGGCGACGGCCACAAGCACCTGACCGCGAGCGAGGCGCCCAACAAAGCCATTGCCCGCAAGAGCATCGTGGCCGCGCACGCCATCAAGGCCGGTGATGTCTTTACCGAGGAAAACCTGACCACCAAGCGCCCCGGGGATGGCATTTCCCCGATGCGCTGGCACGAGATTCTGGGCCAGACCGCCAAACGCGATTTTGCCGAGGATGAAAAAATAGAGCTGTAACGGCAAGGGAGAGCCTATGCGCACCATCTGTGTTGTCACCGCCACGCGGGCGGAATATGGCCTTCTGCGCCCGGTGGTGCAGAAGATAGCAGCCTCCGGCACGCTGGCCCTGCAGCTGGTTGTGACCGGGGCGCACCTCTGCCCGCGGCTGGGCGAGACCGTGCGGGAAATTGAGCAGGACGGCCTGCCCATCGCTGCCCGCCTGCCGATTTTTACCGCGGACGCCGCCGAGCCGGTGGCGCAGACCATTGCGCGTACCATCGCGGTATTTGATGGGTATTTTGCCGCCCACCGCCCGGATGCCGTGCTGCTGCTGGGCGACCGGTTTGAAATTTTTGCCGTGGCGTGCGCGGCGGCGGCAAGGCATATCCCGATTGCCCATATCTCGGGCGGGGATGTGACCCTGGGCGCGGCGGACGAATACTACCGCCACTGCATCAGCAAGATGGCGGCGGTGCATTTTCCCTCCTGCGCGGACAGCGCCGCACGACTGGTCCGCATGGGCGAGGCACCGGGCACGGTCTTTTGTGTCGGCGGGCTGGGGGATGAAAACATCCGCACCCTGCCCAAAATAAGCCGCGAGGAATTGTGCAATTCGACGGGCTTTGCCCTGATGCAGCCCTTCGCCCTTGTGACCTACCACCCCGAGACTGCGCCCGACGCCGGCTCGCCCGCTGAACAGGTGGAGGCGCTCTGCAACGCGATGGACGCCGTGCCGGGGGTGTTCTGGCTGATTACCGGCTCCAACGCGGACGCGGGCGGGCAGGTCTGCACCGCCATGATGCAGGCGTTTGCCGCCGCCCACCCCGACCGGGCGGGCTTTGTGCAGAGCTTAGGGCTCAAGCGGTACCTTTCGGCCATGCAGTACGCCGCGCTGGTGGCGGGCAATTCCTCGTCCGGCGTGGTGGAGACCCCCACCTTTAAGGTGCCGACCGTCAACATCGGCAAGCGGCAGGCCGGGCGCACCATCTGCGCCAATGTGCTCTGCTGCCCGGCGGATGAGCCCGCGATTGAGGCCGCACTGCGCAAGGCGCTCTCCCCGGAGTTTGCCCCGGTGGCCGCGTCCGCCGTCAGCCCCTATGACGGCGGGGACACCAGCGCCAAAATCTGCACGGTGCTGGCCAGGTACGATTTTACCAGACCCAAGATTTTTTATGACGGCCCTGTGCCGGATTTTGACCCGCAAAGGAGCGTTTTGGTATGAAACTTCTCATCGTCGGTTTAGGCAGCATGGGCAAACGCCGCGCCCGGCTGGCCAAGGGCATTGACGCGGCCATCCAGATTATCGGCGTTGACACAGCCGAGAGCCGCCGCGCCGAGGCACAGTCCCTGGGGCTGGCGGACGCTGCCTACCCCACCATTCAGGACGCCGTCGCTGCCGCGCACCCCGATGCCGCGCTGGTCTGCACCGCGCCGCTTTCCCATGCGGCGGTCATCAGCGAATTGCTGGACCATGATTTGCCTGTCTTTACCGAGCTGAACCTCGTGCGGGACGGCTACGCCGAGAATATGGCCAAGGCCGCCGCCAAGAGGCTGCCGCTGTTCCTCTCCTCCACGATGCTCTACCGGCGCGAGACGCAGTATATCAAGCAGCAGGTTGCCGACTTCGGCAAGCCGGTGCACTATATCTACCACATCGGGCAGTATCTGCCCGACTGGCACCCGTGGGAGAACTACAAGAATTTCTTTGTCGGCAACGCCCGCACCGGCGGCGTGCGCGAGATTTTCGGCATTGACCTGCCGTGGCTGCTGGACGCCTTCGGGGATGTGGAATCTGTGACCGTCCAGAAGGACACTATCAGCGATTTGGGTCTGCCCTACCCCGACTGTGTGACGCTGCTGCTGCGCCACAAGGGCGGTGTGCAGGGCGTGCTGGCCGCCGATGTGGTCAGCCGCAAGGCCGTGCGCAGCTTTGAGTGCTTCGGCGACGGCATCCACCTTTTCTGGGAGGGCAACCCCAAGGCGCTGTATGAGTTCAAGGACGGCGACAAGCAGCCGGTAGACACCTACGCGAGCTTTGAGCACGACAGCCGCTACAGTGACAACATTGTGGAAAACGCCTATGTGGACGAGCTGACGAACTTTTTTGGCGTGCTGCGCGGCGAGGAGGCCCCCCGCTGGAGCTTTGAGAAGGACCTGAAGGCCATTGACCTGATGGACAGAATCGAGGAGGCTTGAATGCGTACCGTTACCGCGCTGTTCGTGGGGCTGGGCTCCATCGGAACACGCCATTTAAAGAATCTCGCCAACCTCTGCGCTGACCGCGGCTGGACGCTGCAGGCGGACGCCCTGCGCAGTGATTTGTCCCGCCCGCTGCGGGACGGCGTGGCCGCGCTGCTGCACGCCCAGTACACCGATTTGACCGCCGCCCCCGCGCAGTATGATATGGTGTTCATCACGAACCCAACCAGCCTGCACGCCGAGGCGTTGGCACAGGTCAAGGGCCGCGGCGGGGCACTTTTCATTGAAAAGCCGATTTTTTCTGCCGAGCAGACCGGCCTTGCGCTGGCAGATTATCTGCCCGCCGGTCAGAAGGCCTACGTGGCCGCGCCCATGCGGTGGTGCGGCGTGATGCTGGCGCTGAAGGAGCTGTTGCCCGCCCTGCACCCCTACTGCGCCCGGGTCATCTGCTCAAGCTATCTGCCCGACTGGCGGCCCGGCGTGGACTACCGCACGGTCTACAGCGCCCACAAGGCGCTGGGCGGCGGCGTCACCATTGACCTGATTCACGAGTGGGACTATCTGGTTGAGCTGTTTGGCGTGCCGGAGAAGCTCTGCAATTTCAAGGGCACCTACTCCGACCTTGAGATTGACTCCGATGATTTGTCGGTGTATATCGCCCAATATCCGAGCCTTCTGGCCGAGGTGCACCTAGACTACTTTGGCCGCGGATACAGGCGCAGCATCGAGCTTTTCTGCCATGACGGCAGCTATATTGCCGACTTTGGCAAGGGCACGCTGACCCTGCCGGACGGCACGGTGCAGCACTATGAGGAGGACGTCAACCGCCGCTATGAGCGGGAGATGGAATACTTTGTGGACTATGCGCTGGACGGCAGCGGCGAGAGCTGCAACCCGCCCGCGCTGGCACTGAAGGTGCTTAAATTAACACTTGGGGAGAATGTGTAAAATGAATCGTCTGCTCATCACGATTTGCGGCCGCGCAGGCAGCAAGGGCTTCAAGAACAAGAATCTGAAGGTTTTCTGCGGTAAACCGCTGGTTTACTACTCGCTGAGCGCCGCCGAGCTGTTCATCAAGAACCACCCGGAGCTCACCGTGGACATTGCGCTGAACACCGACAGCGAGGATTTGGCCAAGCTGGTGGCCGCCAAATACCCGGAGGTTATCTATCTGCCCCGCGGGGCCGAGCTGGGCGGCGACCGCGTGCCCAAGATGGCCGTCTATCAGGACAGCCTTCGCCGCATGGAGGCGCGCACCGGCACGGCCTATGACTGGCACATGGATCTGGACATCACCAGCCCGCTGCGCACCGCCGCCGACATCGAGAACGCCTTTGCCGAGAAGCAGAGCCGCCCCGATCTGGATTTGGTGTTCAGCGTCTGCGAGGCGCGCCGCAACCCGTGGTTCAATATGGTCAAGACCGTGGATGACCACGTGGAGCAGGTCTGCCGCAGCGAGTTCACCGGCCGCCAGCAGGCGCCCGACGTTTATGACGTCAATGCGTCCATTTATGTGTTCAAGCGGGATTTTCTGGCCGAGAACACCGATGGTATGCTCTGGCGCGGCAAAATCGGTATCAGCGTCATGATGGACACCGGCATCATTGACATCGACTCCGAGCACGATTATCTGCTGATGGAGGCGATTGCGCAGCACCTGTATGCGCACTACCCGGAATTTAACGCTGTGCGGGAGAATATCCGTGGCTGAGGGCGCGTTTGACCGTGCGGTGGAGTTGGTCATGGACGCGGGCCAGACCCTGCTGGAAAACGGCGGCGAGGTTTTCCGCGTCCAGCAGACGATGGAAATTATGGCCGCCAGCCTTGGCGTGCAGGATTTCCACGTCTATGTGCTGACCAACGGCATCTTTGCCTCAGCCCACCGGCCCGGGCAGGACGCTTCTTCGCTGCTGCGGCACGTGCCGACTGTTTCCACCCATCTGGGCCGCGTGGAGGCCGTGAACGAGCTCTCCCGCGAGCTGGCGGCGGGCAAGCTGGATATGGCGCAGGCCGAGCAGCGACTGCAGGCCGCCCGCGCCCTGCCCCGCGTAGGCCCTCGGGTGGAAACGCTGGCCTGCATTGCAGGCTCGGCGGGGTTTACCTATCTGTTCGGCGGCACGCTGGCCGATATGCCGGTGGCCGCCGTGGCGGGCCTGTTGGAATCGCTGGTCTGCCAGTATTTCGGCCGGCACGGCATCAACCGGATGTTCACCGACATTGCGGCGGCGTTCTGCTGCACGGTGTGGGCCATCGCGGTGCAGGCCGTGGTTCCCGCCGTCAGCGCCAACGCGGCCATCATCGGCGCGCTGATGGTGCTGACCCCCGGCGTGGCCCTGACGATGGGCGTGCGGGATATTCTGAACGGCGATTATCTTTCCGGCTCCATCCGCCTGTTGGATGCCCTGTTCATTGCGGGCAGCATTGCGGGCGGCGTGGTGCTGGGCTGGATCCTGGCCCGCGGACTGGGGGTGGCGGTATGATGCCTGCATGGACGCACTACCTTGCCCATTTTGTGGTGGTGGTCATTGCCACCATCAGCTTCGGCATTACCTTTCAGGTGCCGCGGCGGCACTATCTGGCCGCCGGTCTGACCGGCGCGGTGGGCTGGATGGTATACATCTTCGGCGTGGAGCTGTTCGGCATGAGCCCGGCCATTGCCACGCTGGCGGCCACCCTGCCGCTGACCGCCTGTGCGCGGTTCTTCTCCATCAACCACAAGGCCCCGGTGACGATTTTCCTGCTGCCGGGTATCTTCCCGCTGGTGCCGGGTGCCGGCATCTACTACACGGCCTACTACTTTTTGCAGGGCAAGCAGGAGCTTTTTGCCAGCAAGGGCGGCGAGACTTTCAAGGTTGCCTTGGCGCTGGCGCTGGGCATTGCGCTGGTATGCAGCGTCCCGCTGCCCAGCCGCCATGACCCGCGAAACGACCGGCTGTAGGTTGCCCGCAAACACAATTTCCCGGGCCAGCTGCCCGGGGCGCCGGGGGACGCCGCCCCTACAGTAGCAGCCTTAAGACAGCAAAAGCCGCAGATGCACAACACGCATCTGCGGCTTATTTTGTATGGTTTTGCCAGCAGCTCATTCTCCCCGCTGCATGGCCTCGACGTAGGCGTTGCAGACCTCCTCCGCCGGGCCGTCGCCGCGCAGGCGGCCGTGGTCAATCCAGATGGCGCGCTTGCACAGCTGTTTGACCTGATTGATGTCATGGCTGACAAAAAGCAGCGTGGTACCGCCGGAAAGCATCTGCTCCATCCGCTGGTGGCACTTCTGCTGGAACATAAAATCGCCCACGGACAGAATCTCGTCACAGGCCAGAATGTCGGCCTTGACCTCGGTTGCAATCGAGAAGCCCAGCCGCGCAATCATACCGCTGGAATAGTTTTTGACCGGCACATCGACAAAATCCCACAGCTCGGCAAAGTCGATGATATTCTTGAAATGCTCCTGCATATAGGCGCGGTCATGCCCCAGCACAGCGCCGTTGAGAAAGACGTTCTCGCGGGCGGTCAGGTCCATATCAAAGCCTGCGCCCAGTTCGATGAGGGGCGCAATCTCGCCGTTGACGGTGACACTGCCCGTGGTGGGGTACATAACGCCCGCAATGAGCTTGAGCATTGTGCTTTTGCCGCTGCCGTTGCGGCCGATAAGCGCCACCGACTCGCCGGGTTCAATTTGGAACGAAATATCCCGCAGTGCGTAAAATTCGTTGAAGAAAAGCTGGTGTTTGAGCAGCTTGACGGTGTATTCCTTGAGGGTCTCCGTTTTTTCCTGCGCAAGGTTGAAGCGCATCGAGACATCCTCCACCTGAATGATGGACATATGAGGGAAGCTCCTTACAGATACAGAATGAAGTTGCGCTGCAGCTTGCGGAAAGCGGCAAGCCCCACGGCCATCATGACCGCCGCGCAGCCGATGCAGGCAATCCATGTGTTGGGGCCGGGCACGGTGCCGTACATAACCAGACAGCGCATACAGTTGATGTAGTGGTACAGGGGGTTCAGCTTAATCAGCGGAATCATGAACGGCGGCAGAGCGGAAAGCGGGTAGAACAGCGGGGTTGCATACATCCATGCCATCGTCACAATACCGTACAGGTACTGCAAATCCCGGAAATAGACCGCCAATGCGCTGAGCAGCACCGCCATACCGCAGCAGAAAACCAGCAGCAGCAAAAGCGGCACCCAGACCAGCAGAATCGTCCAGTAGAAAGGCGAGCGGGTAATCAGCATAACCAGCACAATGGCCGCCAGACTGAACAGAAGGTTCACAAAGCTGGAAAGCACCCGGCTGATGGGAAAGATAAACTTGGGGATATAGACCTTTTTAATCAGCGACGCATTGCCCAGCACGCTGCCCATACCCATATTGGTGCTCTCGTTGAAGAAGTTGAACATCGTGTTGCCGCAGATCAGATACAGCGGAAAGTTCGGGATATCGTAGCGGAACATATAGGAAAAGACCAGCGTCTGCAGAAGCATCATAAGCAGCGGGTTGAGGATGCTCCACACGTAGCCCAGAACGCTGCGGCGGTATTTTACTTTAAGGTCGCGTGTGACCAGCTCCCGGATGAGGGGGCGGTACTTGGAGAAATTGTGCCAGCTGTTGTGCAGCTGACCCTGCGTGGTTTTTGACATAGGGGGTAAAACTCCTTGCGAAAAATAGAATTGCTGTTTGACAAGGGAGGCCTTTCCATCACAGCTTGAAGGGTTCATCCTCGGTCAGGCCGTCGGCGCGCAGCATATTCTGCATCACGTCAATATCGGTGCTGACGTCCAGCGCATCGCTGGCAAATAGGCGGTCCAGTTGGTTCTCAAACGCGTCGACCAGCGTATCCATCGTCTGCTCAATGCGGCGCTTCGACTCGGTGATGTTTTCGCCCTCAATGCCCTGCCGGTCAAGCTCTGCATAGGTGTTCAGCAGCTTGAGCGAGGTCGGCAGATAATAGTCCATAAATTTGCGCATCTGGGGCAGCTTGTCGGGGTCGGTGCGGGCCTGCTCAAAAATCTTGGCCGCAACTGCCTCCAGACGGCTGATTTTGTCGGTCATCTCCTCATCGGGGATGGCGTCATTGACCCTGTGCAGCTCGTCCAGTATCTTCTGGTACTTGTCCTGCTGGGGCATAGCGGCGGGCTTTTCCGCCTTTTCGGCCTTGGGCTTGCGGGGCTTTTTCGGCTCCGGCTCGGGGGCCTTGCCGGTCACCACCAGACATTTGCGGCGCATATCCAGATAGGCGTCGGGGCCGAGCAGTCCCTCGTCAATGCAGTTTTCCAGATACTTGCAGCACTTGTCATAGCTGCAGGGAATCGCATCGGCGATGTCCTGAATGTACATATACTGGGAATCGCCGACAATGTTTTCGATTTTGCGGCGCATACGGCGGGAGGTGCGGATGTGCTGTGCGCCGAACAGGCAGCCCAGACCACCGGTCATGGCAATCAGGCCGGGCATACTGTCCTCCAGCAGCCAGCGCCAGTAATAGTTGCCCTCGGCAAGGGCCTCCGGTAGCCAGAAAAGGCCGTCCGGCAGGGCCAGCACCGCCACCGCCAGCAGCAGCACGCCCACCACCGTCAGCCCGGTGGCCAGCGCCGCGCCCTTGATCCTCTTGGCGGTTTCCTGCGCTTTGGCGGCATCCGGAGCAGGCTGCGCCGGGGCGGTCTTATCCTGCGGCTTGCCCTGCGCTTCGGGCGGGGTCTCGCGGTCATAGATGGGGCGGTACTGCGCCTCATAGACCGTGCGCGTGGTGCTCCGGGTGACAATGTGGGTTCTCTCACGCGCCTTCTGCTCCAACCCGCCGAGCTTACCGTTCTTCATGGCCGCGTTCAGCCCGATGAAGATAAACCCAAGCGGCCACCATACCACAAAGCCAATCACGATGGCCCACCATGGGAACTGGAACGGGCCGTCCCCGGCGTGGTATTCGTCGCGGTTATAGTTGTTCTGGTAGCGGGGGTCGCTGCCGGAGTAGGGATGCTCCGGGTCGGTGTAGCGCGGATGTTCGTTGTCGTTTGGCATGTGTGGCTCCTTTACGGAATATCGCTGAGTAGGTTTTTCATATCGTCGCTGAGGTAGTAGGTGCTGCCCGGCTGATAGGGGTTGTCCTTATCGTAAGGCAGATGGGTGCAGAGGTAGCTGACCCACTTGCTGTAGCCGGAGACCGTCAGATGCACGCCGTCCGGCTGGGCAAATTCAGCCGAAAGATAACCGTCCGCATCGGCAAATTCGGCGTTTAAATCCAGATAGTAGCAGCCGCGCTCGGCGCAAAGCTGCTGTATGGCCGCGTTGATAACCGCCAGACGGTCGGGGGCAAGGCCCGGCAGGTCGTCGCCGACCTTCTCCTGCGTAGCGGACAGGACTGACTGCACATAGAACGTGGTGTTCGGCAGGGCGGTGCGCAGCTCGTCCAGCATTTTGCCGTAGTACGCCAGAAAGCTGTCATCGTTGCCGGGCTGCACCAGCGCATTGGTGCCGATAAGGATATACAGCTTGGCGGGCTGTGCGGCGGAAAGCACGTCCAGCGGAACCTCCTCGCCGCGGTCGGGGCTGGTGGCGGTGGTGCGGTTGACGATCGTGTTGGGGCTGACGCCCTCATAGCCGCAGACCAGCGCGCCGCCCACATCTATATTGTACTCGTTCACGCAGAAGCCCGCCGTCAGCGAGTCACCCAGAAGGGCGGCGTCGGCAAACCAGCTTGTGGACACCCGGCCAAACTCCGGCACAGCGTCGGGCTGGGCGGGCAGCGCCGTGTAGGTGTAGCTGCCCTCCTGCTTCTGCGGGCCGACGGTGCCCCAGTTGACGGCCTGCACCGTGGTGGAGGCACCGTCCCCGCCGTAGGGCACAGGGGCCACCAGCCGGGTGGCGCTGGTTTCCGGCGTGGCAATGGGAACCTCCGCTTCTCCCTTGGCGCTCTTGGGCAGCAGCACAGTGATGATGCCGGACAGCACCAGAATCCCGCCGACCGTGCCGACCACGGCCAGCTGGCGGCGGTGCCTGCGCTGCTCCCGGCGGCGTGCGGCGGCGCGGCGCTGCTCCTGCGTGGGGGTACGGCGCTGCGGCGGCGGGGCCGGGCGCTGGTTGGGCACCGCCCAGTCCCCCTCCATGCGGTATTTTCTGTCCATTTCCGGGCGCGGGCGGCGCGGCCCGCGTTCCTGTGGGGTAGGCATTGGCACAAGCCCCCTTTCTAACACAACAAATCAGTATTGATTATAGCACAAATACTTTCTGAATAACAGTAGGCACAATCAAGTTTTTTACTCTTGCTAAATGGCGGCAATCAAGATATAATAGGAAGATATAAAGCTATGCTAATTTGGGGTGTAACTATGGCAGAAGAAAAATTTTCCAACTTTTTGACGGATATCATTGACGCCGACCTCGCCGAGGGCAAGGTTGACGTGGTACATACCCGTTTCCCGCCGGAGCCGAACGGCTATCTGCACATCGGCTCGGCCAAGGCTATCTTCATCAACTATACCATCGCCAAGCATTACGGCGGCCTGTTCAACCTGCGCTTTGACGATACGAACCCCGCCCGCGAGGGTGACGAATACGTGCAGAGCATCCTGCAGGACCTGAAGTGGCTGGGTGCCGAGCCCAACGGCGGCATCTACTACGGCAGCGACTATTTTGAGCGCTGCTATGAGTACGCCGAGCAGCTCATCAAGGAGGGCAAGGCCTACGTCGATGACCTGACCCGCGAGCAGATGCAGGAGTACCGCGGCAATGACGCCGGTAAGCCCAGCCGCCCCAGCCCCTACCGTGACCGCACGCCGGAGGAGAACCTGGACCTGTTCCGCCGTATGCGCGCCGGTGAGTTTGCGGACGGCGAAAAAGACGCTGCGCGCCAAGATCGATCTGGCCAGCCCGAATATGAATATGCGCGACCCGACCATCTACCGCATCAAGCACGTCGAGCATCACCGTCAGGGCAGCAAGTGGTGCATCTACCCGATGTACGATTTTGCCCACCCGATTCAGGACGCCATTGAGGGCATCACCTTCAGCCTGTGCAGTCTGGAGTTTGAGAACCACCGCCCGCTGTATGACTGGGTCATCACCAACCTGTTTGGCAAAGAGTTCCCGAAGCAGCGCGAGTTTGCCCGCCTGAACGTGACGAACACCGTTATGAGCAAGCGCTATCTGCGTGAGCTGGTCGAGAAGAACATCGTGGACGGCTGGGATGACCCCCGTATGCCCACCCTGTGCGGCCTGCGCCGCCGCGGCTATACGCCGACCAGCATCTTCACCTTCGTCAAGGAGGCCGGTATCTCCAAGGCGGACAACCTTGTGGATATGCGCCAGCTGGAGGCCGTGCTGCGCGCCGAGCTGGAGCTAAACGCCCAGCGCCGTGTGGCTGTGCTGGAGCCGGTCAAGCTCATCATCGACAACTACCCCGCCGACCAGTGCGAGTATTTTGACCTGCCCAACAACCCGAACCGCGACGCCAACGACACCACGACCCGCAAGGTTGCCTTTACCAAGGAGTTGTGGATTGAGAACAGCGACTTCTTTGAGGTGCCGCCGCCGAAGTTCAAGCGCCTGACGCTGGGCAGCGAGGTGCGCCTGATGGGTGCTTATCTGGTTCGCTGCACCGGCGTGGACAAGGACGAGAACGGCAAGGTTGTGGCCATCCACGCCGAGGCCGACCTCGAGACCCGCAACGGCAACCCCGCCGACGGCCGCAAGGTGCGCGGTACGATTCACTGGGTCAGCTGCGCCCACTGCATTGACGCCGAAATCAAGCTGTATGACAAGCTCTTCACCGAGGCGAATATGAACAGCATCCCCGACGATGCCGACTTCAAGGATTACCTGAACCCCGACAGCGTCAAGACGCTGCAGGGTGCCAAGCTGGAGGAGAGCCTAAAGGACGCCAAGCCCGGCGAGCGCTTCCAGTTCGTGCGCAACGGCTACTTCACCCCCGACAGCAAGCATCCCGGCGTTTACAACCGCATTGTGACCCTGAAGGACAGCTTCAAGCTGTAAAAAACAACCCCCATCGGAGCATATCCTTTGTTCCGATGGGGGATTTTTGTTGAGGTTCGTAAGGCTTCCCCCTGCGGGGGGGAAGCTGTCACCGCAGATGACTGATGAGAGGCAAGTTACCCATAAAATACCGTCTATGGGTAACGCCCGGGGCCCTACAGGGCGATCCGCAAAAGCCTATGCCTTTTCCTGCCTCTCCGCACAGCGCTGCAGCCAGTTGCCCTTGTTGTAATACACAATAAACAACAGCGAGGCCAGCGTCCATGTGATGGGGTAGCTCAGCTCCACCGTGGCTACTTCGTGATGCAGCGGCACGGCGATGAACAGCCAGAGCATCCGCAGGCCGCAGACAAAAAACACCGTAATCAGCGTGGGGATCCGCACATCGCCGCAGCCGCGCAGCGCACCGGCCAGCACCTCAATGCAGATGTAGGTGATATACACCGGCGTTAAAACGTGCATCATGCCCACGCCGACGGCCACTACCGCATCATCCTGACTGAACAGCCGGAACAGCGGCTCTGCCGCGTTGTAGAACACCGTGCTGATGACCAGCGTGATGCCCGCCGCCATGGCCAGACACGCCCTGACGCCGCGCCGCACGCGGTCATACTGCCGTGCGCCGAAGTTCTGCCCCGCAAAGGTCGTGATGGCAATGCCCAGCGAGTTGATGGTCATCCAGAACACAAAGTCAATCTTGCCGTAGACGCCCCACGCCGCAATCGTGCTGGTGCCAAAACTGTTCATGCTGCTCTGGATAAAGATATTGCTGATGTTGTACATCGCGCTCTGGGCGGCCGCCGGTACGCCGATGGTGCAGATAGCCTTAAAGACATCAGCGTGCAGACGCAGTTTTTCAAGCCGGATATGCCACGGCATCCCTTCAGAGCCGACAATGCAGCGCAGTGTCAGCACCGCGCTTGCCACCTGACTGAGGACCGTTGCCAGCGCCGCGCCGGTCACGCCCCAGCCGAACCCCGCGATGAAAAGAATATCCAGCGCGATATTGACCAGCGATGCCGCAATCAAAAAGTAGAGCGGACGCTTGGAATCACCGATGGCACGCAGAATATTGGTGCCCATATTGTAGAGCATCTGGGGTATCATGCCTAGGAAATATATGCGCAGATACTGCGCCGAGGTGTCCAGGATTTCCGCCGGGGTGCCCATCAAACGCATCATCGGGGCGGCTGTCACAAAGCCGAGCACCGTCAGCACCGCGCCGATGCCCACGCTCAGCACCAGCGCCGTGTGTACCTGCCGGTCCACGGCATCGGGGTCATGCGCGCCCCAGCTCTGGGCGATCACAACCCCCGCGCCGCTGCACAGGCCCACAAACAGGCCCACCAGCAGGTTGACAAATGAGCCGGTAGCGCCGACCGCGGCCAGCGCGTTCGTGCCCACAAAGTTGCCGACAATCAGCGTATCGGCCGTGTTGTAGAGCTGTTGGAACAGCGTGCCGAACCAGATGGGCAGAAAAAAAAGCAGCAGCTGCTTCGGGATGCTGCCGGTCAGGATATCCGTTTGTTTTACACTTCTCATAGATTTATCTCACTTTTATGTTTCTCACACCGCTATTTTATGCTATAATGTCCCTGATGTAAAGGGGGATGTTGCGTTTGATGTCTGTTTGTTGGGAGCCGTGTCCCGGCGGGGCGCGGGTGCTGCGGGTATTGGGGGATTCCCCCTGCCCTGCCGTGCCCGCCTGCGTGGAGGGGATGGCCGTGGTGGAAATCGGCCCCTACTGCTTTGCGGACAAGCCCATCAAGGCGGGCGCACACCGCACCGGAAGCGACACCCACGAAATCACCGGCAGCTTTGTGGAGGAGGTCACCCTGCCCGACACCGTGCGGGTGCTGCACAGCGCAGCCTTTTACAACTGCCGCAAACTGCGCCGCATCAGCCTTGGTGCGGCGGTGGAAAGCCTTGGCAGTGACCTGTTCACCAACTGCCGCTGCCTGCAGGTGTTCCGCCTGCGTGCCGCACCGGACGCTGCCACCGGGCTGAAAAAGCTGCTGGGGGCCGTCAGCGCAGACATTACCGTGGAGCTGGACGGCGCACGGCTGTTCTACCCCGAGTATTCCGAATTTCTGGACGAGAACACCCCCGCCCATATCTTCAACCACAGCATTGAGGGCGAGGGCTACCGGATGCGGCAGTGCTTCACGCCGGGCGGCGCGGTGGACTTTGCGGCGTTTGATGCGTCCTTTCTGCAGGCCTGTGTCGGCGAGAGCGAGGACACGCTCTGCCGTCTGGCGCTGGGGCGGCTTGTGCAGCCCTTTGCGCTGGGCGAGGATGCCCGCGCTGACTATGAGCTCTACCTGACCGCCCACCCCGCGCCCGCGTTCCGCCTTGCGATTGACAGCCGGGACGAGGCCGCCCTGCGGCTGCTGGTCGCGCTGGGGCTGCCCACGGCGGAGGCTGCCGCCTACTGTGCCCGCGCCGGCTGGAGCGCCGGAGCCGCCCTGTGCTGGGCAAAGGCCGCAAGGCCAAAAAGACGTACAGTTTTGATGATTTGTAAGGGGCACAGCAAATGCCTTCCCCTGAGGGGGAAGCCAGCGGGCGGGCAATGCCCGCCCCTACGACACATCCCATAATTATTATGGTAATAGAGAATTATGGGATCTAATGCCGGGCTTGCTTTTTTAGTATTTCTTATCTTAAAAGAAGGTGTCCCATGCACATCCAGACCCAATCCGAATGGGAGCAGACGATGGCGCGGCGCGTGATGGAGCAGCTGCGCGGCGAGCTGTACCTCGACCAGCGCTATCTGACCGCCGCACTGGGGGCGCTGCCCCCTGCCCCGCAGGCGGGCGGCGGCTGCTTTGCCACCGATGGCGCAGCGCTCTACTACCCCACCGTGTGGGTGCTGGACACCTACCGCAAAAACCGCCGGTATCTGCTGCGGGCGTATCTGCACAGCCTGTTCCACTGCGTGTTCCGCCACCTGTGGCTGCGGGCCGGGCGCGACCCCGACCTGTGGGGGCTGGCCTGCGACATTGCCGTGGAGAGCACGCTGGATGCCCTGAACACCCCCGCCACCAAGCGGCCTGTCGGCTGGGTGCGCCAGCAGTGCTACACCCAGTTGCGGGCCTCCTGCAAGCTGCTGGCCGCCGGACCCATCTACCGCGTTTTAACGCAGACCGACGCCGAGACGCTGAACCAGTGGCAGCGGGAGTTTCACACCGACAGCCACCGCCTGTGGCCCGCCGACCCGGACAGCCCCGCCGCCCAGATGCGCGGCAAGCAGTGGGAAAACCTGGGCCGCCAGACCGAACTGAGCATGGAGGAAAACGGCCAGCGCGCCGGGCAGGACGCCGCCGCACAGGCGCTGCAGGCGCAGGTGCAGGCCGGGCGCAGCCGCCGCACCTACCGGGATTTCCTGCGCCGCTTCGCCGTCTGGCACGAGGAGCCGCACCTCGACCCCGAGGAATTCGATTTAGGCTTTTACAGCTACGGCCTGCGCACCTACGGCAATCTGCCGCTGATTGAGCCGCTGGAAAGCCGCGAGGTCAAAAAAATACGTGATTTCGTCATTGTGGTGGACACCAGTGAGTCCACCTCCGGCGAGCTGGTGAAGGCGTTCTTAAAGGAGACCTTCACCCTGCTCAAAAGCCGGGACAGCTTTTTCCGCCAATGCCGGATTCTGGTCATGCAGGCCGACAACGCCGTGCGGGACGAGGTCTGGCTGAACGATCTGGACGCGCTCGACCGCTACACAAGTCAGTTCACGCTGGTGGGCGGCGGCGGAACCGACTTCCGCCCCGCCTTTGCCCGGATAGAGGAGCTGCGCCAGGACGGTGCCCTGCGCGATTTGCAGGGGGTGCTCTACTTCACGGACGGCAAGGGCGTCTATCCAACACGCCGCCCGGCGTTCGATGTTGCTTTCCTCTTTCTGGAGGATGGCACACCCCCGCCCGAGGTGCCACCCTGGGCCATGCGCCTGGTTCTGCAGCCCGAAGAATTTGACCCGAAAGGACGATGAGCAATGGATATTCAACGTGCCAAAGAGGAAATCAAGCGTGCCGTGCAGGCATATCTGGCCACGGATGATATCGGCCGCCCGCTGATACCGCCGGTGCGCCAGCGTCCCATTCTGCTGATGGGCCCGCCGGGCGTGGGCAAGACCCAGATTATGGAGCAGATTGCGCAGGAGTGCGACATTGCGCTGGTGGCCTACACCATCACCCACCACACGCGGCAGAGCGCCGTGGGCCTGCCCTTCATCCGGGAGCGCAACTACGGCGGCAAGACCCGCAGCGTGACCGAGTACACGATGAGCGAGATTATCGCCAGCGTCTACGCCGCGATGGAGCGCACCGGCAAGCGCAACGGCATTTTGTTCATTGATGAAATCAACTGCGTCAGCGAGACGCTGGCCCCCACGATGCTGCAATTTCTGCAGTGCAAGACCTTCGGCAATCAGGCCGTGCCTGAGGGGTGGGTCATCGTGGCCGCCGGCAACCCGCCGGAGTACAACAAGAGCGTGCGGGAGTTTGACCTTGTCACGCTCGACCGCGTGCGCCGCATTGACATTGAGCCGAAGCTGAGCGTCTGGCAGGACTACGCCCGCGCCCACCGGCTGCACCCCGCGGTGACGGCCTATCTGGGAGCTGCGCCCCAGCACTTTTACAAGATTGAGAACGATGTGGACGGCGTGCGGTTTGTGACCGCTGCCCGCGGGTGGGAGGATTTGTCCGCCTATCTGCAAGCCGCCGACAAGCTGAACCTGCCGGTGGACGAGGGGGTCATCGGGCAGTATCTGCGCCACCCCGAGGTTGCGCGGGATTTTGCCGCCTATTGGGCGCTCTACCGCAAATATCACGAGGATTACGGCGTCGAGGACATCCTGCAGGGGCAGGCCCTATGACTCCGTGGTGGCCCGCGCCATGGATGCCAGCTTTGATGAGCGCATCAGTCTCGGCCAGCCTGCTGCTGGCCGGGCTGAACGTCCGCTTTTCCGCCGCGCAGGTCACCGGCGCGGTGACCGATGCCTGCTACCAGCAGCTGCGCAGCTTCAAGCGCACGCTGACCCAGCAGGCGGACGCCGACCCCGCCGCGCTGTTTGCCGACCAGTGCGCCCATTACCGTGAGTGTCTGGAGGCTGACAAAACCGCCGGGGCTCTGCTGCCCGAAGAAGCCGCGGCCCGCACCCGCACGCTGGCCCTGCTGGAGGGAGTGGAGCAAGCACCTGACCGCCCAGAGTGGCGAGCCCGACCCCGACGAGGGCGTTTGACACGGTGCGCGGTGCCTTCAACAGTCAGGTGCGCCGCCGCGAGGGAGGCCGTTTCCGTCGCCAGCGATGCGCTGGAATCCGCCTTTGATTTTATGGAGCAGGCCTTCCCGGACGGGCAGGAGATGGTTGTCTTTGTCAATGAGCTGGCGCTTGGCCCCGACTCCGCGCCGTTCTTGTGGCCGAGAACGAGTGCGAACGGTTTGAGCAGTACAAAGTTCTAAGCTGCTGCTGCACGGCGGCGAGGACGAGCTGTTGGCCGAGCTGCAGCGCGATGACATCCGCGCCGGGAACATTCGGCGGAGTTTTTAAAGTTCCCAAAGCTCCCTGGCAGCCCGCCCGGGGGAGATTGCCCTAATAAATGCCGTTTGCGGGACATACCTGCACACAGAACCCACCGCAAATAAAGTACATTGTCAATTTTCCGGTTTACTGAACATCAACTGA
>VOFK01003665.1_pt1 | contig 47780 bp, 55 predicted proteins | sample 5384121 | NCBI WGS metagenome assembly VOFK01 (sample SAMN12384730, study PRJNA508395) | human gut metagenome | isolation source: healthy gut J | host: Homo sapiens | reverse complement strand
ATATTGCACGGTACAAAAGCGATGCGCCGGATGACGTGATAAAAAACTGGATGCGCAACCGTGATACGATCGAATTCCTCGGCCTATGGGAGCAGCTCAACAACCCGGATTTCAAACCCGTCGAATTCGACGGGTTTAGAACGCAGGCTGGTTCGAATGCTTTCACCATGTCTCCAAAGAAATGGATCGAAGCGACTGGAGCCATCGGAATCGTTTCTAAAGCGGGGCGCTATGGTGGAACATTTGCACAAAAGGATATCGCATTTGAATTTGCCTCGTGGATTTCAGCCGAGTTCAAACTGTATATTATCAAGGATTATCAGCGGCTGAAAAATGACGAGAACAGCCGACTCGCGCTGGGCTGGAACCTCAACCGGACACTGGCAAAGATCAATTACCGGGTACACACCGACGCGATCAAAGATATGCTGATCCCGCCGGATGACGCCGCAGCGGCAGAGTTATACATACGCCAACGAAGCGGATGTGCTGAACGTCGCACTGTTTGGAATTACGGCAAAAAGAATGGCGGCAAAGCGCATTTGGACTCAAAAGGGCAACATCCGAGATGAAGCCAGCCTGCAGCAACTGATCGTGCTTGCAAATCTGGAGAGCATCAACGCCGAACTGATTCGCCAGGGCGTACCGCAAAGCGAACGGCTCCTGCGGTTAAATGCCAGTGCCAAACAGATGATGCAGTCGCTCACGAACGACCATCGAATCGAGGCATTCAAGGAATACGGCACACTGCCGCATGAGTCTGAATAAGAAGTCAGACAGGAAAAGAAACAGAGCGAAGAAACGACATTGACGCCGTTTTTTCGCTCTTTCTGTTTACTGATTATAAAATGGCGCTTGCCGTCATCGGGAGATATTCAAAAGCGCCGTTGTCCTTGCATTGACACCCATAAGCTCCCGCTGCGTCTGCCGGTTCGCTTGGCACATGGGCATCAGAAAATTCACAGCCTTTCGGATCTGTTGCAAATCAGAAGAAGTGAGCGCATTCTGATGCAGATGCTCCAGAACGCGACTGTAGACATCCTTTAAGGATGCGGACACGGCAGGCTGAAAGAAATAAGTTGAGATCAGGCCGCCGATCAGGGCGGCTTCGTTATCGGTGTACTGCATGGTTGCTCTCCCTTCGCAAGAATCAAACGAACGGGATGATCATACCACAAAATATTGTAGCAGGCTATTCGCAGAACGACGAAATATACGATGCGCGCCTGCAGCTAAAGATAAGAAGCAGTTGAAAGTGGTGTACATTCCGCAACAGCATGCGCTATACAGATCTCTTCCGGACATAGTGCACAAGCATCCGCAAAAACTGTGCAGCTGTCGGAGCTGCCATCAGCGGGCAGCAGGTAAGACTGCGCAGAAACGCAGCGTTTTTGTGCCAAGAGGCGCAGGCAAACCCGTCAATGTTTCGGACAACTTGAAGCGGATTGGTGTTGTATTGGTCTGCTACTTCAGGATATAGCCGCTGCGATGGCTTTACCAGCCAATGCGGATTGAGCGAGGCGAGATAGACCGAGTAGGAAAGATGGAAAAATGCAGTGTTGGTTGCAGAGAAACCGAGTCGGTACAACAGATCATATACTTCGACAATGTCTGTTACGGCGTTCATGCTGCATCCGTCCCCTCCAGCGCTTGCACACGGTTCATAAACTGCCGAACCAGCGCGCTCTGTGCATCCGCCTCCAGCATAGAAAAGAGAAACAGCAAGGTCGGGGCTGAGGCGGCATATCTCCCGCGCTCCAAGTCACTGTATGCGCGGCTGGAAATACGAAGCTGCTCCGCCATGGCCTCCTGAGTCAATGCCTTCTGCTGCCGCAGAGAAGACAATTCTTCGGAAAGAATCTCTGCGAGCAGCGCCGGGTATGGTTTCATTCGGAAAACCTCCATAGTTTATAATTGATCGACTATGGAGATTTTATGTCGAAATGAAGCATGCTTGCTTCCACGAAGCTCACTTCGTGCTCGCCGTTCAAATCTTGTGAAAAAGCCGAGTTGAAGCACACAAAACAGTATTTATTCGCTGAAACAACAGAATATCCAATGCGCACCAGCGCGGAAAGGAGAAGCTATGAACATCAGAAAACCTGTGGATTACAGCACGATGTACCGGGAATTGGCCGCAATTCTTGCGCAAAATCTTCCGCAAATGGACGAAATTCATGTCATCGGCAAAGCTATTAGCCAGCGCCCGGAGAAGGGAGCAGCGGTCGCAGCCGCAGAATTTTTTGCAGGCGAATTTCCCTGACCGCACAGGCTTTTCTCCGCGCAATGTGCGTCGGATGCGAGATTTTTACCGGACTTATGAAAATGACCAAACGCTCCTCCGTCTGGCGATGAAAATCGGCTGGACGCTGAATGTGGTCATCATGGAAGCGGAACTGACAAGAGCACAGCGAATGCTCTGCTTACAAGTGACTACGGTCAAAAACCGCTCGAAGAAGGAACTTTTGGAGATTATTTTGAACGGGGCATTTGTGGAAGAAGCCGTCGACGAGCCTGATGAAATATGCAATAATATTACAAACCTAAGCGAAGACAGAAACGATCAAACACAATTCGAGCCACCGAGGTGCCGTGCGGTGGAAGGAAAAAGAGGGTTTGCACGATGCGGTCGAAGAAAAATCTCGTTATTGGTTTCCTGCTGCTGTTGCTTGGCATCGGGCTTTCTGAGCAAAGCTTACTACTTTCCGTACTTGCAGGCGTGGCTGGGATCGTCATGATTATTTGCAATGAAGCAGTAATGGATGAGCCTACGTTTAAATTCTGCAGGATATTCAGTCGGCATGAGGAATATCTCCCTGTTTAAGATGTAAAAATATGTGCAAGGTATGATTGCTTGTCACAAAAATAGGTCTCGCAAAGATTGCTTCTTTATAATATTACGAATATATAGAAAAGCCCATGCAGCGGTAAAAGCTGCATGGGGCAATAGTAAATAGAAAGCAGGAACACCACAGGTAGTAACCTGAAAAGAGACTTCGACCCCTGCGCTCACGAACGATTATTATATGCAGAGAATCCAATTCCGTCAATCCGCTTTTTAAAAAAGTTCACCATGGCTTATTGACAATATCAGTTTTTCACTGTATTATGGTTTTAGAAAGTAATCTATTTATTCTTTCTGCATATACTATGTTGAAAACGTCCTGCCTTTCCCGAAGCCTTGCGTTTATACGTGGGGTATTGATGTAGAGAGGGTGGGACGTTTCTTTTATCTAGGTATAAACTTCCAATGTTTATACGGCAACTCCCATTTAGGATTCTCGTAGCCTCGATCCCCCGTTGACACACCAATGTTAAAGCCCGGAAGCAACTCACGGATTCTGGCGTTAATGTGCTTGTACAGCTTTTCTTTTGCAATTGTACGTTTCCCCCTTGTGCGGCTATTCTCTGGCTTTTCCAAATGCAAGTCGTTAAGGCGAAAATACATAGCACCCAATACAATATCTGTGCACTGCAACAAAATGTGTTTATGTGAACAGACATCTACGACATCTCCGTCCCGAATATGTATCCTCTCACGCACATTTTCAAAATCACGGATATTCGGAAGATTACGAACAAAGGCTTTGAACGCGTCACATTTTTCTTTCGTGTCTGGTAACTGGTCTAAGTAAACGCGAATATATACATCCCCCAGTTCTGCTGGAATGTTCTTCAGACCAAATGCATTTTTCAAAAATTGATAATATAATTTGAAATATTTGTCGTCGTTGCTATGCCGGTCATGATAATTCGATGGCCTATCCTCATTGTTTCGGAACATAATCCTGACTTTGACTTTCCCATCACGGATGAAATCAAAAAACAAATCGACCATAGCTATATATTTTTCAAGATACTGCGCCGTTACCTTAGTCCACTTAATCTCTCCGTGCAGATTCAGTTCGTCTTTCTTTGCGTTTAGTGCATTTTCAACATTTTTCAAATCGACGCTGTTAATGATGCAACCCCCGAAGAAATCACTATACTTCGGTCCGTCGCTGCTGGACTCGTCGCAATATAAAATGTACTCCATTTTTATCTCCAACCAAATAGTTACTGGAAATTATATATTTATAGTCTACAGCAAAACAGAAGAATATGCAATAGGAACCATTTCGGCGGGATACTCCAGGCACCGCGAAAAATATCTCAGTCAACAAATTGGGAAGCTCCCAACAAAATCGTATCTGCATATCTGGACATTGCAGAAGTTCGTGCATTAAATCACGAGCCGATGTATATAAAGGATTGACTGAAAAGTATAGGCGATTATCTGAAAATGACTGGCAGATACATTTAACAACTAGCGGTCATGTGTCGAACCAGCAGGCATTGCAGAATGCCCATGCCGAATACGATAAATACAGAAAGCAGCAGGACTTGCGGCTGTCGCCGGTTGAGCAGAGCTTTCTGGACAGCGTGGAACAGTTGGAACGAATCGAAGAACAAACACATTGAACATAAAACAGGGCAAAGAGAAGCACGGCCGCGGAACCGTGTTTTTCTTTGCCCTGAAAAATAGGTGATTATCGGCGCGAGATATTCAGCAACGCTGTTGTCCGCGCATTGATACTCATGAGTTCACGTTGGGTCTGCCGGTTTGCATGGCATATGGGCATCAGAAAATTCGCAGCTTTACGGATCTGCTGAAGGTCATTGTAGCAGGCTATTCGCAAAACGACGTAAGAGTTAGCTTTCAGTGGGATTTATATGCTCTGCTGCTAACATCGACAAAAGATACGCGCAATGCTATAATCAATTCAGAATGTCGAGTTCAAAGGATGTGAATTAAATGCCTGAAAAGAGAACGGTCGCTAACTTGCTCAAACGAAATCCAGGAAAATTCGAGCCGCTAAATCTATTTGATAGTATTGGTCGCGAGGAAAAATACACAATTGGAAAAAGCAAAGACATAGAAGCGTTCCTCGATAGGCTACGACAGTCGCTTATGACACCGCCACCAACTCTTTTATACGGAAAACGTATCGAGAAAATGTTTGGTTATGTTGTTGCTGCACTTGGAAAGTGTGTGCTTGTAAAAAAAGAGGACGAAGGCGAAATATACACTACAGATAATAATATAAAATGTCCTGACTATAGAATTGTGTTGGACGATACAAGTCGAACAGAATTGTTGATTGAAGTCAAAAACCATCATGGAAAGACGGACTTTTGTTTAAGCAAAACATATTTGGCTGAACTTAAAAACTATGCAAGCTTAACCAAAAGCAAACTGTATATAGCTATATTCTGGTCGTGTTTGAAAATATGGACGCTTTTGTGCCCATCTGACTTTGAAAACAAAGATGAAAAGAGCGTCTGTGTTTCTCTATATGATGCGGTGTGTAAAAATCGAATGCGCCTTTTAGGTGATTATATGATTGCAACAATTCCACCAATTACGATTAGAATCTATCCTGACACACAATCTCCGCTGATTCTCGATCAATCCGGATATGCAACTTTGAAAATAGGAAATGTTGAAATCCTATGTAACGGTTGTCCTATTCAAAAGCCTGAAGAAAAGCAGTTGGCATACTGCCTTGCTCAATACGGCACGTGGCAAGAAAGCAACGAAATTATTATGGATTCCGAAATCAAAGAAAAAGTAAGGTATATTGATTTTTCGTATAAGCCGCCGGAACAAAGCAATGCGGATGGATTTGAAATAATTGGAGATGCGAGTTCAATTATTGCAATGCAATATACAGAGCAAACTGTAGAGAATGGAAAAGTTAAACGAATCTCACCGCATTTGGCACCAGATAAATTTGGCGTTTCGTTTTCAGAAAACTATCATAGTGATGAATTACCAATTTGGAGGTTTTATATACAACCAAGCGAGTAGAAAAATGGTAAGCGCTATAGCGCGCGGAAAGGAGAAGCTATGAACGTCAGAAAACCTGTGGATTACGGCATGATGTACCGAGAATTGACCGCAATTCTTGCGCAGAATCTTCCGCAGATGGGCGAGATCTATGCCATTGGCAAAGTTATCAGCCAGCATCCAGAGAAGGGTGCAGCGGTCGCAGCCGCAGAGTTTTTGCAGGCGAATTTCCCTGACCGCACAGGCTTTTCCCCACGTAATGTGCGCCGGATGCGCGATTTTTATCGGACTTATGAAAATGACCAAAGGCTTCTCCGGCTGGCGATGAAAATTGGCTGGACATTGAACGTGGTAATCATGGAAGCGGAACTGACAAGAGACGCACACAAGTGGTATCTGGAACAGGCGCGGGAGCAGCAGTGGTCAAAAAAAGAACTGCTGGACATTCTCAGCAGCGACTATGAACCGGATATGGAAGCAGATCAAGATAACTCCTCTTTGCGTTTTTCTGAGAGCTGTGGTAAAATAAATCAAGAAATGAGGGAGCAGCCGCTATGCAGCCTTGCTATTGCATCATTGACGGTCAGTCAAACGAACAGATTCCTGCTTCCATTCGGGAAGCGACTGCCACTGATTTTGAACGAACAGCGAGAGAGCATTGGCAGACCGACTGGCGCACGGATTTTATTCAGGACACTACGCTCGAAAAATATGCGCTGGAACTGGATGCAACCAAGGAACTGGTCGGACTTGCTGCTTATCGGGATATGCCGGAGGGCGTGCTGGTTTATGTGGAGTATATGGAGAGTGCGCCCAGCGGAAACCCGACACTGTCCAAGACTAGAAAATACGCCGGGATCGGTGCGGCGCTGCTGGCGTTCGGGATTCAGCTTCCCATTGACTACGGCTACGGCGGCGCAATTTATCTGAAGGCAAAAACAACACAGCTTCGCGAACACTATATGCGAAATTATGGCGCAATCCCATTCAGCCGGTTTGACCCGTTCCTGCTGCTGATTGACGGCGATGCTGCGCGGGAGTTGTTCGGGCAATATTTGAAGGAGGTCTGACAGATGCAAAATGAAAAATATCTGGAGCTGGACGCGCTTGCTGCGCCGGACAGCTATGTCGCGCCTCCGACGAAAGAGAATCTGGCTTACGTCGTCCACTTCCGCAAAACCTGCCAGCGGTACCAGATTGTTTTTGCAAAAGCCGATTCGGATGAACGCAACTTCGTGATCCATATGGCAGAGAAAACATTTTTGCAGAAGCGTGCCTAATTTTGTAGTTGATTGGAGCCATTCCGACAAGACGTGTGTTCATCTATAGTGCAGTGAAAACACAAAAAGAAATGCCATCCAAATGGATGGCATTTCTTTTTGGAATATGGGCCCCGCAGCGAACTCGTGGTTCGATCGCAAGCATTTTGCCGTCGACAGACGGCCGCGATGCAACGCATCGCAGCTTTTGGCGCAGCCAAAAGAAAATGCGCAGGGACACGGAGGCGGCCCTGCCGCCGGAGTACTCCCGTACGCCCGATTTATCTGCTGATCTATAATGTTCTGACAACACAAAAAGAGGCGCCATCCAAACGGATGGCTTTTCTTTTTGGCATCCGGCTCCCGCAGCGCCCCCTGCCGGTCACGATTTTTTGATCGCTATTCTTCCGAAAGTGTGGTAATTTATTTGTGCTGCGAAGAAGGAGGCGGAACACCATGATCTATGTCATGTCTGATATCCATGGGCAGAAGCGGCGGTTTGATTCTGTCATGAGGCAGATCGGCCTGCGGGCTGAGGACACGCTCTATGTCCTTGGCGATGTGATAGACCGCAACCCCGACGGCATCGGGATCCTCCGCCAGATCATGGCGATGCCAAATGTCAACATGCTTCTGGGCAACCACGAACTCATGATGATGAACGCGCTTTATTACCCTCCCCCATCGGATGAGGACTGCCCGGGATCCTACTATGAACGCAAACAGGCTCTGTGGTATCGAAACGGAGGCCAGGCCACGCACGACCATCTGAAGCGCATAAAGAAGACTGTTCGGCAGGAGATCTTCGAATATCTGGACAAGCTGCCGCTCAACGTAGAGCTGGCGGTAAACGGCAGGCCATACATTCTGACGCACGCGGCCCCCGCAGACTTGTACGAGGGGTACGGCGGCAAATACAAATGTGCGCGGGATTTCGCTGTCTGGATGCGATTTGAGAAATTTCCGGTTCTGGAGGGCCGGACCGTCATCTTCGGTCACACGCCGACCCACCATTTCCAATCCGACGATCCCATGGCAGTATGGGATGCGCCCGGCTGGATCGGGATCGACTGCGGCTGTATGCTCCCCGAAACGGGCGATCCTCGCTCAGGCCTCCGCGGCCGACTGGCGTGCCTCCGCCTGGATGACATGCGGGTCTTCTATTCCGAGGAACCGCAATACGGCGATCCTGAAGAAACGGAAAATCAGCGCGACGGATGCGCGCGGAAGCATACATAGATGTGTCCTCTTGACACAAACGCCCATCATCCCGCCGGATGGTGGGCGTTCTTTTCGCTCCTTCCCGGTCCGCCTCCCTGATCCTTGTTGCCCTTGTACAACAGTTTACGGAAAATGCGGTGGGATCTTATTGGAATTACCGATTGCGGAATGGGGCGAAATCGTGTAGTATATTAGCGTGGTAAATCGGTAATTCAATAAAGCAGCACGTGCAGGAAGCTCACCGGCTTCCCTGCCGCTGCGGACCGTTCCGCTTGCAAGCCGGACAGAAAGGAGAAACCAACATGAAATCTCTCACCAAACGGGCCCTGTACCTCTGTCTTTCCCTGATCCTCGTATTTGGTCTTGCCGCCTGCAGCGCGGCGGGCGGCAAAAAAGCGGAGCGGCTGTCTCTCGATGCCCGCCCCGACGCGCCCAGCGGGACCCCGGAGGGGCTGGACATCGACTGGAACGCGCGCTACACCTTCGCAGAGCTGGAAGCGCAGCTCTCCCAAATGGCCGAACAGTATCCCGACATCACCGACCTCTATTCCATCGGCACCACCTGGCAGGAGCGCGATCTCTGGTGCCTGGAGATCACCAACAAGGCGATCCCGGCCGAGGAGAAAACAGGGATCGGTGTCTTCGCCAACATCCACGGCGGCGAGCGCGAAAGCGCCTCCTCTGCCATGTACACCGCCTGGTGGCTGACGCTCTGCTCGGACGACGCCTATGTCAAGGGTCTGCTCGACGCCTACACGATCTATGTCATCCCGGTCATCAACCCGGACGGCTATGAGCAGTCCTTCGTCATCAACACCCGCCCGAACCTGCGCCCGCAGGACGCAAACGGCAACAACATCCCCTTCAGCGATCCCTACACGGACATCGACGGCGACGGCTTCATCGCCACGCTCTATCGCGGCAAGGCGGACGACACGCCGTCGCGGGATCTCCCCGTCTTCGGCATGGAGAGCCCGGACTGGGATGAAAACGGCGTGCTCGGCGACGATCCGCGCACCAGCGGGATCGACATGAACCGCACCTTCGATTACCAGTGGAACCGGTATGACATCGAGACGAAGGACGGCCAGCAGGTCGGCAATGTGAACTGGACCACCGCCGGCACCGCCCCCGCCACCGAGCCGGAGATCCAGGCGCTGCAGCGGTTTTTGTACACGCACGACATCGACGCCCTCGTCTCGCTGCACACCGGCATCCAGTCCGTCCTCTACCCGTGGTGCTATCGCGCCTACGACGCGGAAAACCCCGACGACGCCGAGATCCCGTTCATGAAGCAGACCGCCGCCCAGATGGCGCAGGCCTTCCAGGACTACACCGGCCGCGGATTTTACAGCATGAGTTCCAATGAGGATTACCCCACCGCCGCCGAGCTGATCGACTACGCATACGGCCGCTACAATATCCACGCCTACACGATCGAGGTCTACAGCCCCGGCAAGTCGGAGAACGGCGATATCAGCAGCTGCAAGTGGGAAAACACCATGCCCGAAGCGAAGTGGGTCTTCTACTCCCGCGATGAGATCCGGGACACGCTCGGCCTGGACCCGGACGCCATCACCGACAAGGACGGCGTGGGGCTTGCCGCCGACGAGGGACTGTGGTTCTATACCAGCCCGACCAACCAGATGGTCAGCCGCGCGCCCGAAGAGCAGGACGTCATGGTCCGCGGCTGCCGCGACGCCATCCTGACCATGCTGGAAAGCGAGCCCAGCGGAGCCGGCTATCAGAACCCGGGCTTTTACAAGTAACGCTCCACAGAAACGATAAAAAGAACGCCATCCGCCCGGATGGCGTTCTTTTTCTATGCATGCGTTTACCCCATCCCCTGCAGGACGGCTGCGGCGCGGTCGGGGTAGTCGGTGATCAGGGCGTCGGCGCCGACGCTGGCGAGGTAGGCGAGGTCGGCTTCGTCATTCACGGTCCAGTACTGCATGGCAAGGTCATGCGCATGGGCGAAGTTGATGATGGTCGTCGTTCCCAGATTCAGGCCATAGCTCTCTCTTGCGTCGCCGAATGGCAGCTGGAGCACGTCGTAGGAGCAGGTGAAATCCTTTTTGCCGGTCAGGGCGGCAAAATAGAACTGCACGACCTCCTCCGGGCTGGCGCTGCGGTGGGTATCGGGGTAGTTGGCCGTGATGTAGGCCGCGACCTCGTCGCGGAAGCTGCCGATGATGACCCGGTCGAGCAATCCCCGCTCTTTCAGCGTCGCGTACAGCTGATCCGCCGCGGCCAGACCGGTCTCGCCGCCGTCCTTGATCTCAATGATGTAGCGGAATTCCCCGGCCGCGGTCAGATAATCCAGCACCTCGTCGAGGGACAGGATCCGCAGCTCGTCCGGCACGGCCTCGCCGTGGAGGCCGGCATACGGCGCCTCGCCCGCATCAGTCACAAACTGCGCCGCCATGTTCAGCTGCTTGAGCTCCAGGAGCGTCTTGTCGCGGACGAGGACGTTCTCCGCGCCGAATACGGCCGGTGCGTCCGACACGCGGTCGAGCGTGGCGTCGTGCGAGAGCACCAGAATGTCGTCCGCCGTCATATGCAGGTCAAATTCAAAATAATCCACCGCAAAATCCGGATTTTCCACGCAGCCGCGGAACGCGGCCAGCGTCTCCTCCGGATAATCGCCCGCGCCGCTGCGGTGCGCCGAAATTGCCGTTTCGCCGGTGATGAAGGGGTTGTCCGTGTCGTACCGCTTCACGTTTTTCGGATCCGACCGGTGGAAAAACTGCGCGATGCCGACGATCGCGATCACCAAAACCACACACAGCAGCACCAACAGGCATCTGCCGATCACTTTCCATGCTTTCACTGTCATTCTCCTAACTGTCGGTTTTTGTATCAGGAACATTATAGCATACCAGCCGCGGCTGTCACGTAAAATGTTTCTTCATTCTATCTGAAGTTTCTGCGCAGGTTCTGCGGCGGCTTTTCCGGCGGGGCGTTGCAATCGGGGATGGACTGTGGTACTGTAGGGGTATCAGATCCCTGCACAGGAGCAGCGGCCGGATTTACGGACCTGCAAAGATGAAGGAGGAACCAGCATGCTGAACAAATTCTGCAAGAAGCCACTGTATGAAGTGACGCGCACGATGGCGCGGGTCGCCATGGGCGTACAGAAGGCGAAGACGGTCATCAAAAACGCCCGTCTGGTCAACGTCTGCACGGCGGAGATCCAGGAGGGCATCGACGTCGCAATCGCCGAGGGCCGCATTGCGCTCGTGGGCGACGCGTCGCACTGCATCGGGCCGGAGACGAAGGTCATCGACGCGGGCAGCCAGTACATCGCGCCCGGCTTTATGGACGGGCATATCCACGTGGAATCGTCCATGATCTCCGTGGGCGAATACGCGAAGGCGGTCGTCCCCTGCGGCACGACCGGCATTTTCATGGACCCGCATGAGATCTGCAACGTCTGCGGCAAGGACGGCGTCCGGATCATGATCGAGGACGCGAAGCGCTCCCCGCTCAAGGCCATGTCGAACGCGCCCTCCTGCGTGCCGGCGGTCGCCGGGTTTGAGGATACCGGCGCGGCGATCCGCGCGGACGATATCCGCGAGATGATGACCTGGGACGGCATTATGGGTCTTGGCGAGATGATGAGCTTCCCGAACGTGATCGGCGCGGAGGACAACATCCACGCAGAGCTGGCCGAGACGCTGAAGTCCGACAACATCATCACCGGCCATTTCTCCATTCCCGACACCGGCGCGGCGCTGAACGCCTACATTGCCTCCGGCATCCGCTGCTGTCATGAATCCACCCGGGCCGAGGACGTGCTGGAGAAGATGCGCCACGGCATGTATGCGCTCATGCGCTACGGCAGCGCCTGGCACGATATGCCGGTCATCATCAAGGCCGTGCTGGACAACAGGATCGACGACCGCTTCGCCTGCCTGATCTCCGACGACACGCACCCGGACACGCTCATCAACGAGGGCCATCTGGACCACATCGTCCGCTGCGCCGTCAAGGAGGGACTCGACCCCATCAAGGCGATCCAGTATGTGACGATCAACGTTGCGACCTGCTTCCGCATGGACCACGAGATGGGCAGCATCACGCCGGGCAAGTGCGCGGACATCGTGTTCTTTGACGATCTGCAGGACATCCGCATCACCCGGACGATGATCGACGGCGACGTCGTGGCGGAAAACGGGCAGATGTGCGTGGAGATCGGGCCCGCCAACTTCCCGGAGCACGTCTTCCACACGATGCACGTCGGCCACCCGATCACGGCCGAGAGCTTCCGCATCGCCGCACCGGCCGGGGCCGGCAAGACGGTCAAAACCCGCGTGATCGAGATCATCCCGAACCGCGTGGGCAACTACGAGCGGCTGCTCGACCTGCCGGTCAAGGACGGCTTTGTCGAGCCGGACGCCGGGCAGGACGTCATGAAGATGGTCGTCTTCGAGCGCCACCACGAGACGGGCACGAAGGGCGTCGGCTTCCTCAAGGGCTTCGGCTTCAAGAAGGGCGCGATGGCGCAGACCGTCTCTCACGACGCGCACAATCTGCTGGTCGCGGGCACGAACGACGCGGATATGGCGCTGGCGGCCAACACGCTGGTCGAATGCGGCGGCGGCATGTGCGCGGTCGCGGACGGCAAGGTGCTGGCGGTGGTGCCGCTGCCCATCGCGGGCCTGATGAACGATCTGCCCGTGCGCGAGATGGCGGAGCTGGTCGCGAAGCTCGACGCGGCGTGGAAGCAGATGGGCTGCGTGATCAACTCGCCGTATATGACGATGGCGCTGGTCCCGCTGGCCTGCCTGCCGGAGCTGCGGCTGACCAACCGCGGTCTGGTCGACTGCCGGACATTCCGCTTCGTCCCACTGTTTGCAGAGGAATAACGAAAAAACCGGGCGCGGGAAGCTTTTCCGCGCCCGGTGCTGCAAAAACCGCTGCCCGAGGGCAGCGGTTTTTGTATTATCTGCGGATCAGCAGGACGGACAGGTCGTTGACGTTGGTGCCGGTCGGGCCGGTCAGGATCAGACCGCCGCAGGCCTGCAGCGCGTGGTAGGCGTCGTTGTCCTGCAGCACGTCGGGGAATTGAAATGCCCTTTGCCGCCAGCGCCGCGCAGGTATCGCCGTCGCAGTAGCCGCCCGCGGCGTCGGTCGGGCCGTCGGTGCCGTCGGAGCCAAAGGAGAAGACGGCGGTATCGCGCAGACCGGCGATCTCCTGCGCGGCGGAAAGCGCGATCTCCTGATTGCGGCCGCCAAGACCGTGGCCGGTCAGATGGACGACGGTCTCGCCGCCGGCGATGTAGGCAAGCGAGGTTTTGCTGTCCTGGTGGCACTGCGCGATGGAGGCCAGGAAGCTGCCCGCGTCGCGCGCGGTGCAGCGCAGGCTCGCCGTCAGGATGACGGGTGTGTAGCCGAGCGCCCGGGCCGTCTGCTCGGCGGAGGCGCAGAGCTGGCGGACGCTGCCGGTGATGTGGGTCTCGACGTTCGTGAGCGTCTTCGGCGTCTCCTGCGCCAGAAGCTCCAGCGCACGGTCGGAGAGCCGCAGGCCGTATTTTCGCACCACCTCCAGCGCCTGTGCGCAGGTCGACGAATCGGGATAGGCCGGGCCGGAGGCGATCATATCCAGCGGATCGCCCAGAATGTCGGACAGCACGATGGAGAAGACCTTCGCGGGCAGGCAGCGCTCGGCGAACCGGCCGCCCTTGACCGCGGAGAGGCGCTTGCGCAGCGTGTTCATCTCCACGATGTCCGCGCCGCAGGCGAGCAGCTGCTTCGTGACGTCCGCCATCTCCTCCGCGGGGACCAGCGGACTTTCAAACAGAGCAGAGCCGCCGCCCGAGAGCAGGAACAGCACGGTATCCCGCTCGCTCAGCCCGCTGACGAGCTCCAGTGCGCGGCTCGTGGCGCGGTAGGAATTCTCATCCGGCACGGGGTGGCCCGCCTCGAACAGCTCCAGCGCGCCGATGGGGCCCTTGACATGGTCGTATTTTGTGATGACTGCCCCGCCGGTGATCGCCGTGCCCAGCACGTCATAGGCGGCCTTGGCCATCTGCCAGGCGGCCTTACCGGCAGCGATCAGGACGAGCCGGCCCTCCGGCTTCTGAAACTGCTCCAGCGCGCGGCGCACGGCGGAATCCGGCAGCGCGTCGGCCAGCGCCTTGTCGATGATGGCCTGCGCGTCTTGTCTGAGAGTTTGCATGATAGTTCCTCCTTCGCTTGGGGGCATTCTATTAGTTGTCCCCATTATAAAAAGCATCCCGGGAAAAAGCAAGGACGAAAAGGGTTAAAAAGCGGGTTAAGGCAAGCCTGCACAATTCGGCAAGCAGATTCGGCGAGAGATTTTCCGTCAAGCCAAGATTTGAAAAGCGCAGGAATACTGTATGTATTTCAAGCTTTTCAAACCGCAGGATTGGCGGAAAAGATCCGCCGAAGCGCGCGGACGCAATTGTGCAGGGTTGCCTCAACACAGGGTTAAAAAAGTTAAAAAGCAGGGGATGGGCGAACCCATCCCCTGCGGGGAATCAGAACGATCAGTGCAGGAACAGGGACACGATAAACACGCCGATGATGGACACGACGCCGATGACGAGCGTGCCGAGCGTCTGCGTCTTGTAGCCGTCCTGCGGGGTCATCTCGCCGAAGTTGGTGACGACCCAGAAGTAGGAGTCGTTCGCGTGCGACACCGTCATGGCGCCTGCGCCGATGGCGATGACCGTCAGGCAGGACAGCGCCGGGGAATCCAGCCCCAGGACCGGCAGCAGCGGCGCGACGATACCGGCCGTGGTGGTGATGGCGACGGTAGAGGAGCCCTGCGCGGATTTGAGGATGGCGGCCAGCAGGAACGGGAAGAAGATGCCGATGCTCTCGAAGATCTCCGCGTTGGCCTTGATGAAGTTGACCATGTCGGAGGACGCGATGACCTTGCCCAGCACGCCGCCGGCAGCGGTGACGAACAGGATGGGGCCGACGGTCTTCAGCGTGTCGTCGGTGAGCTTGTAGAAGTCCTTGCCCTTATTGGCGGCAAAGAGGCTGATGATGGCGATGATGCAGCCGACAGCCAGGGCGATGATCGGCGTGCCGAGGAAGCTGATGAAATCCGCCTTGACGCCCGCCATGGAGAACGCGGAGGCCAGGCCCATCAGGATGATGGGGAGGACGATCGGCGCAAATGCGAGCCAGCCGCTCGGCAGCTTGCCGAACTCGGCCACGAGCTGCTCATAGGTCTTGACGTCGCCGTCCGCGACGATGTCGTCGGCAGCCTTGACCTTCTTGCCGATGTACTTTGCGAAGAAGTAGCCCGCGACCAGCGGCGGGATGGAGCACAGAGCGCCGAGGCCCATGACCAGCAGCAGATTATCGCCGCAGCCCAGCGTACCGGCAGCCGCGATGGGGCCGGGTGTGGGCGGGATGAAGCAGTGGCTGATGTACAGGCCCATGGACAGTGCGACGGACATTGCGACGCTCGACGCGCCGGTCCGGCGGGCCATAGCCTTGCGGATGGGGTTCAGAACGACGAAGCCGCTGTCACAGAACACGGGGATGGAGACGATCCAGCCCATGAGCTCGATGGCAAGCTCCGGATGCTTTTTGCCGACGAGCTTGACCACGCAGTCGGCCATTTTGAGCGCCGCGCCGGTGCTCTCAAGCAGCGTACCGACCAGAGCGCCGAAGATGATCACGATGCCGATGCTCGAGAACGTGCCCGAGAAGCCGGCGCCGATGACGTTGGCAATGCCGCTGACGGTGTTGCCGTCGGCGTCCGTGGTGTTGACCAGCGGAATACCGGCGATCAGGCCGAATACCAGAGAAATGGCCATGATCGCGAGGAACGGATGGATCTTCAGCTTGCTGATGCAGAAGATCATCAGTGCGATGGCAAGAATGAAGACGATGATCAATCCAATGCCAGTCATAGATGTTTCCTCCCTGTTTTTCTCTTTTTATGGGTTTTTGTGGGGCATTTCCCATGCACACAGTATAGCAGTGCCGCCCGAAAAATCAATATCGAAAAGCAACAAATTTTTTCTGATTTTCTGTTGAAAATCACAAGCAGTTCCTGCGTATCAAAAGCAGAGATACCTGTTGAACGCAGGTATCTCTGCTTCGATCAGTGTCTATCGAGGCGGGCGATCATGCTCTGTTCCTCAGCTTTTATCCGTGCAGTATTTCCAGCAACGGTAGGACAGCACAATCATTTGCTCCAAGCTGACATTTTTGTCGGGGCAAAAGTCTCCGCGGCTGTCTCCGCCCAGAATACCCATCACGGACAGTGCATGTACGGCGTCGAGTGCCCATGCGGAGATCTCTTTTTCGTCTGCATACGGCCGCGTCTGCAGATCATCCGGGATCAGTTGTTTCCCCGTTTCCCGCTCCAGATACTGAAACAGCCGATACAGCATCGCCGCGTATTCCTCGCGCCTGATATGATTTCCCGCGCCAAAGCTCCCGTCGGCATAGCCGGTCACGATCCCCGCGGAATAGGCTTTTTCCGCCTTTTCTTCGAAGAATGTATTTTCCATGTCTGGAAATACACCTTCCGCGGTATTCGGCAGTTCCTTTTGCAAAACCGTCTCCGTGAGCTTCACGAGATACCAGACCGCCTGTCCGCGATTTCCCGCGCCCCTCAGATCGCCATGCAGAGCGTCCGGAAGGATCCCCGCCTCCTCCGCCGCGAATGCCTCCTCCTTCGCCCACGGGCTGAGCACAGGCTCGTCATTTGCCGACACAGCACAGCAAAGCATCATAAGCATCCCGCTCAGCATTGCTGCTAAAAGAAGATGCCTTACAATGGCGCTTCTAACTCTCCCATTTTTACTCGATAAAATACGAAGGTGCGTTTTCATTGAGTATCTCCCTTTAATCATACTGCCAATCATCAAATATTTCATCTGGTCTTATTTACGCGCTCACGTTCTTCCTTTTTTTATATTTATAAGCGTGAGCAGCAAAAAAACCACGATGATCCTTGCTATACTTTTTAGCACTTTCTCGAGCGGCGCTCCTTTGTAGCTTAGCAGCCACAGCAAAACCGCCCCTGCAATCGCCAGTATCGTCAGTACTGTTTTTTCGTTTTGTTCATGGTGAATTAATTGCTTGTTAATCTTTCCACTCAAAATCAAATCCGCTTTCATCCTGATCTGGAATATCGATTTCTTCATGTTCCATATCTTCAATTTGTGTGCTGTCTGCTTCGTTACTCATATTTCTTGCTGCAAACCATACACAGATGAAGGCGATCACGATCGCCAGTGCGATCGCGATGGCCCTGATTTTTTGCTTTTTCTCACCTTCCTTTCCCGCAGGGGCATCGTCCGGGTTTCTGTCGGCTTCGGGCTTTGCTGCTTCGGGGGGTTTCTCGTCCGCGGCATCGCTGCACAGCCAGTCCAGCGATACGCCGTAGAGCTTCGCCAGCGCCTTCAGCTTGTCCATGGTCGGCGTTGTGTCTCCGCTTTCCCAGCGGGAGACCGCCTGCCGGGACACACCGAGCCGGTCGGCCAGCTCCATTTGCGAGAGTCCGGCCCTATCCCTTAACACGATCAGTTTTTCTCTGAGAGTCATACACTTCACACTCCTGATTTTACATGCATATTCTGTCAAAAGTAAACCACATGCGGGTTGCACGCAGGCAACCCGGCGTTGCCTCCTGCTGATTGCGGTCTTTTTCCCTGCCGAAAGCGCCGCGCCCCGCGCTGCTTTTGGCGGCGCGGGGCGGGTGTCGGTTTATGTGTTGGCGGCCGCGAGGATGGCGGCGGCGTCCGGGAGCCGGGTGATGGGGACGAGGGGCTGCGGCTCGTCCGTGAACGAGCCGATGGGCTTTTCGAACCAGACCACATCGCGCCAGCGGCCGTTTTTGTAGCCGGTATTGCGGTAGGTGCCGAGCACGCGGAAGCCGAGCTTTTGGTGCAGAGCGCTGCTGGCATCGTTCGGCATGGTCACGACGCCGTAGGCCGTGCGCACGCCCTGCTTCTGCAGCAGCGCGAGAAGGACGGTATAGAGCTTCGTGCCGAGCCCGCGCCCGGCCGCGTCGCGGCTGACGTAGACCGACAGCTCCGCGTTCCAGCCGTAGGCCGCGCGCTCCTGCGCGCGGTGGGCGTAGGCGTAGGCCAGGACGTGCCCGTCCTCCTCCGCGATCAGCCAGGGATAGACCGCGCCGTAGCTCCGGATGCGGCCGGAAAACTCCGCCTCGGACGGCAGCGCCGTCTCAAAGGTGATGGACGTATCGATATACTGCGCGTAGACGGCAAGACAGGCCGCGGCGTCGCCGGGGTCCGCAAATCGGATGTGCATGATCTGCCTCCCGCCCCTTCAGGGCACGATGATATCGATGGCGCGGCGCTCGTTGTGGATCTCCACTTCCGTGACGCTGCCGCCGAATTCGCCGTCGACGGTCCAGGAAACCGGCTCGTCGAACTCAAAGCGCAGCGCGCCGGTCTGCGCGGAGATGAATGAATCGTTCTCAAAATCCAGCCGCAGCGCGCGCGTCGCGGCCAGATTGAACTCTGCGAGCGTTTTTGTCGCGCGCACGAGGATCATCTCATACAGCCCGTCGTTGAGCGAGATGCCGAGATCCTGCGTGGCCTTGAACCCACCGACGGAGGTTGTGCTGGTCACGAGGCCGACGAGCACGTCGGCCTCCTCCTGATGATCGTCATAGGACACGCGCACGTGCGTGGGCTTCAGCCGGCCGAGCGCGCCCGCGCCGTTCATGATGTAGGCAAGCCGGCCCCAGATGCGCTTGTCCTCCTGCGGTGTCTCATACGGCACGTCGGTAAAGATGCCGAAGGCCGCCACATAGGTGAAGAACCGGTCCGGGCCGAACGAGCCGATGTCCAGCGGGAACGGATGCCCGTCCATGATCTCCTGCGCCGCCCGGACGGTATCCTTGGACAGCCCGAGCGTGGAGGCCACGTCGTTGACGGTGCCGCCGGGGATATAGCCAAGCTTCGGCCGCTTTTCATACGGCAGCGCCATGAGGCCGGAGACGGCCTCGTTGAGCGTCCCGTCGCCGCCGGTGCAGACGATCAGATCGTACTGCGCGCCGCGCGCGGCGATCTGGCGCGTCAGATCGCGCGGGCCGGTGGTCATATGGACCGTGACCTCATAGCCGCCCGCGGAGAAGATCTCCAGCACCTCCATGAGCGTGCCGCGGATCTCCGCGTGGCCGGCGTTCGGGTTGATGAAAAACAGTAATCGCTTCATGCGGAAGGACCTCCCCGCGGGCCGCTCAGTTCTGCAGGATATCTGCGAGCGCTGCGTTCTGCACGCTTTCGGCCGATTCGAACTTCGCGGAGACCTCCTCCGAGACGTCGGCGGAGAGCTTGTTGAGATAATCGCTCTCGGCGCGGACATACCAGTACGGATGCTCGCAGACGGACGAGAAGTACATGACGTGATAGCCGTACTCGGTCTTCACGATGCCGGTGTCGCCGGGCTGGCGGGCGGCGTCGAAGCACCAGGCGTCGAACGCGTCGACCATCTGGCCGGGATAGACCTCCTCATACAGCCCGCCGTTGGAGGCGCTGCCGGTATCGGCGGAGTTTTCCGCAGCCAGGAAGGCGAAGGAATCCTCGGTATGCTCGCCGGCCTTCCACTCGTCGAGCAGGGACTGCGCCTTCTGCTCCGCGGCGGTCCAGGCCGCGTCGGTGTAGGTGCCGTCGTCGTTCTTCTCCTCGGGGACGATGAGGATGTGGCGCACATTCACCATGTTGACGTCGCTCTTTTCGATCGAGCTGGCGGCATAGGTGTCGGCGTTCTCATCAAAATAGGCGCTGATGTCGGCCTCGGTGTAGGTCTTCGCCTCGACGAGCGCCTGCAGGTAGGCGGACGCCGTCAGATAGCGCTCGACAAAATCGTGGTAGCCGGTCATGGTCGCGGCTGGGCCATAGGCCGTCTGCAGATAGGCATCGGCGCTTTCGTAGCCGTAGCTTGCCGCAGAGACGGTGACGGTATTGCTCAGGCCGTCGAGATAGTCCTGATCCTCCTCGCCGAGCTGGAAGCCGCTCAGCCGCGCGTCCTGCCAGAGGGCGGAGACGCTCTTGTAGGTGCTGACGGCGCCCTGCAGGAAATACTGCTGCCAGGTGAGCGTGTCGTCAAAAACGCACATCTGCTGGTCAAAGGGCTTGGTGGTGTCGATGAGATAGGCGGCGTAGGAGCTGTAGGTGCTGGCGAAGGAATAGTACTGCTGCCAGTAGTAATACGGCAGATCCCGGTTCGTCAGCCGGTCGTCGCCGCAGCTTGCGACCTCAAGGTCCAGGACCTCGTCGGTCAGGGCCTCGGCATCTACGGTGTAGCTCACGCCGTTGCCGCCGGTCTGGGTGTCTTCCTCGCCGGTCTGGCCGTTGGTCTCATCCTCCGCCGCGGGCGTCTGGTCGTCCGGCTGGGCATCGTCCGGGGTATCGGCGGGTTCGGAGATCGTGGCGTCGCCGGGCTGGTCGGCGTCGGGCGTCGTCTGGCTGGGCTTGATCGTCAGGATCAGCACGAGCGCTGCGGCGATGATCACGGCTGCCGCGCCGAGGATCCACGGCAGGGGGGACTTTTTCTTCTGCTGCGGCTCCGGCTTCTTCGCGTTCAGCGCGTCCTGCGCCTCGGCGTCTTCGCCGGTGATGGTAAAGGAAAGCTCTTCGCCCTTCTGCGGGTCTTCCTGCATGGGAGCGCTGCTGGTCTTTTCGTCCATGATGTGTTCCATCCTTCCAAGTTCTATGGGCAGCACCGCCGAAGCGCGCGGGCGCAATGGACAAAGCTGCCTGTGGTGTCCCATAAGCATACCACAAGCGGCCGTCGTTTGCAATCGCACGGCGGGCGTTCAGATTTGAACAATTATTGAATTTTCACCCGATAATTTCTTGACAAGCGCGGGAAAAGTGGGTACACTGTAGCTGGAATATGCGATGAAAAGGACAAGTACGGGCTTCTGAGACGCAAAGAGAGCTGCCGGGCGGTGTAAGGCAGCGGTGACGGGCCCCGAAGATCCCCTTGGAGCAGCCGGGGCGAACGGGAGCTTCCCAAGTAAGCCCGGACGGGACTTCCCGTTACAGAAGACGAGTGTCCGCAGGCGCGTGCGCGTGCGGGAATTCAGGTGGTACCGCGGTAATTTATCGCCCTGAGCTCTGGCTCAGGGCGCGTTGTTTTTTCAGGAGGAATTATGGAATACAAACAGACGCTCAACATGAACAAGTCGGGCTTTCCGATGCGCGGCGGGCTTCCGATGCGCGAGCCGGATATGCTGAAGCACTGGCAGGAACTCGATCTTTACAACGAGCTGCTCAAGAAGAACGAGGGCAAGCCCCTCTTTGCCCTGCACGACGGCCCTCCGTTCTCCAACGGCGCGCTGCACATGGGCCACGCGCTCAACAAGTGCATCAAGGACTTCATGATCCGCTCCGCGGCCATGCGCGGCTACTATACCCCCTACATCCCCGGCTGGGATAACCACGGCATGCCGATCGAGTCCGCCATCATCAAGCAGAACAAGCTCAACCACAAGGCCATGCCCATCCCGGAGTTCCGCTCCGCCTGCCATGATTTCGCGCAGCATTATATCGATGTGCAGATGGAGGGCTTCAAGCGCCTCGGCGTCGTCGCCGACTGGGAGCATCCGTATAAGACCATGGCCCCCAGTTTTGAGGCCGAGGAGGTCAAGGTCTTCGGCGCGATGTACAAAAAGGGCTACATCTATAAGGGCCTGAAGCCCGTCTACTGGTGCTACCACGACGAGACCGCGCTGGCCGAGGCCGAGATCGAATACCAGGACGACCCCTGCACCACCGTCTACGTCAAGTTCCCGCTGCACGACGATCAGGGCAAGCTGACGGACGAGGAAAAGAAGAACCTCTCGTTCGTCATCTGGACGACCACAATCTGGACGCTGCCCGGCAACCTCGCCATCGCGCTGAACCCGGTCGAAAGCTATGTCATCGTCCGCAACAACCAGAACGGCGAGCAGTATCTCGTCGCCGAGGCGCTCATGGAGAAGGTCATGAAGGTCGGCGGCGTGGAGGACTATACCGTCGTTTCCCGTCACGAGGGCGCGTTCTTTGAGAACATGCTGGCCGACCATCCGCTTCCTGCCGAAGACCTCCCGCCTTGTCCTGGCCGACTACGTCACCATGGACTCCGGCACGGGCTGCGTCCATACCGCCCCGGGCTTCGGCGCGGACGACTATCAGACCTGCCGCCGCTACGGCATGGATATGGTCGTTCCGTGAACGATCAGGGCCGCCACACCGACTACGCGGGCAAATACGCCGGGATGCTGGTCGAGGAATCCAACCCCGTCATCCTCAAGGACATGCAGGAGAGCGGCGCGCTGTTCGCCTCCGAGCAGATCGTCCACTCTACCCGCACTGCTGGCGCTGCAAGAAGCCCATCATCTTCCGCGCCACCCCGCAGTGGTTCTGCTCCGTCGATTCGTTCAAGGACGACGCCTGCGCCGCCTGCGACGATGTGCGGTGGCTGCCCGCGTGGGGCATTGACCGCATGAAGGCCATGATCCGCGAGCGCGCCGACTGGTGCATCTCCCGCCAGCGCCGCTGGGGTCTGCCGATCCCGGTGTTCTACTGCAAGGACTGCGGCAAGCCCATCTGCACGGACGAGACCATCGCCAAGATCTCGAAGCTCTTCGGCGAATTCGGCTCGAACGTCTGGTTCGAGAAGGACGCGGACGAACTCGTCCCCGAAGGCTTCGCCTGCCCGCACTGCGGCGGCAAGCACTTTGAGAAGGAAACCGATACGCTTGACGGCTGGTTCGACTCCGGCTCGACGCACTTTGCTTCCATGCAGAAGGACCAGGGCTTCTGGCCCGCGACCGTCTATCTTGAGGGCCTCGACCAGTACCGCGGCTGGTTCCAGTCGAGCCTTCTGACCGCTGTCGGCGCGCTTGGGAAGGGCGCTCCCTTTAAAGAGTGCGTCACCCACGGCTGGACCGTCGACGGCGAGGGCAAGGCCATGCACAAGTCGCTCGGCAACGGCGTCGATCCCGCCGACGTGTTCAAGAAGTACGGCGCGGATATCTGCCGTCTGTGGGCAGGCTCGGCCGACTATCATGTCGACGTGCGCTGCTCCGACGCGATCTTCAAGCAGCTGAGCCAGAACTATCTGAAGTTCCGCAACACGGCGAAGTTCTGCCTCGACAACCTCACCGACTTTGACCCCAACCACCTGACAGCGCCCGCCGACATGGAAGCGCTCGACCGCTGGGCCATCACGAAGCTCAACGAGCTGCTCGTCCGCTGCGAGGCCGCGTACAAGGACTACGAGTTCCTGACCGTCTCCCACGCCGTCAACGAGTTCTGCGTCGTGACGCTCTCGAGCCTGTATCTCGATATCATCAAGGACCGCCTGTACTGCGACGGCGCGGATTCCGCCGCCCGCCGCTCGGCGCAGAGCGCGCTGTGGATGATCCTCGACGCCATGACCAAGGTCTTCGCGCCGATCCTCGCCTTCACCTGCGACGAGATCTGGCTGCAGATGCCGCACCGCACGGAGGATGACCCCAGAAACGTCGTTCTGAACCAGATGACGAAGCCCTACGCCGATTACGCCCTGTCCGAGGCCGAGATGACCGCCTGGGAGACCGCGTTCCGCCTCCGCTCCGACGTCAACGGCGTTCTGGAGACTGCCCGCGCCGACAAGCGCATCGGCAAGAGCCTCGAGGCGCACGTCGCCCTGTTTGCAAAGGACGAGGACACCAGGGCCGCGCTGGAGGCCGTCAAGGCCATCGACCTGCCGGAGATCTTCATCGTCTCCAACGTCAGCACCGACGAAGCGGCCCCCGCCGAGGGCGCCGTGGTCGAGGCCGGCGTCAGCTACCCGGGCCTGACCGTCGCCGTGAGCGAGGCGAAGGGCACGAAGTGCCCGCGCTGCTGGATGCACTCCGAGACCCCCGACGAGCACGGCCTCTGCCCCCGCTGCGCCGCCGTCTGCAAAGCACTGAACGTGGTTTTTGAATAATCCCAAACCCAAACCGCCCTGCCGGGAAACCCGGCAGGGCGGTTTTTTGGCTCCCCTTGCGGCAGGGAGAGCTGACAGCCGGAGACTGACTGAGGGGATTGATGGTGAAAATTAAGGCCGTAGTTGAAAGTCTTGTAAAAGGCTGATATGCAGTACAAACTTGCAACTGCCGTTCAGCATTTTCTTTTGCTTCTCCAAAAGAAAACGCTGGCAAAAGAAAAACGAGCCTGAGAGGATTTCGATTTCCCCTCAGACTCCCTTGAACCGACCAAGAAAACCGCTTCGGTTTTCTTGGATCTTTCCCGCGAAGCTGATAACGCTCAAAAATCAGAAAGGTTTCGGGCGGAGCAGAGCCCCGCCCCTACAACCTGCCCCCCGCAAGAAGGTAACATCCATCTGGATTTCCAACGTACCTTCTATTGATGGCAGATATTCTACGGCAACTGGCTGCAAATTTGGAACCCCCGTATCAGGCGGCGCGTAGTCAGACGCCCGCGAGGTGACTATCGTGTGGAACGACATCTAAAAAACTAGGGTCTACATGAATTCAGAGGCGGAACGCACCAAACCGTAACCCAGCGCCCCTTTTCTCCCCCCTATCTTTTCCCGCGCAAGGGAAAAGATAGGGCCCCGGAGGCGCGTCAGAAACGACCACGGCGGAACGAGCCGCCGCAAGCGACGTCTCTTATCCTCTGTGCTCGTTTCTTCCTTTCCAAACCGCAAACTAAATTTGCGGTTTGGATTTTCCTATGCAAATCTGATACAACCTCTCAGTCTCGGCTGTGCCGAGCCAGCATCCCTACCCCTTTTGTCCCTTCGGGACATTTCCCCCTGATAGGGGGAATCGGCCTCTGGAAGGGGAGCCTTTCTTTCCGCTGCGGCGGAGGTTACTCCCCTTCAGGGGCAACGCAGAGGTCGTGGGTCTCGATGGAGTAGAACAGGCCCACGGATGTGTCCCCTCTCTGCATGTCGATCCGCATGACCGTCCCGTCTGCCGCGAGATCGAGGCTCCAGACCGCGTCCGGCTCGAGCACGTCCCGGTATTGGGAAAAGTCCACGAAGAAATCGGCCAAAGTCTTATAATAGTGCGGGTACTGCCCCACGCCCCAGCCGTCGCGGTAATCTGCGCCCTCAAAGCTGCGGATCTGGTCTTCATAATCCGCCGTCATTGGCTGCTGCCAGCGTGCGTGGGCCAGCTTCTGCTGCACCTGATAGCTGATCGTCTCCGGGTCGTCCGCGGGCAGGGGTGGGAACTCGATCATGTCAAAGCCGCCGATCTCGATCTCCGAACCGCCCGCGCCGCTGAGATGGTAACGGTAGTTCGCCTCATCATAGCTCGTGATGCGGTACGGCCCGCGCGGGTCGGCGTCGGAAAGCGTGTGCGCGCCCGTTTTATCATAATACCGCGCGCCGTCGACCAGGTACAGGGGCGCGGTGCAGCTCCACATATTCCGCACCGTGTACGGCTCGGTCACCCCCGCCTTGACCCAGCCGCGCGTGTCCGCCGGAGTGTCAAACGGCGTGCATTCAACCAGATACCAGAGCTGCCCGTCCACCGTCCGCTCGGTCAGCGCCTGGACGTATTCGCCCTCCTGCAAGGGCCGGCCGTCGCAGAGCTCCGCAGTGTCCGACGCGTCCTTCCGCATGGCGGTCTCCTGCGTGAGAAGAAGGCCAAGCGGATAGCCCGGCTCCATCGTTGGAACAGGGTCTTCCTCCGGCAGCTCGTCTGCCGGAATTTCGAGCGTGAAGGATTTGATGTACCAGTTTTCTCCGTCCTTTTCCAGCCGCAAAATGGACTCACCGGGGAAGCGGCTCGCCCAGCCGAACAGCTGTACGTATTCTCCGAATGCATCGATCGAGCCGCCGGTGCAGGTAAAGTAGCCGGGGCTGTAGTCGCTGGTGGTGTTATAGAACGCGCCGGTGCTTTCCAGATACGTATAGCCGGAGAACGGCTCCTGGATATCCTTGAGGTCGGCAAGGCCGATGCCCGCGAAGCGCTGCAGGACGGCCTCGACCGCCGACGCCGGATACCGGTGGATGGGCAGCGGAAAATCCTCCAGGCGTTCCGCCTTGAAGTCGTCCCATTTGTCCTTCAGCTGGGCAAACTCCTCCTCCGAAATATCCTCCTCGCCGCATTCGCCGAAATACGTGAGAAACTCCTTGAGGTTCAGCTCGCGCACGTCCTCATACGTTGAGGTGAAGAAGCCGTTGACCGCGAAATGGCCGAGCGTGTCGTCGGTCGACAGCTCATAGTCGGCAAAGACCGCGTTGACCGCGTCGATCTGCTCCTGCGTGAGCGAGACGTCGGTCTTCAGGACGCTTTTCAGCGCTTCCTGATGCGCCGCTTCCGGGTCTTCGCCCCTGGCCGTCAGCTCCGCGAACGAGCAGCCGGTGGCCGTCACCGTGAGCAGCAGGGCGAGAACGACGCAGAGGACGCTCGTGCGCTGCTTTCTGGTGAGGAAGACGATGCGCTCCTTGACCGGCGGGCCGGCGAGGCTCAGCGCGCCGTCTTGCGCGGGGCCTGCGCCAGAATGGCTCGCGCGTAGGCCACACGCTGCGCGGGCGCGAGCTTCGCGGCGACGGCCTCGTCACACGCCAGCTCCGCATCGCGGCCGGAGATGAGCGCGGCGAGCCAGACGAACGGGTTCCACCAATAGACCGTGACTGCCACGGCGCGGCAGAACGACCAGAGCGGATCCAGATGCCGCAGGTGCGTCAGCTCGTGGCGCAGGATGAGCTCCGCCGCGTCGGTCTGCACCACGTCCTCGGTCAGATAGACCGCCGGGATCAGCCCCGCGAGGCAGGGCGAGGAAATGCTGCCCGCAGCATAGATGCGGACGCGGCCGCGCCTGCCGAGGAAGCGGCGGCTCCTGCGCAGCCGGACGGTAAAGACCAGCCACGTAAGAAGCAACCAGAGGCCGAGCAGCGCGCTGCCGCAGAACCAGATCACGAGGACCGGCTCGGTCACGAGCGGCATCGCTGCCGCCGTTTTCGCCGCCTCCGGCGGTTGGGAGACGGGCTGCTGCGCGGGCGTCTGCGGCTGCGCAGCGGCCTGCGTTGGCTGCTGCGCGGCGGGCGCGGACTGCGCTGGTGCTCGGTCTGCTGCGCCGCTGCTGTCTGCTCCGCCGGCAGCAGCGGCAGGGCGTATGCAGTCCCCGGCAGGCAGAGCTTCAGCAGCACCACCAGCCAGAGGGCGTAGAGCAGCCGCTTCGGCACGCGGTTTTTGAACGCCGCGCGCACCAGCAGCACGGCCGCGATCAGCGCCGAAAGCGTCAAAGCGTCTTTCAGCATGTCAGTCCTCCTGCTGCTCCGCAGCGTCCAGAATGGCCTTCAGCTCCCGGATCTCCTGCTCAGACAGTGCGCCGCGGCCGACGAGATTGGAGACCATCAGCCCGACGCTCCCGCCGTAGACCTTCGTGAGGAACGACGCCGTCTCCTCCGGCTCGACCTCGGCGTAGGCGACAGCCGCGCTGTACTGCTGGTATTTCCCGCTCTCGTCCAGCGTGACCGCGCCCTTGGCGATCAGCCGCTTGAGCATCATAAAGACCGTCGCCTTGCTCCAGCCCGTCGTGGGCGCGAGCGCGGCGACGAGCGCCCCCAGCGTCCGCGGCGACTGCTGCCAGAGCACCTTCATCAGCTTCCATTCTCCATCGGATAAATGCAGGTCTGCCATATCGTCGTCCTCCTTGGTCAACATTTGTTATACTCAGCGTACCATATAGGTAAACATTTGTCAACCCCATATCTTTTGCTATGCTTTCCCGCAGAAAAGTGCTATACTGGGCGCAGAAGGAAAAGAAAGGGGAAATTCGCCATGTCAATCTTATCGCAGCTGAACAGCCCGGCGATGTACGCGATCTGCGGCGGGATCGTCGCCTTCGTCGCGCTGATCTGCATCGTATTTCTCATCCGCGCGTGGAGGGCCGGTCTTGCCATCGGGATGGACCGGACAAAGATGAAGCGCGTGATCGTCTCGAGCGCGACGTTTTCGGCGCTGCCGAGCGTCGGGATCCTGCTGGGCGTGATCGCGCTGTCCGGCAGTCTCGGCACACCGTGGCCGTGGCTGCGGCTGTCGGTCATCGGGGCGCTGCACTATGAGACGCAGGTCGCGCAGGCCGCGGCCGAGCAGGTCGGCATGAAGAGCCTGTCTGCCGCCGAGATGACGCCCGCGGGCTTCGCGACCATCGCGCTGCTCATGAGCCTGTGCATCATCTGGGGCATCGTGCTGTCGATCCTGTTCAACAAGCGCTACACGAAAAAGCTCTCTTCCAGCCCTGCGGGCGGAAAGACGGCGGCGGGCTTCGGCGATCTTGCCATGACGGCGATGTTCATCGGCCTTGTGAGCGCGTATATCGGCAGCTATCTCGGCGGCTTTATCTCCGCGAACGGCCGGTTCACCTTTTCCGGCGACTGGACGCCGCTGGCCGTGGCGGCCGTCTCGGCGGGCGTGATGGCGCTGTTTGTGTATCTGGCGGAGAAAAAGCACATCACATGGGTCGAAAATTTCTCGATCGCGGGCAGCATGCTCGCCGGCATGGCGGCCGCCGTGCTGATCGGGCTGGTGTAAGGAGGGCAAGGCTATGGAACAGAAGCAGAAGGACGCCCTCTGGGCACAGTACACGAAGCAGACGCACCGGCTGGGCCGGGTGCTGAGTCTGATCACGGTCGCGCTGCTGCTGGGCGCGCCGTTTGTCATCGGGGCGCTGCTCGGCGCGTATCCGGACCTCGGCGCGACGGCGCGATTTTTGTCCGTGGGTCTGGTGTGGACCGTCAGCAGCGTGGCGGAATTTCTGATCTACACGCCGATGCTGGGCGCGGGCGGCGGCTATCTGGCGTTCATCACCGGCAATCTCATCAACATGAAGATCCCCTGCGCGGTGAATGCCCGCGATCTGGCGGGCGTCAGGACCGGCACGCCGGAAAACGAGATCGTCTCCACGCTCTCGATCGCCACGTCGTCTCTCGTGACGATCGTCATTCTGGCGCTCGGCGTGCTCGCGCTCGTGCCGCTGCAGCCGGTTTTGCAGTCGCCCGCGCTGCAGCCCGCGTTTGCCAACGTCGTCCCGGCGCTGTTCGGCGCGATGGCGTATCAGTTTTACCGGAAAAACATCGTCGTGGCCATTGCGCCGCTCGTGGTGATGAGCGTGCTCTTTACGCTCGTGCCGGGGCTGATCTCGTCCACCAGCTTTATGATCATCCCCTCGGGCGCGCTGGCTATCGGGATCGCGTACACCATTTATAAAAAGAAGAAGCAGGAGGCGCAGGCATGAAATATCTGTTGATCCTGCCGGGCGTTCTGGTGTTGCTGGTGCTGATCGCCGTCGTCCGGACGCTCGTCTCCCCGCGGAAGACCTCCGACTATCAGCCGCCGCAGACCGATGAGGCCGAAGCGCTGCGGCTGGCCGGGAAGCTCTCTAAAATGATCCAGGTCGACACGACCTCCCACGCGGGCGGCGACGACCCGGCGCGCTTCCGCGCGTTCCACAAAACGCTCGCGGAGCTGTTCCCGCGGGTCTTTTCCCAGCTGGAGAAGACGGAGATCGACGGGAATCTGCTGTTTTACTGGAAGGGCCGGTCGCAGGAGAGGCCGATCCTGCTCATGAGCCATCAGGACGTGGTCCCGGCGGAGGGCGCATGGAGCCACGCGCCGTTTTCCGGCGACATTGCGGACGGCAAGGTCTGGGGCCGCGGCGCTTCGGACACGAAATGCTCCGTCATGGCCTTTTTTGAGGCGGCCGAGCAGCTGCTGGCCGAGGGCTATACGCCGCCCACGGACGTGTATCTCGCCTCGTCGTGCACGGAGGAATGGGCGGGCGACGGCGCGCCGAAGCTGGTAGCTGAGCTGCAGCGGCGGGGCGTGGAGCTGTTTCTCGTCTGCGACGAGGGCGGCGCGATCATCTCCGAGCCCATCGGCGGCATCCCCGGCAACTTCGCCATGGTCGGCGTGTTTGAAAAGGGCAAGGCCGACGTGAAATTCACGGCGAAGTCCACCGGCGGCCACGCCAGCGCGCCGGGAAAGCACACGCCCATCGCGCGGCTGGCCGCGTTCGTCACGGAGGTCGAGACGCACAGCCCGTTCAAAAAGAAGCTCCTGCCGGAGGTCGCAGCCATGTTCCGGACGCTCGCGCCCTATGCCAGTTCGTTCGGTCTGCGGCTGCTGCTGGGCAATCTGTGGCTGTTCGCGCCGCTGCTCAAGCTCGTGCTGCCCGCCGTCAGCGCGCAGGCGGGCGCGATGCTGCGGACCACCATCGCGTTTACCACGCAGTCCGGCTCCGACGCCTACAACGTCATCCCGCAGGAGGCGACGCTGGGCGCCAACATGCGCTTTATCCCCCATCAGGGCGAACAGGAAAGTCTCGCCATCATCCAAACGCTTGCCGAAAAGCACGGGCTTTCGACCGAGGTGCTCCACGCGAATGATTTTACGGCCCCGGTCGATATCCACGGCGAAGCGTTTACGCTCTTTACGCGCGTCATCGGCGAGACCTTCCCGGACCTTGCCGCGAGCCCGTATGTCATGACCGGCGCGACCGACGCGCAGTTCTACCAGCCCATCTGCAAAAGCTGCATCCGCTTCGCGCCCGTGATCTACGGCCCGGAGCAGATGCGGGGCATGCACGGGCTCAACGAAAATATCGAATATCGCTGCCTGCCCGGCGCAGTGCGGTTCTATCAGAACCTCATCCGGGCAGAAAAGTAAGCTATTCCCGGACGCGCTGCGGCGCGTCCGGGCGTTTTATTTTTCCTGCTTGACGCGCAGTGGGAAAGGCTCTATAATAGGGAAGCTTTTCGGACTTTTTCAACTTTACGACGCAAAAAGAGGATCGATTTTCATGTCCAGATCGCTTTCCGCCCGCGCGGGCGGCATCACGATGACCGAAGGGTCGTTATACAAACATCTTCCTGTTCAGTGTGCCGCTGATCTTCTCGCAGCTGCTGCAGGTGCTGTTCAACATGGCGGACGTCGCCGTGGTCGGCAAATTTTCCAGCGCGACGGCGCTGGGCTCCGTCGGCTCGACGTCGACGCTCGTGACGCTGTTTACGGGCTTCCTCATCGGCCTGTCCAACGGCGTCAACGTGCGCGTGGCGCAGTACCTCGGCGCGAAGCAGGAGGAAGACACGCGCAACTGCGTGCATACGTCTTTGATCCTGTGCACGCTCTCAGGGCTCGTGATCGCGGTGCTGTGCTTTTTCCTGGCCGCGCCGATGCTGGAGCTGCTCCGGACGAAGGACGATCTGCTGCCCGGCGCGGTGCTCTATTTCCGCATCTACGCGCTCGGCATGCCGGCGCTCGGCATTTTCAACTTCGGCAACGCGGTATTGAGCGCGAGCGGCGATACGAAGCGGCCGCTGGCCTATCTGACGGCGGCGGGCATTCTGAACGTGATCCTCAATCTGTTCTTCGTCATTGTCTGCAAGATGGCGGCCGACGGCGTCGCGCTGGCGAGCGTGATCTCGCAGTATCTGTCGGCTGTGCTGATCCTCATCCATATGGTGCGGCTGCAGGACAGCTGCCGCGTGGAAGGAAAGCGCCTGCGCCTGCACGGGGGCGAAGCCGGCCGCATTCTCGGGCTCGGCATCCCGGCTGGCATCCAGCATATGATCTTCGCGGTGGCGAATCTCTTCATCCAGGTCGGCATCAACTCGTTTGATTCCACCGTCGTCTCCGGCAACTCCGCCGCGGTCAACGTCGACAACGTGATCTACAACGTGATGGCCGCGTTCTATACCGCCTGCTCGACCTTCATGGGCCAGAACTGGGGCGCGGGGAACAAGGACCGGATGATGAAGAGCTATTACATCAGCCTCGGCTATTCGTTCCTCATCGCAGCGGTCCTCGGCGTGGGCTTTCTGCTGTGCGGCGAGCCGTTCCTCTATATCTTCACGAACGACGCGGACGTCGTGGCCGCGGGCATGGAGCGGATGCAGATCATGTGCTTCTCCTACTGTATCAGCGCGTTCATGGACTGCACCATCGCCGCCTGCCGCGGCATCGGCCGCAGCTTCGTGCCGACCATCATTGTGATCCTCGGCTCGTGCGTGTTCCGCGTGGTCTGGGTCTATACGCTCTTTGCGCATTTCCATACGATCCCGTCGCTGTATCTGCTGTATCCGTTCTCCTGGATCCTCACCGCGGCGGCGGAGATCCTCTACTTCATCCGCTGCTGCCGCCGTCTGCGCATTGCGCAGGCCTGACCGAAGCAAAAATACCGCCCATCACAAGAGCGATCCTGTGATGGGCGGTTTCTTTTTCAGTTCTCTAGCGCCTGCGCCTCGCGGCTCTGGCAGGTGAACAGGAGGATCTGGCGGGAGGCCGCCTCCTGCAGCAGCTGCAGGGCCAGGCGCAGCCGCGTATCGTCGAGCATGGCGAGCGCGTCGTCGAGCACGATGGGCGCAGAAGCCGGCAGCAGCAGCCGGCAGATGGCCAGCCGCACCGCGAGATACAGCCCGTCCGCCGTCCCGCCGCTGAGACTCAGCAGCCGGTGCATGACGGCGTCCTGCTCCCCGGCCTCCAGGTTCATCCGGCGGTCGACCTGCACGCGGGCATAGCGCCCGCCGGTCAGCGCCGCGAAGATCTCCGAGGCCTCCTGCACGAGCCGGGGTGAGAAGCGCGCGGCCAGCGCGGTATTCGCCTGCTCCAGCGCGGCTCTTGCAAGCTCGAGCGCGGCTTTCCGCTCGTTCAGCGTCTCCAGCTGCTCGCCGAGCGCCTGTTTTTTCGCCGTCAGCTCCGCCTCGCTGCCGAACTGCTCCAGCCGTCCGCGGCTCTGGTCGAGCTGAGACTGCACCGCGGCCAGCAGCGTCTGCGTCCGGGCCAGGGCGGCCTCGGCCTGCGGGCGGGTCAGCTCCGGCGGGTCGGACGGCGCGTCCGGCAGCTCCGGGAGCTCACCGAAGGCCTGCCGCAGCGCGTCATACTGCGCGCCCGCCTGCCGCGCAGCCAGCTGCGCGTCGTGATACGCGCCGTAGGCGGCCAGCGCCTTGGCGATCGCGGCCTGCGCCGCCGCGGGCGTGTCGGCGTCCGAGAACATCCGGACGCTGCCGAGCAGCGCGGCGGTGCGCTCGGCCCGCAGGCGTTTGGCGGCCTCATACGAAGCGGCGTCCTCCGCCGCGCGGCTGCATGCCGCGCGCCAGACGCGCAGCGCCTCGCGCGTATCGGCGGCCAGAACGGCAAATTCGTCCCGGCTGCGGTTGCCGTAGAGCGTCAGCAGCGCCTGTGCCTGATCCAGCTCCTGCTCGCGCCTGCGGTTGTGCCGCGCGTGCAGCAGGGCAAGCCCGACGCAGCCGAGCGCGATCAGCGCGCCCGCCGCGCAGATCAGAATCTCGTGCAGCCCAAACCAGCCGGCTGCGGCCAGCGCGAGCCCGGCTATCGCGAAGATCCAGCACAGCGCGGACGAGCGGTATTTCTTCGCCGTCAGGCGGTCAAATTCCCGCATGTCGTGCTGTGCCTTTTCCATGAGCCGTTCCTCGTCCACCCCGGCGAAGGCCGGCGGGCAGGCGGGCTTTTCGGGCGCGGGGGCCGGTTTTTCCGGCTCCGGGGATCGCAGCAGGGCCGCAGCCTCCTGCGAGAGGGTCTGAAGCGTCCCCTCCTGCGGGAGTCGGGCGCACTGCGCGGCGGCGGCGTTTCGCGGTTCGACGCCTGCAGGGCGGCGAGCTTCGCGTCGTAGAGGCGCTTGCGCTTCTGCTGCGCCTCGGCTGCCTCCAGCGCCCGCAGCTGCGCCTCGCAGTTCGTTTTTTGCTGCTGCAGCTGCTGCAGCTGCGCGTGCAGCTCCAGATTTTTCTGATGCTCACCCGCGAGCGTCTGCAGATTCTCCTCCACGGCGGCAAGCGCCCGCTCGGCGTCCGGGATGAGGCCAGTCTTGTTATGCTTGACGCGGTTCTGCCACGCCTGCAGCCGCTTGTCCGCGGCGGCGTAGCTGACGGTCTCGTCGCCCGTCGTGACAAGGGCGGATAATCTCGATTCCAGACTCTCATCCGGCGTCAGCCCGAGCCCCGCCTGTCGGACGAAGGCGCTGCGCTGGTACACGCTTTTCGGCACGCCCAGCAGCCGTTCGCCGCAGTTGGCCCCGGTCAGGCCCTCGACCGGCAGGCCGGAGTCGGTATAGACGGCGGAAAACACGCTCATCGGCGCGCGGGCGGCGGAGGTGCGCGTCAGGGTGATGCGGCGGCCGTCCTGCTCAAGCTCGATCGTGCCCTCCATCGGCTTGCCGCTCCACGGCTGGTATTTTGTCTTGACGGGCAGCACGCCCGTTTTTTCGCGTTCAGAGGTATCGACGCCGTAGAGCATGGCCAGCAGAAATTCCGCCCATGTGGACTTGCCCGCCTCATTCGGCAGCTGCAGCAGATTCAGCCCGTCCGTCAGCGTCAGCGTCTCATGGTCGAGCCTGCCGAAAGTCGCGGTCATGCGCAGAAGCTTCATGCGTCTATCTCCCTTCCGTCCATGGCGGCCGTGCCGAGCCGCGCAGCGAGCGCGATGGTGCGGCGCGCGGCGTCGTCCGGCGCGGCGTCATACTGCGCCTTGAGCGCCTGCAAAAACAGGCCGCGCAGCGTATCGTCCGCCGCATCCTGCCACAGGTCCTTCCGCGGCCGCGTCTCGTCGCGCACGGCGACGGCGTAGAAGCGCGGGGCCAACGCCGCTTGCAGCGCGGGCAAGTCGACCGGCGCGGCCTCGCCGGTGAGGATCACGCGGTAGATATCGTCCTGCGTCCGCTCCGGCAGGGCAGCCCCGACGGCGGCCAGCGCGTCATCGCCCGCGTCCACGCGGAGGATCTCGTATTTTTCTCCCGGGCAGCGGCAAAGTCCAGCTGTACGCCCGCATCGGTGATCCGGCCGAGATACGCACCCTTCTGCCCAAGCTCGTCAAAGCCGCGCCCCATCGCGCAGCCGGGCCAGGCATACGCCGTCCCGCCGGCCGTCAAAAGAGCCGCTCGCCTGGTGGATATGCCCGAGGGCGCGAGATAGGAAAGGCCGGACTGCGCGATCTGCGCGGGCAAGATCGGGGTTATACGGAGACGACGGCTGCGTCGGGTTCCCGTGGACGACCATGAGGTTCGTCCGGCCGTCATCCTTTGCCGCAAAGCCCTCCAGCAGCGCCGGGCAAAACCGCGCGGGAAAGCCCGCGCCGTAGACGCGCAGATTCTTTTCCGGCAGCTCCACGGCCTCGATGGTATCGGTCTTAAAAATATGGACGTTTTCCGGCCAGCTTTCCGTCAGATAGGCCGAGCCCGGCAGCAGGCAGTCATGGTTGCCGGGGCTGATGAAGACCGGCGCGTGGATCGACGCCAGCGCCCGCCGGAGCGCCAGCAGCGTCTGCTCCGACGCGCTGCTGCTGTCAAACAGATCGCCGGCCAGCAGCACGACGTCGCAGTCCTGCGCGTTGGCGGCCTCGGCCAGGTCTGTCAGCAGCGCGCGCTGCTCCTGCCGCCGCGGCCTGCTCCGGCGAGAGCGCGGAAAACGGCGCGTCCAGATGCAGATCGGCCGCATGCAGAAATTTAATCAAGGATCCTCACCCTTTCTGCGCCCGTGCAGCGCTTTGCCGCGGCGTCGTAGGTAAATACCGCGCCCGTGAGCATGCACGGGCCGGGCGCGACCTCATACCGGGAGGTCAGCTCGCCGCGGAAGTTGGCGATGGACTGCTCCGGCCTCACGCCGATGACGGAGCGGACCGGGCCCGTCATGCCAAGATCGGTCAGATAGCCGGTGCCCTTCGGCAGAATCTGCTCGTCCGCCGTCTGCACATGCGTGTGCGTGCCCCACTGAGCAGAAATTTTCCCGTCGAGATAATACGCCATGGCAAGCTTTTCGCTCGTTGCCTCGGCGTGGAAGTCCAGGAAGACCGGCACCTCCCCCAACTCCTGCAGGATCTTGTCCGCGATGAGGAAGGGGTTATCCGGCCGGAAGTCCAGATTGCACCGGCCGAGCAGGTTCATCACGCCGACCGGCCCGATCTTCGTCTCAAATACGCCCCAGCCGCGGCCGGGCAGACTCGGCCGCAGATTGGCGGGCCGCAGGATATAGGGGCAGTCGTCCAGATACGCGCAGATCTCGCGCCGGTCAAACGAGTGGTTCCCGAGGGTCAGCACATCCGCACCCGCGTCCAGCATCCTGTCCGCCTGCTTGGGGGTTAAACCGGTCCCGCTGGCGTTTTCGCCGTTGACGACGCAGAAATCAATGCGGTACAGCTTTTTCAGGCTTCGCAGATGCTGTTCCAGACACTGCAGTCCGCCTTCGCCGACCACGTCGCCGACGGCCAGAACCCGAAGTTCCATAAGAAGCCTCCTTTGCAATCATTTTTTTCAGTATACCATTTAAAAAATTTTGGCAATGCTATACTAGACGGGAAACCCCCCGCAGCTTTTTGCGTCTTATATAGACAGACAGAGAAAGGAGTTTTTTATGGAGGATTCCGCAATTATCGACCTTATTGGGCGCGTGAAGAGCGTGCGCTCAGCGAGACGGATGCGAAATACGGCGGCTATTGCCGCTCCATTGCCCATAATATTCTGAAAAACCGCGAGGACAGCGAGGAATGCGTCAGCGACACCTGGCTGCACGCGTGGAACGCCATGCCGCCGCAGAGGCCGTCGATCCTGTCGTCGTTTCTCGGCAGGATCACGCGCAACCTGTCCTTTGACCGCTGCCGCAGGCAGAATGCGGAAAAGCGCGGCGGCGGATCGCTGCCGTTGGCGCTGGATGAGCTGTCCGAGTGCGTCCCGGCTCCGGGCCGGGTCGAGCAGGCGCTGGAAGCGCGCGAGCTGGCCGAGGCCATCGACCGCTTTCTTCGGACGCTTCCGGAGCGCGAGTGCAGCATCTTCCTGCGGCGGTACTGGTATGTCGATTCCGTGCAGGATATCGCCGCGCGGTACGCGCTCCAGGAAAACACGGCAAAATCCATCCTCTTCCGCACGCGGGAGAAGCTGCGCCGGTATCTGGCCGGGGAGGGGATCATCGTATGAAAGAACAGACGGAAAAGCTCTTCCGCGCCATCGGCGATGTCGGAGACGATCTCATTGAGCGCGCGGACCGGCCGGTCAGAAAACACGCGCAGGTATGGGTCAAATGGGCCGCGCTTGCGGCCTGCTGCGCGCTGGTGATCGGCGCGGCGGCGTTTATCGTACCGATGTTCCACGCGGGCTCGTCCGCCCCAGAGACGACTTCCCTCTCCGTGGACGCCGCGCCCGCGGAGACTGAGCTGGCCGCGCAGGAGATGGAAACGGCGGAAGCCGCGCCCGAAGAGGCTATGGAGGAACCCGCAGCTGCGGAGGCGCCGGAGGCCAGCGAAAAGAGCGCCCAGACGCTTCCGGGCGCAGACTGCTTCGCGGTCGTGCCGGAGAGCATCACACGCGTGTCGGCGGACTTCCAGCTGACGTGCGAAGAAGACGCCCCGCTGGCGCTGCGCAGTGAATACTGGCTGGAAACGCAGACAGACGGCGAATGGCAGCCGTTGGATGCGGCGCTGCTCAAGACGCAGGAGCAGACGGACGAGGCTGCGCCGGAAACGGCGGTCTGCACGCTGCACTACGACTGGCAGACGCTCTACGGCGAACTCGATGCCGGTGAATACCGTCTGGCCCAGCCCGTGATCCTGCCCGACGGCTCAGACTATACGCTGTACGCGGAGTTCACGGTCGAATAACGTCCCCAAAGGATCCCCTCCCAGGGGAGCCTTTTCCGCTGCGGCGGGGCATAAAAATTTCCCCGCCGCGGGTTTTCCCCTGCGGCGGGGTGTTTCTTTACCCGATAAAGCCGACTGCGCTGCGGCAGACGAAGTAGAACAGGTGGTCCTCGCTGTTGCCGAGGATCACGACATCGCCGATCTCGCCGAGGACGCTCGCGTTGCCGACGACCAGCGGCCCGGCCGTGACGGACACGGTCCCGCGGCCGGCCAGGTCATCCGACGAACGGTCGCACGGCGGGGCTTGGCGGGGGCGGCGGCGGCGCAGGCCGCAGCCGGCATGGGTGGCCTGATAGAAGAGCTTCGCAAGCTCGTTATAGGCCGCCTCTGCGCTGGGGAAGTCGGTCGTCTCCGTCACGCCGAAGGCGACGGCGGTCAGGCTGCACAGCCGGGACCGAGTCCGCGTCAAAATACGGCCCCTCCGCGCAGCAGGGCGCTTCCGTTCCGCCGGTGCAGATGGGATTGGGATAGTAGATCTGGCCGGAAACCTCTAAATTCTCACACGAATTCGGCGTGATCTTGACAAATTCCCCATCCAGCGGCCCCGTCAGGTTGTCGTATGGAGTCGTGACGCTTGCCGGGCAGTTCAAAGACGAACCGAGCACAAAATCCCGCGTCACGAAGGCGAACTGCTTATAATCCGTCAGCGCGGCAAAGCGCGGGCGGCACAGCAGCTGCAGCGCCGCGACGAGCCCCGGCGCGCACGAACAGCCGCAGCCGCAGCTGATATCCGCCTCCGTCGCCGGGGCGACCGGCCGCTCACCGGGCGGGAACGGCGGGAAGGGAGGCGGATACGGGGATAGGGCGGATAGGGCGCGGGTCCGGGGCACGGAGGCGGGCACGGAGGCGGCGGGCACGGCTGCTGGCAGGTCTGGCAGGCCTGGCTTTCCTGCGCGTCCTGCACGCCGCCGGTCGTCGTATAATTGCAGGGTTGATTCATAAAACCCCTCCTTCAACCTTAAAGAATTGTTTCTGTCTTCCCTACCATATGCCGCGGCGCTTCATTTGGTGCACGGTTGCAAAAACCATCCAGATGCGCTATGATGCTTTCTGTCACGGGCCGTCAGGAACCGACGTCCGTTATCTGAGAAAAGAGAGGCTTGCATCTATGCGTAAATTCCGTACCGCCGCCGCGCTGGCGCTCTGCGCGGTCTGCCTGCTGCAGACGGCCGCGCCCGTCCTTGCCGCGGAAGACTACCCGGCCCCCGATGTTTCCGGCAAGACCGTCGAGGAGCTGATCGACGCGTTCCGCGCCGAGCATGACCTGACCGAGGACAATTTTGAGCTCAGCTACTACAACACCGTCACCGGCGAGAGCTATGATTTCAATGAGACGAAGATGCTCTACGGCGCGAGCACGTACAAGCTGCCGCTGAACCTCTATTATTATGATATGCAGCTGGCCGGCGAGATCACCGGCGACACGATGATCACGAAAGGGCTCGACGCTCGACGAGGCGCATTACCAGTCGCTCGTCTACTCCAACAACGAGCTGTCCTTACTCCCTCTGGCGGCGCATCGGCGACTGGCCGGAATACAAGCAGGCCATGCGGAAATATTTCACCATGACGGATGAGGAGATCCCGCAGAATTACTACTACGACCATCTCTTCTGCACCCGGATGATGATGGACACGCTGAAGGTCGTGGGGACGGGCAGGAGAACTACACTGAGCTCATCGACGATCTGAAGATCGCCTGCCCGGGCGCGTATTTCAAGACGTACATCGATGTGGACGAGACGCCCATCGCCCACAAATACGGCAGCTACAACGGCGCAGAGAACGACGTCGGCATCATCTGGGCCGCGCAGCCGTTTTTGCTGGCGGTCTATACCTCCGGCCTGTCCTACGGCGTGGGCGGGAACGTGGATAACGCGTATGCCGACGGGCAGGAGCGCGGGGTCGGTGATCTGCGGGCAGCTGGCAGTTCTGTTCAAGACCTATGTGGAAGAACAGGCGCGGCTGGCACAGGAGCAGGCGGAAAAGGAAGCGGAGGCCGCCCGCCTCGCCGAGGAACAGGCAAAGGCCGAGGCAGAAGAACAGGCGCGGCTCGCCGAAGAGCAGAAGGCCGCGGAAGAAGCGGCCCGGCAGGCCGAGCTCCAGCGGCAGGCAGAGGAGCAGCAGCGGCTGGCCGAAGAGCAGAAGGCCGCGGAAGAAGCCGCCGCGGAGCAGGCCCGGCAGACCGCGCACCGGAAGCTCCTGCTGCGCATCGGCGGGGTCGGGATATTCTCCATCCTCGTCATCGCTCTGGCCGTCGTACTGATCCGGAAGCTGCATAAAGCGGGGAAATGCTGAAAATGTGCCAGCAGACACATCTAGGGTTCCCCTGGAAGGGGAGCCTGAAACAAGCGGTGCAGGCCAGCAAGGCTGGTCTGCACCGTTTCTGGTTTGGGGGTTATTCTTCCTCTACCGGGATGCGGGTGACAACGGGCTTGCCGTCGGCGCCGAGCAGCGGGGTCAGGCCGCCGGCGTTGCCGGAGGCGACCCAGAGGTAGTTGACGCCGGTCGTTTTGTCGACCCAAATCTCACGGTTCGTGGTCCAGGTACTGCCCTCGTTCAGCACCTTGATAAAGCGCTCGTCCTGCTTCGCCATATTACTTCGTCTCCTTTACCGACTCGGCAATGCCGGAAGCCAGACCCGCAAAGCCCCCGCAGCTCAGACGGGATGATGATCTTCGTGGCCTTGCCGTCCGCGACTTTCTGCATGGCCTCGAGTGCCTTGAGCTTGAGGACCCTGATCGTTCGGGGCCTTCTCGTTGAGAAGCGCCAGAGAATCGGCCATGGCCTTCTGCACGGCCATGATGGCCTGCGCTTCGCCGTCAGCCTTGAGAATTGCCGCCTGCTTTTTCGGCTTCTGCCTTGAGGATCGCGGCCTGCTTTTCCCCGCGTCTGCCTTCAAAATCGCGGCTTCCTTTTTCGCCCTCGGCGACGAGGATCTGGCTGCGCTTCGTGCCTTCTGCCTGCAAAATCGCCTGCCGGCGGTCACGTTCGGCCTTCATCTGCTTTTCCATGGAGTTCTGGATGTCCTGCGGCGGGAGGATGTTCTTGAGCTCCACGCGGTTGACCTTGATGCCCCAGGGGTCGGTGGCTTCGTCGAGAATGGCGCGCATCTTGGTGTTGATGACGTCGCGGGACGTGAGCGTCTGGTCAAGTTCAAGGTCGCCGATGATGTTGCGGAGCGTCGTGGCCGTGAGCGTTTCCATGGCCATCATGGGCCGCTCGACGCCGTAGGTGTAGAGTTTCGGGTCGGTGATCTGGTAGTAGACGACGGTATCGATCTGCATGGTGACGTTATCCTTGGTGATGACGGGCTGCGGCGGATAGTCGAGCACCTGCTCCTTCAGGCTGACCTTTTTGGCCACGCGCTCAATGAACGGGACCTTGACGTGCATACCGACCTGCCAGACCTTGCTGAACGCACCGAGACGCTCGATGACGTAGGCGCGGGACTGCTGGACGATGTGGATGTTGCTGACGATGATGAGCAGCACGATGACTGCAAGGGCAGCGATCGCGATCAATCCGATGGGCATAATGGTTCCTCCTTCAGTTTTTCAGGTTTCTGTTCTTCTGTTTGTGGTTTATGCTTTCTCACAGGGCATTTCTGCCGGTTTTACGTAGAGCTTCGCGCCCTCGACGCGCTCGATGGTCACGTGGCGGCCTTTTTCGATGCGTTCGCCGGTCGCACATTTGGCCGTCCAGAGGACGCCGCTGACGCGGACCGCACCGGTATCGGCGCAGGCGTCGATGGTCTCGGTCACAATCGCGGTCTGACCGGCCAGGCGGTCGACGTTCATGCGCTCGGGCTTTTTCGTCCATTTCTTCCGGGCGATCGGGCAGACGAACGCCAGAAGCACTGCCGACACTGCCAGAAAGACCGCCAGCTGCACGGCCAGCCCCGCGCCCAAAATCGCCGCGGCGAGCGCGCAGACCGCGCCGCCGATGAACCAGACCGAGACCAGCGCGACCGTCGCCGCCTCCGCGGCGATGAAGACCACGATGGCGATCAGCCATCCGATCACTTCATAAGACATGCTCCACTCCCCCTTTCCTGTCTGGATCCAGTATAACGGATTCCTTCCGGCTTGTCACTGCAAATAAATATAAAGTTTTTCCTCATATTTTACAAAAACGTAACAGATACCGTTTGCTATTTGCGCGCGGATTCCTTATACTTAGAGCGATACTATAATAAACTTGGAGATCGAACATGGAAACTATGACTTTCTGCGTACCGTGTCTGTTCGGGCTGGAGGGGCTGGTCGGCGACGAGCTGCGGCGGCTGGAGCTTTCGAACGTCCGGGTCGAGGACCGGCGCGTTTTTTTTGAGGGCGATTTCGCCGCCATGGCGAAGGCGAACCTCTGCTGCCGCATGGGCGAGCGCGTGATGATCCTGCTGTCGGAGTTCGACGCGCACAGCTTTGAGGACCTGTTTCAGGGCGTCAAGGCCACACCGCTCGAGCGGTTCATCCCGAAGGACGGGGCCTTCCCCGTCAAGGGCTACAGCTTAAACAGCCAGCTGCACTCCGTGCCGGACTGCCAGGCCATCGTCAAAAAGGCCGCCGTGACCCGGCTGGGCGAGAAATACGGCCTCGGCTGGATGCCGGAGACCGGTGAAACGTACCAGCTGCGCTTTTCCATCATGAAGGATCATGTGGAGCTGTTTCTCGATACCTCCGGCGTGAGCCTGCACAAGCGTGGCTACCGCCGCGAGGCCAATCTTGCGCCGCTGCACGAGACGATGGCGGCCGCCATGGTGAATCTGGCCCGGTACCGCGGGCGGGATTTCTTCTGGGATCCGTTCTGCGGCTCGGGGACCATCTGCATCGAGGCGGCGATGATCGCGCTGAACCGCGCGCCGGGGCTGAACCGGTCGTTCATGGGCTCAGAAATGGTCCTGCGTGCCCGAGACCGTCTGGCAGCAGGCTAGGACCGAGGCGCTCGACCGCGAGTACCGCGGGGGGATATCACATCCTCGGCTCCGACATTGACCCGGCTTCACTGGAGATCGCGCAGCAGAACGCGCGCAAGGCGGGCGTCGGCAAGCTCATCGAGTTCCGCGAGGCGGACGCCACGAAGATGAGCCTGCCCACGGACAAGGGCCTTCTCGTCTGCAACCCGCCCTACGGCGAGCGGATGCTCGAGCAGCGCAGCGCCCAGCGGCTCTACAGCGCGTTCGGCCGGCATCTCAAATACGCGGACGGCTGGAAAAAATACATCATCTCCTCCGAACCGGAGTTCGAGCATTACTACGGCAAACAGGCCGTCAAGAAACGCAAGCTCTACAACGGCCGGCTGCAGTGCAACGTGTACATGTACTACTGATCGTCCGGATAATGATAAGACGAAAGAGAACAGGGGAATGTTCCGCGCTATGAAGCACGTGTTTTTTTATTGTGAATCCCGCCGCCGGAAAATCTGACCGCACCGAAAGCTACCGCAAGCTGATCGACGCCGCGTTTGTGCCCCGCGGTCTGCAGTATGAGCTGCTCGTCTCCCAGGCGCCCGACGACTGCCGGAAGCTCGCGCAGGCGGCTGCCGCCTCCGGCGAAGAAGTGCGTCTGTATGCCTGCGGCGGCGACGGAACGCTCAACGAAGTTGTAAACGGCGTCGTCGGCTATGACAACACCGCCGTGACGCATTACCCGGCGGCTCCGGCAACGACACAATCAAAATTTTTGACGATCCCGCCGCCTTCACCTCCATCGAGCGTCTGCTGGACGCGGAGGAGGCGCGCTTTGATCTCATCCGCTGCAACGATTCTTACGCGCTGAACGTGCTGTCCATCGGCTTTGACGCGCGGGTCGGCACGGATATCGCCCGCTTCAAGCGCCTGCCGCTCGTGAGCGGGAAGGGCGCGTACGTGCTCCATCCTTTCCTTGAATATGCTGCACGGCCTGTCGGCGGACTATACCGTCACGCTGGATTCCGGCGAGGTGCTCTCCGGACAGAAGACCATGATCTGCATCTGCAACGGCCGGTGGTACGGCGGCGGCTTCAACCCCGTGCCGGAGGCGGAGCCGGACGACGGACTGCTGGATGTGCTTGTGGTTGAAAAGGTCAATCTGCTGCAGGTTGCAACCGTCGTCGGCCACTACCAGAAGGGCCGCTACGCCGAATACCCGGAGCTGATCCGCCACGCCCGGTGCCGGTCGCTGCGCATCGAGTGCGCGGAGCGGTCGGTCGTCAATGTCGACGGCGAGGCTGCCTACACAACGGACGCAAAATCGAACTCATTCCGCAGGCCATCCGCTTTTTCTACCCGAAGGGGCTGACCTATCACACGAAAAATTCACAGTCTGGTCATAAATTTGCCGAAATTACCCCTTGACTTTTTCCCGCGTCCGGCTATTATATAGGTGTTAGCAGTCAGAAGCATTGAGTGCTAAAAATCGTAAAACGCGCTGCTTCGTGCAGCGACTGGATACTGGAGGTAATTGTTATGAAGCTGACCCCCGTTGGCAGACAATGTTCTGCTCAAGCACATGGAAGCTGAGGAAAAGACCGCGTCCGGCATCATCCTCTCCACCGCCAATAAAGAAAAATCCGTGATCGCGGAAGTCATCGCGGCAGGCCCGGGCACCGACGACGTCAAGGTTACGGTCAAACCCGGCGACAAGGTTGTGACTGGCAAGTACGCAGGCCAGGAACTAAAGCTTGACGGCGAAGATTACGTCATCGTCAAGATGGCCGACATTCTGGCAGTTGTAGAATAATTCGTGTTTGATTGAAAGGAAGCAATTCTTATGGCAAAGCAGATTGTTTATGGCGAAGAGGCCCGCAAGGCCCTGCTGTCCGGCATCGACCAGCTCGCCAATACCGTAAAGGTCACCTTGGGCCCGAAGGGCCGCAACGTTGTTCTGGGCAAGAAGTTCCGGCTCTCCGCTGATCACCAATGACGGCGTGACGATTGCCAAAGGATGTAGAACTTGAGGACGCATTTGAGAACATGGGCGCGCAGCTTGTCCGCGAGGTCGCAACCAAGACGAACGATATCGCAGGCGCCGGCACCACCACCGCTACCCTGCTGGCGCAGGCCATCGTCCGTGAGGGCCTGAAGAACGTCTCCCTGCAGGCGCGAACCCCATGGTCATGCGCAAGGGCATGGAAAAGGCCGTTAAGACCGCCATCGAGACCATCAAGGCCAACCCCGAGACCATCAAGGGGCTCCGACGACATCGCAAGAGTCGGCACCGTCTCTTCCGGCGATGAGACCGTCGGCAAGCTGATCGCCGAGGCCATGGATAAGGTCGGCGCGTCCGGCGTGATCACCATCGAGGAATCCAAGACTGCCGAGACGGGCCTTGAGGTCGTCGAAGGTATGCAGTTCGACCGCGGTTATATCTCCCCCTCATGGTCACCGACACCGAGAAGATGGAAGCCATCATCGATGATCCGTATATCCTGATCACCGACAAGAAGATCTCCTCCATTCAGGAGATTCTGCCCCTGCTCGAGCAGATCGTCAAGACCGGCAAGAAGCTTGTGATCATCGCAGAGGACGTCGAGGGCGACGCGCTGGCCACCCTGCTGGTCAACCGTCTGCGCGGCAACTTCACCTGCGTGTGCGTCAAGGCTCCCGGCTTCGGCGACCGCCGCAAGGAAATGCTCAAGGATATCGCCATCCTGACGGGCGGCACTTATATCTCCTCCGAACTCAACATGAACCTGCCTGATACGCAGATCACCGATCTCGGCACGGCTCGTCAGGTCAAGGTCAGGAAGGACAACACCGTCATCGTTGATGGCGGAGGCGATCCCAATGCCATCAAGGCGCGTGTTGCGGAGATCAAGAACACCATCGGCGTTACCACGTCTGATTACGACAAGGAGAAGCTGCAGGAGCGTCTTGCTAAGCTGTCCGGCGGCGTAGCCGTTATCAAGGTCGGCGCACAGACCGAGGTTGCCATGAAGGAGCAGAAGCTCCGTGTGGAGGACGCGCTGAACGCGACGCGCGCAGCCGTCGAGGAGGCATTGTGGCCGGCGGCGGCACGGCGTATGTCAACGCGATTCCTGCCGTTGAAAAGCTGGTCGCAAAGCTGTCCGGCGACGAGAAGACCGGCGCGCAGATCATCGCAAGAGCGCTGCAGGCTCCGATCCGCCAGATCGCCGAGAATGCCGGCGTTGACGGCTCCATCGTCTACGACAAGATCCGTTCCAGCCGCAAGGTTGGCTATGGCTACAACGCCTACACCGAGACCTATTGCGACATGATCCCGGCCGGCATTGTTGACCCGACCAAGGTCACGCGTACCGCTCTGGAAAACGCCGCGTCCATCGCCTCCTGCGTCCTGACGACCGAATCTCTGGTCGCCGACAAGCCTGACCCCAAGGCCGACGCCGCAATGGCAGCCGCAGCAGCCCAGGGCGGCATGGGCGGCGGCATGTGATGATCCGCAGCTGAAAAGCAAAGCGGGGAAATCTCGCGAGGCCCCCTCGCTTTTTATGTGCGTCTAGAAGACAATGGCTTGCTTTTTGTCTGTATTTCTGTTATGCTGAATTATACCGCGGTCGACGCGGTATTTTTTACGGATAAAAATACAAAGAAGGGAAGGATGCTCCTTGGGCGGAAGTACGCTGGACCATGACGAAGGCGGTCGTGGAAGCTGATCACGCAGTTTGCCGTGCCGTGATTTCCTCAGTCAGGTCTTTCAGCAGCTTTACAATACGGCGGACGCGCTGATCGTCGGTCGTTTCTCGGCGATGAGGCGCTGGCGGCCGTCAGTGCGTCCGGGCCTCATCTTCCTGCTCATCAGCTTCTTTACGGGGCTTTCCATGGGCGCGAGGCGTCACGATCTCGCGGTACTTCGGCGCGGGCGACTATGGCCACGTATCCAAGGCCATTCATACCGACGTGATGCTGGGTCTGCTCAGCGGCATCGTGCGACCGTGGGCGTTTTTGCTGACGCCGACGTTCCCTGGGCTGGATGGGCACTCGCGCCGGAGGTTCTGCCGGACGCGATCGCGTATTTCAGCATTAGTTTCTTCGGCGTGCTGGCCGTCGTCATGTACAACATGGCACGAGCATCATGAACGCGCTTGGAGACAGCAAGCGGCTGACCTCATATCGTCTCTTTTCGCTCAATATCGTGCTCGATCTGCCAGCCTCATCGGCGGCGCTGGGCGTGTGGCGTCGCCACGACCATTCTGCAGGGTGCCGTGCCTCATCCACTCGGATGCAAAGCGGGCACGATCTATCAGCTGAAGCCGAAGCGAGCTGCGCATCGACGGCGAAATGCCGGCCAGATCGTCCCGCTACGGCCTCGCCCCTCCGGCGTGCAGAATCTGTCATCGGCTTTGCCAACGTCATCGTGCAGTCCAACATCAACTCCTTTGGCAGCCGCCATGCGCTGGCGCGTATCCAAGCTTGTTCGCTTCTGCCCGTCACGAGCCACCATGGCGCTGACGACCTCTGTCGGCGCCGAAATCGGTCGCCGGCTCCGCAACATCCGCGCCATCGCAGCGTTCGCGCTGGCATCATCGCCTCCGTCGTCATCAAATGCGGAGCCGATCGGCGTGATCGCGATGGCCTCGCTCTGCTCGCAGCTCGTCGCCTTCTTCAGCCCACGTTGACGCCTCGGCACGCGCAGAGGCAACGACCGCGCCTGCCTGCTCGCTCACTCCAAACGTCTGGCGGCGCGTTAGCCGATGGTCATCATGCGTTGCTCTGGTGGTCTGATCACGGCATCATCGTCATGCAATCATCCACGAGATCCAGCACATGCCTACACCATCACCTCCGAGTCGCTCAGCTGATCGGCCTACCTCTCTACCACTCGACTGTCCACGGCTTCGACAAAGCCAAAAAGATTTAAGGCAGCAGACGCAATTACGCGGTACTGCTCGACGAAGACTCGCGGGCACGCCC
>VOFK01001718.1_pt1 | contig 47796 bp, 55 predicted proteins | sample 5384121 | NCBI WGS metagenome assembly VOFK01 (sample SAMN12384730, study PRJNA508395) | human gut metagenome | isolation source: healthy gut J | host: Homo sapiens | reverse complement strand
TCCCGCGACACGGATCATCAGCGGGCTGACGCGGCACCGTGCCATGCAGAAGATACCGCCGTTACCGAACATCGTCGCCAGGATGATGAGCCACGGCGCCCGATTCCCCCCGCAGGAAGGCGAATCTGCCCTTCAATCCGCGGCTGTCGGCCACAGGCTCCATCCACGGTACCCAGCGCCAAAGGAAAAAAAGCCGTCACCGCACCCCCAGACGCCGGCGATGCAGAACAGTGCCCGCCACGACAACAGGTGGCTGACCAGCGTTCCCAGCGGCACGCCGAAGAGATTGGCCACCGTCATGCCGGCGATCATCACCGCCACGGCCTGTGCGCTCCGGCCCGGGCCGGCTACCCATGCCGCAACGATCGACCCGACCCCCGAAATAGGCTCCGTGCGGCAGCCCTGACACGAACCGCATCGCCAGCAGCACACCGTAATTCGGAGCGAACGCCGCACAGAGGTTCCCCGCCACCATCAGCCCCGCCAATGCGAGCAGGATATGTTTCAACGGCCGCGTATGCGCCACGGCGACCGTCAGCGGCGCACCGTGCAAACCCCAGCGCATAGGCCGAGACCAGATGCCCGCCTGCGGAATGGAGACGTGCAGTCCCGAAGCGACGAACGTAAGAATACCCATCATGCCGAACTCGGACATCCCGAGTCCCAGCGTACCGAAGGCGAGGGCTACCAGACACTTTTTCATAGCGAGACGAACTTTTCGGGGTGCAAAGATAGTGCAAGACGGAAATGGATAGAGCGGTCGAACCGAATTTTTCCGCTCCTCCCGAAACGCAAATGAAAAAGCGGGCGCCGCATGCGCCCGCTTCCGATAAACAACCCGAAGGTCTTATTTATGAAAATGTACGTTTTTCAACCGTCGTTTTCCCGCCTCGGCATAGACCGAACAAGTTCAGTTCTGCACTCGGCTTAATGAAAACGTTCCTTGATCGCGTTCGCTGCCTTTTCGAGCAATTCGGCAGGACAGCAGAGCGTGATGCGGATGTAGCGCTTGCCTTCGCTGCCGAAAATCGCGCCCGGCGTGAGGAAGACATCGCACTTCTCCATCACCTCGTCCGAAAACTGGAACGAGTCGCCCTCGTAGTCCTCCGGCAGCTCGGCCCACACGAACAGACCGGCCTGCCCCGGACGGTATTTGCATCCCAGCGCGTCCAGCAACGCATAGGCCTGCTTCTCGCGGGCGTAATAGATCTCGTTGAGCTGCGTGAACCACTCCTCGCCCAGTCCGAGCGCCGTAGCGGCTGCGGCCTGAATGGGATAGAACATTCCCGAATCCATGTTGCTGCGGAACGTGAGCACGTCCTTGATCCACTCGGCCTTGCCCAGCAGGACACCCACGCGCCAACCGGCCATAGAATGCCCTTCGAAAGCGAATTCAGTTCGAGCGCCACCTCTTTCGCACCCGGCACTTGGAAGATACTCAGACGGTTCTTGTTGCGTACGAAACTGTAAGGATTGTCATGCACGATCAGGATGTTGTGCTCGGCGCCGAAAGCCACGATCCGCTCGAAGAGTTCCAGCGTCGGAGTCTGTCCCGTCGGCATGTTGGGATAGTTGACGAGCATCATCTTCACACCGTCCAGTCCGGCCTTCTCGATCGCCTCGAAATCGGGCAGGAAGTCCGTCTGCTTGTTCAGCGCGTAGGTGACCATTTCGCCGCCGGCGAGTTTTACCGCAGCGCTGTAAGTGGGGTAGCCGGGATTGGGTACGAGCACCTTGTCGCCCTCGTTGAGGAAGGTCATGCAGACATGCATCAGACCCTCTTTCGAACCGATCAGGGGGTAGACCTCCGTCTTCCAGTCGAGATCCACGCCGTAGAACTTCTTGTACCAGTCAGCGAAAGCCTTGCGCAGGATGGGTTCCCCCTGATAGGACATGTACTTGTGTACGTCGGGGCGCTGCGCTTCACGGGCCAGCGTGTCGATGACCGTCTGTGCAGGCGGAAGGTCGGGGCTGCCCATAGCCAACTTGATGATTTGACGGCCGGTAGCCGCCTCCGTTTCGGCGATTTCGCGCAAACGACGCGAAAAATAGTACTCGCCGATACCGTCCAGACGATGTGAACGCTCGATAGTTACTCCTTTTCCCATAAGATTCAGTGTGAAATCATTAACAGCACAAAGATAATTAAATTAATTAACATCCCGACACGATTCCGCTACTTATTTTCGATCGGACGGTACACATTCGCCGCCGTTCGTCGTATATTTGCGCCCGTGTTGGGACTGTTCCATATCCTTCTGTTCTGGTTGGCAGGCAATGCAATCGCCTATTTCACAGGAAGCTATATCTCCGGAAACGTGATCGGCATGGTATTGCTTTTCGCCGCGTTGCGCCTGCGGATCGTCAAACCGCACCGCGTACGCCCCGCCGCACGGTTCCTGCTCGGCTCGATGGGCCTCTTTTTCGTTCCCTTCGGCGTGGGACTGATGGTCTCCTACGACCTGATCGCGCGACACCTGTGGGCGATCGCGGTCGCCAGCATCGTCAGCACGCTGCTGGTCCTGCTCAGCGTAGGGTGGACATTCCAGAAAATCGGCCGCAAACCATGATCCGCACCTTCATCGACTCCGACATGTTCCTGCTCACGCTCACCGTAGGACTCTACTGCGGCGGCGTGGCGCTGCACCATCGCCTCCGCCTGGCGATCCTCCACCCGACGCTGCTGGCGTTCGTCGCGCTGATACTCTTTCTGAAAGTCTGCGGCATCGACTACGGCCACTATCGTCAGGCCACCGAAATTCTCGACTTCCTGCTGGGCATGTCGGTCGTCGCGCTGGGATACCTGATGTACGAACAGGCCGACCGCCTGCGCGGGCAAGTGCTTCCCATTCTGACTTCGATCGGCGTCGGCTGTACGGTCGGGGTGCTGAGCGTCGTCTATATCGCCCGCGCATTGGGCGCCGACCGCACGATTCTGAACTCCATCGCCCCCAAATCGGTCACCGTGCCGATCGCCGTGGCCATCAGCGAACCGCTCGGCGGAGTAGTGAGCGTCACCTCGGTAGTGGTCTTCCTCGTGGGCATCTTCGGCAGTATCGTCGGCCCGCGCCTGCTGCGCAGATGCGGTATCCGCAACCCCCTGGCGCGCGGGCTGGCGCTCGGTTCGGCCGCCCACGGCATCGGCACGGCGCGCGCCATCGAACTAGGCGCCGTCGAAGGCGCGCTCAGCGGACTGGCGATGGCGCTGATGGGAATCGTCACGGCACTGCTGGTTCCGTTGTTCGAAAAATTCTGTTATTAATTTTTTTTAGTATCAATAAAGTACTACCTTTGTCGAAAATTCGTCATAGGTTAATCTCGTTACGGTATGTATTGGTTGTACAACCTCTTTTTCGGCGATACGCTGGCGCACACCATTTTCGTTCTGGCGCTGGTCATCACCGTCGGAATCCTGCTGGGGAAAATCAAGATCGGAGGCGTTTCGCTGGGGACGACGTGGATTCTCTTCGTCGGCATCGCAGCCAGCCATTTCGGCATGACGATCGACCCCGGCGTGCTGAGCTTCATCAAGGAGTTCGGCCTGATCCTGTTCGTCTTCTCGATCGGGTTGCAGGTCGGGCCCGGGTTTTTCTCGTCGTTCAAGAACGGCGGTATGCAGCTCGTCGGACTGGCGTCGCTCATCGTCGGACTGGGTGTCGCCACCGCCTATGCGCTGCATCTGGCCACCGATACGCCGATCCCCACCATGGTCGGCATCCTGTCGGGCGCCGTGACCAACACGCCGGGACTGGGCGCCGCACAACAGGCTTACAGCGACGCTTCGGGGATCAACGACCCTTCGATCGCACTGGGCTATGCCGTAGCCTATCCGCTGGGCGTCATCGGCATCATCTTCTCGATGATCTTCATCCGCTATGCGCTGCGCATCCGTTTCGAAGAAGGAGGACGAGGCGCTGGCGGCGATGAGCAACGAACACAAGAAATACGCCGACAAAATATCGGTCCAGTTCACCAACGCCGTACTCGACGGCCGGACGGTGGGCGAGATGAAGGAGCTTATCAACCGCTCGTTCGTCATTTCGCGGATCGCCGACGCCGACAACCATATCACCGTCGCCACGCAGGACAGCCGCCTGCATATCGGCGACAAGCTGCTGATCGTCTGCTCGTCGGAGGATACCGACGCCATCACCGCCTTTCTGGGTCACATCATCGACATGCCCTTCGAAGAGTGGGGATCGCTCGACAGCCAGCTCGTATCGCGGCGCATCCTCATCACCAAACCTTCGATCAACGGCAAGAAATTCGCCGACCTGCACCTGCGCACCAAATACGGCATCAACATCACCCGCGTCAACCGCGCCGGCGTGGATCTGATTCCCTATCAGGGCATGGAGTTGCAGGTGGGCGACCGCGTGATGGTCGTCGGCTCGGAGAAGGCGATCGCACAGGTGGCCGACCTGCTGGGCAATTCGATGAAGAAACTGCGCGAGCCGAACCTCGTCACGATCTTCGTCGGCATCGCCCTCGGCGTGCTGCTCGGCTCGATTCCGCTGCTCAACGTCCCGCAGCCGGTCAAACTGGGGCTGGCGGGCGGCCCGCTGATCGTGGCGATCCTGATCGGCCGTTTCGGCACCCACTTCCATCTGGTGACCTACACCACCATGAGCGCCAACCTGATGTTGCGCGAGGTGGGCATCACGCTCTTCCTGGCGGCCGTGGGTATCGGCGCGGGCGACGGTTTCGTCGACGCGATCGTCGGCGGCGGTTACCGCTGGGTAGGCTACGGCGTCATCATCACCGTCGTTCCGCTGCTCATCGTCTCGCTCATCGCCCGGCTCGGAATGAAGGTCAACTACTATACGCTCATGGGTCTCATCGCGGGCAGTACGACCGATCCTCCCGCACTGGCCTACGCCAACTCGACGGCAGGCAACGACATGCCGGCCGTGAGCTACGCCACGGTCTATCCCGTCGTGATGTTCCTGCGCGTGCTGACGGCACAGATATTCATTCTCTTCGCACTGTAACACAATCGCGAAATAACCGAAAAGGCCGCTCTCAGGAGCGGCCTTTCTTGTCGGAGGATTTCAGGTCGTGCAGCGGGCAATTGCGTTCGCAGGAGGCGCAACCGCCCGAGGTGTTTCCCCGCCCGCGGCAAAAGAGCCTTCGGACGACGATCCACACCAGTGCGACGCCGACGAGCGCAACCGCTATATCCTGCCAATTCATTTACAACAACAAGGCGATGTGATAGACGATCCAAGCCACGAACCATGCCACGGCCGTACTGTAAACCATCGACGCCAGCGCCCAGCCGCGCCCCGCTTCGTTGCGGACAGCCACGATCGTGGCGATGCAGGGAAAATACAACAATACGAAGACCAGGAATGCCAATGCCGACGCCGGCGTGAAATCGCCGCTTTCGCGCAATGTCTGCGCCAGCGACGCATCGTCGGCCGTCGCATCCTGCGAATAGAGCACGCCGAGCGTGCTGACGACGATCTCCTTGGCCGACACGCCCGACAGAATCGCCACGCCCGCCTTCCAGTTCAGGCCGAGCGGTTCGACAGCAGGCTCGCACCAGCGCCCCAACTGCCCCAGATAGGAGTTTTCATAGTGTTCGATCTCCGGTTCGCCCGCTACGGGACGGGGGAAATAACTCAGGAACCAGACGAAGAGCGACGCCACGAGAATCAGCCCTCCCATCTTGCGCAGGTACTGCGCACTCTTGTCCCACATGTGCGACAGCGTGGCGCGCATCGTCGGCATACGATAGGGGGGCAGCTCCATGACGAACGGCGTCTCGTCGACCTTGTAGAGGAACCGCCGCATCAGCCGCGCCGTGACCACCGCCAACGCGATACCCAGCAGGTATAGTCCGAAGAGCACCAGCCCGCCGTGGTCGGGAAAGAAGGTTCCGACGAAAAGGGCATGTAGATCGGCAACCGCGCGCTGCACGACATGAAGGGGGTGATGAGCACCGTGATGAGCCTGCTCGGAACGGCTTTCGATCGTGCGTGGCCATAATGGCCGGCACGTTGCATCCGAAACCCATCACCAGCGGAATGAACGACTTGCCGTGCAGTCCGATGCGGTGCATCACGCGATCCATGATGAATGCTGCGCGGGCCAGATAGCCGGAATCCTCCATGAAGGAGATGAACAGGTAGAGGATGATGATATTGGGCAGGAAGACGATCACGCTTCCCACGCCGCCTATCACGCCGTCGATCAGCAGATCCTTGAACGCTCCGTCGGGCATCGCCTGCTGCAACCCCGAACCGATCCAGCCCACCAGTGTCTCGATCCACTCCTGCGGATAGGCGCCGATGTTGAACGTGCAGTAGAACATCAGCCACATGAGGAAGAAAAAGATCGGGAACCCCCACAGCTTGTGCGTGACGAACGCATCGATGATATGCGTCGTCTGCGCCTGCTCCTTGCCGCCGCCCGGCGTGAAGGTCTCTTTGAGCGCACCCGAGATGAAACCGTATTTCTGATTGGCCAGCGCCGTTTCGACGTCTTCGCCCAACTCCTCCTCGACCTGCGGCACGGCACGGTCGCGCAAAGCGATCCACTCGGCGAAATGGGGACAGTCGGCCAGCTGCGCTTCGACCTCCCTTGTCGCGTTCGAGCAGCTTCATGGCGAAATACCTCGGCGGGAAGTGCTTGGGCAGCTCGTCGCGGTCGGAACGCAGACGCTCGTACAGCGGCCGGAGCGCCTGCTCGACGACAGGGCCGTTGTTGATATGGATATGGCGCACGCGGGGATCCCGATTTTCGTAGACGGCGATCACCGTGTCGAGCAGCGCCTCCAAACCCCGCCCCGTCTTGGCCACGACGGGCACCATCGGCACGCCGAGCATTGCGCCCAAATGCTCGTAATCGAGTACGGCGCCGCTCGCTTCGAGTTCGTCGTACATGTTGAGCGCCACGACCATCTTGGGGTCGATGTCAATCAGTTCGGTGGTAAGATAGAGATTACGTTCGAGATCGAGGCCACTACGGCGTTGACGACCACGTCGGGCGTATCGTTCAGATGGCGGCGCACGTACAACTCTTCGGGCGTATAGGCCGAGAAAGGGCGTAGGTGCCGGGCAGATCGGTGATGACGAACCGGTATCCTCCGTAACGATATTCGCCGCGCTTGGCGTCGACGGTCACCCCGCTGTAATTGCCCACATGTTCGTGGCCGCCCGAAATGGCGTTGAACAGCGAGGTCTTGCCGCTATTGGGATTGCCGATCAACGCGACGTTGATCGTGGCTGCGAGATCGCCTCCTCGAAATCCGCATCGTCGGGTGCAGAGAGCGTTTCCCCCGCCACGGAGAGCTGCTGCTGCACCTCTTCGGCGGTGATGACGACGATCATCGCGGCCTCGCTGCGCCGCAGCGAAACCTCGTAATCCATAATCCTGTATTTGATCGGGTCACGCAGCGGGGCGTTCTGCAAAACGTCCACCCGCTTGCCGCGCACGAAACCCATCTCCATGATCCGGCGTCGGAATCCGCCGTGTCCCAGTACGTTGAGGATCGTGGCCGACTGTCCGGTTTTCAATTCCGAAAGACGCATTTTTCTCTTCAATTAACTTCGCCGCGCAAAGTTAACGGAAAAAAGCGGTTTTCCGATACCTCGATATAGGTATTCTCCCGACCGCGGCGCAAGGGCTACCATCCGCCGCCCAGTGCCTTGTACAGTCCCTAACGTAATTGACGTATTGCTGCACGGCGATCTCGACGAACTGCATCTGCGAAGCGTAAAGCTCGCGTTCGGCGTCGATCACGTCCAGATAGGCCGACATGCCGTTGCGGTACAACTCGCGGTTCATCTCGCTGATCCGGCTGTTGGCCAGCACCAGCTGCGCGCTGCCGCGTGGCCTGTTTGCGATAGGTCTCGATGCTCACCAACGCCTTTTCGACATCGGCGAAGGCTTCGATGACCGTCTGCTCATAGGCATATACCTGCTGTTTGTAGACCTCGACGGCCGCCTGCTCGGTGCGCTTCAGCTTTCCGAAGGCAAACAGCGGCTGGGTGATCTGTCCGACGGCCGACCACACCCACGGTTTGCCCGGAAGTCATCTCTTTGAGCGTGTTTCCCGCCACACCGCCCGCTCCGGTGAGCGCGATCGACGGAAAACGCACGCTGCGCGCATAACGGGCCTTGTAGGCAGCCGCTTCCATATTGTAATAAGCTTCCATGATGTCGGGTCGCCGTTCGAGCAACTCCGACGGAAGTCCCACCGGCACGTCGACCGGCCGGTAATCCTCCATGAGGCGTACGCCCGCCCCCGACATCCTGCGGACGCTGCGGATTCTCGCCCAACAGTGTGCAGAGGGTCAACTGCATCTGCGCCACGGCCCGACGATAGGTGGGTATATCGGCAGCGGCCGTATAGACCAGGCTGCGCGCCTGTTGCAGCGCCACGCCGTTGGCCATCCCGTGACGATACATCGAGTCGATCAACGCCGCCGATTCTCGCCGCAGGGCATAACTGCGCTCGGCGATCCGCAAATTACGCCGGTAGCCGAGCAACTGGAAATAGGTCGTGGGCCACCTCGGCAGTCAGCGACAACATCACGCCGCGCAAGGCCCACTGCGAAGAGAGCAGCTCGGCCCGCGCCGCCCGCGTCGAGTTTCTCAAGCGCACCGAAGAGCGACACCTCCCACGTCATCTGCGGCTCGACGGCGTATTTCTGGACGATCTTCGTCTCTGCATTATAGTCGCCTTCGGCCGATACGCCGACGCCGAACGAAGGCAGGAACCCGGCGCGCGCCACGGCGATCTGCCGATCCGCCTCCCTCGACGCGCGAGTAGGCGACGGCCAGATCGCGGTTGTTCGCCAACGCCTGCGAAATCAACGAGTCGAGCGTCGGATCGCGGAAGACATGCCACACCCTCGCTGCCCGCGAGCGAATCCTGCCGGAACCGGCCGGCATACAGGTAGTTGTCCGGCGTCTCCACCTGCGGCGGATAGAGCCGGGGATTGCAGGCCGTCAGAGCGGCCAGCGCGACGAGCAAAAACAACGTGCGTCTCATAGGTTCTGCGATTTTAAGTCCCGTTTGCGCTCGAACCGTCCCAGACGGGCGATCAGGTAGTAGAGTGAGGGGTAGATGAAGATTCCGAGCAGCGTAGCCAGCAACATGCCGCCCACCAGCGCCACGCCCATGATGTTGCGGGCGGTGGAGTAGACGCCGTCGGCGAAAATCAACGGCATCACCCCCAATATGAAGGCGAAGGCGGTCATCAGAATGGGGCGCACACGCAGCTTGGCGGCGCCGACGGCGGCATCGACGAGCGACTGCTTCTGCTCGAAGAAAAGCCGGTCGGCATACTCCACGACCAGAATTGCGTTTTTGGCCGCCAGTCCGATGAGCATCACCAGCGAGATTGCATGTAGATGTCGTTGATGAAGAGCGAGTCGAACAGATGAGCGAACCACAACAGCACAAAAAGGCGCCCAGCACGGCAGGAGGCACTCCCAGCAGAATAGCCGCCGGAAGGCCCCAGCTCTCGTAAAGCGCCGCCAGAGCCAGGAAGACGATCGCCAGCGACAAGAGGTAAACCAGCGACGAACTCTTCGATTCATTGCTCGACGAGCGACGTACCGCTCCACGCTACATCCACGTCGGCGGGCAGCACCTCGCCGGCCACCTCCATGACGGCTTCCATCGCCTGCTTCGACGATACGCCGTCGGCCGGTGCGATGTTCAGGGCGATCGAGCGGTAAAGGTTGAACTGCGAAATATAGGCCGGGCCGACCGTGTCGCGCACGCTGACGAAAGCCGACACGGGCACGCTCTCGTTACGGGCGTTCTTCACGAAATAGCTGTCGAGCGACGTGCGGTCCGTCCGATAATCGGGTGCGGCCGACAGATAGGTCTGGTACAACTTTCCGAAACGGTTGAAGTTGTTGATGTAAGCACCGCCCAAATAGGTCGTTATGGCCGAATAGACGTCGCTCAGCTCCACCCCTTCCTGCATGGCGTAGGCTTTGTCGATCACCAGCCTTCGCTGCGGGACGCCGGCGTTGAACGACGTGGTGGCCGTAGCGATTTCCGGCCGGCGGCGCAGCGAATCGAGGTAACGCACCGTCTGCTCGCTCAGGTAAGCCGTACCGCGCCCTTCCAAATCCTGCGTAACGGCCGACAGGCCCGACGTGACGCCCAGACCCGGAATCGACGGCGGGATGAAGGCGAAGCCCTCGGCCTCGGGCAGCCCCTCGTAGAGCATCCCGTTGAGCGCCGCGGCGATCTGCATGGCCGAGCGTTTGCGGTCGGAGTAGTCGACCAGCTTGACGAAGACCACGCCGCTGTCGGTTTCGGCGATGCCGGCCAACATGTTGAACCCAGCGGCATAGGAGGTATACTGCACTTCGGGCAGCGAGCGGATGATGCGGTCGGCCCCGACCAGCGCCTCCTGCGTCACCCGCAGCGACGACGCTTCGGGGGCATTCACCACGACCATCACGTAGCCCCTGGTCCTCTTCGGGAAGGAATCCGCCGGGCATGAAGTACCATGCCGCACCGATCCGCACAGCCGATCGCCAGCAACAGCACGGCGGTACGCGCCATGTGGCGCACGGTGGCGGCGATCCGCGAGGAATAGCCTTCCAGCCAGCGGTCGAACCGCCGGTTGAATGCGGCGAAGAAACCCTTCGCCGCCTCCTTGCGGGGTTTGAGCAGCAAGACGCACGGCGCGGGCGACAGCGTCAGGGCGTTGAAGGCCGAGAGCACGACCGAGACCGAGATCGTCACGGCGAACTGCTGGAACAGCCGCCCCGAAATTCCGCCCACGAACGACATCGGGATGAAGACGGCCAGCAGCACGACGGTCGTGGCTACGATCGGCGAAGCGACGTTGCGCATCGCCTCGATCGCCGCCTCGCGGGATTTCATGCCGCGTTCGATGTTGACTTGTGCGGCTTCGACTACCACGATCGCATCGTCGACCACCAGTCCGATCGCCAATACCAGCCCTAACAGCGAGATGATGTTGATCGAGAAGCCCAACAGCGGGAAGAAGATGAACGTGCCGATGAGCGAGACCGGAATGGCGACGAGAGGAATGAGCGTCGCCCGCCAGTCCTGAATGAAGAGGTAGATAATGGCGATCACCAGCACGAGCGCCAAAATCAGCGTGAGGATGATCTCCTTCACGCCCGAGCGGATGCTCTCGGTCGAATCGACGATCGTCGTACAGCTCACGCCGTCGGGAAACCGTTCCGACAACCGCCCGATGGCCGCCTTCACGCGGTTGCCTACGTCCACGGCATTGCTGCCCGGCTCCTGATAGATGACCAGCAGCGTGGCCGGCTCTTCGCCGAAGGCCGAAGCGACGCCGTAGGACTTGCTGCCCAGCGCCACGTCGGCCACGTCGCGCAGAAAGATCTGCTCGCCCGGCGGGGGGGTGGTCTTCACGACGATCGCCGCGAACTCCTCGGCCGTGGAGATCTGGCGCGGCATGGTGACCGTATAAGTATAGGTAGTCCCTTCGGGCGACGGCTCGGCGCCGAACTGGCCGGCAGGGTAGATGCCGCCCTCCGCGAGCACGGCCGACCGCAGTTCGTCGAGCGACACGTTGTAGTAGTTCAGCAGATCGGGCTTGACCCAGATGCGCATGGCATATTCGCCGGCGCCCATGATCGAGACCTTGCCCACGCCGTTGATTTTGAGCAACTGGTTCTGAAGATTGATGTAAGCGTAGTTCGAGAGGAATTCGTTGTCGTAACGGCCGTCGCTGTGCAGCGCGAAGACCATCAGAAAACCCGTCATCGTCTTCTGCGTCACCACGCCCTGGGTGACGACCGACGAGGAAGCAGTGCGGTCGAGGTGGCGACGTTGTTCTGCGTGAAGATCGCATCCAGATCGGGATCGGTACCCACGTCGAAGACTACCTGCAACACCATCGAACCGTCGTTGGCACTCGTAGACTGCATGTAGAGCATGTCGCTCACGCCCATCACGCTCTGCGCCACGGGCGTGGCCACGGCGTCGTTGACCGTCTCCGCGTCGGCTCCGCTGTAACTGGCGGTCACTTCCACGACGGGAGGCGTAATGTCGGGATACTGTTCGATCGAAAGATCGAAAATCGAAATCGCGCCCAACAACACGATCGCCAGGGCGATGCTGATGGCGAAGATCGGCCGGCTGACGAAAAATCGTTCCATAGGCTATTTATTCGTATTGATCGGGGTCGGAATAACCTTCTGACCGTTGTGCAACTTCTGAATACCGGCCGTAACGACCCATTCGCCCGGCTCGACGCCCGACAGGATGCACCACCGGTCGCCGGCAATACGGCCGAGCGTCACACGCCGGTATTCGGCCGTGCTGTCGCGCCCGACGACCCAGACCGAACTGAGATCCTGCATCTGCGTCACGGCACGCTGCGGTACGACGACGTAGGGCAGCGACGGTCCGACGTTGGCCGTCACGCGGGCGAACTGTCCGGGTTTGAGCGTATAGTCCGGATTGGCGAATTTGACCACCAGCACGATGGTTCCCATCGAACTCGATATGTCTTTCTGCGTATAGCTGTACCACCCCTTCGAGGGATAGACCACGCCGTCGGCCAGCGAGAGGGTGATGTCCGAGAGCAGACCGTCGTTTTCATAGATCGACGGGCGCGTCCCCGCATACGGAGATACTGCGCCATCGGAATGGCGACATCGACCGCAACGGTATCGATGTTCGAAATGGTCGTCAGCACCGAAAATTGGGTACCCACGCCCACGTAGTCGCCCGTATGGGCGTTGCTCGAAGCGATGATACCGTCGATCGGAGCATAGATACGGGTATAGCCCACCTGCAACCGTGCGTTGCGCACCTGCTGCTCGGCCGAACGCACGGCGGCCTGCGCGGCGACGTATTCGGCCGTATACTGGTCGAGCTGCGTCTGACTGATGGCGTCGATACGCGCCAGCGGCACGGCGCGTTCGTAGTTGTTGCGGGCCGAGACCTCCTGCGCACGCGCCGATTCGAGCGAAGCTTCGGCCGAAAGCAGGGTGGTGGAGAGCAGGTTGGGGTCGATCGCAAAGAGCAGCTGCCCCTTTCGAACCGGCATACCGCTGCTGAAATACTTGTTCACGAGATAGCCGTTGACACGGGGTTCGATCAGTGCGTCGAAATTGCTTTCGACACTGCTCACGAAGCTCATGCGGTTGGGGACGGTGTCCGTCGCCGCTTCGATCACCTCGACGCGCAGGGAGGGCTGCGCTCCGGTTGCATGCCGGCCGCGGCAACCGCCTGCCAGCAACGCCGCAAGGGCGCAAAGGAGTGTTCCGATTTTGTCCATTGAGAGCCATGATTTTTTCCTGAAAGAAGGCAAAAAACATACCGGTATTCGGTCTTGAATCTCCTAAAACACCGTGAAATAGCGCTTCAAGCGTATTTTTTTTATAAAAATATTTTCTCAATTCGAGATATTTCCTATATTTGCAAACGATAAACAACCCAAAATTTACGATTATGGAAAAATTAGTTGAGCAAATCAAAGCCCAGTACGCTCTTTTCGCTGAGAACGCAGAGGCTCAGGTATCTAAAAACAACAAAGCCGCCGGCACCCGCGCACGCAAGGCTGCGCTGGAAATCATGAAGCTGATGAAGGAATTCCGCAAGGCTTCGGTCGAGGCTGCCAAATAAGTTTGGAACCTGCAACGAATAAGGGCTGTCCCGATGGGACAGCCCTTATTGTTTCGTTATTCCTTTTCACGGACTATTCCGCCACGGATGCACGGTCTCGCCTCAGCACCGGCGGTCCGCTCCGCGTGCAACCCCGACCGAACCCCGCTACAATTCGATACCCCGCCGACGGAAATAGGCAAGGTCGGTCCCGTTGAGTCCCGTCGCACGGAACGGTACGGCACGGTTGTGATCGTTGAGGTAACAGCGCCGCACCGTCGTATCGTAGGAGGGACTTGCCAGCGACGCCTCCCTGTAAACGTAATCCGCCTCGATACGGGCGATGTCGGCGATGGTCTGAAAAAGCGCATGTGTCGTCGCCGGAGCGTTTTCATGGCTGGCGGCAGCGGCCGCCTGTTGGGAAACACCCGCTTGTAATCCTCCGAAAACCACGCCAGCGAAGCGACGTGCAGCTGCCAGCAGGTCGTCGTAGGCGAGGCGTGGAGGAAACGTTCCCGATCGTCGTCGAGCATGTCCTCGCCGTGGTCGGCGCTGTAAAGCAATGCGCTGCACGCATCGAGCGATGCGAGATACCCGATCACCGACGACAGAAAGGTGTCGGTATAACGGATCGAATTGTCGTAAGCGTTCCATATCTTCTGCTTGTGCTGCCGTTCGATGGCCACGTCGTCGTCGGGCAGAAAGTAGGCTGCCTCGCGCGGATAACGCTGGTGATAGCTGAAATGCGACCCGTAACAATGCAGGATGAAGAAGCAGGTCGTTCTCCGTATCGGCCTCGACGATGCGTTTCATCGTGTCGAGCAGCTGCATGTCGTAACGCGGATGCCCCATATAGATAAGGCTGTCGGCATCGCGCGCCAATTTGTCGATCATCGCCCCCTGCGGCGACTGGTTCGAAAGAAACCACGTGCGGAAGCCCGCTTCGTTGAAGAGCGCGGGCAGTCCCTTGCGACGGAAGAGTTCGTCGTGTTCGTTCGTCCGGACAGACGAGAGGATCATCGGCACGCTCTTGTGCGTGGTATTGCTCTGCGTGAGCATGTTGCGGAACACGACGATCTCGTCTCCCAATGCCTTCAAGCGGGGATTCGTGGGGCGGTCATAACCATACAGCTCCCAATTGGCGGCACGCGACGCTTCGCCGATCACATAGACGTAGATCTCCCGCTTGTCGGCCTTTGCCGTACGGCGGGCATGATAGCGGAACCCTGCCGACGTGCGGTCGTAATTCTCAATCTTGACGTATTCGCGCGCACAGAGCACGACGTTGTAAGCCACGTTGACCGGAAAGATCTCGTTGCGGAGCACATGCCGTTTCGTTTGATAGGCCGGAATCAGCAATCCCGCCCCGACGAGCGCCAACACGCCTCCGACCACGGCCGTCCGGCGGCGGAAACGAGGCGAAAAGTCGACCTTACGCCGCACATGCACGGTTGCCGTCCATAACAGCGGAAGATAGATGACACAGACCAGAATCACCGAGGGATAGATGTTGCTCAGCAACTCCGTCGCCTCACCGGGGTTGGTCGTGACGATATTGATGAACATATCGGTCGCGGCGACCGAATTCCCGAACAGGTAGAGCAGCACGATTTGCAGGGCACAGAAAAAGATCACCGGAAAACTCAGCCACACGGCGATTCCCGAACGACGGAATGCGACGCTCCACAGCAGATAGCCTCCGGCCGGCAACGTCAGCAGCGCGGCCTTCGACCAGATCGAATAGGGCTCCGTAAAAAACAGGATGCAGTTCGGTATCATCACGGCCGCAAAATAGCAGAGCGCCAGTAACGCAGCGTGACGACTGCTTCGCAGGAATGCTTTGCCGGTCTGTTCCATGAGTGTCAGAAAGCTTCGTTAATATTGAAAACCAAACCGCTGGTCTTGCGGCCGAAACCGTAGTCGATACGCACGTTCACGCGGCGTTTGAACTCCCAGCGCAGACCCAGCCCGTAGTTGGGCAGCGTCTGATCCCAGCGGAAACGTTCGAACGACGAAAAGACATTGCCCGCACCGCCCCACGGCACAACCGATGCGCCGCCAGATACGCTGACGGTACTCGATCTGGCAAGAAAGGATGTTGTTGTCGATATAACGTCCCAGATAATACCCGCGCATCCGGTAACCGCCGCCCAGCTCCGCCAGCATGCACCACGGCATTCCCGAACTGTTGAATTCGCCGAAAATATCCGTGGCCAGCACGGCGCCGAGCCACAGACGCTGGTAGTAGTCGGCCGTAGCGGTGGTCTTGTAGAGCGTCTTGCCGCTGTTTCCCAATCCCTTGGGGTAGATAACCTGCTTGACCATCAAAAAGGTACCGCGCTCGGGGAGCGGGGATGAAATCGCGCGAGTCGTATTGCAGCGTCATGCCGATCCCCGACAAGGTGTAGTGCAACTTCTGCCCCGCGAGATAGTCTATGCCCCGGTCGTCGAAATCCGTACCCTTCGTATGGGAGAAAAGAACCGACCCGCCGACATACAGGTGTCTCCACACCTCATACAGATAGCCGGCGTCGAACTTCACCTGTTTGCGGATGTAGTCGGCAGATTGGTTGAACCGCCCCGCCTCATAGCCTATGCCCCAGAATTCGAGCGGCTTCGAACCGAACGACACCTCGTAGATCACCCGCGAGCGGTTGTGGTTGAAGAGCGTGTTGCCGCTCACGCCGAACATATAGAAGCCCGACAACGAGAAGTTGCCGAAGAACGACACGTCCGACGGAGGCGTCAGCGAATCGGTGCGATCCACGCGGTAGAGTCCCGACGCCAGCACGCCGATCCCCACGCTCGCCTCTTTGGAATAGTTCGGTGCGCCGATAAAACTGAAATCGATCTTCTTCTCGAACGTGCGGTCGACGTTGCCGTGGAAGATCCGGCTCCAGAAATTGTCCTTGCGTTTCGGCTGCTGCTGCGTCTCGGCAGCCGGCGCAGTCGCGGACAGCGGAGTATACCGGTAACGCAACGTATCGCCGCCGCGCACACAGAGCGTATCCTGTTGCGCACGGGCGGAGAGTAGCAGAAAACAGCAGACGACGGCAGGGAGAAACCTTCTAAATACCATTTATTTATAGTTCTCTAACACCTCGTAAAAGGCCTCCTTGTCGGCATCCGAAAGCACCCCTTTGCGCAGGAAGACCAACTCGCCCTCCTTGGTGACGAACATCAGCACGAACTTGTTGTTGCAGTCGCCCAGATTCCACGCCGTGCTCAGGGCATGTGTCTGATCGGCGAGCACCGTCGCACCGTTGGTCGCAGTACGTTTGCGCGCCATCGAACGGGCCATGCTGTTGGGCACCATCGGCGCGTCTTTGAGATTCATCACGCCGAAGCCGTGGATCTTGTCGCTTTCGGCACGGTGGTTCTTTTCCAGTTCAACGGTGAAATCCTCGTTCTGCTTATGGTGGTCGGGATCGACATAGAAGATCATCAGGTTCTTTTCACCCCAGTACGGAAGCGTCACGGGCTTTCCTTCGAGATCGAGCACTTCGACGTTCGATACCTTTCGCGGCAAGGCCGCCTCCTCGGTCTGAGCCGATACGGTGCCGAATGCCAGCGAAAGGGCTGTCAGCGCCAGAAAATTTTTCAGTGTCATCATAATCCAATGAATTTATAATACATCATTGCACCGTGCAAAGATACGAATTTTTCAACAGACCGTCCCCTCGCAAAGTCCGAATAATGTTCAAAAAGACCACTGTTATCTACATCTTATTCCTGTCTGGAAACTCCTTTATGCAGAGTCGGAGGGAGAAACACGACGGGCCTACGAACCGGTCGGCCGCCCGCATCGTTTCCGCCGAACCGCCGGATCGATCGGATTCGGACAGGGCGGAATATCGCCTGCGCCAAAATCAGCAGGAATGTTCTGCACCGGCATACGCACTTTGCGGAAGATAGGTTTCCGCTAAGACAAGCGGTGCCTCGGTAGGACCGCAAACAAATTTGTTTTTGCACTCGGCTTGCACACTTTGCGGGGACAAGCCCCGCTTAGATAGGCGGCGCCTCGGCAAAACCAAATAAATTTGGTTCTGCGCTCGGCTTGCACTATCTTTGTCCTCCGATGAAAACCAGAATCCTTTTTGTCTGCCTGGGCAATATCTGCCGCTCTCCGGCCGCCGAAGAGATCTTCCGCACGCAGGTCGCTCGCCAAGCGCTGAGCGACAGCATCGAAGCCGATTCGGCCGGCACCTATTCGGGACACGCCGGCAACCTGCCCGATCCGCGGATGCGGCGTGCCGCCGCCCGGCGCGGTTACGAACTCACGCGTACCGCGCCCGTCCGCTGCGCGAAGCCGACTTCGAACGGTTCGACCGCATCGTCGTCATGGACGACAACAACTACGAAACGGCCCACCGGCTCGCGCCCTCGCGCGAACTGGCCGGCAAAATCCACCGCATGGCGGAGTTCTGCCGCCACAGTCCGCAGTGGGATCATGTTCCCGATCCCTATTACGAGGGGCACGAAGGGTTCGAACTGGTACTCGACCTGCTCGAAGACGCCTGCGAAGGATTGCTCGACGATCTTAAAAATCCAACCCGATCGTAAACGAATAGGCATTGTGCATGGGCGAAGCCTTCTTGGCCACGGTATATCCCGCGTCGAAACAAAGGTGCATGAACCGCACGCCGACGCCCAGCGAAAAATAGTCGGGGTAGTACAGCCGCGACTCGCCGCCGTGATACCCCACGCGGAATTGCAGCAACTGCATCAGGCTGTACTCCATGCCGATGCCTCCCTCCACGCCGCGCGCCGCAACAGGTGAAAAAGTATAGCGGCACTCGCCGGCGAAGGTCAGCGCATGGGCATCGCTCAGAAACAAATCGTAGGCGGCGCCCGCCGCGAATGCGACCGGCAGCTTCATCTCCGCAGAACCGTCCAGAAATCCGCCGATCCCCGTCAGTTTGGCGCCCAGCCGCAGCGCAGAGTAGTTCTCGCCCCGCTCGAACGGCACGACCGCCTGCGCCGTAATGCCCGCCGAGAACGCATTGCCGCTCCGCTCTCGCACGAAACGCGTAATCGGCCGTCAGACCCAACGCCACGATGTCGTTCAGCCGATAGGCATAAGCCAGCGACACCGACTTGTCCTTCAAACGTTCGTCGAACCCGAACGTTCGCCAGCCACCGGCGAGCAAATGCTGCATGTTGAACTTGTAGTAACCGGCGGCGGAGTAGGTCGTCTTGTCCGAAATGGTAAAGAACGAAGTCGCCACCTGCGCCTTCTGCCGGCCGAAAAGCCCCGCCGCGGGATTGTTGAAGACGGCATACGCATCGGCCGATGTCACCGTCTCGATGCCGCCCATGCCCAGCGTCCGGGCATCGGGATTCGCAATCCCGTAAAGGCTGCGCCGCTACGGGGAGAAACCGCCGGCGAGCGACGCCATCCAAAGAATCAATCGTTTCATATCCTGTTCGTTAAAAAGCAAACGAGGTGAAAGAGCGTGCGGCCCTCCACCTCGTCCGTATCGTGATTCGCTGCCGACGGTTAGCAGTTCATCGCTCCGCAGCAGTGGATGACCTGGCCGCTGACGTACGACGACAGGTCCGACGCGAGGAACAGGGCCACCTTGGCCACATCTTCGGGCGTACCGCCGCGTCGCAGCGGGATCTGCTTGTACCAACCCTCCTTGACCTCGTCGGGCAGTTTGTCGGTCATCTCGGTCATGATGAAGCCCGGGGCGATGGCGTTGGCGCGAATGCCGCGGGGACCCATCTCCTTGGCGATCGACTTCGCAAGGCCGATCATGCCGGCTTTCGAGGCCGAGTAGTTGCACTGGCCGGCGTTGCCGCTCACGCCCACCACCGACGACATGTTGATGATCGAACCCGACTTCTGACGGGCCATGACCGGCGTCACGGCGTGGATGAAGTTGAAGGCCGATTTCAGGTTGACCGTCAGCACGGCGTCCCACTGCGCCTCGCTCATGCGCATCATCAGACCGTCTTTCGTAATACCGGCGTTGTTCACCAGAATATCGATCCGGCCGAACTCCTCGACGATCCGTTTCACGACTTCGTGCGTCTGCTCGAAATCGGCGGCGTTCGAGGCGTAACCCTTGCACTTCACGCCCAGCGCGGCGATCTCCGCCTCGGTGGCTTTTCCGTTCTCGTCGATCGCCAGATCGGTGAATGCAACATTCGCGCCTTCCCTGGCGAACTGCAATGCGATCGCCTTGCCGATACCGCGGGCGGCGCCCGTCACGACTGCGACTTTTCCTTCCAGTAATTTCATGTCTCTTTTCAGTAATTGTTATAGAGTTGTTGATAAAATTCCGTTGACAAAGGTAGTAAAATAATTCGGATTGCGTATCTTTGCCCGAGGATAAAGCGCCGCAATCCGGGCTTCGTCCGCTACCGCCGGAAGATAAATCACGCTTAACACATATTATGAAAAGAGATTCTCAGATTTTCGATTTGATCGGCGCCGAGCGCAAGCGCCAGACGGAAGGCATCGAGCTGATCGCCTCGGAAAACTACGTCAGCGACCAGGTCATGGAGGCAATGGGGTCGGTGCTGACCAACAAATACGCCGAAGGCTATCCCGGCGCCCGTTACTACGGCGGCTGCGAGGTCGTCGATCGGGTCGAGACGCTGGCCATCGAGCGCGTCTGCCGTCTCTACGGCGCCGAATACGCCAACGTGCAGCCCCACTCGGGCGCACAAGCCAACATGGCGGTCTTCTTCGCCGTTCTCAAACCGGGCGACACCTTCATGGGGCTCGATCTTGCGCACGGCGGACACCTGTCGCACGGCTCGGCGGTCAACATGTCGGGCATGTATTTCAACGCCGTCGGTACCAACTCAACGAGCAGACCGGCACGATCGACTACGAAGACATGGAACGCAAGGCGCTGGAACACCGTCCGAAGCTCATCATCGGCGGCGCCTCGGCCTATTCGCGCGAATGGGACTACAAACGTATGCGCGACATCGCCGACAAGGTGGGCGCGCTGCTGCTCGTGGACATGGCGCACACGGCCGGCCTGATCGCCGCCGGGCTGCTGGACAACCCCGTGAAATACGCGCATATCGTCACCTCGACGACGCACAAGACGCTGCGCGGCCCGCGCGGAGGTATCATCCTCATGGGCAAGGATTTCGACAATCCGTGGGGCTACACCACACCCAAAGGCGTCGTCAAGAAGATGTCGCAACTGCTCAACTCGGCCGTCTTCCCCGGCATTCAGGGCGGCCCGCTCGAACACGTGATCGCCGCCAAGGCCGTCGCTTTCGGCGAAGCGCTCGCGCCCGAATACAAGGAGTACCAGGCGCAGGTGCAGAAGAATGCCAAGGCCATGGCCGAAGCCTTCGTCAAACGCGGCTACAAAATCGTTTCGGGCGGTACGGACAACCACCTGATGCTGGTCGACCTGCGGACGAAATTCCCCGAATTGACGGGCAAGCTGGCCGAGCGATGCCTCGTCGCGGCCGACATCACCACCAACAAGAATATGGTGCCGTTCGACAGCCGCTCGCCGTTCCAGACCTCGGGCCTGCGTTTCGGTACGCCCGCGATCACCACGCGCGGCCTGAAAGAAGACAAGATGGAGTTGATCGTGGAGTTGATCGACCGCGTGCTGCACGACCCCGAAAACGAGGCCAACATCGCCGCCATCCGCAAGGAGGTCAACGCACTGATGTCGCAATATCCGCTTTTTCGCCTGGTAGCATGAAGGCGGTCGTCGAATTCCTGCGGCAACTGCACACTCACAACGAACGCGCATGGTTCGAGGCGCACCGCGCCGAATGGCTGCAATTGCAGGAGCGTGTCCGCAGCTTCGCCGAAGGGTTGATCGAGGGAATCGCCTCGTTCGACCCCCCTCGGTCGAGGGGCTGACCGCGAAGGACTGTACCTACCGCATCTACCGCGACGTGCGTTTCAGCCGCGACAAATCGCCTTACAAGACCTGGCAGGGCATCTACGTCGCACCGCACGGTAAAAAGCGGGGTATGCGGGCTACTATTTCCACCTCGAAGGCGCCGCCGAGGAGGGACTCGTCGGCAGCCACATGCTTTTTTCCGGACTCCACATGCCGCATCCCACGGTGCTCCGAAGCGTACGCGAGGAGATTCTGGACAATGGCGCGGAATTTGTCGGGAACATCCGGCGCGCCGAAGGATTCGCGCTCGACGAGTCGCAGCGACTGAGGCGCACGCCCGCAGGGTTTCCGACGGACTCGCCCTACGACGAACTGCTGCGGTTGAAGGAAGTAGCACTCTGTCGCCCGTTCGGCGACGATTTCCTCGCGGGCGACGACCTGCTGGAACGCACGCTCGCCGAGTTCCGCAAGACCGCGCCTTTCGTGCAACAGCTCAATCGTGCCGTGCAGTATGCCTACGAAGAGATGATGTAATCCACAAATACGTGTAACTATGCGAAACATTCTTCTGTTGATATCGATGCTCGGCCTGCTGCCGGCAGGATGCGGCCGCACGGTCTCCGACACCGACACGGTCTCGTGCGACACCTTCGTCTATTCGGTCAAGGGCGGCGACTCGCTGCGGCTCGACCGTTATACCGACACCCCCGCAGCCGAAATCGACGCAAAAAAGCCCTGCATGATCTTCGTCTTCGGCGGCGCCTTCATCAGCGGCACGCGCGACGCCGAATCGTACCGCCCGTTCTTCGAATACATGGCGCGCGAACAAGGGTACACCGTCGTTTCGATCGACTACCGGCTCGGCCTGAAAGAGCCGCTCGCCGCCGGCAAACTCTCGCCCGAAACGTTCCCGCAACTGCTTCCTCAAACGGTACTCATGGCCGTCGAGGATCTATACGACGCGACGAGTTTCGTCGCAGGGAAGTCTGCGGAGTGGGGGATCGATCCCGCGCGGATCGTCGCCTGCGGATCGAGCGCCGGAGCGATCACCGTCCTGCAAGGAGCCTATTTCATCGCCAATGAAAATCCGCTGACGGCCAAACTGCCCGACGGGTTCGATTACGCCGGCGTGATCTCTTTCGCCGGTGCCGTCGTCGACATGGCCGACGATTTGACCTGGAAACGCGCTCCTGCGCCGATCATGCTCTTCCACGGCGACGCCGACTCCAACGTTCCCTACAGGGCGCTGCGGATGGGCGGCGCAGGGATCTTCGGATCGGACTACATCGCACGACAACTCTCCGACATGAAATCGCCCTATTATTTCTACTCGGTGGAGGGTGCCGACCATGCACTGGCCACGGTGCCGATGAACAACTACCGCGATGCCATCGACCAGTTTCTCACGCAACAGGTAGGCGAGCGGCTTCCGGCCATGATCGACACGAAGGAGCGTTTCACCAATGCCTCGCCCGGCGGCAAGACATTCACCGCAGAGGACTACATTCGCAGCAATTTCGCGGGCGAATAACCGTCGACGAAAGGGTAGCGAAAAACACCCCCGACCGAACGATTCGGCCGGGGGTGTTTTCGTTGAAAACGTTCGCTCCTACATTTCCGCGAAATAACGGTAGAAATAGGGGATCGTCTCGATACCGCGCTGGAACTGATCCAATCCGAAACTCTCGTTGGGCGAGTGGATCGCGTCCCGCGACAAACCGAAGCCCAGCAAAATAGACTTCACACCCAGAATCTCTTCGAAAGCACTCACGATCGGAATCGAACCGCCCGAATAGAAGGGCAGGGGTTTCTTGCCGAAGGTGGCTTCGACGGCCTTCTCGGCTGCCTTATAGGCGGGCAGGTCGGTCGGCGAGACGTAGGGCGCGCCGCCGTGCAGGAACCGCACGTCGACCTTCACGCTGCGGGGCGCAATGGCGCGGAAATACCGCTCGAAGAGCTTGGCGATCTTACGGAAATCCTGATTCGGCACCAGCCGCATCGAGATCTTGGCCGACGCACGCGCCGGAATGATCGTCTTGGTTCCCTCCTCGATATAACCGCCCCAGATGCCGTTCACGTCGAGCGACGGGCGCACGCCCGTACGCTCCATGGTCGTATAACCCGCTTCACCCGCCACGTCGCCGATGTGCAGCGACCGCTTGTAGTCGGCCAGACGGAACGGCGCCTTTGTTGAGCGCACGCCGTTCGGCGGCCGACAGTTCGCGCACGTCGTCGTAGAATCCGGGAATCGTCACGCGCCCCTCGTCGTCGACCAGCGAAGCGACCAGCCGCGCCAGCACGTTGGCCGGATTGGCCACCGCACCGCCGAAAAGTCCAGAATGCAAATCCTTGTCCGGCCCGGTCACCTCTACCTGCATATAAGTTAAACCACGCAACCCGCAGGTAATCGAAGGTGTATCCATCGAAATCATCGACGTATCGGAGACCAGAATGACATCCGATTTCAGCAGTCTCTTCTGCTCGCGGCAAAATTTGTAGAGACTCTGCGAACCGATCTCCTCTTCGCCTTCGAGCATGAACTTCACGTTGCAGGGCAGTTGTCCGGTCGCGCACATCGCCTCGAACGCCTTGATGTGCATGAACGACTGCCCCTTGTCGTCGTCGGCTCCGCGCCCCCAGATGCGGCCGTCGCGCACGACGGGTTCGAACGGCTCGGTCGTCCACTCCTCGCGCGGATCGACCGGCATCACGTCGTAATGGCCGTAGACCAGCACCGTTTTGGCCTTGGGGTCGACGATCTTCTCGGCGAAGACCACCGGACTCCCCCTCGGTGGGCATCACCTCGGCGTGGTCGGCACCGGCCTTGACGAGCGCTGCCGCCAGATGTTCGGCACAGCGCACCATATCCCCGCGGTGTTCCGTCTGCGCGCTGATCGACGGGATGCGCAGCACCTCGAACAACTCTTCGACGAAGGCGTCGCGGTGCGAGCGGATGTAATCGAGAACCTTTTCCATAATCGTATGTCGTTTTTACAGGTTGTAAATTTCGCCCAGTTCGCCGATGAACCGCTGCGCCAGCGCATCGGCTTCGGCCATCGACCGTGCCTCGGTATAGATGCGGATGATCGGCTCGGTGTTCGACTTGCGCAGGTGCACCCAATTCTCCGCGAAATCGATTTTCACGCCGTCTATATCGTTCACCTGTTCACCGGCATAACGATCCTTTATCTCACGCAGGACTTTATCCACATCGATGGCCGGCGTCAGGTCGATCTTGTTCTTCGACGCGTAGTAGGCGGGGGTAGGTGGCACGCAATGCGGTCATCGTCAGCCCTGTCTGCGCCAGATAGGTCAGGAACAGCGCCACGCCCACCAGCGCGTCGCGGCCGTAGTGCAGCTCGGGATAGATCACGCCGCCGTTGCCTTCGCCGCCGATGACGGCGCCGACCTCTTTCATCTTCGTCACGACGTTGACTTCGCCCACGGCCGAAGCGTGATAACGGCCGCCACGACGCTCGGTCACATCGCGCAGCGCCCGCGACGAACTGAGGTTCGAGACCGTATCGCCCTTGCAGTGCGACAACACGTAGTCGGCCACGGCCACCAGCGTATACTCCTCGACAAACATCGAGCCGTCCTCGCTCACGAAGGCCAGCCGGTCGACGTCGGGATCGACCACCACGCCCAGATCGGCCTTCTCGCGGACGACCGCCGCGGCGATCTCCGTCAGATTCTCGGGCAGAGGTTCCGGATTGTGGGCGAACTCGCCCGTAGGCTCGCAGTTGAGTTCCACGACCTCGCAGCCCAACTCGCGCAACAGCTTCGGGATCACGATGCCTCCCACCGAGTTGACGGCGTCGACCACCACCTTGAAGCGTTTGCGCCGCACGGCGTCGACATCGACCAGCGGCAGGGCGAGCACCCGACGGATATGTTCGTCGTTGAACGATTCGCGCGAAAGCACATGCCCCAATGCGTCAACCTCGGGAAATTCGAAGTCGCTTCGTTCGGCCAACTCCAACACGCGCTTGCCCTCGGCATCGGAGAGGAACTCGCCGTCGGCATCGAGCAGTTTCAACGCGTTCCATTGGCGCGGATTGTGCGAGGCGGTAATGATGATGCCGCCGTCGGCCTCGTGGGCCGTGACGGCCAGTTCCACGCCGGGCGTCGTGCAGAGCCCCACGTTGACCACGTCGGCGCCGCAGCCGAGCAGGGCGCCCTCGATCAGGTCGCCCACCATTTCGCCCGAAAGACGTGCGTCGCGGCCGACGACGATCCGCAGGCGGCCCTGTTTGCGCTCGCCCAGAAAACGGACGTAGGCAGTGGTGAATTTCACGATGTCGAGCGGGGTCAGATTGTCGCCCGGGCGGCCGCCGATCGTACCGCGGATACCCGAGATGGATTTGATGAGTGTCATGTCTGAACTTGTTTTACACCTATATAAATTGAAAGAAATCGACGGGTTTGTTTTGCAATTCGAGGTAAAAATATTACTTTTATGCCAATTATGAAAATTAAAACGCGACCATTATGAGAACGATCCCCTCTTCCGAGTTGATTATCAACGACGACGGTTCCATTTTCCATCTGCACCTCCGTCCCGAGCAGCTGGCCGACACCGTCATTCTGGTGGGCGATCCGGGCCGCGTGGAGCTGGTAGCCTCCTTTTTCGATACGCGCGAATGCAACGTCTCCAACCGTGAGTTCAACACCGTTACAGGCACCTATAAAGGCAAACGTATGACCGTCCTGTCGACAGGCATCGGCATCGGCAACATCGACATCTCCGTCACGGAGCTCGACGCGCTGGCCAACGTCGACTTCGAAACCCGACAGGTCAAGCCCGAACTTCGGCGGCTTACGCTCCTTCGGCTAGGCACGTCGGGAGCCATCCAGCCCGACATCAAGGTGGGCGAGGCGGTCTTCTCGCGCATGTCGATCGGCTTCGACGGCCTGCTCAACTACTACAAGGGCCGCAACGAGGTCTGCAATCTGGAATACGAGCAGGAATTCATGCGCCACACGGGATGGAGCGACCTGCTGCCGAAGCCCTATTTCGCCGTGGCCGACGAGGGGCTGTTCGACCTGTTCCGCGACTCGACACGCGAAGGTATCACCATCGCCGCACCGGGTTTCTACGCCCCGCAAGGACGCTGGGTGCGCCTCGAACCGGCCGACGCGTACCTGAACGAGAAGATCGAATCGTTCGAGTACGAAGGCCGTCGCATCACCAACTTCGAGATGGAGAGCTCGGCGCTCGCAGGCATGGCCTCGCTCATGGGGCACCGCGCCGCGACGATCTGCACGATCATCGCACAGCGCATCGCGCTGGACGCCTGCACCGACTACAAACCGTTCGTCAAACAGATGATCCGCATGGCGCTCGACAAGCTGGCGACGATCTGATTCCGTACAAACGCAAGCATATCAAGAATTATCAAAATCATAGAGACTCAACATGAAATTTTCCGTATCAAGTTCCGCGCTTCTGTCGCTGCTGGCGACCACCGGTAAAGTAATCAGCAATAAGAACACGCTGCCGATCCTCGACTATTTCCTCATGGAGTTGAAGGGCGACCAACTGAAAGTGACCACCTCCGATCTGGAAACCACGCTCGTCGGGCAGATCACCGTCGACAACGTCGAGAGCGAAGGGATGATCGCCGCCCCCGCCAAACAGCTGCTCGACTCGCTCAAAGAGTTCGCCGAAATTCCGCTGACGATCGACTGCAACGACCAGACCTTCGAGATCAAACTCAACTGGAAAAGCGGTTCGCTTTCGATTCCCGGCGCCAGCGCCGTGAGCTATCCGGCGCTGCCCGCGCTCGCGGAGGACAAGAAGGAGCTGACGTTCGACGTCGACACGCTCGTCAACGGTATCAACAAGACGATCTTCGCCACGGCCGACGACGAACTGCGTCCGATCATGAATGGCGTCTACATCAACATCGAGCCCGCGTCGATCACGTTCGTGGCCACCGACGCCCACAAGTTGGTGAAGTACTCCTCGGAGCAGCCGAGCGAGCTGACGGCGGCTTTCATCCTGCCCAAGAAACCGGCGAACCTGCTCAAAGGCATGCTGCTCAAAGAGGAAGCGCCGGTCAAGGTGTCGTTCGACTCGAAGAACGTGCTCTTCAACCTCAAAAACCACACGTTGGTGTGCCGTCTGATCGAGGGCAGCTATCCCAACTACAACGCCGTCATCCCGACGGCCAACCCCAACAAGGTGCTCATCGACCGCATCGAACTGGTCAATGGCATCAAGCGCGTGGCCGTCTGCTCGAATCCGGCGACCAACCTCATCCGCATGGACATCGCCGACAACAAGATCAACCTCACGGCGCAGGACATCGACTACTCGATGTCGGCCAACGAGACGATCTCGTGCAGCTACGACGGACAGTCGATCACCATCGGGTTCAAGTCGACCTTCCTCGTCGAGATACTCTCGAACATCGAGACGCCGACGGTGGTGATCGAGCTGGCCGATTCTACCCGTGCGGGCGTTTTCAAGCCCATTTATGACGAAAAGCAGTCCAGCGACACGCTGATGCTGCTCATGCCGATGATGATCAATGCCTGACGACGATGAACAAACGTGAATTGATCGGCGAAGTAGCCCGCCGCACCGGCTACGCCGAAGAGGTCTGCACCCGCGTACTCGACACGTTCGAAGAGGTGCTGGGCGACGCCGTCGCGGACAAGGTGAAGGACGCCTCCGACACCTTCCGCAGCAACGCCGCCGAGGCGCTCGACCTGATCCGCGGACTGTTCCGCAAAAAGACCGAAGCATGAAACTGAACCTCAAACGTCCCATCGTCTTTTTCGATCTGGAAACCACCGGCGTCGACACCGCCAAAGACCGCATCGTCGAGATCTCGATGGTCAAGGTGATGCCCGACGGCGAGGAGATCGTCAAGACCCGCAAGATCAACCCCGGCATACACATCCCCGAAGAGGCGACCGCCATTCACGGCATCACCGACGAGGATGTGAAGGATTGTCCGACCTTCGCGCAGATCGCCCGGTCGCTCGAACAAAGTTCATCGCCGGCTGCGACTTCGGAGGGTTCAACTCAACCGTTTCGACCTGCCGATGCTCGTCGAGGAGTTCATGCGCGCCGGCATCGGCGTCGACTTCAAGCGGCGCCGCTTCGTCGACGTGCAGAACATCTTTCACAAGATGGAACAGCGTACACTCGTAGCCGCCTACAAGTTCTACTGCGACAAGGACCTCACGAACGCCCATTCGGCCGAAGCCGATACGCTGGCGACCTACGAGGTGCTCAAAGCGCAGCTGGACCGCTACGACAACCTGGAAAACGACATCGATTTCCTGGCCGAATTCTCCACGCGCAACGAGTCGGCCGACTACGCCGGACGCATTCTCTATAACGAGAAAGGAGAGGAGGTCTTCGGTTTCGAAAGTACAAAGGCCGCTGCGTAGCCGAAATATTCGAGTCGGAACCGAGCTACTACAACTGGATGATGAACGGCGATTTCCCGCTCTACACGAAAAAGGTCATCACCGAAATCCGGCTGCGCGGCTCGAAGGAGAAGAAACGTTAGATGCGTATGTACAGACCGATTCTCATAACGGCGGCATGTCTCTGCATCGGGTTGACGCCCGTATCGGCGTCGGCTCCGCAGTCGCAGAAGTCGGAGACGATCGTCTATATCGGCGGCGAGAAGTTCTACATCCACACCGTGCAGCCCGGCCAGACGCTCTACTCGATCGCGCGGCTCTACGGCGTGAGCGAGCAGACGCTCGTGACGTACAATCCGACGATGGCCGACGTGTTGAAAGCCGACCAGAACGTCAAAATTCCGGTTCCCGCCCCGCAGATGCAACCCGACGAAGCGCCGCTCACGGCCAGACAGGAGAAGAAACTCCGCAAAAAGTTCATTCTGCATACGGTGGAGGCGCACGAGACGCTCTACGCCATTTCGAAGCGCTACGGCATTTCGGTCGAGACGCTGCTGGAGGATAACGAGAATCTCGATCCTACGCACCTGACGATCGGCGGCACGCTGCTGGTACGGAAAAAGGAGGTGGGCAAGACCAGCAACGCCGAGAATCTCGCCGAATTGGAGGAGTACAAGGAGAAGCTGAACAGCGTTCCGACCGACGGTTTCCGCTATTACGTCGTCCGACCGGGCGATACGATGTATTCGCTCGCCCACGCCAACCGGACTACGGAGCAAACGCTCTCGGAACTCAACGAAGGCCTTTCGTCCGCAACGCTCAAAGCCGGTGCGATCATCAAGTTGCCGACGGCCGATGCACCCGCCACCGCCGAGCAACCGGCCGACACGCTGACGGTGCGGCCGCCCGCCGAAAAACTCCTGACGCTCGCGCCGGACGCCGCGCTCCGCTTGTCGTTGCTGCTGCCCGCCACGACCGACGGGCGCCCCAATGCCAGCTATACCGAATTCTATCAGGGATTCCTGCTGGGCGTCGACCGGCTCCGCCGCGACGGCCGGTCGGTACGGCTCGACGTTTTCGACACGGCGCACGATCCCGCGAAGGTCGCGACACTCGTCGCCGACAGCACTCTCGCCCGCTCGCAACTGATCGTCGGCCCCGTGTACGAAGACGAACTGGCACCCGTCCTGCGCATCGCCGAGCAGGAGGGTATTCCGGTCGTTTCGCCGCTGGCGACGATCGATCATACGCACAGCGACGTCCTCTTCCAAATGGCGCCCGATCCCGCCCGGAAATACGCGAAACTCGCCCGGCCGCTCAACAGCGGCCGCAGGGTCGTACTGATTTACAGCCAGCACACCGACACGGCGTTCGAACAGGCCGTCAAGGCGCTGATTCCCGACGTGGGGTACGAAACGTTCCGCTACGAGCAGGGCAGCAACATCGGCAGCATCCTCTCGGCCCGCGACAGCGCCCTGCTCGTCGTATTGTCGGGCAAAGAGACCGAGGTCGACTCGATCCTCGCCGCACTGGCCTCGGCCAGCAGCAATATCATCGCCCGCGGCCACTCCGCACCGCAGTACGACGTCATCGGCGGCCCGCACTGGAACCGGTTCGACAACATCGACCGCAACCTCTTTTTCAAGAATCGGGTGAATTTCATATCGACCTATCACGCCAAACGCGACGACGAACGCATCCGCACCTTCGACAACCGCTATATCTCCGCATTCGGTTCGCTGCCGACGCTCTACTCCTATCGGGGGGTACGACGCGGCCGTTCTGTTCGGCTCGGCGATGTTCGACGACATCAACAGCTTTTTCGACGACGAGACCTTCACGCCGCTCAAACGCCTTACCGCTTTACGCGGACGGCCGACGGCAACCGCGTCAACACCGAATGGGTGCGTGTCGTCTACAACGACAACTATACCATCACGCTCGAATAATCCGACCATGGCATCTTCCAATATCCCCGAAAAAACGATCGAACGGCTGAGCGAGTACCGCCGTACGCTGCTCTCCTGCCACAAGCAGGGGATCACCCACATCTTCTCCCACGTGCTGGCCGGCATCCACGGCATCACGGCGGTGCAGGTGCGCCGCGACCTGATGCTCATCGGCTTTTCGAGCGACACGAAGAAGGGCTACGACGTGAAGGTGCTCATCGATTTCATCAGCAACATCCTCGACAGCGACACGGTGACCAACATCGCCGTCATCGGCATGGGACACCTCGGCCAGGCCATCACCAAGTATTTCAACGGCCGCGGCCTGAAATTGAAGATCACCACCGCGTTCGACATCGACCCCGAAAAGGTCGGCAAGACGATCGACGGCATCCCGTGCCACCATATGGAGACATTCGAGGAGGTGGTCGAGGACAAGGACATCGACATCGTCATCGTCTCGTCTCCCTCGCGCGTAGCCGACGAACTGGTCGTCCCGATCGTCAACGCCGGCATCAAGGGCGTGCTCAACTTCACCTCGCGGCCGCTCAACTTCCCGCGCGGCATCGTGGTCGAGAACTACGACATCACCACGCTGCTCGAAAAGGTCGCCTATTTCGTCAAGGAGAACGAGGAGAACCCGACCGACGACTGAACCGAGGCACGATGAAAGTTTTCCACGGAATCGACCGGCTCCCCGCATTCCGCCACCCGGCGGCTACCGTCGGATCGTTCGACGGCGTACACGGCGGTCACAGCGAGTTGCTCGCGGCCGTGCGCCGCTTCGCCCGCGAACGCGACGGCGAAAGTATCGTCGTCACATTCTCGCCCCACCCGCGCATCGTACTCGAAACACAGACCGATCTGCGCCTGCTCACGACGCTCGACGAGAAGGTCTGGCTGCTCGAACGGGCCGGCATCGACAATCTGGTCGTCATCCCTTTTACCCGCGAATTCAGCCGGACGGGTTCCGCCGATTTCATCCGCCGCGACCTGATCGGAAAACTGGGCGTCGAAACACTCGTAATGGGGTATAACCACCACTTCGGGCACAACAAGGAGGGCGACTACGGTTCGCTGCGCTCATCGGAGCGGCCGACATTGCGGCTGTACCGGATCGAACCGTTCAGCGTCGGCGGCGAAAAGGTCAGTTCGACCGTCGTCCGGTCGCTCGTCGAACACGCCGAGATGGCCCGCGCCGCCCGTATGCTGGGACATCCCTATCTGCTGATGGCCGACGTCGCCCGCGGCTCCCTCCGCATCGACGACCCCTACAAGCTGCTGCCGCCTGCGGGCGAGTATTCCGTCACGGCTGACGGTGTACCGGTGAGACTCTTCATTCCCTCCGAAGGAGCGCCGCATCTGGACCGGCCGTTTACCAAAGAAAAGAGCATTATCGAATTTACCGCACTATGATTACACACGACACCAAAATCCGGGTCTGGTACAAGCATACCGACCAAATGGGGTTCGTCCACCACTCGAACTACATCTGCTACTACGAAGAGGCACGCTCCGACCTGATGCGCTCGATGGGGCTCTCCTACGCCGACATGGAACGAAAGGGCATCATCATGCCGATCCTGGAGGTGCAGTCGGTCTACAAACGTCCGGCTTTCTTCGACGACTGCCTTACGGTGCGCATCCTGCTGCGCGAAATGCCTACGGCGCGCATCCGTTTCGAATACGAGGTCTACAACTCGCAGGGCGAACTGCTCAACACGGGCATGACGGCGCTGGGTTTTCTCCATGCCGACACGCACCGTCCGACACGCGCCCCGCAATGGTTCGTCGAGGCGCTCGCTGCGGCGATGAAGTAGGGAAGGAATCGCGATTTCTCTAAAAACTATTTGTTTTATTTTTTATGATAAAACATTTTACTATTTTTGAGAAACTCTCAAATCATGAACCTTATGAAAAAGTATTTATGCGGATTAGCCGTTCTTTTGTTCCTTACTAATTGTCAAAAAGGATCGGAAGGAGATTCTCTCGTTGCGCCTTTTACCATCAATCTTTTCTCAAAAAGATGATCACTTGTTTTCCTAAAAAGACGTAAAAATATTCGATTTCAACGTAACGGGACCGGAAGCCACGAATTTGAAACTGGAGGTAGTTATTACTGAACCTTGGAAATATAAATTACTTAAGTTCGAACCTTCCGTAGACGGTGGATACAATGGAACAATCGAAATCACAGCACCTTCTAAGAAGTCAGAAGCAAAGCAATTATTCGACGATAGATATTACCGTTCTATCCGAAACATATTCCTCCTGCGTCACGGCATCTCTCATCGTCAATCCCGCACAACTTATATTTACTGCAACAAATCTCGAAACGGATTTCAAGGTCAACGAACTGAGAGAGATCACTTTCTCTCTCTCAAAAGCGAAGAGAATGTTGGAGCTTTTGCATATCAACGTATGCAAGATAAGTGGAGGTTTTATTTAGGTCATAACAGTCCGTATTTCATTCGTAATCCCGATTATTCTATAACCTCCGGAAAAATGACTATTCAAGCACCGGATAAACCTTCGGAAACAGATTTAATACTTCGATTTGAAGGTCATAGACCGTATCAAGCTATGCAAGTCACCATCCACGCTGAAACGCTTCACTTAAAGTGTAACTATTAAGCAGGAGGTTGAGCAAGAGTTCAGTCTTGTTTTTGTCAGTCTCCGGCTGTCATTCTGGCAGGAAACGTGCGCTGGCACATAGTTTGATCTCTCCGCGAACGGAAAAAACAGACTAAAACCAGAATACGACTATGACAAACGGTAAAATCGGGGTGACGACCGAAAACATCTTTCCCGTCATCAAGAAATTCCTCTATTCCGACCACGAAATCTTCCTGCGCGAATTGGTGTCGAACGCAGTCGACGCCACGCAGAAACTCAAAGCACTGGCTTCGCGCGGCGAAATGCAGGGTGAATTGGGCGACCTGACGATCCGCATTGCGGTGGACACCGACAAGCGGCTGCTCACGATCACCGATCGCGGAATCGGCATGACGGCCGACGAGGTCGACCGCTACATCAACCAGATCGCCTTCTCGGGCGCCGAGGAGTTCATGGCCAAGTACAAGGATCAGGCGATCATCGGCCACTTCGGTCTGGGGTTCTACTCTTCGTTCATGGTCGCGGACAAGGTGGAGATCATCACCAGATCCATACAAGGAGGGCAGCAAAACCGTGCACTGGGAGTGCAACGGCTCGCCCGAGTTCTCGATGGAGGAGAGCGACGAGGCGCACGACCGCGGGACGACGATCGTCCTGCACCTCTCCGAAGAGGCCAAGGAGTACGCCGAAGCGGCCAAAATCGAGGAATTGCTGCGCAAATACTGCCGGTTCCTGCCCGTTCCCATCGCCTTCGGCAAGGTCAAGGAGTGGAAGGACGGCAAGTATGTCGATACCGACAAGGACAACATCGTCAACGACACCGATCCGCTGTGGATGCGCAAGCCGGCCGACATCACCGAAGAGCAGTACAAGGAGTTCTACCACGAGCTCTACCCGACGGGCGAGGATCCGCTCTTCTCGATACACATGAACATCGACTACCCGTTCCACCTTACGGGTATTCTCTACTTCCCGAAGATACGCAACAACTTCGAGATTCAGAAGAACAAGATACAACTCTACTGGAATCAGGTCTACGTCACCGACCAGGTGGAAGGCATCGTGCCCGAATACCTCACGCTGCTGCACGGCGTGATTGACTCGCCCGACATTCCGCTCAACGTCTCGCGCAGCTATCTCCAAAGCGATTCGAACGTGAAGAAGATCTCGAATTACATCACCCGCAAGGTGGCCGACCGCTTGCAGGAGTTGTTCAACACCATGCGCCCCGAATTCGAGAAGAAGTGGGACGACCTGAAAATTTTCATCCAGTACGGAATCCTCACCGATGAGAAATTCGCTGAAAAGGCGCAGTCGTTCATGCTGTGGAAGAATACCGACGGCAAATACTTCACGCCCGCCGAATACGAGGAGCTGGTCAAGGCCAACCAGACCGACAAGCACCAGACGCTCGTCTTCCTCTACGTCGACGACCCTCCGTCGCCAAACTCGCGGCCCTCGAAGCCGCGAAGGGCAAAGGCTACGACGTGCTCGAAATGAACGGCCCGCTCGACAACCACTATGTCAACTGGTACGAGTCGAAGCACAAGGAGCAGCGCTTTCGTGCGCGTCGACAGTGACATCGTGGACAAATTGATCCAGAAGGAGGACTCGCTCAAAATGTCGCTCTCGGAGGCGCAGCAGGAGATTCTGCGCCCCGTCTTCGAAGCGCAGATGCCGCACGACGAGAAGATCCACTACAACATCGCCTTCGAGCCGATGGCAGCCGGCGAAGCGCCCGTCGTCATCACGCAGAACGAGTTCATGCGCCGCATGAAGGAGATGGCCGCCATGAGCGGCGGAGGCATGAGCCAGTTCTACGGTCAGATGCCCGACAACTTCACCCTCGTCGTCAACGGCAACCACCCGATCGTGATCGACATCCTCCAAAACGTCGAGAAGGAGTACGGCGACAAACTCAAATCGATCACCAAGAAGATCGATGCCGCCGTGCAGGAGGAGAAGCGGTTCGAGGAGACGATCGACAAGAAAAAGGAGGAGGAGCTCACCGCCGAGGAGAAAAACCAGCGCGAGGAGTTGTCGAAGAAGGTCGTCACGCTGCGCGACGAACGCAACGAACGGCTGCGCCAGATCGGCGAGAAGGATTCGCTCGTGCGGCAGATCATCGACCTGGCACTGCTCACCAACGGGATGCTCAAAGGCAAAAACTGACGGAGTTCATCCAGCGATCGATCTCGCTGATCGAGAAATAAGCGGGCACGGCACTCGCAGCATCAAAAGGGGATATGTTCTTTCGGGACATATCCCTTTTTGTGGGTCTACAATCGGAAAAGCACGGCATCGCTCAGCGATGCCGGCAGTTCGCCGCCGCCCCATGCGGCGGACTGCAACTTCCGCCGAAGCTCGTGCAGTACCGGCCGCCGGCGTTGAACCGCACGGGTAACCAAACGTAAATCCGCTTTCGGCCCCCTCCCAAAAAAATCGCTATCTTCGAAGCATGGAACTCACGATACGTCCGATTCGCAGGGAGGAATTCCCGCTGTTGGCCGATTTTCTCTACGACGCGATCTATCGCAGCGACCCGTCGTCGCCCCTGCCGCGACAGATCGTCGAACATCCGTCGCTGCGCATCTACATCGCGGATTTCGGCTCCCCGACGACCGCTGCCTGGTCGCGCAAGCGGAAGGGCACGTCGTCGGAATGGTCTGGGTGCGCTGCATTTCGGGCCTACGGATATATCGGCGAAGGCATTCCCGAATTCGTCCTGTCGGTCGCGGCTCCCTGCCGGGGACAGGGCATCGGCACAAGGTTGATGCGCGAGATGCTGCAACGGCTCTCCGCAGCAGGGTATCCGGAAGCCTCGCTTTCGGTGCAGCGCCGGAATCCGGCCGTGCGTCTCTACCGCCGGCTCGGATTCCGCACCGTGAAACGGACACCCGAAGAATATATCATGGCCTGCGACCTCCGCGACGCGGATTCCGCCGTTGCGAACCGAACGGCTGGAACAGAGTAGAACACTGCGTCCAAAACAAAGGCGTCCTGCGGCAACTGCCGCAGGACGCCTTTCATCCGATCGGAAGAGGTTATTTATACGCGCCCCTTGTACTCGAAGCCCAACTCCTCGATCACCTTCTGAATCCCGGCGGCGTCCGCCGTCCCCTCGACAGCCACCGTTCCTGCCGTCAGATCGACTTCGACGGCCGTGACGGAGGGCAGCAGCGCGAGATTCTTCTCGACGCTGGCCTTGCAGTGGTTGCAGCTCATGCCGCCTACGCGATAAATCTGTTTGGTCATACTCGTATCGTTTTTTCTGTGAATGAACCGTTTCATCAGGGCATAGGCCAGCAGAGCCGCGAGCAGCGCGCTCGACGCGACCTCCACCCACGAATAGCCCGCCTCGCCGTGGCAGGCCGCATGTACCGCCCCCGAAGGGACGAACCACGCTGCCGGCAGCAGATAGTCGATCGCCAGCCCGAAGCCCACGGCTCCCGCGACGATCGCTCCCAGGTAGGCCGCCAGCGTGCGGCGTCCCAGCACCTTGCCGATCACCAGAATCGACGCCGTGTTGGTCGCCGGTCCCGCCATGAGCAGCACTAGCGCCGCACCGGGCGACAACCCTTTGAGCATCAGCGCCGCCGCAATCGGAATCGATCCGTGGCACAGAGATACATCGGAATCGAGAAGAGCAACACGACGGCCATATTCAGCAGCGGCTTGTCGGCGAACGAGGCGAAAAAGTTGTCGGGCACCAGAATCGTAATCAGCCCTGCGACGAGCAATCCCAGCACCAGCCAACGGCCGATGTCCTGGATCATATCCACGAATCCGTAGCGCAACGCCTCCACGAACCGGCTGCCGCTGCGACGAACCTCGCCGCCTTCCGCCGCCGGAAGGATACCGTCGGTCTCGCTGCGGGTCAGCCGATTGACCGTCCACCCGCCCGCCAGTGCCGTCACGAGCGCCACGACGGGCCGGATCACGGCGAAGGGAAGGCCCAGTACCGAGTAGGTCGCCACGATCGAATCGACGCCGGTCTGCGGCGTGGCGATCAGAAACGACGTCACGGCACCCTTCGACGCCCCCTCGCGCCGCAGCGACATCGCCGTGGGAATCACGCCGCACGAACACAAGGGCAGCGGCACGCCGAAGAGGGCGGCCAGTGCCACCGAGCGGAAATCGGGCTGCGAAAGGTAGCGCGCATAGAGCCTGCGCGGGACGTAGGCGTGGATGACTCCCGCCAGCAGGAATCCCAGCAGTAGGTAGGGAGCCATCGTATTGAGCAGGTAAAGAAACGGCGTTATATATTCCATGATCGTTGCAGTTTTAAGGTCTAACGGAAAATCGTCCCTCGAAAGTATCCCGTGCAGCCGCATAGAGCACATGCCGCCGCAGGAGATGCCCGACGGGCAAGGCCGGATGATCGAATCCGCCGAGGTTGCGCATCCCCAACCGCCGCATCACCCGCTCCGAACGAAGGTTCACCGCCGCCGTAAAGGAGTACACCCGCGGCAGTCCCAACCGGCCGAAGGCATCGTGCAACACGGCCCGCGCCGCTTCGGTGGCATAGCCCTGCCCCCAGACCTCGGCGACGAACCGCCATCCGATCTCGATACAGGGTGTAAACGACGCCTCGAAGGCCGCACGGTGCAGCCCCGTCAACCCGATCAACCGTCCGTCCCCGCGTCGTTCGACGGCATACAGTCCCCGACCGGACTCCGCCCATTCGGCGACGATCCGATCGAAAAAAGCGTCCGACTCCGCCCGCGACAGCGGGTGCGGGAAAACTCCATTACCCTCCGGTCGGCATTCATCGCGGCCAGCGGCTCCCTGTCCTCCGGAAGCCACTCCCTCAGCCGCAACCGCTCCGTCTCCAAACGATACACCATGTCCAAATCCGCTAAGGGAACGGGTACGGTTTTCGTGCCGCCCCGTGTTCCGAATTATTTCACATACAACCGGTAACGGATCGACCACTTGCCGCCCGGCGGGATCGAGCGGAATCCCCACCGTTCGCGGTCGGCGCAGATTCTGGCGCATCGGTGGCCCACGACTGCGGCTCGGGACAGCAGTAGGACCTGCCCGCCGTTGTTCCAGAGCGTCCAATAGAGCGTCTGGGAGTCGACCTCAGAAAACCCGCACTCCCGTACGGCGATTCTCTACCACGGCACCGCGGAAAGGCCGGCCGTCGACCTCGATCTCGCGCACCGAAAAACCAGCTTCGATCGCCTCGCAGCCGGTCGCCTGCAACCCTTCGGGAGCACGCAGCCGTGCAAACCGTTCGTCGAGCGGCAGCAGCCGTCCGGTCGGGAGATTGCGTCCGTTCAACTCGAAACGTTCGCCCACGGCCATACGGAGCCGGTAGTCCGCCGCATCGCCGCCGGCGAAGGGAACGTTGAGCGGCGTGTGGAATCCCACGCCGACAGGCATGGGAAGGTCGCTCTTATTGCCGAACATCACCTCCTGCTCCAACCCTTCGGCCGAAAGCCGGTAGGTGATCTTGCACTTGAAGGCGTGCGGGAAATCCCGATAGATCGCATCCGAGGCCGCATTCGAATAACAGCGTGTTTCGATCAGCATCTCGTCGGGCGTCTCGACGGCCTTCGACACCGCGAACGGCTGGCTTTTGAGGATGCCGTGATGGTAGTTGTTCTCCTCGGGACGGGTAATCGGAAAGCGGTATTCGCGGCCGTCGAACCGAAACCGTCCGTCGGCGATCCGGTTGGGCGGAAAGAGGATCGGCACGCCGTAGACATGGGGACGCCGAAGGAACTCGTCATGCTCCCGTTCCGACGGCGTGCGCAACACCTCCACACCCAATCGCGTATGGGCCAGCCGCACCAGATTCGCCCCCCACCGACGGAACGAGCAAGGCCGTGTAGTCCCCCTTGTGAACTCCACGGCCTGCGTCCCGTGCCATTCCGCACGAACCGGATCATCGCTCAGAGCAGTTTCGACAATTTGTCGACGATCTCCCGCCTTGGTCGTCGCACCCACGATTCTGGCGACCTCCTGTCCATCCTTCAGAAAAAGACGAGCGTCGGGATGTTGCGCACCTTATAGGTCGCCACGATGTCGTCGCTCTTCTCCCCACATCGCATGTGCAGATCAACACGCGGCTTCGTACTCTCCGGCCAACTCTTCTGACAATCGGCGCCACCATGCGGCAGGGACCGCACCATTCGGCACCGAAATCGATCAAAACAGGGAGTTTCGAGGCGGCGACCTCGCCGTAATTTTCAGTTGTCAGTTCAATTGCCATAATTCACCTGATTTTTTAATTTGTTGTTTTGATTATATAACAGTATACTTTATATCATTGTCTTCGAAGAACGACACCAATTCCTGCGTAAAGGCTCACCTTGTAACTCTTCGAAAAAGAGATTGAGCGACACCTGTGCCTGCCGGTCGTAAACGTTCAGCCGCAGCAGGGTATTGCCCTTTCGCCTCCTTGACCGAACGGCCCATCCGTTGCGATCAGGTCGCGCGTGATCTCCTCGACGGCCAGCTGCACGTGCACCTCTGACAGCTTCCTGCAACTCCGACAGCTGCATCATCGACGTGATGCGGAATTCCAGCTCCCTGGTCGTTGTAGGGGCGCGGCTGTACCCGTCCCCGAATAAAGAGGAAATAGTCGCTGAAAGTATTTGCGGAAATTCTCGTAATCCTTGCCGAAAAGCGCGAACTCGTGCGTGCCGTTGTAATCCTCCAGCTTGAACTTTCCCCACGGCTTTCCGGTCTTGTCGTCAGGTTCTGCACCGCGACGACCATGCCCGCCACGGCGATCTCCTTGCCCTTCAACTCGTCGAGGTGATCCAGATCCCCCACCTGCGTCTTGCACATGTTGCGGATGATGATCACCTTGTAGTCGTCGAGCGGATGGGCCGAGAGATAGAGTCCGATCACCTCGCGTTCCTTGTTGAGCTTTTCGAGCTGCGACCACTCGGCGCAGGCGGGAATCACCGGCGGCGTGATGTTATGCGGTCGTCCCCGGTATCGCCGCCGAAGAGACTCTGCTGGGCGTTGTTCTCGCTCTGATAACGCTGTCCGTAACGCATCAGCTGCTCGATGTGGTCACGCCGTTGTTGTCGCGCTGATCGACACCGAAAAACTTGCAGCGGCTGAATCCCGAAATCGAATCGTACCCTCCGGCATAGGCGATATTTTTCCAGGCACTTGCGGTTCACGAGCGAATAGTCGACCCGTTCGATGAAATCGTAAATGTCCTTGAAGCGCCGTTTCTTCGTCCGTTCGGCGATGATGCTCTCCACGGCCGCTTCGCCGGCACCCTCCTTGATCGCCTGGCCGAAAGCGCACGTCGCCCCGCTTTGTTGGCCGAGAATTGCATCGGCTCGTTGATGGCCGGGGCCGAGCACACAGGATGCCCATGCGCTTGCACTCGTTCATGTAGAGCGTCGGCTGCTCGATGTTCGTGAGGTTTCGGCTCAAAGCACGGCGGCCATGTACTCCGACGGATAGTTGGCTTTGAGGTATGCCGTCTGGAAAGCCACCCACAATATAGCAGGTAGCATGCGATTTGTTGAAGGCATACGAGGCGAACTTCTCCCAGTCGGCCCATATCTTTTCAGCACTTTCGGGTCGTGGCCGTTGGCCTGTCCCGCCCTTGATGAACTTGGCTTCAAGGTGGTCCAGCTTGTCCTTTGAGCTTCTTACCCATGCCTTTCGCAACGTGTCCGACTCGCCTCGCGCGTGAATCCCAGTAGACGCGACAGCAACATGACCTGCTCCTGGTAGACCGTGATGCCGTAGGTATCTTTCCAGGTACTTCCATCAGGTCGATATCGTAGACGATGGGCTTGCGGCCGTGCTTTCGGTCGATGAAGTCGGGTATGTAGTCCATCGGACCGGGCCGTAGGGCGTTCATGGCGATGAGGTCCTCGAAAGTCGAGGGCTTCCAGTTCGCGCAGGTATTTCTGCATGCCCGGGACTCGAACTGGAACATCCCGACGGTGGCCCTCGCAGAAGGCTTGTAGGTGGCCGGTCGTCGATGATCGATGTCGAGCGTGAGGCCCGTTTCGTGTGCTTGATGTTCTCGACGGCATCGCTTTGATCGACAGGGTTTGAGCCCCGAGGAAGTCCATCTTTGATGAGTCCCGTGTCCTCGATCACCGAACCCTTCGTACTGCGTGACGAGCATCTTTCGCCCGTCTCCTTGTCGTCGGCCGTGCTGACGGAACCCAGTCGGTGATGTCGTCGCGGCAGATAATCCGTACCGCAGGCGTGAACGCCCGTATTGCGGACACGTTGCCTCCGAGCATCTGGGCGTACTTGCATCGTGTCGCTCAGGACGGGTTGTCCGACTCCGCCGCAGCCTTCAATTCGGGGACATATTCGATTGCATTCGACCAGGTTGATCTTCTTGTCGGGAATGGGTCGGGCACCAGCTTGCACAGGCGGTCCGACTCCGCTTCAGCGAGTTCTGCGCGCGCCATCCTTGATCGCCATCTTTGGCCATGGTACCATAGGTGATGATATTGCGCCACCTTCTCCCTTGCCGTACTTCGTCGCAGTTGAGCACGCGACCGCGGCCGTCGTCGTCAAATCGATATCGATATCGGGCGGCGGATACGGTCGGGATTCAGGAAACGCTCGAACAGCAGGTCGTGAGCGATCAAGGTCGATCTGCGTGATCCGGGCAGTAGGCCACGGCCGGGCCGGCCGCCAGACCACGGCCTGGGCCCGACACGTCCAGCTCCTCGCGTGCGCGCGGATGAAGTCCCTGCACGATGAGGAAGTATCGGGAAAACCCATCGTCTTCATATTGCAGCTCGAAATTGAGCCGCTCCTGTTGTTCGTCGGTAACTACTCGCCGTAACGCTTGCTTGGGCGCCGTCCATCGTCAGCTTGGTCAGATAGTCGGCCTCGAGCTTTATACGGTAGAGGCGGTCGTAGCCGCCCAGCTTGTCGATCTTCTTCTTGGCATCGCCCTCGCTCATGGTGACGTTGCCCGTTCTCGTCGCGCGTAAACTCGTTGAATAAGATTTTCTCGGTGAATCGCTGGCGGTACCCGGCCTCGGTGCCGAACTCGGCCGGAATTTCGAACGTCGGCATGATGGGGGCGTGGTCGATAGAGTAGCTCTCGACCTGGTTGCATATGTCGACCGTCGTAACCATGGCGCCTCGGGTATGTCGCCGAAGATGGCCGTTTCTCTCGGCGCGGTTTCATCCACTTTCTGCTTCGAAGAGTAGAGCATTCGCTTGGGATCGTCGAGGTCCTTGCCGGTCGCTGAGGCATATCCAGACGGTCGTGCGCCTCGGCGTTGTCTTCGTCCACGAAGTGCGTCGTTGGTGCAGACGGGCGTATGCCGTGTTTCGCGAGCCACTCGGCCAGATGCTCGGTTCACCTTTGAGCTGCATCGGATAGGCTTCGTGGTTGGCCCGCTCGACGCCTTGTGCAGCTGCAATTCGAGGTAATAGTCGTCGCCGAAAAGAGTTTTGTGCCACAGGATCGCCTCCTCGGCCTTCTGCATGCCGTCGGCCATGTTGAGCGCGGGCACCTCGCCCGCCAGGCAGGCCGAACAGCAGAGATCAGCCCCTCGTGGTATTTCTCCAACTCGACGCGGTCGGTACGCCGGACGCATGTGAAGATCCTTCCAGTCACGCTTTTCGACACGATCTTGATGAGATTGTGATACCCTTTGAGGAATTCTTGGCCAGCAGGATCAGGTGGTAACCGCTCTGATCGGGTTTTCCTTGTCTGCATCGCCGCCGCTGCGTAAACCTCGCTGCCGATGATGGCGGCGAACGCAGCCTTGCGTTTCAGGTCACGAAGCCAGCGTTCGGCGGCAGCGAGCGTCTCACCGGATCGGCCGGCGCCTGCGAGCGTCGACGAGCGCCGCCAGACGCGCCTCGCTTCGGCGGCGACACACGCCTTGTATTTTCCCTTGACTTTCTTGGCAGCCAGTTATAAAATTCCTTGATACCGAACATGTTGCCGTGATCGGTCAACACGCGATGCCAGCTGTCCGTCCGCATGGCCTTGTCCACCAGCTGAATGCTGGCCTGGCGCCGAGGATCGAATACTGTGAATGGACGTGCAGATGCACGAAATCGGGAGGGGTTGTCATAACGTCGTCTTCTTTTTACAAATACGATTAAGCCGAGCGCAATGCAAATTTATTTTGGAATTGCTGAAGAGCGGGTATCTTTCGGCGTCAGCAAAGTACGATAAGCCGAACACAATGCAAACTTTATTCGCATTTTACGGGGCACCGTATCTAAGAGCGCAGTCAAAAGGTACGCATTTAATGAAAAAAAGACAACCGTCCGCCGGACGAATTATCAACAATCCGTCGACCGCAGCCGCTTACGAATTGTTGGCAATATTTTTGGTTTATCGCCCAAAAGAGTTTATCTTTCGTGCAACCTAAATCTACGGAATATGGATAACAATGAAGAACTGGTGGTAATTCGGGAATACGACTCGATTACCCGGGCCGAAACGGCCAAATCGCTGTTGGAAAGCGAAGGCATCTTCGCCACGATCCGCAACGAATACATGTCGGCCATCTATCCTGTCGGAACGATGCCGGCCCAGATCGTCGTCCGGCGGTGGGACGCCGAATGGGCGGCGGCCCTGCTCCCACTCGATGGACGGAGAAGACGCCAAATAACGCCGTTCCATACGCCACGACGCTCGGCCTGCGCTTCGAGCATGGGAAGGCCGTTGAGCGTGCGCGCTCCCCTGCCGCCGCGCAACAAGAACTGCGTCACCGTTCGGGATTATAGACGCCAAGATCGAACAGGTAATGCACGCCGCCAAATCAGCGCCTCGTAGAACGCTCTTTGGCGCGCTTCGTCGACATGCGGAAACGTCCCCCACACCGGCGTAGCGTTGACGATCAGCCGGTTATTCCGGCAGCTGACCTCGCTCGGTCGTCGTAAGGAAGTTCCCATTAGCGGATCGCTTGAAACGACCGCATGGGGATTCCCTCCGTGAGCGCATACTGCACCGCCTGCGAAGCTCCGCCGGTGCCCAGCACCAGCACCGCTTCAGGGAAGATCGTCGCCGACGAAGAAGAGCGCAGCGGGCGGATGCCCTCGATGTCGGTATTGAAACCCGCCAACCGCCCGCCGTCGCGGCGCAATTCCCCCCGTCGTGCGGCCTCTTCCGACACGTCGTCCAATGGTCAAAAATCCGCTGTTTGTGCAAGGGAATGGTCACATTGAATCCACAATTCGGGTTGCGCCCAACAATTCCGGGCAACGCTTTACTCGATCGAAGAGCAGCTCGTAAAAAGCGCATAATCGCACCCGTAATCCCTCCCAGCGGAACTTGGCTGCGAAATAACCGGCCGAAAGGAGTGGCCGAGCGGCCGGCGCCGATCCGTACCGTTTGCTTCGCCCTTTTGGCGGCCGATTGCCGAAACGTACTCGATTCCCAAATGAGCAGGCCGCAGGCGCAGAGCGCCATCCCACCTGCGCCTCCGTACCGGTCAATTCCGTAAAGGTCGCAGGCGGCATCGTTGCGTTCGACGAGCGGATGCGCCGCGCCGTGACTGTCGAAATAGCTTTCGAGGCGTCTCTTTCCACGGCCACACCTGTTGAGCGATCCGACCATGAAGCCCATCAGCAGGGAGATCGTCACGTCGTGATAACGCCGCAACAGCCACGACAGCACGTGCGAAAAGTCGCAATCCGGCGACCGCCCCCCGTTTGCGAACAGCGCCAGGATACCGATGTCGAACGACGAAACGGCATTGGAGAATAAACTGGTATTTGCCCATCAACAGCAGAATGAACGCACCTGATATGCCGGGCAGGATCATCGCGCAAATGGCGATAGCACCGACAGCAGGATGAACCACCACGTTTCCGGGCGTCTGCGACGGCGACGCCACTGTAATCCACCACGCTACCGCGATGCCGCACAACAAAGCGAAATCACTGATGCGGCATTCCAGGGCGTAACGTCGCGCGCCACCAACAGCGCCGAGAGGCAACGATCAGTCCGGAAAAAGAAGGCCCAGATTTCAATGGGTGGTGCTCAACAGATAAGTCATCGCCCGCGCCAGCGAAAAAGACCGCTACGAGAATTCGACGAAAACCGCCGCCAGGAAATTTCCGTTGATCTCATGCCAGAACTCCCGCAGACGCAGCCAACAGCCGCAGCGCGACGCAGTCGCTTCCATTTTGATCGACTTCGATTGCTGTACCCGAAAGATCGTACCGCCCGAAACGCTGCGGGGGGATCACGTCGGCCATTCCCATAGCGCAACCTTGAGCGCCAACAATAGATGGCCTGTCATTGATCTGCTTGCAAATTATGGTTTCGTCCGCAGGGACACGCAGGCCGGAGACCCTTTAGCCGGAGCGATCCGACCTGAACCTGAACGACGCGCATGCGGAGGCGGGCTTTCCCTTGCGCAAAGATAATCGAATCGGGCAACGCTAACGTGCCGCCTGCTGGCCGACTCCGGTTAATTTATCCTAATTTTAAGCGGGGTTTATCCTCTTCACGACGCACGCCGGTCGCTCCCTGCCCTTTCTCCGACGACGGCGAAACGACGCGAGTCCCGGTCGAATGGAGTCCGCCGTGGGATTTTGGCGGTATCGCGCGGGCGATGCCGCCGCTCAACCGGAAACCGATTCCGAAGTAAAATCGCGGATAAGCGTGTTCATATCCCGACGCACCGGTCGTTTCGATTCCGCCGCATTAAAAAAATGTCGTAATAGAAATACGTGACATTTTTTCATTCTCCGAAACGGACCTTCCGTTTTCTGCCTTTGCGGAGGCTTCGTCCGCCCTTTTGACACGCAGCGATAAAATCCAGCACCTCCCGCAACGTTCTGTCAGGAAACGGGCGAAATCTTCCTTGTAAAGAAAAATCTTATGCCGGTCGAAAACGACCAGACCATCCGGCGGCGACGGTCGTCTTCCGACTTTCGGTAATCGTCGGAAGCAGATGGAAACTGCCCGCGTCGCTTTGAGCAGCATCGAAAAACAAGTTCAGCGACCCGCCTTCACCGGCGCTTCGTCAGAATATGTTTTGCGAACTCTTCACTCTCTTTCCGCGGTATTATATCCGTTCCGAAAACATGATCCCACCAGGTTTCAACTGTCGTAACCCGCGCCCGCGGATGCGCGCCGATCAATTCCGGCGATTTATGTATTCACACGGTAGACGAAAATAATAAAATATCGGAATATCCAAACGAATCTTCCGAAATTCGCTTATTTTCTTTTCGAAAGGATCTGTTTCCCCTGTTCCGACCATGCCCCGAGCAGTTCGACCGACCGCGCCGGAACATCGATCCGTCGGCCGCATTCATCACCGATAGAAGCCTTCGCGCGGGAAAAGCCGCTCGGCAACCAGTGCCCCAGTCTGCAATTTCGAAGGAGCCCGTCCGACTGCGCCGCCTCATCCCCTGCGGGTTCGATTCCCTGCGCCGCAGCCATCTCCCGCCAGTTCCGGACATCATCGCGGGCGATTGGCGAATCCGGCATCGAACCGTTCGAGGAAATCCCCATAGCGGGCCGTCAGTTGCGGCGTTCCCGGTCGTCAAATAGCGCAGCACAGTTCGTTGACTACGCCATGACGCATCAGCGCCAGCCAGTAACCGGTCTGCCCAACGGTATCGGCTTCCGACCCGAACGTCAGGACGGATGCCGCCTCCGCCATAAGACCGGCCGATGCGTGCGCAGGTCTCGAACTGCGGCGTTTCGGCCCGCTACGCTGTCCCGCCTGCGCGCCGGTCAGCCGCTCGCGGTGCGCGGCATAATACTCCTCGCGGTGTCCCTTCTCGCCAGGGTCGCTGAATAACCCCACCCGGTGTGTGCTGCTGCGCCACCGTGACGCGGATCGCCGAGCCGTCGCCCAACCGGAACTGGCGTTGCACCAACCCCTTGCCGAAGCTCGGACGACCGACGACCACCGCCCGGTCCCAGTCCTGCAACGCCCCGGCTACGTCTCACTGGCCGAGAAGCCGAGGTTCTCGTCGATGAGCACCACGACCGGCCCACGCGGAGAAAAGCGCCGTCGACCGGCGCCGTATAGGCGAGGGCGGCACCGCGCGCCCCTCCGGTCGAGACGATCCGGCTGCCGCGCGGCAGGAAGAAGTTGGCCATAGCGACCGCCTGATCGAGCAGGCCGCCGCCGTTGCCCCGCAGATCGAGGATCCGGCAGACGCCGCCTTCATCGCCAGACGCCTCGACGAACTCCACTTTCCGCTCGTCGTCACGCGCCCGAAACGGTTCACCTTGTTCATACCCCGTCTCCGCACATCGACCTTGTAGGCCCGCGTCCTGACCGTATGGAGCGAATATCGCCGCGCGTCACGGTAAATGCCAGCGGCTCCTTCGGCATGACACGCTTTCCAACCTCACCTGCGTGCCCGACGGGCCGCGCAATCAGTTCGGGCACCTCGGCCCGGCTCAGCCCGACGGCCCTGCTGCCCGTCGATCCCCACGATCCGGTCGCCCGGCAGCAGTCCCACCTGCGCCGAA
>VOFK01003750.1_pt1 | contig 47799 bp, 61 predicted proteins | sample 5384121 | NCBI WGS metagenome assembly VOFK01 (sample SAMN12384730, study PRJNA508395) | human gut metagenome | isolation source: healthy gut J | host: Homo sapiens | reverse complement strand
AGCCATGTAATAAGTGCTTTTTCTCCTCCTAACATCCACAAAAATCCACACTTTGCCCTGTAGCCTCCGCCTCCGTTACTTCTAAAGTAACAGAAAATCATAAAATAAAAATATTGACAATGTGAATATTCTTATTTTTCATTAGATAATAGCAATCATGTTGACATATTTTTTTCGCGTACAGCTCGGCTCCAAAGTATTGTAAAAGTAATATTCTTTATGACCTACCAGCACTCTCAATTTGGGGGAGAAGATGCATCATCACCACACCAAATCTGAGTGTCAAATTTCTACAACCCACCCAAAGATGAGCCATTATTCTGGTCCAGCCTCGAATATCGCTATGTAGGCCTCCAATAATCTTCATCGGAAGCTGGAGTGCAAGCCCACTTCTCGCCCAATACAATTTCAGTGAATCAAGAACAATCACAAGGTAATCTGATGGTGGAGTGACCCATGGACACCAATGGCTGCTCAGCACATCGAGTTCAGCAAGCATATCCGTCGGATATGCCCACCTCACCTGATACGGCTTTCCCCGCCAAAGATTTATCGCTAATCACACCTACTCATTTCAACTAAATAGGGCATTTCATTCATTATTTCATTCAATAAATATATGCTACCATACACCCTATTAGTCATGAAACTTCCTTCAAAAACAAACATACTATTCGCCTTTGCCATGCGGCAATTATCGCCACTGCACAAAATTCGAGACTTGACATTTTACCTCGTCAACGGCAAGACTCTGCCGTAATATCCATGACGACATCTGAAAGCTTTCCCCAAATGGATTCCAAAAGTCATATCTGCCTCACCCCTTTGAGAGCGCAGTTTCCTGGAGGTCAGTTCAATGGAGAACGTGCACACCGGGTTGTACCGCCGCACTGGCGCTCAACAAACGGAGAGGCAAAACAGATGTCCCTCCCGTATTTCCGCCATTGCCCCTCGACGAGGGCAATCAAAGCATCGATTACCGTGCTTCACTTCCTGTGGCGGAATGGTGCAGCAAGCCAGCCTGAATATAAAAAAAGAAGTTATCAACGGCAATGGGAAAAAGACACAAAGTGAAAATATCCCTATCCCGGATAAAGCAATAAAATAATAAGAGCAACAAAAATAGAAAGTGTTTTCGTTCCCCGACAGGATGCGAATTTTTGCAGCATTTTTCTGCATCTGTCATCCCCTGTCCTGTTTCTTCCGCAGACAGCACTTCAAGGGAAGCTATGTATCCCGAAAGCGATGCCACCGATGAACGCAACCAGAAAGAGTTGAACTTCAGTTTGGACGAAGCACGTGTCATAGCCGAAATCAATCCGCAGATAAGCTTTCGTTACGCGAGCTTTACACCGTAGCCATCAGCTACAAGAACACTCCGGAACATAGTTCTACAAAATCATAGACATCAGTGTCAAAAGATATATCCGGCAAGTCCTGTTGCTAACTCAAACGCCAACCAGCCGCCGCCATCGAACGGGGGCAACAATACACACAGGCAGTCGCCGCTATCTGCAAATGGCTTCCCATGAAACGCTTGCTCAAAGAACTGCCGCAGCCACGAACCGTTGTGCAACAACACCTACGAAGGCATCCGCCTGCTGAAAGCCGCCAAAGCCGAAGGCTCGGAAGAAGCCACTTATAACCTGAAAATATTTTTGAATCCAACCAAACCAATATACAATAAAAACATGAAAACCCGTATGTCCTTTCTTTTTGTCTTCTGCTCGGCAGCGCCCTTTCCGTTTCCGCACAGAAAAATGGCTGTCAAAAAAGCAACCTGCTTTCCGCCGCCAACGGTGCGCTGAATGCCGGTGTGGAATATGCCTTCTATCCCAAACCACATTCGATTTATCCGCAGCATACGCCCATGGAAACGCATGGAAGGATATGTCAACAAATATTGGCTCATACAACCGAATACCGCTATTGGACTTTGCCAGAAATTCAACGGCAGTTTTTGGGGAGCCTATCTCAACGGAGCGCAGTTCAACGTAGAGGGAAAAGATGCCTTTCGGACTCTTCCCTGGCTGAAAGAGCACCGGTATGCAGGCTGGCTGGCAGGTGGAGGCATAAGCTACGGATATCACATCATGCTCAACCGCCACTGAATATAGAAGTTTCCGTCGGTGGGGTATGAATATATCGACTATAAGAAATATAAATGCCCCGACGTGTGCCGAGCTACTGGAAAAAGGCCATTATCACTATTTTACCTCCAGAGCATCCCTGAGTATAGTTTACATATTTAACTAAAGAGCCATGAAAATACTTATTCTATTTTATATCATTTATTTTTCCTGCGCTTTGCTTCATCGGCGCAGCCGGCAGAACGGGACAGTTCGATTTACATCGCCTCCTCCCCGGCTCTACCGGATGGGAGAAAGTCTGGTAGTGTCCATGCAAGTAGACATTACCAGACAAATTCTCCAACGAATCAGTCATACTGATTCCCCCGGCTCAGCGACAGCCTGGACAACTTCATCCAAGCTTCCCGCCATCTATGTGAACGGTCGTAAACAGCATATTTTCTTCCAGCGTGAAACCGGCAGACAGGAAAAGACTATGAAGAAAGTTACGCCGTCGCAATGACCGCAAACAAAGCGTACACTACTTGCGCAGCATCCTTCACCCACTGGATGAAGCATGCCTCCTTGCATCTCATCGAAAAAGAATGTGGATGCGGAGTCCCCATCATACAGACTCCACCTATTCGACCCGCCTGAACATCCTTCCCGATATCCATCCGCACGTAGCGTTCATCACTCCGCAGATGGAAGAAAGGGAAAGTGCGCGAAGAAAGCGGACGTGCCTATCTGGACTTCCCCTGCTCAACGAAACAACCATCTATCCCGAATACAGAAACAATCCGGCCGAACTGGCAAAGATAAAAGCGCAGTATCGACCTGATAAAACGATACCAATGTAGTCATTTCGCATATTGACATTCATGGATACGCCCTCTCCCGAAGGCCCCTACCCAACAACGAGCGTCTGGCGCGGAACGGACCCGACCTTGAAAGACTATGTATGCAGCCAATATAAAAAGCTTTCAATGATACATTGTTCACCACCCATTACACTCCCGAAGACTGGGACGGATTTGTCAAGTTGCTGACCGACACCGTTATCACCCATCGCGAGGAACTGCTACATATTGCAGAAAGCAAAAGCAGCCCCGACGAGAAAGAACGGAAAATACGGAAACGTTATCCCGAAGAGTTTCGTTTCATCCTGCAACATTGGTTCCCCGGCCTCCGCCATTCAGACTACACCATCCACTATGTGGTACGTCCGTTTACGGTAGAGCAGGCCAAGCAGGTATTCCAAAGCAACCCCAAGAATCTGAGTATTGAAGAGATGTTCCGCATAGCCCGGACCTACCCTGCCGGCAGTCCGGAATACAATAAGATTTTCATGACGGCCGTTCTGCTTAATCCGGAACACCCCGTTGCCAATCTCAATGTGCAGCCTGCATCCTGCTCTCGCAGGGAGATACCAAAAGGCGCCTCACTCTATCTGGACAAAGCCGATGAAACTCCCGAAAAGACCCTTTTGCAAGGTATCATGCAAATGCTGAACGGGAATTATACCGAAGCGGAAACCCTGCTGCGCAAAGCAGAAGAAGCAGGACTGCCCCAAGCAGGCGAAAACCTGAAGATATTACATGAGATTTATTAATCACATTTTTTACTAAAACTATTTTACATTATGAACAAAAAATTATTATTATCCTTCGTTCTTGCAGCCGCAATGACAGGATGTATCAATGATTCAGATGTTCCCTCAGAAAACGGAGACAATCCCGCTCCCGAAGTCAAAGGAGGAAACATGGAGATTTCATTTGTAGTTCCCAACTCTTCCAACGGCAGCCGTGCCGCTTCTGCCGAAGATTCCGGAATCTATGACCAAGGTACCGCCGAAGAATACAAGGTGAGCAATGTAACCCTCTATCTGTTTGACTCTTCCAGCAAGAATCTGGTTACTACCATCAATGTAGCTCAAAGCGATCTGGGTGCAGGCACTTCCAGCGGAGAGAGCAACAAAGAAGGACAAACCATTGTCTATCCTTGCAACAAGGAAATCACAGTAAAACCGGGCAACTATGACATCCTTGCCGTAGCCAACGGTTCACAGACCTTCGAAATAGGTCAGGAATCCACATTATTGGGACAGATTGATGCCTCCACCTATGGAAACGGTATGATAACCAGCGTACCGGAAGCGGTTTCATCATGTCCAACCGCGGCTCTGCCAATATGAACATCACCGTAGAGTCTCCCGAAGAAAGCGACACCAAAACACACGTCAGAATCAATCTGGAACGTGCCGTTGCCAAACTGATGGTCAGAAATGACAGCAAGGAAATCTACACGCTGAAGAATCCTGCCGGAGTGACTTACGCCACAATCCGTCTGAACAACTACAAATTCATCAACCTGGCAAACAAGTTCTACACCTTCCGCCATGTCGCTACACTGGATAACGCTCCCGAGACTCCGTCGGCCCGTCATCTTACAGCGTGGAAGCAGGAAACTTCGGTAACATCGCCGACAACAACGGTTACCTTATCGACCCCTATTTCTTCGACAAGACCGTAGCCGGAGCCACTACCGGTTTCACAGGCGGTTCATTCTACACCAACCACCTGTCAAAACAGACAGACAGCAACTGGTCGGGCCTGGCCGATGCAGGAAAGTACGTTTCCATGTACTGTCTTGAAAACTGTATGTTCCGTCCGGCACAGAACACAGTATACTCCACCGGCATCATGCTGAAAGGTACATTTACCCCCGAAGCTTCACAGACCATCGGTGACAACGGTAATCCGGTAGAAGACCCGCTTGTGTTCGACAAACTGTATTATTTCAACTATAAGTTCTACACCACAGTGGCTGCCGTGGGTAAATATGGCGATGCCAATATTGATGGTTTGACAGAAGAATCCGATGATGCAGCACTTGTGGCTGCCAAGCAGATTACCCGTTTCACCAAGAACGGAGGTAATTTCTCTACCTTCTACAATTACTGGATCAAACATCTTGACAACAACAACCCCACCGTGATGGGCGTCATGGAGTTCGGTATTGTACGCAACAACATCTACTCTGTCAACATCACCAGCATCAAGAACCTGGGTCCCGGCACCCCGGACACCAAACCCGATCCGGATGAAAACAAAGCATTCTTGGACGTAGAATTCGGAGTATATCCGTGGATTGTCCGTGACCAAGATGCCGACCTTGAATAAAACAGTCTCAAAATAGAAAAACAATGAGTAAAACTGCTACTATCCTCTTCGCCCTATGTACTCTTCTCTGTAGTGCATGCTCCTGGGTAGACGATGACCGGTCTGATTGTCCCACAGGCTGTTGGCTAAAGTTATCCTATACCTACAATATGCTGAATGTAGATGCCGTGACCACTCAGGTAAAAGATGTCACGCTATTTATTCTCGACCAAGGAAGGCAACTATATAGCCGGGAGGAAGTAGACAGTCTTACATTCCATCAAAATGAATGTACAATCCAAGTCCCTCCCTGCCTCAGGGAGATTACACCTTTTGGTCTGGGCAGGATTGGCGGACTCACTTTACCGGCACACTCCCACCTCACTGACATTATTGCGCAATGAGGCGGGAGAACAGTCCGGACGGCTTTCATCTCTATTCCACGGGCGGCTGGACAATGTGCATATCAGTGGCGAATATCAGTTTCTGGCTCTCTCTCTTACCAAAAACACAAATGTTCTGAGCTGCATATTGCAAAGTCAGTCGGCCGCTCCGCTGGAAAAAGATGATTTTCGCCTGGAGCTGACAGCCCGCAACGGATGCATGGATCACCGGAACACTCCGACAGACTCCGTTTTCACCTGTTATCTCCCCTTCATGCAAGAGAGCGCCAACTTGGAAGACATACAGGTAGTGCATGCCGGAATGAATACATTACGACTGATGGAAAATGATGACACCCGCTTACGTTTGATTTATCAGCCTAGCGGAGAAACGTTGTTCAACATTCCACTGACACAGTACTTACTTTTATCAAGCAATGTAGAGGCAGCAGCCATGCTCCCACAAGAGTATCTGGACAGACAAGACCGATATAATCTGATATTTTTCCTTGAGCCTACAAATAATCCGTCAAAGCCTTACATGTGCTTGCAAATGCAAGTAAACGGTTGGATAATACGCATAAACAATGCAGAATTAGACAAATAATTTTTCTGAAATAACCTCTAAAATCGGGAGAAATGACACTAAACAACTTAATACAAAGTCGTTACGGTGTCAAATAATGACAAGTCCCCAAAACGTAGAAAGACGAATTTATGGAAAGATTGAGAGTTTCAACAAAGAAACCAACCCGGGCGTACCGGATTATCTTGTTATCCGCATTATTTATTTTGTAAGGATGCTTTTGACGGCATAACATATAAGAAGTCTGATATTTTTTCATTATTATCTGTCAGCCATAGACTCCATTTAAATTTAAATGAGTATCTTTGTAAATTGATTTGGTATATACTATTTCTAAGAACACACCTATGGATCACCTGACAAAAGAACAACGCCATAAAAAATATGGCAGCAAATAAGGGAAAAGGTACCAAACTGGAACTTCTATTTGGTAAATTGCTTTGGAATGCAGGGAGTGAGGTATCGCAAAAATGACACATCTGTATTTGGTAAACCTGATTTTGTAATCAAAAAGTCATAAAATTGCGATATTTTTGCGATGGTGAGTTTTGGCATGGAAGAAATTGGGAAATAAGGAAGAATGACCATAAAAGTAACTGTGATTTTTGGCACTCTAAAAATCGAACGAAACATCGAACGAGATAAAGAGGTTAATACGGAATTACAGAAACAAGGCTGGAAAGTTTTCCGATTCTGGGAAACAGATATAACCAAAGAACCGGATAAATGCTTAAATAGAATTTTTAAACTATATGAATACAGATACTAAAAAGCTTCCGAAAAATTGCCCTCACAAAAATGTGTGGCAGTAATAAGGTCACTATGCAAATGTATGGTCCGCATTCTTTGAATGAAGATGGGACTGTTATGCCGTTTGACGAACAAATGGCAATAGTCTCTCATTATCTGCACAATCAAGGATATAAATATGCAAAGCCGTATGAATCAAAAGCCTATGGATTGATAGAAGATATATATAATGTCCATAACAAGCAAATTGACGAAAGATGTATTTCTGATGTTTGTGTCCGGTATTCTTTATTTTCGGATTTGTTTTCTGTTCCATTCTTACCTGCAGATGATCCTAAATTTACATTCATAGATTTGTTTGCAGGAATCGGTGGGTTTAGAATGGCAATGCAAAATCTTGGTGGAAAATGTGTCTTTTCCTCCGAATGGGACACACAGGCTCAAAAAACATATTTGTTGAATTATGGAGAAGTGCCATTTGGGGATATTACCAAAGAAACCACCAAATCATTCATTCCTGATGATTTTGATGTATTGTGCGCAGGGTTTCCTTGTCAAGCTTTTTCATTAGCAGGAAAACGACTCGGATTTGAGGAAACCAGAGGAACATTATTTTTTGATGTAGCAGAAATAATACGTCGAAAGCGTCCAAAGGCATTCTTTTTGGAAAATGTCAAAGGGTTGCTTATTCATGACAAAGGGAAAACAATACAAACAATATTAAAAGTTTTAAGGGAAGATTTAGATTATTATGTTCCGGAACCTCAAATTGTAAATGCAATGAATTTTGGAGTTCCGCAACATCGTGAGAGGGTATATATAGTAGGATTTAGAAAAGACCAGGATATCAATGAATTTACATATCCTACTCCGACAGATACAACCAAAACATTTGCTGATATAAAAGAAGAATATACGGTTTCTGCAAAATACTATTTATCCACCCAATATGTAAAGACCCTTTGTGGCTCATAAAGAAAGACACGCAGCAAAAGGTAATGGCTTCGGATATGAAATAATACCGGATGATGGTGTTGCAAATGCCATTGTTGTTGGAGGAATGGGACGAGAGCGCAATCTTGTAATCGATGACCGTCTTGAAGATTTTACACCTGTAACCAACATTAAGGGAGAGATAAATCGTGACGGCTTACGCAGGATGACTCCTCGAGAATGGGCACGTCTGCAAGGTTTCCCGGATAATTTCATAATCGGAGTGGCAGATGCATCTGCTTATAAACAATTTGAAATTCTGTTGCTGTACCGGCTATCCAAGCTACTGCACAGGAAATAATAAAAAGAATCAATCTCTCAAAATCCAAGAGATATGGCACTGACAGGAAATAAAGGAGAATGGGGTGAAATATACACCTTGCTCAAATTATTAGGAGAAGGAAAGGTTTATGCAGGAGACCGGGACTTGAACAAAAATTCAGAATTTGTTCTATCCAATCATTATGATTCTTCGACAAGAAAAGGAGGGTAATTTCAACTACAAACTGCAAGATAGAGATGTCGTAATTCAAACTCCGGATGGAAAAAGAATTGTTACGTCTTCCTGCGTCTGTATTTTTGGTGGAAGCCGAGCAGTTATTAAAGGCAATCAATGAAAATGACGGTGCATTTTCCATTCCGCAAACAGAAGCTTTTATGAATCGGATTTATTGCCATTCTTTGAAAGCAAAATCAGTTGATAAAACAGATATACGAATTATTCTGCACGACCGTAGAACCAAAATAAACTCCGAAATGGGGTTCAGTATAAAATCCCAACTCGGAGGAGATTCAACATTGTTAAACGCCAGCAAAGCCACGAACTTTAATTTTAAGATACATGACGTTATCCTATCCGATGAAGATATTGCCTATGTTAATTCATTAAATCCCAAACGAAACAAAGTTATAAATAGGGTTAATGCGATTAAACAGAAAGGAGGCAAACTGGTATTTGATAAAGTCGACAATCCGACATTCCGTAATAATCTTGTTATGCTTGATGGAGATTTGCCATCTATAATTGCAAACTTGCTTTTAGAGCAATTGAACAGTGGTATCTCTACACTAAAAGAATTGTCAGAACAGATTACAAAAACCAATCCTTTGGGATTCGATACAAAACAGGCATCTCCTTTTTATGCTTATAAAATCAAGCATCTTCTGACTTCGGCAGCATTAGGAATGATGCCGGCTACTGCATGGAATGGAAAGTTTGATGCAAATGGTGGTTATTTAATCGTAAAGAAAGATGGTGAGATTCTTTGCTATCATTTTTACGACCGCAATCGTTTTGAGGATTATCTCTTCTCCAATGCATACTTGAGCGTTCCAGTACCTCTCGTCATGAATACGCTTCAATAATCAAAGAAAGCGATGGAACTCTGTCATTTAAACTTAATTTTCAAGTAAGATTAAAATAAGACAGCATCATTATAAAGTAAGCAATTAGTACCCCATCTTGCAAGATCTATAAACATAAAGAGATGCCTCTTAAAAATTCCGACTTTTCTCTGAAAAAGTCTCTGTTTTTACGAGACATCTCTTATTTTTATGAGATTCTTAAATGATACCTTGCTTCTTCAAAGAATGCGGCAGCAGGTTTGCCGGCTCCTTGAGTAGTCACTGTCATATTCGTGGACATGGTTGAGAAAAAATAAAACACCAAACCGTTGACCATGCTCCGTACCGCCACAGGTATCCTTTCACCGTCCGGTGCTTCTCGTTGTCGATGATAGGAACCATCGTTTCATCGGACCGATAGCCGTCAGCGTTCATGCCCATGAGGTTGGTCACAATGCCGCTCGGCGAATAGAAACTTTTGCGCATGTCCGTAGGATACGGGTACAGGAAAAAGCGGTTGGAATCATTGAGGTTGAATATGGGCTACCGACATAAGAGGATTAACGAACGGAGCATTTCCAGAGACAATTCACTCCCGATGCGCAAGATGACACCATTGGGATATACCACTTCAAGTTCTTCATTGTTTCGCGTTTTTTTAATTCGCACAAAACCAAGAAGAACTTTCAGAGGGGAAAATACGGAGTTTACCGAATGTTTACGAATAAATTGAACTTGCATAAGGCACAAGCAAAAATTTTCCGAAATCAGACAAATAATTTTTCTAATTCAAACATTTCGATTTATATTCGATTCCGTTATGAGAATTACTTATTTTGTAAAATCTATAAAAAAAACGGAATCTTTATGAGAAAGAAGAAAAAAATTCAACGAGTTTATAAACAAAACTATTGAAGAACTGAAAGAAGAGAAGCGTTACAGCACGGCACACATCTATCAAAGTGCCTTAAACGCTTTCTGCGAATTCTGCGGATGCAAGGTTGTTTACTTCCACCAACTCAACAGAAGCACGCTGAAAGAATTTGAGACCTACCTGCGCAACAAGCAACTGAGCTGGAACACAGTCTCCACCTATATGAGAATGCTGCGCGGAGCTTACAACAAGGCAGTGGACCAAAGAATAACAGCAGAAAACTCCCGCTTGTTCAATCACGTCTACACCGGAGTGAAAAACAACATCAAACGTGCGCTGGAAGTGGAGGAGATAAACAAGCTGCTGAATGAAATCCCCTTGAAGAAATTATCGAAAGAGCTGATACAGTGCAGAGTGTGGGCAAACCTGATGTTCCGGCTGCACGGAATACCTTTTGTCGATTTAGCCCATCTACATAAAAGCGACCTGAAAGGCAATATACTTTCCTACCGCCGGCATAAGACAGGCAGACAAATGATAGTGGAAGTGTCGGAAACCACAATGACACTGATAAACAAGTATCAGAATACCAATCAGAACTCTCCCTACCTTTTCCCTATCCTCAGCGGAAGCAAAACCGGAGAAGAGCTGTATACAGAGTACCAACAGGCACTACGAACCATGAATTATAATTTAGACAGGCTGGCGAAAAAATGCGGCGTATCAGCCAAAGTCAGTTCATACACCCTGCGCCACACCTGGGCCACCCCCCTTGCCAAAAATATTGTAATTTCTCCGAACAACTAATATGTGAAGCCCTTGGTCATTCGTCAGTAAAAGTGACAGAGATATATTTAAAAGGATTTAAGAACGAGGTTATAAAAAAGCGAATGACGCAATCATGTCATACATTTCAAAAAACAGTAGGAAAAGGGTATAAAAAAAAAATATTAGGAAGATAACTGCCATTACCTCCCTAATATATAACTGACCGGCTTATGCTTACTTCCCGACCGGCCACGGAAATTGCATATAAATTACAGCTTAATTACCACCACCTGTATGCTCACGATTGGAAGTAGCAACCTCTATTGATACATTACCATGGCGTGTACCTGAAGCCGACTTACCGAGTGCACTTGCCGATACACCCCATTCTTCCTGCACACCACTGATTTCCAACATAGTACCTACCGGCAATGTAACATTGATAGGATAAGAGCCGTTGAGTGTAGTCGCCGTTGCACCGAAACGCTGTGCCAACTCTTCTATCAAAAGAGCAGTCAGTTTGTCTGCATTACCTTCAGTGCTGATTTCAGTACCTGCCTTATAGGTATAAGCAGCCTCACCCACAGACATATCCTTAGAACCATACAGGTTGTCCCATTTGCTTTGTTCAAACTCTACAGCTTTCGTACTCTTCTTCTCAGAGAATTCCACACCGAGGAACAGACCATAAGAAGCGAACTCACTTGCAGCAACGATTACATGGCTGTCTTCGACACGGCTGTCCGCCTTCACCCATTCACCGTTCTTATACTGCTTGACTTCCACCTTACCTGCCAGTTCGGTATCCAGTTCGAAACTCAGCTCGATAGCCTTTTTCAAAGAAACACCCTCCTTGTTACAAGAAAGAACGGCACCAACCAACATGGTCTCATCGGTAGCACGCGCAGCACGTGCCACTACATCTTCCTCCTTATAAAGCGGAGAGATGATGACCTTCACATCTGCATCTGTATCCACGGCACCGGCAGCGATTTCAGCCTTCACTTCCACCTTGGCTTCCTCATTGCCTTTCAATGTTTCCGTTTCCACTTTTCCCTCACTTGGTGCATCAGCCGATACACTCACTTCCTTCTTCACGTCAGAAGCAAGTGCCGCATTCCACACCAGATTCTGAGTCTTCTTCACATCCGCAACAGTTAATGTTCCTGTATGTGACAACTTACCTTCGGCTTCCGCTTTCAGTTGGTAAGTACCCGCCTTGACATCCTTAAACAGATAAACACCGTTGGCATCGGTCGTGGCAGAATTACCCTCTCCCAATGAAACCTTCGCACCCGAGATTCCCTCACCGTTCAGACTCGTGATAACTCCGGTCAACGTATTGGAAGCAACCTCAACCACAGGCGGAGTCACATGGTCATAATCAGGATCATCGTCACTACAACCGGCAACCCCCATGGTCAAACCGGCAATCAGAAGCATATAAGCTCCTCTTCTTACAAAATTGTACATAGTAAAATAATTAAATTTAAAAATTATGTTTAGTTATATCATTTTACAACAGATTGATGCAAAAGCACACCCCTCCGGAAAAATATTTGCCGTTTTGCAGCGAAGACTGTACCAGCAAGTGCTTCCACAATTTCCAGTCAAAGCCCACGTTCACATCATCGCCCGTATACTCCGCTATCAACCGGAAATTCTTCTGAAACGAAGGGCTGAACGTAATACCGCCCACCGGTCCGTTCCATTTCGAGTTCAGACTCCACCGCCAGTGCCGCTAAGCCATGTGCACACCCAGCACATTCCCTTTCAGCGGAAATGCTTGGACAATGCCACATAATAATTGGAAAAATAGCTGTTTACCACACGCGATACATCCGTCTCATGCTGCGTCTTCAGCCAGTTTACACGGAAATCCAGGTCATTGACCCCTATCGCCACACTCGGCCACCACTTACCCGGCTTCTCACGAACCGGCTGTAGCTTGAGCGAAAAATAACGGTCCTTGCGGTGCAGCCCCGGATGTTCCTTATCTTCCACACCGTCAACAATCTTCGTCGATTTCAAAAGCGTACAAGTATACGCAATCTCCATCCACCTGAACGGAGTGATACTCAGGTAATAACTCATCGTATGATATTTATCGCCTTTATACGTCAGCACATTCGGAGTAAACTCCCGATTCAGGAAATGCACCCCTGCGCGTGCCTCCCCCCTCTTCACCCATGTCCGCCGAAGGAACATGTATCAAACCGCTCATGCCCGTATACTGCTGTGCCACGGCGGCACCGAAAACAGCAATGCCATGAAGCACCCCATTATATATCTCATTTTCATTCAGTACCTCCTTTCTGTCGAACAGTAAAATCAGGCGTCATGCCATTCGCACCCCAGTCCGACCGGCTGCGGTCAAACCATCCTTCCCGTTCATTCTCTTCGGGGTCGGTCGTATACATTTTACCCGCATAAGCATCCGCCTCCTGATTATACGTCAAGCGGAAATTAGATGCCGGGCGGAAACGTACCCTCCTGTTACTCCGTTTATAAGGAGGAATCATCATAACCACCTTAAAACCGAAATTCTCTTTTCCCTTATCGGTATATTGGGCAAACACCCCCACCGTGCAATGCCGGAAATGCCTCATCGCTTCTCCCTGCACACCGCAGTCTTCATACAGGAAACGGCCGCCGCGCACCCGGAATTCCGTATTCACCCCATTCAGATAAGCACGTACCCCGGCAAGAGCCGTCAAACGCTCCATCGGACTGCATTCCCATCCTGCCGCCATGGAACAAAAACCCGTCCATCCCGCCTGTGCGTCCAAGGCAAGCCAGTCCGTAGCCGCATACATCCACTTCACATCCAGTCCGTAGCGTTCCATCGCAAACAGTCCTCCGCTCACTTTCAGAAAAAGCTTCCGGTCTTAAGTCCCATTCCTTGCTAAGCACAGCCATGTTCAGACGGACTTTCTTATAACGATCGCCATAATCATTATAAACAGGCACAATGACCTGTCCCGCCAACTGCCAGCGGTTTCCCATATACCACTTCACTCCGGGTGTCAGGTTCACCAGCACCTCATATATCTTATTGTGAAAAAAATATCACGATAATGCAATTCGGCTCCCATAAACACATCCACCCGCGTGTTCTCTGCCGATTGCGCCCTTCCGGTACAAACAAACAGCGCCGACAGACATAACGGCAAAATCCACCGATACCTAATTCTACTTATCCAAGACTTCATACACCGAATGTTTACTCTTGAACTCGGGAACCATTTCCTTCATACGTCTTACAATACCCATATCATCCTCTTTCACGCTGGAAGCCACCAGCTCATCCACCTGCCGGCACACATCGGCATAATCATACTCACGCACCTGCGCAATCTTGATTTTAGGATGAAAAGTAGGCTTGGTCGTCTCTTCTTCATTCAATACCTCCTCATACAGTTTCTCACCGTCGCGCAATCCTGTAAACTTAATCTCCACATTCTTGGCTCCGCTTAACTGAATCATACGTCGGGCAAGATCCACAATCTTCACCGGCTTACCCATATCGAACACGAAAATCTCACCGCCATTGCCCATCGTTCCCGCCTCAAGCACCAGCTTACAAGCTTCGGGAATCAACATAAAGAAACGGATAATATCGGGATGCGTCACCGTTATCGGTCCGCCCTGCTTGATTTGTTCCTTAAACAGCGGAATAACCGAACCGTTCGAGCCCAGCACATTACCGAAACGCGTAGTGACAAACTGAGTGACTCCCTCCACTTTGCCATCCTTCTCCGCCTTATCCAGACTCTGCACATAAATTTCGCAGATACGCTTGGAGCACCCCATCACATTGGTGGGATTCACCGCCTTGTCCGTAGACACCATCACAAACTTCTTCGCCCGATACTTCACAGCCAAGTCTGCAATGATACGCGTACCCTCCACATTATTACGCACACTCTCTCCCGGATTATTCTCCATCATCATAGGCACATGCTTATACGCCGCCGCATGAAACACATAATCGGGACGATATATACCGAAAATCTCCTCCATGCGTTCCTTCATGCAAATATCACTCACGATGGTTTCCGCCTCGATGTCGGGCCATTTGCGTGCCATCATCAGACGCACATCATGCAAAGGCGTCTCCGCCTGATCTATCAGAATAAGCTTTTGCGGAGTAAATTTGGCAATCTGGCGCACCATCTCGCTTCCGATGCTGCCGGCAGCTCCCGTTATCAGAATACTCTTTCCGGTAAGCAATTCCTCCACCGCTTTCAAGTCGATTTCTATCTTGTCGCGAGGCAGCAAATCTTCAATATCCACCTCCTTAAGCTGACGATGGTCAAGATCACTCTTACCGTCCCACTCCTGCGCGGCAGGAATCATATAGATTCGTATACCTGCCTTTATCAGCCTCTCCACCATTTCGGGATTATTCCGAATCGCCTCATTCTTCAAGGGAGAAACCAGCAAAGTATGCACTCCGAAGTCCTCCATCTTCTCCACCAAATGTTCATCGTTGGAATAAACCCGCTTTCCCATCAGAAAGCGGCCCTGCATATCCTGCATATCCGAAACGAAACCGCTCACGACATATCGGGAGTCAACCTGGTTGCGGATACTCTTCGCCAGTCCCACTCCACCGGCTTTCACCCCATAGATAAACACACGTTTTCCGCGTCGTCTGTTAAAAGTAGAGTCATACAGATATTTCACAAAAACCCGCACACTCCACATCATCAGAACAGCCAGCAATGCGGCAATTCCGATATCCCTCATACCGACTGCCATCAACCAACAATCCTCATTCAGCAGATACCTGACGCCTATAATCATCAGCAAGCCCGTAATCATGGCAAAACCTATCCGCTGCAAATCGATAAACGAAGAATAACGAATCACCCCCGAATACGTATGAAACATCCGAAAGCTCACAACATAGAACAACAAATAAAAGCAAAAAGCTCCTGTCAGTTGTACAAAGTTCTGCAAAAAAGAAAGTGTTCCGTTATTCAAAGCATAAACCAACACATCCGCGCCCAGCACTATCAGGCAATCCAAAACGAATATACACCAATACGGCAGCGCATCTTTCGAAAAATACCAGTTTGATAATTTCCAAATCATATCCAAATACCGATAATAATCCATTATCCTTTTATACAATCCTTTATTGTCTGCACAATGTATGCCACATCCTCGTCACTTACACAAGGGCCCGCAGGAAGACACAGTCCGGTCCTGAAGATTTCCTCTTCCACCCCGTTGGTATAAACAGGCGCATCCGCATACACCGGCTGCTTGTGCATCGGCTTCCACACAGGTCGTACTTCTATCTTCCTAGCGAGCATGAAAACACGCATTGCTTCCACATTCTCATTAGGCTGGCAATCCGTGGTGGCACTGTCCACCGCCTTAATCACCCCGGCAGCTCCTCCCACCGCAGTCTTGACCACTTCCTTATACGCATTCTCCTGACCGACAACCTTCACATCAGGATCGATGGTAGCCGTACACAGCCAGAAGTTGGCATCATAACGCGCATCCTCAGGCTGCTTATGCATACGTATGCCCTTCACATCCTTCAACAGTTCTTCATACAAAGCCTGCACATGCTTATGATGAGCAATGTGCGCCTCCGCCACGGTCATCTGTCCGCGACCGATACCGGCACAAATATTACTCATACGATAATTGTAGCCGATTGCCGTATGCTGATAATAAGGATAAGCATCGCGTGCCTGAGTAGCATACCACATAATGGTATTTTTATCTTCGGCATTCCGGCAAATCAAAGCACCGCCGCCCGAAGTGGTAATCATCTTATTGCCGTTGAATGACAACACGCCAAACTTGCCGAAAGTGCCCAGCACCCTGCCGTCGAACTTGGAACCGAACCCTTCCGCCGCATCCTCCACCACAGGAATGTCATAGCGGTTTGCAATCTCCATAATTCTCTCACAGTCGTATGGCATACCGTAGAGCGCCACCGGAACAATCGCCTTGGGCTTCTTTCCCGTTTTCTCCATACGGTCTTTGATAGCTTCCTCCAGCAACACCGGGTCCATATTCCACGTATCTTTTTCAGAGCCGACAAACACAGGCTTTGCACCCAGATAAGTAACCGGATGCGACGAAGCACAAAAGGTAAAGCTTTGTACCAAAACTTCATCACCCGCCTGAACGCCACAGCCAATCAATGCAAGATGCACCGCTGCCGTTCCCGCTGAAAGTGCGACAACTTCATTCTTTCCTCCGACAAAGTTCTTGAGGTCTTCCTCAAAAGCATTTACATTGGGACCCAAAGGCACTACCCAGTTGGTATCGAATGCTTCCTTCACATATTTCTGCTCTATTCCATCTTCACTCATGTGAGCAAGACAGAGGTAAATTGTTTTTTTCAGGAATGTAACTCATAATTTTTATTTAATCTATTTATATAATAGTTTTACCATACTTTTTCCAATAATAGCAGAAATACTAATGAACACTCTCCTATTATATCGTGAGGGAAAAAAGAATAGACATTACAGTATAGAAAATCATCATTAACCAAGTCCGATTTCTTTCGTATCACCACATCATCATACATCAACATCAGTACATCTTCATCATACTGTCCTATCTGCGAGTTATTTTCTATCCCATTCATATTGTTCCAGATCAGAGGGAAGAAATCGACACCCGCCCCATATGCATGCAGATAGGCACCACCGAAACGCGGATTCACTTCTGATAAATAATACTGACCGTCTTTTATGAAAAAGTCCATATCAAGCGGACCACAGAATTTGAACACCGATGCTATTTTCTCAATAAAAGCAAACAATTTCGGGTCTTTATAGGAAATTGTCTTACTTGCTCCACCAATGCGGGTTTCAATCTTACGTTTAGAAAAAGCTGCGACAGCTTTATGACTGATAGCATCTACATACACATCTGCATCACAATCTCCCCCGGTCATCAGTTCCTGAATGATATAATCATGTTCACCGGAAAACCAATCAGCCTCAGCTTGCTCCATTGTATTCACTTTATGAGCCCCTACACTGCCACTGCCACACACGGGTTTCATAAACACAGGAAAAAGAGATTTTACCCTCATCCACCCCCCTTCTTAAACTCATCAAAATCATGATAAGTCAGTGGAGTAGGAATACCTTTCTCTGTAAGATATTTAAACATTTCATACTTATCAAAACAGCAACGGGCAGTAATCTCGTCAGCAGGACAAAGAGGCAGTACACCCTCCTTCAGAAATCTCTCACGGTTTGCAGAGAGAATCTCAATCTCGGGATCAATGAGCGTGGTTATAGCCTTTACATTGGCTTTTTTACAGATGTCGATTACCGTGTCAACATACTCGAGAGCATTAATGCGCGGAACAACATATTCATTTGTCGCAAAATAAAGTGCGGGGGCTGTTGCATTATTATCGGTTGCATTGATATCACATTTTGAGCCGATTGATTCTTGTGCATTACGAAGCAAGCGACCACGCCGCCCTGCACTACAAAACAAAATACTAGGTTTCATTGAATTTATATATTTGATTTTTGCATATATTCTTTTGCTGTCCATTTATCACGAATCAGCTTCATACCATCGGAAGAAAGTGAATACACCCTTGGGAAATAGTTGATAAACATCGGTGTCAGCGTTAAGGTATAGGCACCCACATTCTTATATTCAATCATATCGCCTACACACAGCTCCGGTTGGTTTTCCAATCGGAACAATTGGTCGTACTCCAAGCAGGTCGCACCCGCCACTATTTGTAACGGCACAACTTCCGCTTCCTCTTTTTCCCTGTGTATTTCTGTCATATACCGTTCTTTTTTCGAAAAAAAGGATCTACATCATTGCGACTGCCATCTGTCGTAAGTAGAATACAATCGGGCAAATGCTTTGTGTCAATTACCCTCGAATAATAGCTGAAAGCAGCAGCAGTCAGCGCATTACCCGGCTCTACGATAATAGTCAGTTTCTCCAATCCTTGCTTCTGTAGAGATTCATAGATAGCTTCTGCGCGTACTCATCGAAGGTGGGAGCATTGTGAAAAATACCATAATAGCCACCGCCTACATCAAGATAATCAAGCTCCAATTGATACTTCTTGATTACACTTGCAGCATAGGCAACAATGTTTTGATAAAATCGGACACTTCTGCTATGACTGGTTCGATGAATATGCAATCCTGCCAATCTTACCTGAGGAATACTTCTTATTGCTTCAAGAGCATTAGAAAACTCTTCCGTTACATCATTAAAACCAAAACGACTAAAATCATTCTCACCTTCAGCATCTTCAGGGGAAATATCCGAAATATTCACACTGAGCCGGATACCAACCTTATAATGTCCATCAGCCGGCAGTTCCTTCAGCCAAGCTATTTCACGATGAGTTTCAACATTAACCACCGCACCGTTCATTACAGCTTCAAGAAACCGGGATTTCGATTTCATCGGCCCATTAAAGATAATCTCTTTCATCCCATAGCCGCACGCCAAAGCAAGTTCCAATTCATCATCCGAAACGACCTCAGCAAAGCAACCGAAATCCTTTGCCTTCGCGCTACAGCATACGGCAGAGAATTTGTCTTTACTGAATAACCTACAGTACAATGTGAAAAACGTCTTCTCAATGATTTATAAAACTCGCTAATTCCCCTATTCAATTCTTGCTCATCCAACAAAAAACAAGGGGTTTGTAATACATTTTTTAACAACTGATTCATTTTATATTTAAGTCCAATGACCAACAAAGTCAGTCCATTCTAACCTATCTTTATGAGAAACTACATACTCAATCACCTCTTCGGTGCGATTATCATATATAGGAGAGTTATTACATAATTGCTCTAGAATTATACCTGGCCACCCAAGATTAACTTCAATAAAAACCGGCTTATCATTCTCATCTAAAGCAAAATCCCAAGCAGCATGCCCCATCATAGGAAGATATCTTTTATGACTCCATAAAGCAAGCTCCACAAGGTTTCCCACTTCTGATATTTTCACCTTAGAGTAGGCTTCACCAAAAGCGGTCTTCTTGAATCTATTTAATTTCGAATCAAAAGCGAATCCTGTAAACTGACCTTCAGCATCCACTCCACAGCAAATGCCACCCGCACCACCATTGTCAACGATAGCCCCCTCACGTCCATGACGAAAAATGATATTTACCACACTAACTTTTCCATTAAGAAACAAAGTATTAATTCGGAATGTATTTAAAGAGCTCTTATTAAATTGTGCAGTTTTTAGCACTCTGATGAACTACACTTTGGCAAATCCAAAAATTTCCCATTGATTGAAATTTAGTTGCCAATTCTTGTTCATTTAATGAGTCTAAATCCAAAAGTCGCACACCATCACCACTACATCTATCAGCTGATGGTTTTATAATTACTTGTTTTACCCCACCCCCAAAAAAAACTTACAACATTTAAATCTCTATAACTAAATGTCTCATTCTCTCCAAGCACTACCCCATTCATACAATTCATCACAGTCTGAGGCTTAGGTAAATCAGTAAACAGCAACGGATACATATTTTTATTTTGCAAACAATACACAAAACGTATTGGATTCAGCACCCGGAGCATATATTTAACATACAAATCATCTGGAACAAAAGCCGGATTAAACCTCAAATGAGTTTTATAGAATGACCAACTCCTATAATCTTTTTTTTGCACTGATACAACTCCAAAGATTGTCTACCTCATTACACTCCTGCTTTGTTAATGGTACACATTTCGTAATTTGCAGTTTAGGAGCAAGTTCTAAATTTATAGTTTGTTTTGCCATCCCTGAAGAGAGCAACTCTAATAAAAAATTCTCCAATCTTTCTCTCATAACTATATCCATTCTTTAGTCTTTGCATACCAACCATGCGTACCGAAAAACTCCATAAGCTCATAGTCCGGATTATGATTCCCTTCTATCAATTCAATACCGTCATCGGTTATTGCAATATCCCAACCTATAAAACGACATTGAGGAAGCATCTTTGCAGCATTTGTAATATCCACGATTACTTTATCCCAATTAGGTATTTGATAACCATAGACAATCTTATTCGTTCCGGGGGGTATTTTGTGTTTTATATGATCCTTTGAGAAACTAGGAGTAATCAGAACACCTAGTTCCAAATCAACCTCATAGCAACACCCTCCTGCACAATAGTTATCAACAATAGCATCACCAATCCCTGCACGTAATATCGATTTAAAACAATGAACATTTCCACTTTTGTCAAGTATAGTGTGCATTCTTATAGTGTTAACTGAACGACCACCCATATTCATATCTTTATGCTGTTTAATGCATTGCTCAACCATTATATTCTCTTTGGAAAGTTCTTCATAAACTTTCTTTCTCTCGTCCTCATCCTTCGGTAACTGTAACCCATGAACACCCTTCCCTTCGCACAAATCCAAAGGCTTTACTATAACAAAACTATGCTTATCAGCGAACTTACAAAAAGTGGTAAAATCTGTTTCCGGCATATACATCCATTCACGCTGTACGTATGGAGCAAAGTGTATATTAAAATCCCTTTTATTTTCCAACAAATGAACATAATCAGGATGGTTTAGCCTTTTAAAGACTTTTACAAATCGTCGATATGTCATAGATTCTTTTCTATCAATAGATGATTGTCTATAAAAGTCACCATACACATATTGACGGATTAAGCAACCATGCCTTGCTGCGCACCAAAGATAATCAAACCATATTGAGAAATACCCCCCTGTTAACTTTTGTTAACTCTTTTATTTTTCTATTACACTTGGACAAATAATTGAATACCTGTTTTTGTTCTCATTGTTAGTATTATTTAGTTATCACCATTGAATTCTTCCATTGTTACTGTTGCAGTTTTCTCAGATGTATTGATATCCTCTTTCAAAAGCACTTTCTTAATAGTAGTAAAGATTACCACCAAATCTGTTTTCAGACTTATATGATCCACATACCACACATCCAACTCAAACTTCTTTGTCCATGACAAATTATTACGTCCGTGGCACTGCGCCCAACCGGAAATGCCGGGACGAACATCGTGACGACGCATCTGCTCTTTACTGTAAAGAGGGAGATATTTTACCAACAACGGACGTGGACCAATCAATGCCATGTCGCCTTTCAGCACATTGAACAGCTGTGGAAGCTCATCGATAGAAGTATTACGTACAAACCGACCAAATTTCGTGATACGCTGCACATCCGGAAGAAGTCTGCCCGATGCATCCTTGCGCTCGTTCATAGTCTTGAATTTTATAATCTTAAATATCTTTCCATGCAAACCGGGACGTTCCTGTAAGAAAAATGCTCCGGCTCCCTCATTGAAAACATAAAGAAGAATGGTGATTACCAACAAGACAGGACTAATGGCCAAAAGAACCATCAATGCTATCGAAAAATCTATAATACGTTTAAAAAAATGCGCATACATCTCATCTATTTTTTACAGTTCTTGGGATAATCGGTCTTTACACCCCACAATTGAGCCATAGGCTCCTCTTCCATTTCTTTCTTAAAGTCGCGAAGTTGGTCAATATAGCTGAACTCTGGCTTATAATCAAGTTCGCTGAACGTTTTGCTCACATCGAAAGCATTCTCCAAAGGGTCGGATTTCTCAGGGCAATAAATCATCTGGGAAGGTTTGTCTTTGGGAGAAAATACCTCGATGATACCCTTTATCTGTTCCTCAAGCGATACCTGCCATCCATTACCCACATTGTACATACCGCCTTCAAGCGGAGATGACACACACTTTTCTACCACCCGTACAAAGTCTTTGATATAAACCATCTCTTTGGCCTTTTTGCAGTTTCCCCACACTTCAATCGGAAGACTTTTTGAAGCCCTGTCCATGAGCATACGATAGGGCATTAGATGAAACTGGAAATCACGATAGTGGTAAGCGTTGGGATGATACTGATAGATGGTGAAAAAACGCAATATGAAACGGCTGAATCCATACTCGGCATGATAATGCTCGATGAGATCCACCGCTGCATTTTTAGCAATGGTATATACACTATGATCACCGGTAAGCGGAAAATGACGAGGAGCATCCACCGGTATCACAGAACCATTATTATGATATTTGCACATATCCGAAGGTGTTTGCGGAAAAATGATTTTCTTGCAACCACACGAACGCATATATTCGAGTACATTAAGCGTTCCAATGGTGATTGATTTCACTAATCCGGCTGCATCGAAAGAGTAACGAGAAGGCAATTCTCCCGCGAAATGAGCCACACAATCAATGTGTTCTGAAGGCAATTGCTTAAACTCTTCCGGATTCATTATATCCACCGAATAATATTTCATACCTTTTGAAGCGAAAAAGCCATTATCATTCTTACGATGACCCACAGCAATTACGTCATATCCTACAGCTTTCAGGTGGAGCGCAACATAAGCACCCAAGTTACCAGTCGCTCCAAAAACTATTACTGTTTTCATTCTTTAATATGTTATTTATTATTTTTATACCACACAAGGTGACTAAAACCAATATCGAACAAATGACAGCCGGCACACAATACAATAACAAAATCAAGCCAACGCTTTAAATACTTACGATACATGGTCTTTCTTCTTTTTTATCTACTTTTATCTACCGTTTTTAACTCCCATTCATTCTCCATTACCACATTCCACCATTCACGTTTCACCGCTTCCATCTGAGTCTCCACACCGCAATCACGGCAGTTGATAATCAGAAAATGAATAATAACAGCATAAAAACTCAAATCATCAGTTTACCTTTAAGAGTCCTGTAGTAACAAGAGGGACTCATACGAACGTCTTTACAAACCTCTGAATTACGCAATCCGGCAGCTTTAACAAGCACTTTTGATGCTTGCTGCCAACTTCTCTGTATCGAACTGTCTGTTCTTCATCTTACTTTCTTTTATTAATTGTTAATTATATACAACAAACGTATCTTTACTTCTCCCTAGCGGGAAGTAATACCAACTTATTCTTTCCTAACTTCGCAAGAATTAACTTAAAACAATATCTCTTATGGCTATAAAAGCACTGAAACAAAACGTATCCATCCGTGAAATACAGAAAATGATTCACCAATGGAAGGCATGGGGAGTCAGCGACTCTGCCTGTCTGAAATTACTGGATCTCTATCTGGGTATGCCCCATTTCATGAATGAAGATGGAGTATACCCCATCAACAACCTCTATCAAATTTGTCTGGCACTAAAAACCATACATACTTCGGACATATTGGAATACATCAAAAAATGCAAATCATTCGAACTGGTATGGAATGAAAACCGAACTGAGATTCTCGCATTCTTCACTCCCTTATGGCATCATCAATCGACGAATTCTATTTCTGCTCCGGTTTCTCCGGCGGTTTCTCCCGCAGTTTCTCCCGCAGAAACAAATTCAAAAACTAATAGTAATATATTATATAATATAAATAATAATATATCTCCTTCGGAGAATTCTTCTGAAAATCCTGCGGAACGCCTCACGGCGATGAAGCTCCAAAAGCTTCTTCATCTGCCAAAGAGTTCTTTCACAAGCTCAACGCCACTCCCGAAGAGAAGCAGGCAGTACTGGTGCCGATTATCGACCGTATCGTTGCCGGTTACCGCTACACCCGACCGCGCGCACTGGATGCGCTGGTCGTTCTGGTGAACGAATTCCTGATTCCTCACTTCGATGCCCAGTCCAATTTTGCCAAAACACCGCACAACGGACGCATCATCTGGCTGCAAAACCTTATCAAGACCCGCCACGGGGAGAACCTGATACAGCAAGCCACACAAAAACTGGGCGAAACACTGCTGAAAGAACTGGAAGAACAACGCAAAAAACTCCGTGAATTCCGTCCCGTCTCGCCATTCGAATGGAAGGATGCCGACAAAGATATCCGATACTATGACGACCCCATAGACGGAAAAGTGGAAATACCGGCGGATGCACCGCCACGGTCCTCCGATGAAGCCATCTGGAACGTCCTCTCACAAAAATGGGTGGACACCGACGGTCAACACTCCGGGTCCTGAAGCAGTTCCCTGTCAACCATGATTTTTTATTTTTTACATTCTAATTTTAAAATTGATATGAAGCCTTATTATTCTCTTTTTCAGACTTCCCCGACCGCAAAAGCGCGGGAAAGAATTTTGTTGCCGTATGCCCCAAATGCGGAACACCCCATCTGTCCATCTCCAAAGCAAAAGGTGTGTACCACTGCTTCTACGCAGGATGTAACTTCAACGGCATACTGACCGACTTCTGCAAGGCAGACCGCCCCATGTTCCCGCAATATGCCGCGGGAGCTGCCGGATATGCCCCGACCCGCAGCGGCAACAGATACAAGACCGCCCGAAACGACGCTCAAAGCACGTTGGGCGAAGTGCCCATGCTGCCCTCGGACTACAAGCCCCTGACCGCCGAAGTGATGCAGAAAATCAAACCCCTCACCGACTCGCCCGACTGTACCGACCCCGACCAGCTCGCCGCGCGCCGCTACCTCCTGGACCAGGGCATCTCCCTCGCCACCGCCATCACAGCCCGGATAGGCTGCCTGCGCCATTACTGCATCACCAAGGACAGCGAGAACAAAAGCGAACAGGCATCCAACGTGTTCCCCTGCATCGCCTACGTGAACTATGTGGACGGACACCCCGTCAACGCCAAGTACCGCTCGTGCAGTCCATCGCCCTCGGCCAGGCAGGAAGAGGGAAAACCCACCGTCTACAGCAAGTTCTGGGGACAGGACTCACCCACCACGCCTTGCGCCCCTTACAACATCGACTGCCTCAATCCGCTGCTCGTGGAGGAAGAAACCATTCCGCGGGTCATCGTGGTGGAAGGCGAAAAAGACACGCTGGTGCTGGCAGAAGCCGGCTACCGATATGTCATCAGCGTACCGTCGGGAGCCGCAAGCGACTTGGGCAAATCCTTCGAAGCGTTTCTCCCATGGCTGGAACAGGTGGACCACATCGTGGTCTGCGGTGATACCGACCTGCCCGGCCGCATACTCACCAAGCGGCTGTCGGACTACTTCAACGCCCGCTGCCTCTTCGTCACCCTGCCCGGCGGATGCAAGGACATAGGCGACGTGATGCTGCAATACGGCATCGAAGTGGTGCGCAGTGTCATCGACGGAGCAAGCGTACGCCACACCACCGATATCATCACCGTGGCGGAGCGAAGGGATGAAGTCATCCGTGTGCTCCACGGCGAATATGACCACGGTTACAGCGTGGGCTACGGCCCGCTGACCGACCGCATCTTCCATCCCACCGACATCGGCGGGCTCATCATCGTAACCGGCATGCCCAACAGCGGCAAGACCGATTTTCTGAACGACCTGACCTGCCGCATCATGCAGCAGACCGACCGGTTTGTATGCTATCTTTCCTTTGAGGTTCCCGACAAGAACAAGCACATCGCCCGGCTGGTGAGCCTGATGCTGGGCAAAGCCAACACCACCGCCTATACCGACGGACAACTGACGCCCTATCTTGACTTTCTGGATACCCACATGATTCATCTGGATATGCACGAAGTACCGCCCACGCCCGAAAACATCCTGAACCGTGCCGACCGGGTGCGCCGCACACATCCGTTGAAATATCTGGTGGTAGACCCCTATCTTTTCATCGAAACACAAAGCGGCAACGGCGAAACCGAAACGCAGAGCATCAAGGCGATGCTCACCAAGTTTCAGACATGGGGACGTGTAAACCACATCTGGGTGGTCATCGTGGCGCATCCGCGCGGACTGAAGACCGTGAACGGCCGGAACGAACTGGAAGCCATCAATATGTACACCATATCGGGCAGTGCGAACTGGGCAAACCTGGCAGATTTCATCCTCACCGTCTCGCGTATATCGGAGCCCGACCGCGCCTTTACGCGCATAGACATGCTGAAGGTACGCGACCAGGAGCTTTGCCGCACAGGAACCGTGTATTACACCCGCCGTCCCTGCGGACGCTATGAAGAGCACGAAAGCGAAGAGGAATGCCGCGCGGAATAAAGGCCGTCCACACGAACGTATGCATCGCCTCATGCGAACGTATGTGTGGGGCTGCGCATATATATGTGTGAGGCTGCACGTATATACGTGTAAGCTCATGCATACGTCCGCGTTGCCAACATACGGAAAACCGACATGCGGACAGACACCGGGTCTGTCCCTACGGCCTTCCCAAATACCGGAAAATCAGCTCCACCTGTACCGAATTGAACATCCGCTGCCGGTCGGTATACCCCGAATCCGCCAAAGCACGGTAAAGCACCTTGTGGTGATGCACCCATGACGACAGACGGTTAAGTGCAGCCACCGGAGTGATATCGGGAGCGTATGCCACCGCCAAGTCTCGTTTGTAATAAGGTTTCACCGGCCATCCTTCCCTCTCGTCTTCTCTCTGATTCATATCATTTTTCTATTTGATTAATAGAACAAATGTAATGAAAATCAACCATATAGCCAACTATATAAAGTGCTTTTTAATTCATCTTAATTCATACTCTGTCATACTTTGCCACAGCACTTCACAGGCATTCATAGCTTTTCATTTTTCCGTTCCTCCGCAATGCTATCTTTGTCATGTTCAATTAATATTAATCTTTTAAAAACAGTAACATTATGGCATTAAATTACAGTGTTTCATTACGCCCCAATCCGTTGGAAAGGGAAGCATCTCCAAAGGCTTACGCCACAGCTCAGATGAACGGTGAACTTTCGTTGAAGCAGCTCAGCAGACGTGTGTCCTCACAGACCACCGTGAGCCGCGCCGATGTAGTGGCAGTTCTTACCGCCACCGTAGACAATCTGCTGGAAGCCCTGAAAGAAGGCAAACAGGTAGACTTCGGCGATTTAGGCAAGTTCCGTCTTCAAATCACCAGTCGCGGAGCCGACAGTCTGGAGAAATTTACCGCCTCGTGTATCACCGGCATCAACATCCAGTACGTCCCCGGAGAAGACCTGAAGACCATTTTCGGCAATCTGGAATTCCAGCCCGTTGCCAGCCGTTCCGCACAAGCAGCCGCACTGCGTGCCGAGAAAGAAGGCAAAGTGGTGGAAGACCTGCTCAAGTCCAAGGAAGAACCGGCTGTCTAGACCGTAGGGGGCGGACCCGTGTGTCCGCCCTAATACAAAAAATTATGTATCATTTTAAACCCCACTGTTATGGAAAAACCAAAAGGAAAATCAACCTGGAGCATCATTATCAAAGTAATTATTGCAGTAGCCACCGCCATAGGCGGTGTGCTGGGTATTCAAAGTTGTATCTGATTTTTAATCCTTACTAAAAATGACTTACGACAACATCAGTTCACAGTATCAAAACTACCGGCGCATTGCCTTGATAGTAGTTCACTGTTCTGCCACGCGCGCCGACCGCAGCTTCCCGGTGGAAGCTCTCCGCCGTTGTCACGTGCAGGAGCGCGGATTTGCCGATATCGGCTATCACTTCTACATCACCCGCGACGGTATCACCCATGTCTGCCGCCCGATAGACCATATCGGCAGCCCATGCCCGCTGTTTCAACGACCACAGCATCGGAGTGTGTTACGAAGGCGGTCTGGACGAACAGGGACAACCTGCCGACACACGGACCATGGAACAGAAAATCGCGCTGATAGCACTGTTGCGGCAACTTCGGCTGGATTATCCCGAAGCCCGCATTGCGGGACACAACGAACTCTCTACGAATGTTCACAAGGCATGCCCTTGTTTCAAGGCAAGCCGGGAATATAAAGATTTATAAAATTGTTTCTATTAGCGGAAGGCTTCCGGCGTATGCCGGGAGCCTTTTATTTTTTAAAGGCAAGTGTCGTAAAAATCATATAAACACTTGTGCACAAACCCCTGCTCATACCTTGAAGCAATCCACTTACGGGCATTCTTTGCAAGGATATCGCGATAACCGGCATCAAGCATACGCTTCATGGCATCATAAAGAGCATTCGCATCTTTTGATGGAACAATCGTACCATTTACACCTTCTATAATTATCTCGTTAGCACCATTAATATCAGTCACAATCTGTGGGAGCCCCATTGCTCCGGCTTCAATGACCACATTCGGAAAACCCTCGCGGTACGAAGCAAGTACAGCCACATCGGATGCAGCAAACCAAGGACGCACATCACTCTGAGAACCTACACTTTCAATGGCATCATTATTTTTAATGAGAGAGAGCGTTTCAGGTTTAAGAGGATCAAGCTTTTCCTCATAACCACCCACAAGAATCAAACGTGTATCAGCATTTTCCCTGTTCAATTTGACAAAAGCTTCCACCAATTCATTGATACCCTTATCTCCCACTATACGACCTACAGCAATAAAAGTACAAACACCCTCTTTACGCAACCGCCCGGCCTGTTCCATAACCTCCGGTGTCCTGTCAAAACGTTTCAAATCTATTCCGCGACAGTTTCCGTAGCCCAATACTTTAATTGGCTTCTTTGTAATTCCATTATTCAAAAGATCGTTTTTTACTCCTTCTCCTTCAGGAATAATATGTGTGGCACAGGCACAAGTAAGCCGGTCTGTCATCATAAGAATCTTCCTTTTTCCTCCAACAGCCGTAGGAAACACCAATCCGGTAAAGGTATGCACACGTACAGGCACACCCGCCATCCACGCAGCCATCATACAGAGCAACCCCGCTTTGGGGAGTCATGGAATGTACCATCTGTGGTTTTTCCCTACGGAATGTACGCCATAACTGCCACAAAGACTTTATATCTTTAATCGGTGAAATATGGCGTTCCATATTCACTTCTATACACTTTATATCGGGATGGGACTTATATATTCTTTCCCATTCGGGACCGGGAGATGACAATAAAACTACTTCATATTTCTTTTGCAAATCGGAAAGCATACCTGCAACAAAACCTAAAGACTGAGGCACTGTACAGGTACGAATTATTTTTTGTTTTGACATTTTTCTATTATAAATAATGGCAACGAACAAATAGCATTTACCAAATAAGAACACAATAAACTTATCACAATTAATGCTATGTATATCAGCAATGGATAACCTAATGAATAAGTTAAATCATGAAATATGTAATAACAAAACCAAGCATGTATCAACCACATATTCATGGAATGAGTTCCTAACAACATTAATCCTTTATCAACCCATTGCCAACGAGGAGCCGAAAGAAATAATACTATAAACGCCATCGCATACAATGGACCCCAAGCGGCTGTACGGGTAACACATACAATTATTACAACCAGTATTAATGCCAACCATAACCACCGGGAATTATATTTTTCCTGCATTTTATGTATAAACCCTGTTCTTTGTAACATTGCACCAAATATGAAAGAAGGAGCTAAATGCAATATCAAAAAAGGATTGTACAGCCAATGGCTTTTGTAAAGATACTGTGCACCATAACGACTGATAATAAAACTTGTACATGTGCCTAATAAGAATGATATCGGCAATATCCACCTAACTTTATATCTATCTGTCAACTTAAAAATCCATGGAGACAACAACGAAAGACAAATAAAGGGAAAAAGAAACCAACCTTCACCATACCATGATGTATTAAAGGCTGTATAGTTACTTATGACTTGCTGAAAATCTACATAATACCTCCCAGTATAAATAAAGGAAGGAATTGTGAACAACACTAAAATCCCCCCAATGTAAATATAGCTTACCAATTCTACTCCATCTATGAATATCCCCTTTCCCTCTAACGTGGATAAAGTGCATACCATACCCTGAAAGTATTAAAAAAAAAACGCAACAGGATTTGCAGCAGCCGACAACCAATATACAAAAGGTATATCACCAATGTATATAAATGATCTGCATAGCTCTACATTAGACATTTGATTGAAAAGATGAAGAAATATCATTAATAATATTGCCACACCTTTCATTATCTGTGTTTCTTGCTTGGTCATCGTGCTAAAAAAATATCAATTTGAAATCAAATAATCAGCAATCCTACCACATGCTAATCCATCTCCATAAGGATTAACAGCCTTACTCATCTTATTATATGCTTCTACATTATCTATTAAATTTGAAACTTCCCCCACGATAACATCATAATTTGTACCTACAAGTTTCACAGTCCCTGCAGATAAAGCTTCAGGACGTTCTGTAGTATCTCGCATCACTAATACAGGTTTACCCAACCCTGGTGCTTCTTCCTGAATACCACCACTATCAGTCAGCACCAATAAAGATTTCTCCATTAAATATACAAAAGTAAGATATTCCAAAGGTTCTATAAAAAACATATTATCAAGATTACTCAAATCATCACCAAATATTTGATATATAGGCTTTCTCACATTAGGATTTAAATGCATAGGATATACAAAATCTACATTGGGATATTTGTTTTTCAAATCCCTAATGGCAGTACACATATTAATAAAACCTTTTCCAAAATTTTCACGGCGATGTCCCGTAATTAACACAAGTTTTTTTCCAGCTTTAAGACGTTCTGTATCATAGCCAGCCTTCGCAAGTATACCTTTAAGTTCTTTCTCAAGAACAATATCATGTTTTATCTTATTCACAACCCAATAGAGAGCATCAATAACAGTATTACCCGTAACTATAATTTTATCAGTACTTATATTTTCTTTCAAAAGATGTTCTTTAGAGAGGAGTAGGAGCAAAATTGTATGTTGCAATTCTACCAGTAATTTGACGATTCATTTCTTCTGGCCATGGACTATAAATATCATACGTACGTAAACCAGCCTCCACATGTCCCACTGGAATTTGCTGATAAAACGCTGCTAATGCAGCTGCAGTAGAAGTTGTAGTATCACCGTGGACAAGTACCACATCAGGCTGAACCTCCTTAAGAATATCACGCATTCCAACAAGCACTCTTGCTGTAATATCATATAAATCCTGCCCTTGCTTCATTATATTAAGATCATAATCAGGATGTATATCAAAAATTTCTAATACCTGATCAAGCATTTCCGTATGTTGGCCAGTAACACACACAATTGTTTCAAACTCTGTAACGCGCTTCTTCAATTCTTTAACAAGAGGAGCCATTTTTATTGCTTCTGGACGAGTTCCAAAAAAACTAGCATTATCTTTTTACTCATTATATTTTAGATAAAAGTTTGTTAACCACTCTATATTTTTTTTGTTACATCATAACCTGCTGCTTGTATTTTTTAAAGTAGTATCTTCTCTTATAGTCTGAGCTGACTTAAGTGTTATATCAGCCCATTCTGCAATAGAGGTTGACAAAGAAACAAATTGACAATTACCAGTAACATCAGTATCCTTATCTATTGTGTCTGATAATATACATTGTAAACCTGAAGCTTGGGCTTCTATAATCGAAACAGGTAAACCTTCATACAATGAAGGAAAAAGCAAAAACATCAAAAGCCTGCATAATTTCATGCACATTAGATCGAAGCCCAAGGAAATAAACCGAACCACTTAATCCGCATGACTTCACTTTATCTTCTATACTATTCCTTAAACTTCCATCACCTACCATTACCAACACGGCTTTATTATTCTTGCTGTATATTTCCTTAAAAATATCAATTAAAAATGTATGATTCTTTTGTGGATTAAAACGCCCGACATGTCCTATCACAATCGCATCTTTGGGTATATTTAAAAATTTTTCTCTCTTCATTTCTTTTTTTCACTGTATTAAAAACAAAATTATCTACCTTTATTGCATTCTTAAACACATAAAAATCTTTATTCCCATATAAAAAAATTTCCAGCTTCTTTCCCACAAGCAAATCTATCAGTCACATATTTGTTCAAATAATATTTCCCAAATTGTCTAAACAAATATTTATAATCAATACCTAAATCAGCAATATGACTATTAGCTATACGAATCTTTATACCATATTTAACAGCATATTTAAATACAAGCCCTGAATTCTCTTGTATATGGCTGTGTATAGCTACATAATCATGATGTTCTTTAAAAAAACTATCAAGCCATTTAAAATACTTGCTATAATTCCATGGACGAATAGGCATAGCTCTATATATATGCCCTCCCATTTTCTCTATTTCATCATCAAAAAAACCTCGTTTGGGATAATGCACTAAAAAATCAAATTGTATTTTACTCTTATCAGCAGCACGATAATAATTCATAATCATATTCTCTGCACCGCCTTGATTCATAACAGCAACTACTTGAAGTACTCTAGATATATGTCGCATCTCCTTTTAGTTTTTTGTTAATTTAACATACAACTTATATCCAACAAGTGGCACTATTACATAAATACGCAAGAAATTTATTATTCTTGTCTTCATTGGTACCCAGGTAATAGTATGCCAATGAATAGTATAAGTATTGGAGGTTTTATTAAGCTTTCCTGATACTAAACTTCTACAATGGAAATAATCGTCAGGATAAAAAATAATGCCGTCTGATATTTTTTGTAACACATTTTCCTGTTTATATCCTAATGTAGTCAATTTCTTCTGCAAAAAGGTATTATTTACTTCCATATTAAAAGAACCATCATCTTTCAAAAAAGATATATTATGGTAAAAATCAAGCATCTCCGCAAAAAAAGATTGCCTTGGTACACTCATCATCAAAGCACTTAAATATCCTCCACCATCCAATGAAAACACTATATTGTTCTTAAGAATAGTTTCATCAAAAGGCTTTAAAACTTCTATGTCCGTATCCATATAAATACCTCCCTCGTGATATAAAGCATATAGCCTAACATAATCGCTCACAAAAGCAAACTTCCTATTTGCATATGCTTCTTGTACAAATTTACAACTCTTATTTATATCAAATGAATCCTCATTCCATAGTTTAAATTCATAATCCGCAAATACCGATGCCATGAATCTATACAATCTTTAATACGCGCATTATATTCACCACGTCCAAACCATATAAAATGTATAATCTTAGGTATCATCTCTTACTTATTTTCGTATCTTTGTTTTTTTAATCTTTAGTTTTGTTTACAATAGAATTCAAATCCTTTAACGCAAATAATTTACCAGGAAGCCAAGCCAATACAGACCAAAAACCTCCTTTTGCTTCCATCTCGCAAAAAATGATTTCTTTCCCTTAACAGAAAATCTCCAAAAGTTTATAGCATAAGCAAATTTATATTTAATTGGAATTTGAGGATAATTCATAAACTCCGAATAAGCTAGAGCTGAATACTCTGGACTATTCCTACGGCATTGTATACTATTTTTAGTTAATCCATCATCAAGATACCCACACACATAAATACCTTTATGAACAAAACGAACTATATATTTTTGGGCAATACGCCCCCATATCAATCCTTCAGAACAAAAACGCTCATCTGAAAACACAGGAAAAGGATAAACCTTCATAATCTCAGTTCGCCAAGCCTCTGCTAAATCTCCTTTAATATGATGAGTGTAACGAATAGATAAAGGATCTGCATCAATAGTACCAAAATCAATTCCACCCCCTATTTTAGTTCCATTCGAATAAATACGAATTCCTGAAATACCAGCAAAATGCTTATTATCCTTTATCCGGTTCCACTCACTATCCATCCATTCAATAGCATCTGGAGTAAGATAATCATCACTATCTACAATAAAAAACAAATCTCCACTCGCAGCCGCTACACCTGTATTTATAGCTATATGTTTACCTCCATTTTGCTGCCTAATATACTTTTATCTTGATTTTGTTCTCTGCAACAAAATCTTTAATTAAAAATTCTGTATTATCAGTAGAACCATCATCAACAACAAGCCACTCAAAATTTTTATTTATTTGCCCACAAAGAGCTTTATAAAGCTTTCGAATAATATATGCTCTATTGTATGTAGGAGTAAAAACTGTTATCATCGCCAATACATAAAATAAGTAAATAAATTTATACCAAATAAAGTCCAAAAAGATCTTCTGACGTACATTATTAAAAGAATCAGGACTTTCCAATAAGGGATACATCATAACCAATGCATACATAAACCAAGATAAATAAGCAAAACGGTCCGAGAAATTGGCACGAATCACCAAAACCCAAAAAAAAAAGCATTAGCAATTATATATGTATTATGAATCAATGAATAAAATTCATTTCTATAATGTAATCTATTTTGATAGATATACCCTATAATTATCGGCACACAACTATACAAAATAAAGTCTATTCTAAAACCTACGTTATAATGTGTTTCCGTTGTTGTCAGATAACTGGTACGTGAATCAAAATCATCACCCCATGCAGAAAAAAGACTTGTAAAAAAACTACCAGCAACGGCACTTAATACAACACATACAAACCAAAAATAATAGAAAAGATTTGGCTTATTATAATACTTAGCGACTAAAAAAGCTGCAATCGGAATAGCCGTTGAATGATGGATATTATAAGCTATGAAAAAGAATACAAGGCTTTTCCAAATATTTTCATAATATGTCAATCCTACTACAACAAAAGAAAAGAGCCAAGCCAGCACGAATAGTATTTATACCATAACTGTTAAAACAGAATGCACCCACAATAGCCAAAAACAGTAAAAGAGTGCTTTCCGGAGCTATCCTTTTAGCGACTACATAATAATTGAAAACATAAATAAATGCCGTAAGTATAAACCAATACTGTGGCTCTCCCAAAAAGCTAGTCAAATTTTGATATAAATGAAATGCCCACTCTTTGTTTAACAAAATTTCATTCCAACTTATATCTGAATTTACATATTGTAAGAAAGAATATGCATATCTTTCCCGATCAGCACTGTAACCATAACCAATATCATATAATCCAAGCATAAGTGCTGCAAACACAGCAAACATAAATGCAATACCTTTAGTATTACCTCTTATTGCTGCCGAACCTGAATATATCTGCCACCCATAAATAAGCGTAACAAAAAAAGTAACATTATACAGAATGTCAAGTGTATATAATGAAAACATTATTTATTAATCAATTAATTTATAAATTTTATCTATTTCCGAAGTGTTATCTACTCCATTCTTTTTCAGATAACCAATATACTTTTTCCGCAAGTTTTCATTTCTGATAAGTATTTCAATAGCATTAGCAATAGCAACAGGATTCATTTCACAAACACTGCCATTCACACCATCCTGAAACTGATCATGAACTGTAGAAAAGTTTGTAACGACAATCGGCTTGCATAAGAGTTTCGCTTCATCAAGAGCTATACTTTTACCCTCAAATTGGGAAGGATGTACAAATATATCAGCCGATTTTATATAAGGGTATGGATTAGAAGTAATGCCAAGGAGAGCTATATTATCTTGCAAATTCCATTGTTCTATCATTTTAGCATATCGTGGAACATCACTGACAGCACCAACAAACGCCCAATGTACATCTATCCCACGTTCTTTCAAAATATGTGCAGCTTCAATGGCCCAATGAGAACCTTTAGTATCAGTTACATGGCCTACTGTCACCAACTTCACAGCTCCTTCACGCCACGGATTATTAAAAGACTCTTCCGCTAATCTGTTCACAAGTATCGGTGAAGTAATGTTTTCCATCAAATGTATTTTATCTGCTTGCTTAGGAAACCATTCTTTCAAAACTTCTACACAATGAGGGGAAATAGTAAATATAGCATCAACTTTAGGAAAATATTTTTTATCAGCGGTGTAATAATAAGGCCATTGAGAATAATCACTGTGAAAGAAAGTAACCTTCCTTTTTACCCTTTAATTTATTGACCATATAATACAACTGTTGTTGACCATTATAGTCAACAATTAAATCAAATTCACTATCACCAATTGCAGGCATCAACCAAGCCAATAAACGTCCGGCCCATGCTTTAGAAACCTTTGTTAAAAACATGCGAAATAAATTTCCCAAAAACAAAAAAAAACAACCTTGCTTTAACAAATAAATACAACCAGTAAATCCTTGAAAAAGTGCAGTAATTCTTTGATTAGAAAAAATCTTCACTTCCTTTGGTATCTGTGAAAAAAGTACACCATGAGGAGATGCTATCCACAATGAAACATCATATTTCTGTCTGTCAATAGTATTGAGCAAACTCACCATACTTTTGCTCACCCCCCCGGTTTCCAAATTACTTATAAGAAACAATATTCGTTTTTTCATTATAAATTATAACTGATATATCTGCTTCATGCATTCTTCTGCAGCATATTTCTGCACACGTTCTCGACCTACCACAGCATAATGTTTGCGCAATTCTGCATCATTCACCATTTTAAACACAGCATCAAACATAGAATTCTCGTCATGATCGCTACAATATTCCATACTTGTTATTATCTATAATTTCTATCGGACCAGATGTTTTTGTACTGACCACCGGTATACCAAGTACCATTGCCTCACAAATAGCCAAGCAGAAGCCTTCATAGCCTGAACAACAAAAACATCATATCAGCAGATTTTACATAAGGAAAAGGATTTCGTTTGAAACCTATTATTTGCACCATATCTTCTACACCGAGATCGTGAATTTGTTGTTCCATTTCACTACGCAATTCACCGTCACCTATCCATTGAAAAAGAACATCATTACGACCTATATCTTTAAAACGCTTGGCTATCAAAACAAAACGTTGTACTTTTGCTTAGGAGGAGTCAACCTGCCTGTCATAACGATAGTGAAACGATCATTTTTAATTATTTCTTCAGCCCCCATACGCTCTACTTTAGCAATATCAATAGGATTATATATTACTTTAGTTTGAGCCGTACACATAGGAAAACGTTCCCTGAAAGCACGTTCAGTATCCTGTGCTACACACACTACAGTATCCATAGCATTGTATGCAGCCAACTGTTCACCTGCCCCTAAATTGATTATCTGTATATTGAAAACGTAATAAGTCACAATGTACCCAGGTTACTTGCTTTCCTTCCTTTATATCCAACAAATAATGAATACGTAACGGCATACCTTCAAGGAAACTAATCACAACATCAAAGTCTCCGCTTGCATCCATTGTTTTATGAAACTGACGACGCAGCAATTCATGCCAACCAAATTTCAATGATGCGTGATAAGCCAACTTGTAACCCAACGTATACCCCGTCCATCTCATGTCTTACTACTCCCGCGGCACTTCATCTACAAGTATTCCGCCACCGCAAAACTGACATAAGTGTATTTCATTTTTGAGTATAATCAAAATTACGCAATATATCAAGCAAAACTCTCTCTCGGCACCACCACCGTTTAGAGGGCCATATAAAAACAGATAACGTTTCTTCTTCATTAAATTTGTTTATAAAAATATTACATCCATAGGGAACTGTATACTAAAATATAAATAACAAACATCCATTTCTAATATTCATATCATTAATTACATTAATATGTCAGAAAAAACCCATGATATTTTTCTGACATAAATTATTTTAATCTGCATATTTATTTAAGCTATCAGATAACCATTTTAACGAACTCGTTCTAAGAGCTAAAATTTGTTCATCCAATTTTTTCAAAATCTACTTTCGAGCAAAGGTTTACTTTTGTTGGTTCCCTTACGATTCTATCACGAAGTTCAAATTGATTTATCAATCCAACCATTCGACTTGAACGTACAAGATCACCATAATAAGCCACAAACTCCTTGTGAAACTTCAATGAAAAAAAATAACAGCATGAAAGCTATTTGTATATACAAATTGTGAATTGCGCAAAAGATTCATCCAATCAACCGCAAGCTCTCCAGTCAAAATCTGGTCAGCCCAAGGATAGTTTTCATTTAATTCTGTAGTAAGCGCTATAACCTTAATGCTACCAACTGTTTTACGTATATGTTCTATGTTCTTTGCATGCCATTCCGCAGATTTATCGCCTAAAACATAAGCAAAAATATATGGCTTAACCTCAATACTTACAGGTTTTATGTATTCTTCAAAATCATAAAGTAATGTCGGATCAGCCACTATTACAGGCTTTCTACTCTCCACACTTTCTACAAGACAAGCCGTTGTTACATCACGAACAGAAATTGCTGTAAACCTACTAAGTGATTGTTTTTTATATGCTTGCGATTATAAAATGGCACTCTATCATGTACCGAACAAGCTGCATAAGCAATCCTTAACCCCTTAAAATCACCTATTCCATCACAAAAATAAGGATGTACAGCAGAATAGACGTCAGTCCATACCTGATCACTGCCAACAACAATAGCGTCATAACGCTTACAATACTCAGGTAATTCAGCCATACCAAATTTAGGTGTATAATTTAGATGTCTATAATTAAACATGTCACAACGCTTATACAAATCCCAATTATCTACCTGAGGAGTTTTTTTATGCAAATATCTTGATTTTAGTTCACAAATTATCCCCCAAAGACTATAAGATGACAATCTCCCCAATATCCGACGAATAGCAGACTGAGGTGTATCATTTTTCACACAAACTACTTGAGGAGTATGTCCCATATTCTTTAATACTTCAAATAGTGCAATTTGCTGCAATCCACCGCCAAAATTTGTATTACTATGAAGGGTAAATATTCCTATATTCATTTAATAACCATTTTCAAAATAAAACGACTGACATTATTGTTAGATCTCATCAAGAACAGAAGTAATTTATCACAAATGTTTAATGGCAAAATATCTGAAAATCCAAAATCCACATTATTAATAATAATATTCAAATATTCTTTCAAATCCGCCTGTGCATATTTTATACTGCTAAGCAAACCACGTAAAGCCACCAATTTTATCTTATTCTCAGTCGGATAAAAACTATGCTCTATCCCATATTGTTTACGAAGCTGCTTGTATTTACCACGCCTATTAACTTGATTAACCCAAAATTTATCAGGATGTAATCGTACTGATGAAAGTGAACCATTTACTCCTACAGAATAATTGTAGCAAGTCTCAGAAAGAAACGCAATGCTCTTACATAAGAACAAATATGTCACATAAAAAACAAAATCCTCACCATAAGCTAAATCTTTAGGAAACTTTATCTTATTATGATGAATATAATCAGCGCGAAAAAGTTTGCAATACGGACCACAGAAATAAAATAGTTCTTCAAACATTTTATCATCAAGTTCACCAACTTTTACAGTCAAATCAGGAAACTTTTTTTTATCCCCCTCTTTACCGGCATACACATTAGTTAATCCTTGTAACACAATATCTGCATGAGTATCTTTTATAGCCTTCATCATACATTCCACATAATGCAACTCCACACTATCATCGGAATCTATAAAACAAATATAATCACCATGTGAATGAGATAGGCCATTATTACGAGCAACTGATACACCGGCATTTTCCTGTTGTATATAAATAAAACGATTATCATCTTTTGCAAACTCTTCGCAGATCACAGAACTATTATCCTTACTGCCATCATTCACCATCAATACCTCAATATCATGATAACTTTGTAACTTAATACTGTTAAGACATGTACGAAGTTTGTCACCCGAATTATAAATCGGCACAATTATTGATACCATTATTCTGATAAATCTATAATAATTTGTTCTTGATATACAACATCTCTCAATTCGCCAATAACAGCCTTATTTGCAAGCCCTCAATATCATTGCCTCATTTGAAAATTTACCTGTAATAGGAATCTTTTGAGTTACTCCCATACGATACCACTCATACTCTATATCTAGATGCCCCAAATCCAATGCTTGTAAACCTGCCTTATGTAAATCAGCAGCAAGAACTGTAGCCGTAGGACCTAAAGCTAGAATAAACAAATTATTTTCATTAGATGGAATCTCTAAAACGCTGGCTATTATTTCATCATATTTAGCAAAAGCATCTTTTGAAGGACATAACACACGACGAATAGACTTAGCATTAGTAAACAAATCGTTACCAACCCCCATTTTAGTATCTTTACCTTCTATAAAAACAACATCTCTATTTTCCCATATTTGTTTTAAAAGAGCTATACGATAGGCAGCCAAAGTCTGGTTAAACTCCATACTATAAAAACGTGACAAAAAAGTGTTACCATAAGATTTACCAGACTTTACACTCTTAAGCCATCGCCTACGATTAAAATAATGATGAGAATTCCAAAAATTCTGCTCAACCTGATTATAACGCTCCAACTTCTGAAACACATCAGGCAAACAGATAAGAAGATTCTCCACTTCTGATTCTAGGACTTGCCGAAGCCTTATTGCCAATTCTGCATTTTTTTCCTGGACCCTAAGGTATGACCATAAATTACAGCTAACTCTCCATCGCCAAAACGAGTAATAGATGCACGATTACTAAGAATATAAGAAACACATTCATCATACGACATTATAAAAGGGGGAGTAACCACTCTACAATATATTTTATCAACCCACTTATGCCATTCCCAACGACAACGACGTTTAATTCTAAATAATAAATTCATTATTTCAATTGCTTACCTAAAAGTATTGGAGTATATTTTAACATATATCGAATAACAAAATACGAAATTACAAAAGTAAAAATAGTTACTATAATCTTCTCTATCAACGTATTTCCTGAAAAATCACCTGTCAATTTGTTCCACATAAGTAACATATACTCAAACATTAAAGTATGCATACAGATAAAAAACAATGCCCCTTGCATAAAAGTATCAAGAATATTATAAGGAATGCGAATATATTGTGATAAACGAACCAAAACTGCCGTACCAACTAGGCCATAAAACAAAAAACAGCAACCATATAATTTCCATACGAATGTTCATGCAATCCTACCTGATCATTAAATACAGATAAACAACTTACAGCAACCATAAGAATAGTAATCCATATACCTCCATAATTTATATATTTAATAATAAATTCTTTAGTCATAAACCCTATTAAATAGAAAGGTAAACCTAAAACCGTGGAACCTAAATTCAATACATTCCATACAGAACTGTTCTTAGTTAACATAAACACAACTAACAACATAATAGTTGCAATTAACAAACTTCTTGTATTTCCATATTTATAAATATATCCACAAGATATCCTAATACTAAACAATGATAACAAAAACCAACTTGGACCTATTCACATACTCCCCCATAAGCCATTGCTCAAAAATGTAATTGGGGGGGAATTGAATGTTCTGTACAATACAAGATTTATCAAAACAGGTATCAAGATGGCCAATACATTAAATAATATGAAAGGAATTAACAATTGTATCACTACTCTTTTTATAGAAAAATTCTTTGGCTTAAAAAACATACCACTCAACAAAAAAAGAACAATGGCATATGAAAAGAATATACCCATATATGAAATATACCTGTTTGTGTTGGTATATGGCAAAAAAGCAAACTAAAAAGCCAAGCCTATTAATTTAGCTACATCAAGATACTCTATACGTTGTAACATGTTACATATTTTTTTTTTACATAGTTAATAAACCGCTGCTTCACAGAGATTTATCCAATCCCACAAAATAAACAGTTACCATAAGCATTATAAAATAACTAATTACAACCAATATTAAACGAAACCATCCTTCTTCTATATACAAAATAAACATAGACAAGGAATAATAGACGATAATCCAACTATTAAAATCACTTTAAAAAAATACACAATAGAAACGAAATACATGAAATTGTGGTATTACATATTTCGCAATTGAGGTATTTGATATCGTTACCAAAATCATAATTATCAAAGCTGAAATATAACTACACAGAGGTGATCCACCATTATTCAACCATATATACAATAAAGGAAGATTCAATAAAAAAATTGTACCTGTAATAAAACTCATATATTTAATCTTTACCAGTTGCATGAACTACCGTAACAATAACTGCATTAACTATATTGGGAAGACATGTTATCATTAAAATCCGAGTAAAAGAAGATGCATAGTTGGGAACAATTCCTAACCATATATTCAAAACAAAATTTGTTTCTATCAACAATGGTATCATCATACATGATAATAACAATATAGAAAAATACATCGACTGAGACATTAGTCGCTCCATACTTCTTATATTATTATCTGCATAATCTTTTATAATTGATGGCCTAAAAGCCTGTGTAACACTACTGGTAAAAGCAGCAACTACACCACTCACCACATTAGCTATTCCCGCTGCAGCATTAAGAGCCACTCCAAAATACATGTTAATGAGAAAATTAATCCCCTGCTGACGGGCCGTACCACAACCATTTCCATACAAATCCCATCCTGAAAAAGATAACAAAGGTATAAGTACATCCTTATCTCTGATAATCCTTATTTTTCTACATTCTCGAAAATTCTTAATACAATAAACTCTATAAATTATTGCAATAATTAATGATACAACTAAAACAAGTATAGAATACAATATAAGCTTATCATAATTCCCTATTGACAGCAAATAAACTATCACAAGTTTAAGTATTGAATTTATAATTTCTATAATAGTAAAGGCTTTCATCTTTTCATAAGCAATAATACATGCTGTATAAAGGTACTCTGTGTTATAGATATTACTGATGAAAGTATAGAAAATTGTAAAACCCAATGAGCAGCCAGCATTCTGTCTTCCGGAATTACAAGCTTATTGTTCAACATCCATAAACCTATAGTCTCAGACAACAATAACACTACAACAGCTATTAATAAATGAATAATAAAGGAAGCCGAAAAAAAATAGCTTGCAATCTGCCAGATGAAGCTCTTCCCAATTCAAATGTTATAAAGCGCGATGTTGCTGCACTCATAGAAGCATTAAGAAAACCAAACATCATCACAATGCCACCTACAACATTATAAATTCCAAAATCATTAATCCCTAATACATTTAATATAACTCTCCCTGTATATAATCCAATGATTGTAGAGAGCCCCATCTTAATATATAATAATACTGAATTTTTAGCTATACGTTTTGTACGTTCTTGCATATGTAAATATGTCAAATATAATTATTCAGAGAAACAAATTTAGTTTTTCAATATTGTTATTTTCTGATTTTCTCATTCAATAAATTCTGAAAGAAAACATCAACGAATGAGTGTCGTTACCACGCAAAGTATACATGCCTGCCTTTTGCAGGGCTTCTGCTTTTTTCTGCACATGCCTGCCATACATGCCTGCCAACGAAGGTATATTCAACTGAAATGCTACTCCTGCCTGCTGTAAAGCTTTATAATCTGCCATCTGCATATATTCGTAGCGTTCGGGATGTGCCAGCAACGGATGATAACCTTTCTCCTGAATATGCTTCAACATAGAAAGCAATCTCATAGGGGGATTGAAATAGGAGGTTTCCACCAACAGGTAGCGTTTTTCTTCGTGTAGAGGAAGGATATCGTCTGCCTCCAAACGCCGGACAAAAAGATTGTCCAGCATATATTCCGCTGCCAATTCCAGCCGGATATTTCCCCGATAACTTTCGCACAACGTTCTGAAACGGGTCTTTAAAGTATCGGTGGTATTGGGAATATCTTCCATGATATGAGGGGTGAGCCATAGCTTTACGAATGCCCTGCCGTTCCATCTCTTCCAAAATACGGAGAGACTCTTCGGCAGTGCGCACACCGTCATCCACCCCCGGAAGGAGAGGTGGCTGTGACAATCGGTCATACCCTGCAGGATACCTTTAGAAGATACGGATATGTATCTGGAGAACAGCCACATAAAAACTATTTACCACTATGATAATAAGAACCGTAATGATAGCCATAACGGTAACTGTAACGACCGTGGCTGCGTTCTGGTTCCATTCAGAATCATGGCAAGATTCTTGAAACGCTTTTTCGCGATAAATATTTTCCAGTTCGGAAAGCATGGAGCGTTCCAGTAAGCCGGCACGAACCACAAAGAGGGTACGGTCTGTCGCTTTCTCGATAATCTGTGTATCTGCCACAATGTCTATGGGAGGACAGTCCACAAAGATATAGTCATAGCGGGTGCGGAGCTGTGCAAGCAGTCCGGCAAACTTTCCGTTTTCCAACAACTCTGTGGGATTGGGAGGCACGGTACCTACCGGAATCATCTTCAGATTGGCATATTTATCGTGTGACACCAAAGTTTCTTCCCAATTGCCGACACGTCCGCTCAGGTAGTCACTCAGTCCCTGTTGGGGAGAGTTGATATAGGCAGAAAGGGAGCCGTGACGCAAATCGCCGTCAATAAGCAGTACTTTTTTCCCTTTGAGGGCAAAACTGATTGCCATATTTGCCGACAGATAAGACTTACCACTGCCCGGATTGAACGATGTGACAGCAAATGCCGTAGCTTCCGGACTGTTGGATACCATAAAATCAAGATTGGAACGCAACACACGGAAGGCTTCGTTAATGACGTTCCGATTTCCTTCTTCCACCACAATGACACGCTTATTACGAAGCGGTTTCCGTCCGAAAATGCTTTTTTTCACAACCGTACAAGGGAATTTCACCGACCAGCGGAAGACTCAGATGTTCCAAGTCCTTTCGTCCGCGCACCTTGCTGTTCATGTTTTCTTTCCAGAGAAAGATAACACCTGCAGGCACTGCCAGTCCGAGCGCAAAAGCCATCAGCAATATGTTCATTTTCTGCGGAGAAACCGGCGCCATGCTACCGCGAGGGGCAGTGATGACACGGGTGTTGTAAGCAGTGAATGCCTGTGAAAGTTCGTTTTCCTCACGTTTTTGAAGCAGGTAAAGATAAAGCTCCTCTTTTACTTTTTGCTGACGTTCCACACTGAGCAGGTATTTCGCCTGACTCGGATTGGAAGCCAACTGGCTGGTAGTGGTTACTTCCTGCTGACGGATGCTGCGTATCTGGGTATTCAGAGAAACTATCAGATTGTCTACCGACTGAATAATGGTGCGCTGCATACTCTGCAAAGAACTGGCAAGATCTTTCACCAACGGATTCTTCTCGCTACTGTTGGCTATCAACCGGTTGCGGTTCAACACCATATTGTTGTACTCGCTTATCTGACTCTCAATATTGGAATTGGCAATGCCCGAATTGGTAGGCAACGGCTGACTCAGACTCTTTTTCTTTCAGCTCTTTTCAGAATATACCGAGCGGTGGAAAGCTGGGTATTCAGCGTAAGCAGTTCTTTTCTTGTTCTCTGCCGACTGAGCCATGTAAAGGCTGGATGCCGCCTGAACATCGGGTAACAAATGTTCGCTTTTGAAGCTGGAAATATTCTCGTCCACATGTCCCAACTCGCTTTCGATTACACTCAAACGGTCGCCTATGAACTGAGAGGTGCTGACGGCAATCTGGTTCTTGTCTTGTATCCACTTTTCGTTGTACACCTCTATCAGGGTGTTCAGTATGTCTTCTGCCCTGGCTATGGATGTATCGTTGATGCTCAGATTAATGATGGTGGCTTCCTTGCTTCCCAATTCGACACGCAATGCATGAAGATAACGGTCGGCGGCACCATCTGCTTTGCCTATGGCATAACGGATGGAAGTGCCGATGCAGGCATCGCTATAGAATTTGGTAGGAGAAATGAACAAAGTTCCCGCTGCAGTCTGTATGGAGTCGCCCATCCTGCCGGCAAAGGTATTTTCCGATTCCGCTCCGGCAACCTTCAGACCGGAAATGGTGAAAGCATCCTTGGAATCAATCCGAATGGTGAAGCTGACCGGTTTTTCCATCACTTCACAAAATGTCACCGCCACAGGATTTACCTTATATAAATCTACATTTTTAAGTCCTTTACGCACAGTGTAAGTTTCATTCAGCCTCAGCCGGCGGGCCACTTCGGTCATCAATGCGGGAGACTTTAACGTGAACAGCTCGTTATTGATATTGGTATTTGATCTGAATATACCCATATCGGAAAATTCGCTCATGGCTCCCGAAGAGCCGCTTTTAGAATCGTCTTTACCAAAATTGCCGCACTGCGGTATAGATGGAAGGAGTACTCATCAGACGCAACACTGCCACAGACATGGGTGACAAAGAGAGAAAGAACAAACCAGCGCCATTTGGGAACAAACAGCCCCACAGGTCTTGTATCCGTATAAAATCGTCGGTAGGTTTGCCGACGGCAGCTTTTTTCTATCATATATATTATAATATAATGTAAAAAGATTACTTAAATATCAACACGCCCAATGAAGTGAGGAAAAGAAGCAATGGAAATCCACATCGAAACAGACTTCACGCTGTTTTCGTTCAGAAATGACTGTCCGGCACGCACTTTGTTGGGCTGTACATAAATCACATCATTCTGTTTCAGATAATAAACGGGAGAATTAAACACCTCTTTCGAACGAAGATCTGCCCAATGGTGACACGCTCTCCGTTTTCTTCACGGATAACGAACACAGCATCACGCTTTCCGTAAATACTTAAATCACCTGCCATACTGATGGCTTCGAGCAAAGATGATTTGGTCTTTGGTAATGCTATATTTACCCGGTGACTTGACTTCGCCCAACACCGAGAAATAAAGGTTCATAAACTCAACCGTAACAACAGGGTCTTTTACCAAATTCTCGTCTATCAATTTCTGCTTCACCAAAGCGGCAATCTGACTCTTGGTCATACCGGCAATATGAAGTGTGCCCAATACGGGAAAGTCAATGTTTCCTTTGTCGTCCAGCGTATAGCCCGACACCTCTCCCCCCACTGCTTACCGAGCCTTCTGTTCCCACACGTGCCTGAGCCCTTGTCAGATTGAACAATGCCGCCAACTGCGGGTTACTTGACACAAGAATGGAAATCTGGTCCTTAGGCTGCACGGTAATGTCTCGTGCGCCACTGATAACCTCAGGCTGATTTACATTGATGTCTTGAAAATAGAGAATCTCCTTGAAGTGTTGCAGGACATCAACAACACTGCCATCAGCTTCCATCGTTGTATGCTTAGCTGCCAGCTCAGCCGCTTCCGCAGCTTTATCGTGGATCGCTTTCAGCTGCTGTCGCAGCCTCGCCCGGATACATAATTGT
>VOFK01003499.1_pt1 | contig 47815 bp, 36 predicted proteins | sample 5384121 | NCBI WGS metagenome assembly VOFK01 (sample SAMN12384730, study PRJNA508395) | human gut metagenome | isolation source: healthy gut J | host: Homo sapiens | reverse complement strand
CAATACGACAGCAAAAATTAATGGAACATTGACAAAATGGTTAAAATTCAACTATTCTACTCTGCTTTACCCGCAAATGATATTTGTAGACCAACGAGCTTTACAGATAGCTATTATGATGGGTTGGGGCGCTCAAACTGGCCGAATATGCCTATTTACGATCAAAACGGCCATATCAATCATGACAATCCTCGTGCATTGGCAGAAGGTGGACAAAGAACTCAACAGACAGACCGTCACTATCATCAAGCTGCTTTTATCATAGAGCCTGTCAAGAACTGGATTACAAATATAGAGTTCAATTATAGTATTAAAGAGGAGAGTACAAAGGCAGCTACATTGCCTGCTTATAATTATGATCCACAAGGTAATAAAATCGTAACGAACAAAGATTCAAGTTTAAAAGAAAACGATCAGAAAGAAAATTATCTGAATCTGAATGTTTATAGCTCGTATACTCATACTTTCGCAGATAAACATAACTTCAAGTTCATGGGTGGTTTTCAGGCAGAAGAGTTCAAACTGCATTATTTCGACGTTACCAAATATGGATTGTATGTAGAGGATGAAGACTTCTGGGAGTTCGATCTGACATCCGGATTGAGCGGTAAAGGTGAAGAAAAACTACAGGGGTGAATGGTTATTCAAGAGAATGGGCTACAGCCGGTTTCTTCGGTCGTTTAAATTATGATTTCATGGGCCGCTATCTGTTGGAAGTTAATATGCGTTATGATGGTACTTCCCGTTTCCGCCGCGGCAGTCGCTGGCAACTATCCCCTTCTTTCTCGGCAGGTTGGAATATTGCACAAGAGAAGTTCTTCGCTCCGGCTACCAGTGTTGTTGATCAGTTGAAGTTACGCTTCTCTTACGGTCAGTTGGGTAACCAGAATACAAGCTCATATTATCCTACTTACCGTGTGATGTCTTTAGGTGCTGCAAATGGTGCCTGGATACAGAATGGTATGCAACCTAATACTGCTTCGGTGGGTGGCTTGATTAGTGAGGCTCTGACGTGGGAAACCGTTCGCACATGGGACATCGGTCTGGATTGGGGATTACTTAATAATCGTTTGACAGGTTCTGCTGATTATTTTGTCCGCTACACCAAGAATATGGTGGGACCGGCTAACCAGATGCCTAATACATTGGGCATTGAGGTTCCTAATACAAACAATTGTGATCTTCAGACCAGAGGTTGGGAAGTTTCCCTTTCTTGGAAGGACCGTTTGAATAATGGATTGAATTATGGTGTAACTGTGTCACTTTCCGATCAGGTTACCTATATTGACAGTTATCCCGGTAACAACACTGGTTCTATCAGCACATACATGGCTGGCAAAAAGACAGGACTTATTTGGGGGTTTGAAACAGTAGGCATTGCCAAAACTCAGGAAGAGATGGATAACCATATTGCTTCATTGCCTAAAGGCGGACAAGACGCCATTGGTTCGCAGTGGGCAGCAGGTGACATCATGTATAAGGATCTGAATGGTGATGGTAAAATAAGTAAAGGTGCAAGTACATGGGATGATCATGGTGATTTAAAGATTTTGGGTGATAGCAATCCTCACTACTTTTATGGCATTGACTTGACAGCCAACTATAAAGGATTTGATTTCCGTTGTTTTCTGCAAGGTGTTTTGAAACATGACTTTTGGCCGGGTGAGTCATCTTATTTCTGGGGTGTTCGTGGTGGCTATTCTAAATGGTATACTATTGGTCTGGAACAGCATAATGATTATTTTCGGGATCAGCCGATAGGGTTGGCAGGTTATGAATTACCAGTTAACTTAGATTCATATTATCCACGTCCTATCACTTCGAAAGATTCTGATAAAACGAGCTTTGGAGCTAAAAATCAAGAAAAACAAAGTCGTTATATGCAAAATGCAGGATATATGCGTTTGAAGAATCTACAATTAGGTTATTCATTACCGAAGTCTGTAGTTGAAAAAGTAGGTATTTCCAATTGTCGCGTATTTGTGTCAGGTGAGAATCTTTTGACATTTACCTCTTTATCTTCAATCTTTGATCCTGAAACCTGTGTTGGTGGTTGGGGTGGTAACGCGTACCCCTTATCTTCCACTTGGTCATTTGGTTTAAGTGTAACCTTTTAATTTGATAATAAAATCATGAAAACAAAAAATATATTTTTAGCATTGATAGCTACAGCTTTGAGTAGTGCAATGATATCATGTGATGATTTCCTTGATAGGGAACCAACTTCAGAACTTGCACCTGAAACTTTTTTTACAGATGTCTCACACTTACAAGCATATGCTGATAAGTATTATTCCAGTATCTTACCTGGAAACTCTGGAAATTCTTATGGCTTTTATGCAAATGATAAAGGTACAGATAATCAGATTTCCCAGAGCGCACCTAGCTATTTTTGTACGGGTGAATGGAGAGTTCCTAATTCTTCTGGTGATTGGTCTTTTACCAATATCTATCATTTAAATTTCTTTTTTGCGAATGTTTTGCCACGTTTTGGTGAAGATTTAAACGGATCAGGCAATACTATCTCGGGTGATTTGAAAAGTATTCGTCATTATATAGGTGAGTTGTATACTTTGCGTGCATTGGAGTACTTTAAGCGTTACCAGGCATTTGGTGACTATCCTATCGTAACTGATCCTTTAACGGATAATATGGAAATACTGACTGATGCTGCTAAGCGTTCGCCGCGTAATGAGGTTGCACGTTTTATTCTTTCTGATCTAGATAAAGCTGCTATTTTGATGGATGGAAAAGATTTTCAAACTACACGTATCAATCGTGATGTAGCTTTGTTGCTCAAATCGCGTGTAGCATTGTTCGAGGCTACCTGGCTGAAATATTTCAAGGGCTCAGCGTTTGTTCCCAATGGAGAAGGTTGGCCGGGTAAGACGAAAGAATATAATGCCAATTATCAGTATCCGAGTGGAAGTATTGATAATGAAATCAATTGGTTTTTTGAAGAGGCTATGAGTGCTTCTAAAGAAGTGGCAGAAAAGTATAAATCTAGCTTGACTGAAAATACAGGTATTGTGAAGCAAGATTTAGCAACTACAGAGAATCCTTACTTTGCTATGTTTGGTCAGGAAGATTTGTCAGGTGTAAAAGAGGTGTTGATGTGGCGTCAATATGTACAAGGACTGGGAAGTGGACATGATATTGCTTTAGCAGCAGATGAAGGTAATTGGGGAGTTGGTGTGACGCGTGCTTTTGTGCAGAATTTTCTTATGGAGGATGGCTTGCCAGTTTATGCGCATGGTACCTATGCAGATGGTGATGGTTATTATATGGGTGATAAAACGATTGCCGATGTGCGTACTAATCGTGATAGTCGCTTGACTGTTTTTCTGAAAGAGCCGGGACAAAAGAATGTATTGATTGAAAGTGTGACAGGACTTACTAATATTTGGTTGGATGAACCGTATCCCAAGATTACAGATGGAGCTTCACAGTACGCCTATACTACCGGTTATGCACTGCGTAAAGGTGGAGCTTGGGATAGTAAATATCTGGTTCAGAACAAGTGTTTCCTCGGTATCCCTATCTATCGTGCTTCTGAAGCTTTATTGAATTATATGGAAGCCAGCTATGAACGTAATCAGACTTTAGATAATACAGCCCGTGAATATTGGCAACTTCTTCGTCGCCGTGCTTTAGTTAGTGATAATATTGATGCTACTATTGCTGCTACTGATTTGAATAAGGAAGCTGAGAATGATTGGGGAGCTTATTCGGCAGGGAAGATTTTGACAGATAAGACTTTGTATAATATTCGCCGTGAACGTCGCTGCGAATATATATCCGAAGGTCTTCGCTGGATGGACTTATGTCGGTGGAGAGCAATGGATCAGATGACGGTTACGCCTTATGTTCCCGGAGGTATGCATCTTTGGAATACACCTATGGAACGTTGGTATGATGACTCAAAAGGTAATACTACACTTGTCTATGGCACTGACAAAGCAAATGTGTCTTCACCCAACGATAGCGAATATCTGCTTCCATATCGTAAAACTGCTAACCAGTTGGCCTATGAGGGTTTTGTTTGGAAAATGGCTCATTATCTTGATCCGATTCGTATTGATCAGTTCCAAATAACATCTACTGATGGTAAGAATATTGAAACTTCTCCGATTTATCAGAATCCATATTGGCCTACCACTGCGGATATGGCAGCAGAAAAGTAAATGACAGACAAGTAAGATTGTTTTTCCATATAATTTAAGAGGGAGTTTCTATATTCCCTCTTATTTATACATTCTTTATGTAACAGAAGTAGATTGGTTGGTAAAGCAGACTGATGATGAAATTCTGTTTGATTTCAACTTGTGTAATGGCGTGAATAGATATTAGTTTTTATTTTTTAAGAAATTGATAAGGTATATGAAATATGTATTATTAGTGTGGCTCCTCATTGGAGGAATAGGAGAGGGGATATATTGCTCTGCCCAAAATATGGAGAAGGTTATTCGAAATGGCATGCCGTGGTTTGATGATCATGGCAATATTGTCAATGCGCATGGTGCTTGCATTGTAGAAGAAAAGGGGAGGTATTATCTGTTTGGTGAGTGGAAATCAGATGAAAGCAATGCTTTTCCGGGATTTTCCTGCTACTCTTCGGATGACTTGGTTAACTGGAAGTTCGAGCGGGTAGTCCTGACCGTGCAACCGGATGGCATATTAGGACCTAATCGTGTAGGTGAACGTGTGAAAGTAATGAAATGCCCTTCTACCGGTGAGTTTGTAATGTTTATGCATGCTGATGATATGGGATACAAAGACCCTTATATCGGGTATGCTACCTGTAAAACCATTAATGGCGAATATCAGTTGCAGGGACCGTTACTTTATCAGGGAAAACCTGTTCAGCGTTGGGATATGGGAACTTTTCAAGATACGGATGGTAAAGGATATTTGTTGATTCATCATGGACCGATATATCGGTTGAGTGATAATTACCGATCGATAGAGATGGAGGTTGCGCATGTGAAAGGCTCAGGTGAATCACCTGCTATGTTCAAGAAAGACGGCATTTATTATATGCTTTATTCTAATCTGACCAGTTGGGAGAAGAATGATAACTTTTATTTCACGGCCCCGAAAATAGAAGGCCCTTGGACAAAGCAAGGCTTGTTCTGTCCTGAAGGAACTTTGACTTATAATTCTCAGAGTACTTTCGTTTTTCCCTTGAAGAGGGGGAATGATACCATACCTATGTTTATGGGAGATAGATGGTCATATCCTCATCAAGCTTCAGCCGCTACATACGTTTGGATGCCGATGCAAGTTAATGGGACAAAGTTATCTATTCCTGAATATTGGCAGTGTTGGGACTTTAATACCTTGAAGCCGGTGGATATACTTCGTAAAGGAAAGCGGGTATCTATGAAAAACATAAAACCTGCTGTGGGCTGGACTGAAAACAGAGGATGTTTTGTCTCAAATGCAAAAGGCAGTGTATTAGCTGTACCTTTCAGAGGGACTCATGTAGCAGTTGTCGGGAAATCTGATTGCCATAGCGGATATGCCCGAGTGAGTGTATTGAATGCGAAGAAGGATACAGTATATTCTTCGTTAGTGGATTTTTATAGCAAATATTCAGAAAAGGCAATCCGTATTATGACGCCGGAAATGGAGAAAGGTAATTATACATTATTGGTTGAAGTAACAGGTATAAAACCTGTGTGGACGGATAAATCAAAAACAATCTATGGAAGTGACAATACTTTTGTGACTATAGATGATATTTATTACTTTTGAAAAAAATACAATATATGAAGATAGGTATTTTAGGCTTATTGTTTCTTGGGGTTACGCAGATTTGTAGTGCACAATTCAGTCTCCGTTCTGGTCAATCGGTAACAGTGGCTTGTGATAATACGGAAGAGAAGGTGGTACAAACTGCTTTACAGTTATTTGCACGTGATTATGAAACTGTATTTTCTGCTCCTGCTACTATTAGTGTTAACCATGGCGGAATTATTGTAGGTACAGTTGATAAAAGTCCTTTAATAGCCGCTACCGGAGTGGATATATCAGACTTAAAGAGTAAGAATCAGGCTTTTCTCATATCAGTATTGCCGGGTGGAAGGTTGTTGGTTGCAGGAAGTGATTCACATGGCACTGCCTATGGTATAATGGAATTGTCCCGTTTGATAGGAGTATCTCCTTGGGAATGGTGGGCAGACGTAACACCTGAGAAGAAAGAGGCTTTTCACTTAGCTGCCGATTATAAGATGGTGCAGTCTCCTTCGGTAGAATACCGTGGTATCTTTATTAATGATGAAGATTGGGGATTGATGCCTTGGAGTAGTTTGAATTATGAGCCGTGGTATAAACCCGGACGCATAGGGCCACAAACAAATGAACGTATTTTTGAATTGTTGCTCCGTCTGCGAGCTAATACATACTGGCCTGCCATGCACGAATGTTCGGTTCCATTTTTCCTTACTCCCGGAAATAGGGAAGCTGCAGAAAAGTTTGGTATTTATATAGGTGGGTCTCATTGTGAACCTATGGCTTGTAGTACTGCCGGTGAGTGGAGCCGAAGAGGAAAAGGTGATTACGACTATGTGAAAAATAGTAGTTCGGTATGTCATTTTTGGGAAGAACGGCTTAAGGAAGTTTCGGGGCAGGAAATTTTATATACGGTTGGCATGCGTGGTGTGCATGATGGACAGATGCAAGGTGCTAAAACAGTGGAAGAACAGAAAGCTGTGTTGGAACGTGTGTTGAAAGATCAACGTGATTTATTACGAAAATATGTGAATAAAGATGTTGAGGCTATTCCACAAGTTTTTATCCCTTATAAAGAAGTGCTCGATATTTATCGTGCCGGGCTGGAAGTTCCTGAGGATGTAACACTCATGTGGTGTGATGATAATTATGGCTATATAAAGCATTTTCCGACGGAAGTAGAGCGTACTCGTAAAGGAGGAAATGGAGTTTATTACCATGTTTCATATTGGGGGCGTCCACACGATTACCTTTGGTTAGGAACGTTTAGTCCGGCTTTGCTATATCAACAGATGAAAGAGGCTTATGATTGTGGCATACAAAAAATATGGATATTGAATGTAGGAGATATCAAGCCGATAGAGTATCAGACAGAGCTATTCTTGGATATGGCATGGAATATCGATCAGGTTATCGAAGAAGGTGTGTCTGGTCATTTATGTAATTTTCTGAAGCGTGAGTTTGGAGAAGCTATAGGTGAAGACCTCTTGCCGGTTATGATGGAACATTATCGTTTGTCCTATATCCGTAAACCGGAATTTATGGGAAATACCCGTGAAGAAGAATACCATACGAATGCATACCGGATTGTGAAAGATATGCCTTGGAGTAGGTCGTACATAAATAAGCGTCTTGAAGATTACCAAGTCATTTCGGACAAAGTAGAAAAGTTGGCTTCACGAATTCAACAGGATAGACAGGATGCTTATTTCCAATTGATAAAATATCCGGTACAGGCTACTGCTGAAATGAATAAGAAAATGCTTTATGCACAGTTTGCCCGTCATGGGGAGATGAACTGGAATAAAAGTGATGTTGCTTATGATAGTATTGCTTCACTGACCCGCATATATAATATAGGTATACGTAATAATGGTAAGTGGCACCGTATGATGGATCATCAGCCGCGTAGATTGCCAGTATTTGAGCCGGTAGACAGATCATCGGTCGAAACACCTATGTTAGAGGATTCCCCGGGTTTATATAAATGGAATGGAGCGGAATATTCGGCAGGTGATGCAGTGTCTTGTGAGGGACTTGGTTATGAAGAAAAGGCTGTAATGCTTGAAAAGAACAAAGAATTGTCTTTTGATTTTGGCGAATGTCCCGGTGATTCTGTAGAAGTTGAAATCCGGTTATTACCAAACCATCCTATACATGGAGGACAGTTACGCTTTTCTGTTTCGATAGATAAAAAGAATGCTCAGACAGTTTCTTACGAAACTCAGGGACGTAGTGAGGAATGGAAAGAGAATGTTTTGCGCAATCAATCAGGCTATCAGACGGGTGGTTCTTCCGGTTAAAAAGAGGAAGAACCACAATTTGACTATAAAAGCACTTGATGAAGGAGTAGTGATTGATCAGATAGAAATGTATCAGTTGAATTAGTAAAAACGATTAATCTATGAAAACATCTAACTTAAAATCAAGCAGCATGAGTATAGTGCTGCTTGGTGTTTTTTTTCTTTTTTGCCCTTTAACTACATCTGTTTTTTCATCTGCTGAAAATCTCCCTGTTGAGTTGAAAGTTAATCCTTCAACCGGAGCAATAAGTGAGCTGAAAATAAGAGGTGATGAACGTGATATGAATTGGCTCGTCAAAGTTGATGGTACCCAATATGCTTGGGTGAAGGAAAATTATGGCTGGGGATTAGGCTATTTTACCATAACTAAAGGACGGGAAAGCATAAAAAGCGAATGGAAAACTCCTGTTAATATTAGTGCTGACGGTATGAATGTAATGTATCGTGAGAATGATATTTGTGTTCAGGTAAGGCGGAAACTGGTTCAAGGTGATTTAATAGAAGGATATACCTTTACGAATAAGGGGACAGAACCGGTCTCTTTATATGACATTGGTATTTATACTCCTTTCAATGATAATTATCCGGATGCACAACAATGCATTAATTCCCGTGCTCATACGCATATTTGGAAAGGGGGAAGTGCTGCCTATGTCAATGCTATCCGTATGGGAACTTTTACTCCCCATCTGGGACTGGTGGTGACGAACGGAGCTATCAGGAACTATGAAATCTGGGAACGTGGACGTAAAAAAGCAAACTCACAGACAAGAGGTATCATTGCATTGGATCTGCCGGATTTATTGTTGAAGCCGGGAGAAAGCTATTCACTGGAGTGGCATATTTTTGCTCATAATGGGAATGATGATTTCCGCCGTAAGCTTCTGGAAAAAGGGAGTGTACTTGTATCTTGCAATAAATATGTGTTTGAGAAAGGAGAGAAAGCCCGTGTGGAATGTCGGAGTCTGGAACCTTTAGAAGCGTGTACCGCTAAAATGAATGGAGTACCTGTCCCCGTAAAGCAGGAAGGGAATCTTTGTTTCGTAGAAGTACCGATGGAACAGGCTGGTGAGGTACGTTTTGATTTCTATTACAATGGAAATAAGCAAACTCATGCAGACTGTCTGGTCATCAACAATACGGCTGATTTAATCCGAAAACGTGTCGATTTTATTCGTACCCGTCAACAGATGAACAATCCGTCTGATTTGCGTGATGGGGCTTATATGGTTTATGATAATGAAGGTGATAGCATTTATCTGAATGATAGGCCAAACTGTAATCCGGTGGATCGCGATGAAGGAGCGGAACGTCTGGGCATGGGGGTATTACTGGCAAAACAGTATTTACTGACTAAAGACCCGGAATTAAAGCAATCTCTTTTTGAGGTATGCTAATTTTGTACGCCGAAAACTGCAAACGGATAATTACGTAACCTATTCGAGTGTAGACCAGAAGAATCGCAACCGTGGGTATAATTATATGTGGGTGGCAGAACTCTATTTTCAGATGTATAAAGTGACTGGCGACAAGCAATTTGTGACTGATGGCTATAAGACTCTGAAATCTATGTTCCAGCAGTTTGGTTATGGCTTTTATGCAATAGGCATTCCTGTTCGGTTGGGACTGCAAAGCCTGAAAGAAGCCGGAATGAAGAAAGAATACACGGATTTGCGGAACGATTTTATAAAGACAGGTGATGTGTTTGTAAAGAATGGTTTGAATTACCCTGCGCATGAGGTAAATTATGAGCAAAGCATTGTAGCTCCTGCCATCCAGTTCCTTGCACAACTCTATCTGGAGACAGGCAGTCAGAAATATCTGGATGAAGTGAAACGGCAAATACCTGTACTGGAAGCATTCAATGGTTTCCAACCCAGCTACCATCTGAATGAAGTTGCGATTCGTCATTGGGATGGGCATTGGTTTGGCAAACGTGAACTGTTTGGTGATACTTTTCCCCATTATTGGAGTACGATAACCGGTGCGGTGTATTATTACTATGCGTTATGTACCGGTGATAGCTCTTATCAGAAGCGTGCGGAAAATGTAGTGAGGAATAATCTCTGTCTTTTCTTCGAAGATGGGAAGGCGTCTTGTGCTTATATGTATCCCTATAAGATTGACGGTGTGAAGGCGGAATTTTACGATCCTTATGCGAATGATCAGGACTGGGCGTTAGTCTATTATCTGTTGGTCAATAAGGGATTATAGAAAAATTGTACTTCTTTATGTACGATAATACATCTAATTGTACGTAGCTCCATACGCCGTATCTATGAACTTACTTATTTTTACTGAAAATTTCCTAGCATGAAAAATCTGAAAATAAAACTACTGTTTGCACTCTGTGCGATATTACTCTTTTCAGCCTTTATAACGGAAAAGAAAGACGTTATCACCATCTTTATGATAGGCGATTCTACTATGGCTAACAAAAGCCTGAAGAACGGTAACCTGGAACGTGGTTGGGGGCAGATGCTTCCCTGTTTTCTGACGGAGGATGTCGCAGTGGACAATCATGCCATGAATGGACGGAGTTCATTGAGTTTCATCAATGAAGGACGTTGGGATGCGGTGCTTGCCAAATTGAAAAAGGGAGATTATGTATTTATTCAGTTCGGACATAATGATGAGAAAGCTTCCGAAAAATTGCATACCGATCCGGGAACTACCTTCGATGATAACCTGCGTCGTTTCGTAAGAGAAACCCGCGAAAAGGGAGCTTATCCTGTACTGTTTAATTCCATTGTGCGGAGAAACTTCCCTCCCGAAGGGGTGACGGAGCCTAAAGGAAGTTATGAAGTGGAAGGAAATGTGCTTGTGGATACGCATGGAGAGTATCTGAATTCTCCCCGCCGGGTAGCTGAAGAAATGGACGTACCTTTTGTCGATCTGAATAAACTGACGCATGATCTGGTAGTCGATCTGGGCGTGGAAAAATCAAAAAGCCTCTTTATGTGGGTACCTGCGGGGATTTATGATTTTTGTCCGAAAGGGAAAATAGACAATACACATCTGAATATTTATGGTGGAAAGGTAGTGGCAGGCATTGCTATGGAAGCTGTTGCTAAGGTTGTACCAGCACTGGCACCGTATGTACAGCAGCATGATCCTGAAGTGTATGTGGCCGATTATAAGGATAATAAGAAATGTGCTATCAGCTATACTTACGATGACGGTCTAGAAGAACACTATACGCTTGTTTTCCCGGAAATGGAAAAAGTAGGTTTCAAGGGTACTTTCTGGATATGGGGAAAAGGGATAGGGAATGTGGCGGAACAGCAAGGTAAGCCACGTATGACTTGGGTACAAATGAAGGAAATGGCCTGTAAAGGGCATGAAATATCCAGTCACAGTTGGTCGCATGCCAATCTGAAAAATATGAGTCTGAAAGAAGTGCAAGTGGAAGTTGACCGGAATGATAGTATTCTTCAGGCAGAAATAGGTGAAAGATCGCTGACTTTCTGTTATCCGTTTAATTCTTATAATGAAGATGTGTTGCGGATTGCTTCAAAAGATAGAATAGGTACACGTACGAAGCAATATGCTATAGGTGGTGAAAAATCAAAATCAACAGTTGAGTCACTGGATAAATGGGTGAAGGAACTTATCATTGCAGGCGACTGGGGGGTCACGATGATTCATGGTATTTCGGTGGGTTATGATGCTTTTACTTCTCCGGATATATTGTGGGAACATTTCAAACGGGTGAAGGCGCAGGAAGATGATATATGGGTGGGCACTTTCCGTGAAGTGGCTGCCTACGTTAAGGAACGGAATAATATCCAACTGGATGTGACGAAGAAAAAATCCCATTGGATGGTCAGCCCACGTTTGGCATTGAATCAGGAGTTATTTGGCGAACCTTTGACAATGGTGGTTGATAAGAAAGGAAAGAGTGGAGTAAAAGTTTTGCAGAATGGGAAAGAACTGTCTGTCCGGGAGCAAGACGATAAAATGATATTTGATTTTAACCCTTATGGAGGAAGCATTAAAATCAGTTTTTGAAGAAATGTATAGAATATAGCTTTGAAAAATAAATTGAAATATATGAAGAAGGGATTTATAGGTTTAGTTTTTCTTTGGGTGACACAGATTTGTTGTGCACAGTTTAGTCTGCGCTCCGACCAACCGATTAAGTTGGCTTGTGATAATGCGGAAGAGAAGGTAGTGCAAACCGCATTGAAACTGTTCATACGTGATTATCAATCGGTATTTTCTGCATCTGCCGCCGTAGATGCCCGGCAAGGAAATATCATAGTAGGTACGGTTGGAAAAAGCCCGTTGCTGAAAGCTGTGAGTGCGGACGTAAGTGCTTTGACAGGCAAGAAACAGGCTTTCCTTTTGCAGGTTCTGCCGGATGGAAAATTGCTGGTAGCAGGTAGTGATTCGCATGGTACGGCTTATGGTATCATGGAATTATCCCGTCTGATAGGTGTATCTCCCTGGGAATGGTGGGCGGATGTAACACCGGAGAAGAAGACTTCTTTTGTACTGTCGGCAGAGTATCAGACATTGCAATCCCCTTCCGTGGAATATCGGGGTATATTTATCAATGACGAAGACTGGGGATTGATGCCTTGGAGTAGTCAGACGTATGAACCGTCGGATATAAAAGGACATATCGGTCCGAAGACGAATGCACGTATCTTTGAATTGTTGCTGCGTTTACGTGCCAATACCTATTGGCCTGCGATGCACGAATGTACTTTGCCTTTCTTCCTGACGGAAGGCAACAGGAAAGTTGCGGAAGAATATGGTATTTTTATAGGTTCATCGCATTGTGAACCGATGGTGTGTAGCGCTGCCGGTGAGTGGCGCCGTCGCGGTCAGGGTGATTATGACTATGTGAATAATAGTGCGTCTGTTTATAAATTCTGGGAAGACCGGGTGAAAGAGGTTGCTCAACAAGGTAATATCTATACTTTGGGTATGCGTGGCGTGCACGACGGACAGATGCAGGGAGCCAAAACCGTAGCAGAACAGAAAGCGGTATTGGAACGTGTGCTTAAAGACCAGCGCGGACTCTTGCAGAAGTATGGCAATAAAGATGTTACAGCTATTCCGCAAGCATTTATTCCTTATAAAGAGGTGTTGGATATTTATAATGCCGGCTTACAGGTGCCTGATGATGTAACGTTGATCTGGTGTGATGATAATTACGGGTATATCCGTCACTTCCCGACAGCGGAAGAGCGTGCTCGTAAGGGAGGCAACGGTATTTATTACCATGTATCTTACTGGGGCCGTCCTCACGATTATCTTTGGTTGGGAACTTTCAGCCCTTATCTACTCCATCAACAAATGAAGCTGGCTTACGACCGTGGCATTCAGAAGATGTGGGTATTGAATGTGGGTGATATCAAACCTGCGGAATATCAGATAGAGCTTTTCCTGGATATGGCGTGGAACATCGATGAAGTGAACGAAATAGGAGTCACTGCCCATCTGAAATCCTGGTTGGGGCGGGAATTTGGAAGTAATTGTGCCGAGGAACTGTTGCCTGCCATGGAAGCACATTACCAACTATCCTACATCCGTAAGCCCGAATTTATGGGAAATACGCGTGAAGAAGAGCGGGATCCGAAATACAAGGTGATTAAAGACCTGCCTTGGAGCGAGCAGACTATTAGTGAGCGTCTGAGATCTTATACCGTCTTGTCCGATGTTGTCGAGAGAATGGAGAGTAACATTCCGGCGGACAGGCAGGATGCTTACTTCCAGCTTGTGAAATATCCGGTGCAGGCCGCTGCACAAATGAACCGGAAAATTCTGACTGCCCAGCTTGCCCGTCACTCTAAGGCTGACTGGAAACAAAGTGATGCTGCCTTTGACAGCATTGCATCCTTGACGCAGCAGTATAATTCATTGCAGAATGGCAAATGGAACCGTATGATGGATTTTCAACCCCGTAAGTTGCCGGTATTCAAGCGTGTAGAGCATACTGCCGCTACTGAGCCTATGGTGACAGACCGGAAAATACTCTGCAAATGGAATGCTATGGAATGTACATATGGGAAACCTGTTCCGTGCGAGGGCTTGGGGTATGAAAGAAAAGCGGCAGGTATCCGTAAAGGTTCCTCTCTGACCTTCGCTTTTGATGATTATGGAAAAGATTCTGTTGAAGTTGAGATCAGGCTATTGCCAAGTCATCCACTGGATGAGAAACAGCTTCGTTTCGCTATATCTGTAGATGAGGCCGTTCCGCAAACGGTATCTTATGAGACGAAAGGACGCAGTGAAGAATGGAAAGAGAATGTATTGCGTAATCAGGCTATTCGGAAAGTGACTTTGCCGATCAATAAACAGGCTTCTCATAAGCTGGTTATTACGGCTTTGGATGAAGGAGTGGTGCTGGATCAGGTGATGCTCTATTAAGATCTCACCACAGAGTAGCACAGAGTCCCACGGAGTTCATTCATTTGATTTTAAATCAATAGAACTCTGTGGGACTCTGTGTTACTCTGTGGTGAATCAAATTAGTATTTGAAGTTTTCCCCCTTCACATAAATCTTGAAATCCTTGATGCCTCCCGGTACTTCGCTTTCCATTCGGGGCAAGCATTGGAAACCTGTCAATGCATGACTGGCGCCCAGATCGATTACAATCGTATGCGGATAAGGACTACCTTTCTCTGTGCTCCAATAGGTGGATTCCTGAAGGTCGAAAGTCTTGTCGGCAGAGCGGTTGACGTGAGCCACGTCTTCGCTGTCGGCATACTTCACAATCCAAGGCTCACGGGACAGACGGCTACCATCCTTGTCCAAGAAATACATTTCGGCAATACAAGCCAGGTCTTTTCCATCCTGTGAGTTTAATGCTTCAATGCAAACATAGCGTCCGGTAACAGGTTTGTTGAATTTAACTTCCTGCCAGCCGTTACCCGGTTTGAAACTTCCCGTGAATACAGGCTTTTCACCTGACAAGTTCAGGTTTTCGCCTTCATTGCGATGTGTCAAGGGTTTCTGTACAAGCAGCTGGTCAAGGAGCGGTTCACTTAAACCTTCGGACTTAGCTTCTTTAGGACCTACAATATCGAAAACTACGATTTCATTCTCACCTTTCTTCAACCAGCATCCCGGTACATAAAGAGTTTGCTGAGGACCGATCTCCCAGATACGGCCTAGTGCATAACCGTTCACATAAACCAGTCCTTTGCCCCATGTTTCGAAGTTTAGGAAAGTATCGCTCGGTTTCTTCACTTGGAATTTAGCACGGTAAACACCCGGAATACGTTGTCCGAGACGGTCTGTCAATGACTCTATCGGCTGGAACTTCATGCCCTGATAGAATTCATAGGTATCTTCAATGTTGAAAACTTCCCAGTTCTTCAGGTCGCAAACGAAAGGATATCCGTTGATGTCCATAGAAAGTTCTACGTTTTTCGTGATTCCTTTGAAGTCTTTGATGGCACGACCGAAGTTGATGCGACCCATGGCCTCTACCAGAATATCAAGTCTGGAACCTTTGACGCAGGCGGGGAGTACCAATTGCTTTTCACCGTTTCTTCTATCGAGTTTGCCGATGTACTTCCCGTCTACGAATACCTGAGCATAGTCGTGCGCATCGTTCACTGTGAGGGTAGCGGGCGATTTCAATTCAGGCAGGGTAGTGCGGTAGAGGATGCTTCCGAAGCCCTGGTTATATTCTTCCATGGTACGGATGTTTTCATCCTTCTTTGCTGCGGGCAGGTTCTCGAACAATGGTGCCATTTCTGTGAATCTGAAAGCAGGGATGCTGATAGGTTTGATCAGTGCAGGTACTTTCGCCTGTTTCTCACCATCCATGTATTTCGCCATGGCTTCTCTCAACGCCCAATACTTAGGAGTTGTCTGACCGGATTCACTGATAGGTGCATCATAATCGTAAGACGTCACATCGGGTGCAAAGCCGGGAGAGTTGGCGCCTGCCCAGTGTCCCCAGTTCGTACCTCCATGTGTCATATACAGGCTGAATGAAATGCCTCTCGATAACATATCGTCGATACCTTTGATCATATCAGCGGCAGGACGGGTTTCGTGGTTGGCGCCCCATTTGTCGAACCAACCGCTCCAGAATTCAGAACACATCAGCGGGCTGTTGGGACGAAGTTGTTTCAGTTTGGCAAATTGCTGGTCGACGTTGGCACCTGTACCGAAGTTCATGGTCCAGATCAGATCATCAAGTCCGTTCAAGGTGAAGTTAGAGGCCCAGTCGCATTGGAACAAGGCGATGTCATTTCCGAAGTTGGCACGTACGATGTCTCTGATTTGGGATACATACCCCTTATCTTCTCCGTAAGATCCATATTCGTTTTCTACCTGTACCATGATGATGGGACCGCCATTGGCAATCGTCAGGTCTTTCACTTGCTTGGCTACGGCTTCTTCGAACAGAGCTACACGTTCAATAAAGTAAGGATCGGATTCGCGCAGACGGACATCCTTTTTCTTAAGCAGCCACCACGGCAGACCACCCATTTCCCACTCGGCGCAAACATATGGTCCGGGGCGGAGGATGACATACATATCATTTTGCTGGCACAGACGGCAGAACTCGGCCAGGTCGTTTTGCTCCGTAAAGTCATATACGCCGGGTTGCGGTTCGTGAGAGTTCCAGAATACATAGAGGCAAACGGTATTCATACCCAGTGCTTTGCACAACTTGATGCGTTGGTCCCAATAAGGTTTCGGGATGCGTGGATAGTGCAGTTCGGCAGCTTTAACTACAAATGGTTTGCCATTCAGCAGGAAAGTTCCTTTGCCGGCTTCAAAACGACCTTGGTCGGCAAAGCTGTCGAAGTTCCATTTGTCACGCCAGGGAATGGTGATTTTATCACCTTCGAAGGAGAATGGAAGCCATACATAACGTGAGTTTTCCAGGTCTTTCTTATTCCAGCGGTCGAACATGGCAATGTACATGTCTTTCTTGCCCATAACTTTCTGCACGTAAGTGCTTTGAGCATAGAATGTCTTGTCGGCATCTGTTCCGGTGCAAGGGTTACCGATTGTTTTCCATTCACCCATAATGGAGTCTGCTACTGCCAGTTCAGCCTGGTTGGGATCCCAACCGGTACAGCCGGAAGAGAGCATGTAGTATTTTCCGTTACGCTTGAAGACGGCGGGAGCTTCGCGGCTTTCCTTGACGAAGTTACGGGTATAGCGTCCGCTCGGTCTTTGATAATCGTCAGTCAATTCGCTGATGTACAGCGTTGCATTGTTTTCTGACGAATAAAAGTGGTAGGCACGGCCATCATCGTCTACGAATACGGTTTGGTCGCGGCTCATGGCACCGTTGGGGCGGAAACTGCCCAGATAGGTGAATTCTCCGGTAGGGGAGTCACTGATGGCTACTCCGGCGCATGCCTTGCTGTAGTCGGCACTTTCCACATGTGCCCACATCACGAATTTCTTGGTTTTGGGGTTATAAATCACCTTCGGACGTTCCAGTACCTTGCTGGTGTGCAGGTCGTGACCTTGGTCGTCCTTCACTGCGGGAAGCACGATGCCTTCGAACTTCCAGTTCAGAAGGTCTTTGGATGAATAGCAGCTCACGCCGGTTACATCCGTGCGGTAACACTCCCATGTAGCCCATTCGGGCAGGATGGTTTTACCTTTTTTGTACTCACCGTACCAGTAGTACGTTCCTTCATGGTAGAGGATACCGCCGCCATGTGCATTGATGGGGTTACCGTCGGTGTCGTTCCATACTTCACCCGGCACGATGGCATTGTTGGTGGTTACTTGTTTTTGGGCTTGCGCTGTAGCAGCTCCAAACAAACAGGCAACAACTAATGTCATACTCCAGAAAATGTTTCTCATGATTTGAATGGTTTATTGTTAGTTTACGAATTAATTTCTGTTGCAAAGATAAGAACGACTTATCATTTAATGTTCCACAAATAATTCAATATAGGTAGACAGATGTTTCAATTTTATACGATTTATAATTTATATCTTTGTAGTCAGTAAACGAAATTATAGAAAACATTAACATGAAACACTTACAATGGTTATTGGCAACTGCTTGTATGCTTGCGGTTTGTCTGTCTGTCTCTGCTCAAAGTGGCAAGAAAGTAAAAAGTATCTCGCCTGAAAAATGGGTAAAATCGAAAGTCTGGAGTGAAGGTTTGAAGGCGAAGCCCCATTCTTCTACGAATTTAGCGGAATTCAAAGCGCAGTACGAAGCGAATCCGGAACAATGGAAGGCGGCTTTTCGCTGGTTGGCGTCGCACGACCTGACTACTATCGAGAAGGGAAAACATCCGATAGAAGGAACCTCACTTGTGGTTTCTGTTGAAGATAGTAAGAATGAACCGTTAGAGAAGCGGACATCCGAATCACACCGGAAACATATAGATTTGCAGTATGTGGTGAAAGGAACGGAACGTTTTGCATTGCTGGATCATGAGTCTTCAAAGGCTAATTGCGAATATAGTGAGAAGAAAGATGTTATTCACTATGATTTTGATCCGGAAAAAACTACCTTTATCGACTCTGTTCCCGGTGAGTTTTTCTTGTTCTTCCCGTCCGACTGGCATATTGCAAAGATAGCTACGGATAAGGAAGATCAGGATATAAGGGTAATCGTTATTAAGTTGGATTATATGTGATACACGCGCGTACCTATATATCTTATATATAAGAAATCACTAAAAAATTACCGGAGTATGACCTACTCTCTACCAACTCCCTGTCAAGTCCGTACCAACTCCGTACCAAGTCCAAGCGTATAGATACGGAGTTGGTACGGACTTGACGGGGAGTTGAATATGTCCGGTAATGGATAAAACTATTATTTGCTTTTCCGGAATGTGATTGCTTTATCAACCAGGAAATAGAAGAATCTGGCAGATATGCTATCACCGGCTACCGTTAATGCTTCCGGGTGGAATTGTACTCCCCAGATAGGTTTCCCTTCAATGTTTTCAATGGCTTCGGGAATACTGTCCGTAGCCCATGCCGTAATTCGGAAACCGGGTGCTACCTGCTTGACGGCCTGATGATGATGGGTATTGGTAAATAGTTGTGTCTCTCCTGTTATCCGTGCCATTTCAGAATCGGGAAGCAAGTTGACTGCATGAGTGGGTACACTACTCGGTCCTTCCTGATTATGTCGCACGGTAGTATCTGGATGTTGGGTTGGAATATCCTGATAGAGTGTGCCACCGAATGCTACATTGATTAATTGTTCGCCCCGGCAGATTCCCAACATGGGTACACCACGTTGCGCTGCAAGGCGGATCAGGGAAATATCGTAAACATCACGCAGTGAATCTACCTCTCCCAGTTGCTCGATAGGTTCTTCATTATAATAAGAAGGATGTATATCCGCTCCTCCGATTAAAATAATCCCGTCCAGTCGACTGATGATGTCTGCCAGAACTATACTGTCTGTTGTGACAGGTATAAGTATTGGAATGCCTCCGGCTTGTATGACTGATTCGGTATAAGTCGTTCGTGCAGACGAATAGTCGCTAGGATGTGAACAAGATAGGCCGATAAGAGGTCGTTGCTTGTGGGATGAACTTCCGGATTGACATCCGGCAAATGACAGGAGAATAAGCAGTACAATAGATGATAGTAGTTCTTTCATTGTAAGTTTGGGGGTTAATGATTTTGCTGTAAAGTTAAGAAAATCTTTCTGTTAGTCGTGATGTGTTACATAACATAGTTTAGTAACACTATCGATTTATTGCTTTTCTTTTGATAAATTCATAATTTGCGCCTCACAAAAATTAAGGGTATGCGAAGGCATACTGAGTTATTCATTTTAAATCTTATATATCATGAAAGTATATCAGACGAATGAAATTAAGAACATTGCCCTGCTTGGCAATGATGGCTCGGGTAAAACCACTCTCACAGAAGCGCTGCTCTTTGAGAGTGGTATTATAAAACGCCGCGGCAGAATTACTGCCAAGAATACAGTCAGCGATTACTTCCCGGTGGAGCAAGAATATGGCTATTCTGTGTTTTCCACCGTTTTCCATGTGGAGTGGAACGGTAAGAAACTTAATATTATAGACTGTCCGGGAAGTGATGACTTTGTTGGAGCTGCCATGACAGCACTCAATGTTACCGATACTGCAATATTACTTCTGAATGGCCAATATGGTCCTGAAGTGGGTACCCAAAATCATTTCCGATATACAGAAAAGTTAGGTAAACCGGTGATCTTCCTGGTGAATCAGCTTGACCATGAGAAGTGTGATTATGATATGGTACTGGAGCAGTTGAGGTCTGCTTATGGTTCGAAGGTAGTTCCCGTGCAATATCCGTTGGCTACCGGACCGAACTTCAATTCGTTGATTGATGTACTTCTGATGAAAAAATATTCGTGGGGTCCCGAAGGTGGTGCACCCACCATTGAAGATGTTCCTGCAGAGGAAATGGACAAAGCAACCGAATTGCACAAAGCATTGGTGGAAGCTGCTGCAGAACACGATGAAAGCCTGATGGAGAAATTCTTTGAACAAGAATCTCTAACGGAAGATGAAATGCGTGAGGGTATCCGTAAGGGACTGGCTTCTCGTGGCATGTTCCCTGTATTCTGTGTTTGTGCAGGTAAAGATATGGGTGTGCGTCGTTTGATGGAATTCCTGGGTAATGTGGTTCCGTTTGTAGACGAAATGCCTCCTGTACATAATACTCGTGGTGAAGTTGTGAAACCGGATCCGAATGGACCGACTTCCCTTTATTTCTTTAAGACCGCTGTTGAACCTCATATCGGTGATGTTCAGTACTTCAAGGTTATGAGCGGTAAAGTGCACGAAGGAGAAGACTTTACCAATGCCGACCGTGGTTCAAAGGAGCGTATCGCCCAGATTTATGCGTGTGCGGGTGCCAACCGTATCAAGGTGGAAGAAATGGTGGCCGGTGATATCGGTTGTACTGTGAAATTAAAAGATGTGCATACAGGTAATACTCTGAATGGTAAGGGTACTGAAAACCGTTTCAACTTTGTTAAATATCCCAATTCAAAATATTCCCGTGCTATCAAACCCGTGAATGAGGCCGATACAGAAAAGATGATGGCCATATTGAACCGTATGCGCGAGGAAGATCCGACTTGGGTGATAGAGCAATCCAAGGAATTGCGCCAGACTATTGTTCACGGACAGGGTGAATTCCACTTGCGTACGTTGAAATGGCGTTTGGAGAATAATGAAAAGTTGCAAATCAAATATGAGGAACCGAGAATTCCGTATCGTGAAACCATTACGAAGGCGGCTCGTGCAGACTACCGCCATAAGAAACAATCGGGTGGTGCAGGCCAGTTTGGTGAGGTGCATCTGATTGTAGAACCCTATTACGAAGGTATGCCGCTGCCTGATACTTATAAGTTTGGTGCGCAGGAGTTTAAGATGAACGTGAAAGGTACCGAAGAAATCCCATTGGAATGGGGCGGTAAATTGGTATTTATTAATAGTATCGTAGGTGGTTCTATTGACGCGCGTTTCATGCCGGCTATCCTGAAAGGTATCATGTCTCGTATGGAACAAGGTCCGTTGACCGGTTCGTATGCTCGTGATGTACGTGTTATCGTGTATGATGGTAAGATGCACCCGGTAGACTCCAATGAAATTTCCTTCATGTTGGCTGGCCGTAATGCATTTAGTGAAGCATTCAAGAATGCAGGACCGAAGATCCTTGAACCTATCTATGATGTGGAAGTATTTGTTCCGTCGGATAGAATGGGTGATGTGATGGGTGACTTGCAGGGACGCCGTGCCATGATTATGGGTATGAGTAGTGAAGCCGGTTATGAAAAGCTGAGTGCTAAAGTACCTTTGAAGGAAATGGCATCTTACTCCACAGCCTTGAGTTCTTTGACAGGAGGACGTGCTTCGTTCATCATGAAATTTGCCAGCTATGAACTTGTTCCAAGTGATGTACAAGATAAGTTGGTTAAGGAGTTCGAAGCTAAGCAAGCTGAAGAATAAAAGACTTCACTTCGTCTGTTTTTATAATTTGTTAAAGCCGTTACTCCCTCAGAACGAGGGGTAATGGCTTTTTTATTAACACTGATTAAGAACATGCGTAAATGTGAACGGGAATGATTAATTTTTTATTAAATTTGCAAACCAAACACACGCTGATTTGTTATAATGCTCGTAATGCAACTTAAAAAACTCTTTTCGGTTAATTTACGAGAACTTGCGGTTAAATCAGGTTAATTTGTTAGGAGTGTTAATTAGGGAGTGTTAATTTTGTGACTATGAAGAAGTCAACAATATGGATATTAGGCATCGTTATGGGGTTATCTTTCCTCAGCCTCTTGTATCTGCAAATCAGCTACATAGAGAAGATGGTAAAGATGCGTAACGAGCAATTTGATGAATCTGTGAAGCGTGGACTGATGGCTGCTTCTAAAGAAGTGGAGTCCGCTGAGGTTGCCCGTTGGTTGCGGGAAGACATCTCTGAGGCAGAAAAGAGAGCGTGGGAATTGACTGAGCAAGGACAGGCATTGGTGCAGACACAACGGTTTACGGTGACGTCGCCGGATGGTTCCAAGTATTCGGCCATGGAACTTCAGACGATCACAAATAAGCCGTCAGAACTGCCGAGAGCGATGATTTCGCGTAAGCATGGCGCTAAGACGATTCCTAAAACAGCTCGTACACAAATTGATTTAATGAAAGAACGTTATGTGTACCAGCGTGGCTTGTTGGATGAAGTTGCCTTGCAGATGTTATATACGGCAAGTAGCAAGCCGATTGAGGAACGCATCAACTTTAAGAACCTGGATCAGTACTTAAAGTCGGGCTTGGTAGATAACGGCATTGATCTGGGATATCACTTTAAGGTGATTGACCGGGATGGACGGGAAGTATACCGTTGTTCGGACTATGTCGATGAAGGTAGCGAGTATTCTTACTCCCAGCCTTTGTTCCTGAATGATCCACCTGCCCGTATGAGTATCGTAAAGATACATTTTCCGGGCAAAAGAGATTATATTTTCGACTCGATCAACTTTATGATACCGTCGATGATATTCACCTTTGTGTTGCTGATTACGTTTATCTTCACGATTTATATCGTGTTCCGCCAAAAGAAACTGACGGAGATGAAGAATGACTTTATCAACAATATGACGCATGAGTTTAAAACGCCGATATCGACTATTTCGCTGGCGGCGCAGATGCTGAAAGACCCTGCAGTGGGTAAGTCGCCTGCCATGTTCCAGCATATATCGACGGTCATCAATGATGAGACGAAACGGTTGAGGTTCCAGGTGGAGAAGGTACTCCAGATGTCGATGTTCGACAAACAGAAAGCTACCTTAAAAATGAAGGAACTGGATGCCAATGAGTTGATTACCGGTGTTATCAATACATTTACCCTGAAGGTAGAACGTTATAACGGTAATATAGAGTCGGAATTGAAAGCGACTGACCCGATTATTTTTGCAGATGAAATGCATATAACGAATGTGATTTTCAATCTCATGGATAATGCGGTGAAGTATAAAAGACCGGATGTGGACTTGCAGTTAATGGTGAAGACCTGGAATGAACCGGGTAAAGTGATGATCTCGGTGCAAGACAACGGTATAGGTATTAAGAAAGAAAACTTGAAAAAGATATTTGATAAGTTCTATCGCGTGCATACAGGTAATCTGCACGATGTGAAAGGCTTTGGATTAGGATTGTCTTATGTGAAAAAGATTATTGTGGACCATAAGGGAACTATCCGGGCAGAGAGTGAACTAAACGTTGGAACTAAATTTATTATAGCATTACCTTTACTTAAAAATTAATGATATGGACGAGAAACTGCGTATTTTATTGTGCGAAGATGATGAAAATCTTGGCATGCTTTTAAGAGAATATTTACAGGCAAAAGGTTATTCTGCGGAGTTATATCCCGACGGTGAAGCTGGATACAAAGCTTTTCTGAAGAATAAATATGACTTGTGTGTGTTTGACGTGATGATGCCGAAGAAAGATGGCTTCACTTTGGCTCAGGAAGTGCGTGCTGCAAATGCCGAAATTCCTATCATCTTCCTGACTGCAAAGACACTGAAAGAAGATATTCTGGAAGGCTTTAAAATCGGTGCGGATGATTACATCACCAAGCCGTTCAGCATGGAAGAGTTGACATTCAGAATTGAAGCAATTCTGAGACGTGTACGTGGAAAGAAGAACAAAGAGAGCAATATCTACAAGATAGGTATGTTCACTTTCGATACACAGAAACAGATTTTGTCAACGCCTGAAAAGCAGACGAAGCTGACAACGAAAGAGTCTGAACTCTTGGGTTTGCTCTGTGCTCATGCTAACGAAATCCTGCAACGTGACTTTGCTCTGAAGACCATCTGGATTGATGATAACTACTTCAATGCACGTAGCATGGATGTGTATATCACGAAGTTGCGTAAGCATCTGAAAGAAGATCCTTCCATTGAAATCATCAACATCCACGGAAAGGGATATAAGTTGATTACACCGGAACCGGAGTCTTGATAGACTCCTTGCATAAAACAAAAAAAAAGGCGGTTGCTACCAAAGCAACCGCCTTTTTTATTCTTTTTCTGACGATTAGTCTGCCAATTTCTTATTGATGATAATGTATGTAATCAATCCCAGTACCATCAAAACTGCTGAAGTACCTAAAATGGTATTGTTGTTTACATTACCGGTAAAGGAACATGCAACCAAGATTACAGCTCCCACCAAGACTAATATCAAGCCCAGATTTTTTAATAAACCTTTCATGTGTGTGTATTTTAATAGATTATTATATTCTTGTCACAAAGAAAAGCATAATTCTTTAACAAGCGAAATTATTTTTGCAAAAAAACCATATTTTAATAAAGAATGAAGAATGACGAATGAAAAACGAAGATTATTAATCACTAAACCCTAATCGCTGATCACTGAATTTCAGTCTTTCGTATTGAAAAATATTTTTCTCAATACTTCCTGGCTTATGCTCAGTTCTTCTACGGTAATGCCGCGTAATGCTTCTTTTAAAGTTTGGTTAGCGATTACCCGTGCGCGTTCTTCCAGTTCTTTTCCATCTTTGGTGAGGTGGATAAGATTGGTGCGGCGGTCTTTTTTATCCGAGATACGGACTACCAGATGTTGACGTTCCATGTTATCAATCAGGCGTGTCATACTGGGCTTGTCTTTAAAAGTTGCATTGCACAACTCTTGTTGCGTCACTCCGTCTTTTTCCCACAAAAAGATGAGGACAGTCCATTGTTCCGGAGTAATCTCCAAACCGTTCTGGCGGAAGTTACGGGACAGTTTTCGGTTGATTGCGGCGGAAACTTTACCATTCAGGATGGCAAAAATCAGCCGGATGTCAAAGTTAAATTGCTCGATCATGAAATTATTGTTTAAACAACTTTGCAAAGGTAAGTCACTTCTATGATAAATCCTACCTTCGGGCACAAAAAAACATTAAATGTTTGTAGATCAAAATAAAATCCCTACCTTTGCACCGCAAATTTTTAAACGAATTATTAATTCATTAATTAAACAAGTATGAATCAATACGAAACCGTTTTCATTTTAACTCCCGTTTTGTCTGATGTTCAGATGAAGGAAGCGGTAGAAAAATTCAAAGGCATCCTTACTGCTGAAGGTGCTGAGATCGTAAATGAGGAAAACTGGGGACTGAAAAAACTGGCATATCCTATCCAGAAGAAGTCAACTGGTTTCTATCAGCTGATTGAGTTCAATGCAGACCCTACTGTTATTGACAAGTTAGAGCTTAACTTCCGTCGTGATGAGCGCGTTATCCGTTTCTTGACTTTCAAGCAAGACAAGTACGCTGCTGAATACGCTGCGAAGAGAAGAAGTGTTAAATCAACTAAAAAGGAGGATTAATCATGGCACAAGTTCAATCAGAAATCAGATATTTAACTCCGCCGTCAGTGGACGTTAAGAAGAAAAAATACTGCCGTTTCAAAAAGAGTGGTATTAAGTATATCGACTATAAGGATCCTGAATTCTTGAAGAAATTCTTGAATGAGCAAGGTAAGATCCTTCCGCGTCGCATCACCGGTACTTCTTTGAAGTTCCAACGTCGTGTAGCTCAAGCTGTAAAGAGAGCCCGTCACTTGGCATTGCTGCCTTATGTAACTGACATGATGAAATAATAGGAGGAGGAAAGTATGGAAATTATATTGAAAGAAGACATTGTAAACTTGGGTTATAAGAACGACATCGTAACTGTTAAGTCCGGTTATGGTCGTAACTACCTCATCCCGACAGGTAAAGCTGTGATTGCTTCTCCTGCTGCAAAGAAAATGTTGGCTGAAGATTTGAAGCAACGTGCTCACAAATTGGAAAAAATCAAGAAGGATGCTGAAGCATTGGCAGCTAAATTGGAAGGCGTATCTTTGAAGATCGCTACTAAAGTTAGCTCAACCGGTACTATCTTCGGTTCTGTTGGTAACATCCAGATTGCAGAAGAATTGGCTAAGTTAGGTCATGAAATTGACCGTAAGATCATCGTTGTAAAAGACGCTGTGAAAGAAGTTGGCCAGTACAAAGCTATCGTTAAGCTGCACAAGGAAGTTTCTGTAGAGATTCCTTTCGAAGTTGTTGCTGAAGAAGCATAATTAAACTTCATATATAAAAGAAGCCCGGTTTCCGAAAGGAGGCCGGGCTTTTTTTATTACTGTATGTTTTATTCTAATTGTATTCTTTATCAATAAAAGTAATTGTTTTATCAATTAGTTCCATGTAGTGGCTGTATGTGAGACGCGGGTCATCATGTATAAAAGAAATTTGCCGTATGGCAGCAAGCCCTTCTGGGAGGAGGATGGTGAATTCCAAGATTTCTCTTAGTGACTTTTTCTCATTAGAAATTTTTCTAAATTCTTGCTGGCTGACGCATTTCTCTACCGCTGTCTCTTTTGCTTTGGAGAATCCTTCATAAAAAAGATGTGCATTTTTTATTACGGCATAGGCCTGGATGATTTCGACAGCAAGCTCTTTGTTTTTAATATTTTGCATGACAGAAGAAGCTCTGAGCATTTCCATAGCATCGGTGACTGGAAGAAAATCTTGTGATTGGAATGGGAAATAGCCGTAGTAATTCAGAGAGTCGGAGGACGCTTCATTCATTTTGTCTTTATATTGAAGCAGGTAGCATGCACCTTCTTTGTTGATTTTTTCGATTTTCATCATCTCTTCTATAGTTTCCCGGTTGATAAGTAATTCACTTTTGACCAACTGCAGAGCCTGTGCCACCTCTTTTTTCTTATTGTGCTCCTGAATCATATCACTTCCCACGAATGTGATTGCAATACCCAGTACGACTGCAATGAAATTGCAGATGAAATCACCTAATCTTCCCTTGATAGCTGATCGCTTAATTTTTTCTATCAGTTTTGTATTCATAATATTAGCATAATATGTAGATTAGCAAAGATAAGGATTTTCAGAACTAATCAAATAGGAAAAGTGATGAATCACTGAAGTATCTTTGGGATGGTACAAATGGGTATAAAAAAAAAGTCTGTTCGTGCTTTTGCACGTCAGACTTTCAATTCTCTCAGTGTGTTGTTCTGAATTATTCAGCTACAACTGCTGCGCTATCTACTGCTACAGTATCAGCTGCTGCGGCTGCCTCAGCTGCTGCTGCGGCTGCTTCTTCTACTGCTGCGATTGAATCAGCAATACGGATAGAATCTGCTGCTGCTTTTTCAGCGTCAGCTTGTTTGTTACCACAAGATGCGAAAGATACTGCTACGATAGCTACGGCCATCAAAACTAATTTTTTCATTTTCTTTGCTTTTTAAAAACGTAATACAATCAATTGCTTTATTAAAACGCTGCAAAGGTATGTACTTTTTCAATATGTTGTTCTCCAAATCCCAACTTTTTTTATGTTTTTTTTGGAGGTTAGCCCCTTTTGATTACTTTTTGTATGTTTAATAACATACTAATCTTCTGCAATACTGTTATATAAGTAGCGTTTGATGCTCCTTTTAGGAGTTTTCTCAAACTCGGTAGGATAGAGCTGAATCTGGCTGACTTTCTCGTAACTGGCCACACTGCTATTCAGGTTCTTCAAGTTCTCGTTCATGATGGTTTTGAGGTTTTCCTCTTGGTTCAGTCCAAGGGAATCCAAAGCTTCGTAATCTGCATAGACTAAGGCTACCAGTTTTTTATTGCGTTCGATAATGAGACTTTCCAGTACGAAAGGCAGGTTGTTGAGACGTGCTTCGATTTCTTCGGGGAAGATGTTTTGTCCGCTGGAACTCAGGATCATGGTCTTACTGCGGCCACGAATATAAAGGTTTCCTTTTTCATCCAGTTTACCCAAGTCACCGGTACGTAGCCAGCCGTCTTCGGTGAAGACTTCTTTAGTGGCTTCCGGATTCTTATAATAACCTGTCATTACATTTTCGCCGCGTACCTGGATTTCGCCGATTTCTGCCTCCGGATTTTCTTTGTAGATACGGGCTTCCATGATGTCGAGCACTCGCCCGGAAGAAGTCGGGATGAATTCGTTCCAGGGAGCGTAACTGATTAACGGCGCACACTCCGTCATGCCATAACCGATGGTGAACGGGAACTTGATGCGATGGAAGAATTCTTCCACTTCCGGGTTCATGGCAGCACCGCCGATAATGACTTCTTTGAAACGGCCGCCCAAAGCATCTATCAGTTTCTTCCGGATTTGCCCATAGATTTGTCCGTCGAGCAAAGGAATGCTGAGCGCCCATTTCATAGTCTTTTTATTTATGATAGGTTGAATGACATTCTTATAGATTTTCTCGATAACGAGTGGCACGGTAATAATCAAGCTGGGTTTTACCTCTTCGAAGGCCTTCATCAGAATTTTTGTTGAGAGGGACTTTGCCCAAAAAGTGTGACGTGAGTACCCACGGCAGTAGCTGTAAGAAAGTCAAAGCGCAACCGTAGGCATGAGCCAAGGGTAAGAAGGAGAGTACTTTATCTCCCTTTTTCAACAACTCGGTGCGGATACCGAAAGTGACATTTCCTGCGAGATTGTTTCCTGTCAGCATCACGCCCTTACTGAAACCGGTGGTGCCCGAGGTATAGTTCAGCAGCATTACCTTATCATTGGAAAGAGTGGTATACTGCACGTCTTCCCGGTGGAAACCTTTCGGATAAGTTATGTGCATTTCTTCATCTAGGTGTTTGAGGAAACGATTGATTGTTTCACCGTCGCGCTGATGCAGGCAACGGAAATCGGAAAGGGAGAATACGGCACGCAATCCGGCCAGGCGTTCTTCTTCCAGATGTTCCCAGATGGAATCGCTCGTAAAGAGGAAAACAGACTCGGAGTGGTTGACGATATGATGTACATCATTCGGATTAAAATCTTGAAGAATGGGAACAACGATAGCTCCGTAAGTGATGGTAGCCATATAAGCGATGCACCAACGGGCATTGTTCTTACCGATAATAGCAATTTTGTCGCCCCGGCGCAAGCTGCAATGTTTGAATAGCAAGTGCAATTTGGCTATCTCTTGCGCCACTTGTCCATAGGAATAACTCTCGTCTTCACCGTAATCGGTATAGCAAGGAAGGTCCCAGTTTTCACGGAAACTCTGCTCGTAGAGTTTGATAAAGTTCTCTTGTATCATTGCACGAAAATTGATGATTTGTGCAAAAGTAGAAAAATCTAATAATTATATGTAACTTTGTAGCAGAAATGTGTTTAGAATAGATATGATTGATACCAATATATTTCAAGATAAGACAGCGGTTTACTATACATTAGGTTGTAAGTTGAACTTCTCGGAAACCTCTACTATCGGTAAGATTTTGCGGGATGCAGGTGTGCGTACGGCACGTAAAGGCGAGAAAGCGGACATCTGTGTGGTGAACACTTGCTCGGTGACGGAAGTGGCGGATAAGAAATGCCGCCAGGCTATCCATCGTCTGGTGAAGCAACATCCGGGGGCTTTCGTGGTTGTGACCGGATGTTATGCCCAGTTGAAACCCGAAACCGTTGCAAAGATTGAGGGTGTGGATGTGGTACTTGGTGCCGAACAGAAAAAAGATTTGCTTCAATATCTCGGCAACCTGCAAAAGAATGAGTCGGGAGAAGCTTATGCTTCGGCGCTGAAAGATATCCATTCGTTTGCACCGTCGTGCTCACGTGGCGACCGTACCCGTTATTTTCTGAAAGTACAGGATGGTTGCGATTATTTCTGCTCTTACTGCACCATTCCTTTCGCCCGCGGGCGGAGTCGCAATGGAACAATTGCATCCATGGTGGAACAAGCCCGCCAGGCTGCGGCCGAGGGAGGAAAAGAAATTGTGCTGACGGGTGTCAATATCGGGGATTTCGGTAAAACTACCGGAGAAACTTTCTTCAATCTGGTGAAGGCGCTGGATGAAGTGGAAGGCATTGAGCGCTACCGAATTTCCTCCATAGAGCCCAATTTGCTGACTGACGAGATCATAGAATTCGTTTCTCATTCCCGCAGTTTCATGCCTCATTTCCATATTCCGTTGCAGTCCGGTAGTGACGAAGTGCTGAAGCTGATGCGCCGGCGATATGATACGGAACTTTTCGCTTCCAAAGTGCGGAAAGTGAAAGAAGTGATGCCCGACGCTTTTATCGGCGTGGATGTGATTGTGGGCACACGTGGTGAAATGGATGAATACTTTGAGCAGGCCTACGAATTTATTAAAAGCCTGGATGTGACCCAGCTTCATGTGTTTAGCTACTCCGAACGTCCGGGTACGCAAGCATTAAAGATAGACCATGTGGTAACTCCCGAGGAAAAACACCGTCGGAGTCAGCGTCTGTTGGAACTTTCGGACGAAAAGACGCATGCATTCTATGCCCGTCATATCGGACAAACCCTGCCTGTGTTGTTGGAACGTTCCAAGCCGGGAACTCCTATGCATGGCTTCACTGCTAACTATATCCGCGTGGAGGTTCCCCACAATGATACATTGGATAATCAGGTGGTGCCTGTTCGTTTGGGCGATTTTAATGAAGACGGAACGGCGTTGCAGGGAATGGTGCTATTATAATAAGGTATAAGAAAAGTATGAAATCGAAACTTGTCTACTGGCTGACTTACGCTGGCATGTGGCTTCTGGCTCTGCTTCCTTTTCGGGCACTTTATATATTGTCCGATGGAGTTTGTTTTTTGATGCGTCATGTGGTGCATTATCGTCGTAAGGTAGTTCGTAAGAATCTGAAGAATTCTTTTCCTGAAAAATCCGAGGCTGAACTGCGCGAGATTGAGCGTGAGTTTTATCGCTATATCTGCGACTATATGCTGGAAGAAATAAAGATGATGCGTATGTCGTTCGAAGACCTTTCCCGTCGTATGGAGTATGGTAATACTGAAGAATATCTTGCCATGCTCGAAAAACATGGAGGTATCGTTGTACTCATTCCCCATTATGCCAATTTTGAGTGGCTGACGGCGATGGGAGCCTTCATGAAGCCGGAAGACGTACCATTGCAAGTGTATAAACCTTTGCGAAACAAGTATATGGATGAAATGTTTAAGATCATCCGTGCTCGTCATGGTGGCTATAATGTACCGAAACATTCCACTGCCCGCGAAGTAATCCGGTTGCGCCGTGAAGGGAAGCATGTAGTGATCGGACTGATTACCGATCAGTCTCCCAATCGCAATGAAGCCCATCACTGGACAACTTTCCTGAATCAGGATACCGTATTTATGGATGGTGGTGAACGTATTGCCAGAATGATGAATTATCCTGTTTTTTATTGTGAATTGGAAAAACGGGGTAGAGGATATTGCAAAGCATACTTTGATCTGTTGACTGAAACCCCGAAGCAAACTGCCGAGGGAGAAATAACCGAACTATTTGTGCGTCGCTTGGAGCAGACCATTCGCCGTGCTCCTGCTTATTGGTTCTGGTCGCATAAACGGTGGAAACTCACACGGGAAGATTTGAAGAAACAGCATGAATAAGATAGCAGTTGTCATATTAAACTGGAACGGGTGCGATATGCTCCGCTCGTTTCTTCCTTCCGTAGTACGCTTTTCTGAAGCGGACGGTGCGGTAGTGTATGTTGCCGATAATGGTTCTACGGATGCATCTGTTGATATGCTTTGTCGTGAATTCCTTACCGTCCGATTGATTCTGTTGGAAGAAAATCAAGGTTTCGCTGATGGTTATAATATGGCATTGCAAGAGGTCGATGCTGAGTATGTAGTACTTCTCAATTCAGATGTGGAGGTGACGGAACATTGGCTTCAGCCACTGGTTGACTATATGGATGCTCATCCTGAAGCGGCGGCTTGCCAGCCGAAGATACGCAGTTGGAGGCAGAAGGAAATGTTCGAGTATGCCGGTGCGTCGGGTGGTTTTCTTGATCGTTACGGTTATCCGTTCTGTCGTGGTCGGATTATGGGTGTGGTAGAAGAGGATAGGGGACAATATGACACTATCATTCCCGTCTTTTGGGCTACAGGTGCAGCTTTATTTATCCGCCTGAAAGATTATCGTGAAGCCGGTGGATTGGATGGACGTTTCTTTGCCCACATGGAAGAGATTGATCTTTGCTGGCGGCTTCGTGCACGTGGCCGGCAGATTGCCTGTGTGCCGCAAAGTGTGGTTTACCATGTAGGCGGTGCTACGCTGAAGAAAGAGAATCCCCGAAAGACTTTCCTCAATTTTCGTAATAATCTTGTCATGCTTTACAAGAACCTGCCATCCAAGGATTTTGCTTCCGTGATGCGTACCCGTGCAGTTCTTGACTATATAGCTGCATTGAGTTTTATACTTAAACTACAGTTCCCCAATGCATTGGCAGTTCTTCGCGCACGGCGTGAATATCGTTTGTTACGTTCTTCTTTTACTCCTGCACGTGAAGAGAACCTGAAAAAAACTTCCCTTTCCGTGATACCGGAATGGACAAAAAGCAGTATCTTGGCACAGTATTATTTACGTGGAAAGAAATTTTTCTCGCAATTATAGCTTTTTCTTTTTACCGATTGTTTATTATTTAAACGTATTGCCTTATGACAAAATTAGTTAGAAAGATTGGACTGGTGGCGCACGACGCCATGAAGAAAGACCTCATAGAGTGGGTTCTCTGGAACTCAGAATTGCTCATGGGGCACAAGTTTTACTGTACAGGTACTACGGGAACTCTTATTCTTGAGGCTCTTAAGGAAAAGCATCCTGATGTTGAGTGGGATTTTACCATTTTGAAATCCGGTCCTTTGGGTGGTGACCAGCAAATGGGGTCTCGCATTGTGGATGGCGAGATTGATTATCTTTTCTTCTTCACTGATCCTATGACGTTGCAGCCGCACGATACGGATGTGAAAGCGCTGACTCGTCTTGCCGGTGTTGAGAATATCGTTTTTTGCTGTAACCGTAGTACGGCAGACCATATTATTTCAAGCCCGCTATTTGTTGATCCGACGTATGAACGCACTATTCCGGATTACACCGGCTACACCAAACGATTTGAAAATAAACCGGTGGTTGCCGAGGCAGTGGAGTCTGCAAAAAAGCGGAAGAAAAAGAGAGGATAAAGTAAGTTCTCCGATAAGAATAAAAAGGGGGAGAAGGGCTTCATATTGGAAAGTCCTTCCCCCCCTTTCTATGTGAAGCTTTCGGATAGTTATAACAAAAATAAGGACGACTTTCCCGAGCTTCCACGCATCCGTATGGTATGGAAATCTATTGCTGCCCAACTCTCGAAAGAGAACCGGAAGTTTATTTACGGGCGGTTGAAGGAGGGTGCGCATGCCAAAGATTTTTCCGGTAGTTACTTCTGTAATAACCGGCGGTCGGTGATATTATAATAGAAATTCCTCTATATTATCTCGCGTGATAACCTTGAATGTAGCGTTCGGGTAACTGTTAGTGAATGTTTTTGGAACTTTGGCGATTCTCTTTGGATCCCATTTAAACTCATAAGCTTGCCAGTTGCCCGTTGCCTTCTTCAATGAAGTCAATTTCTTGCATGGCAGTGGTGCGCCAGAACCATGTATTATACCATAGGCAGTGGTAATGCAAAAACTTCATTCGTTCCGATACTATAAAGTTTTCGAATAATGCTCCAATATCAGGGCGGGTTTCGGCTAATGCAAAGTTGGCGATAACCGCATTGCGGATGCCGTTGTCATAGAAATATATTTTCCGGCTACTCTTTAGCTCATTTCGTAAATTACGGCTGAAAGATCCTAAGCGGAAGATGATATATGATTGCTCCAATAAAATGACATAACGTTCCACTGTCTTTGGATCTAAATCACACAGTTGCCCTAATTCATTATATGAAACTTCGGAACCTACTTGGAAAGCAAGAGCTTGTAAAAGTTTTACTATTTTGTCGGCTTTCTTTATATGTTCCCAATCAAGGATATCCTTATATAAATAACTGTCGGAAAGTTGTTTCAGAATTTCAACCTCTGAGCCGGGATGGTTCACTACGTCCGGATAATAGCCATATACCAGTCGGTGGGGAAGTAGTCTTTTCTCATCCATAAGTCCATGATGATTAACCATCTCTTCAAAGGAGAGGGGATACATTTTATATTCCCATTTCCTTCCGGTCAGTGGTTCATTGATTTTGTTGGCAAGATCGAAGGAAGAGCTTCCAGTTGCTATCAGCTGAATGTCCGGCAGTTGGTCTGTGATGAGTTTAAGTCTTATCCCAATGTCTTCAATTCGTTGTGCTTCATCTATGATAACAGTTTTATTATTGCCGAAGATATACTTCAAACGCGTTGCTGAGATGTTTTCAAAAAGTGCACGAGTATCCTGTTCGTCTCCATTGAGCCACAATATACCTTCTTTTTCTTTGAACAGATGTTTCAATAGGGTAGTCTTACCTACTTGGCGTGCCCCCATGATGACAATGGCTTTATCTTGTCCCAATTTATTTCGTATGCTTTCTTCTAATACTCTTGTTATCATACTCTTATTGCTTTTTTCTGAAAGCAAAGATAACAGATAATAAACGCAAATCCAAAAATATCATGTTTTTTACGGAATGAAATCCGTAAAAAACATGATATTTTTGGAAATGTAACTATTGTATAATCTGAAGATGGTGTTTTTCAGTTGCTCTTTGTTCGGTTTGTTTTAGTATAAATATCCCAAAGAGAAAGTGAAGCTTCTGTTTTTGTATGTATAGTCGTTAGCTTTAGATACGTTCATTAAACTCCAATCAGCCCCAAATGAGAGTTGAAAATGTTTTGCATACTCTACACCAACATTGAATCCGCACCCCCAATCGAATCTTTTATACCCATATTCACCGCTAAAAATGTCACTTTCCGTGTGAAACTTCTTTCCGTTTCTATAAGATTTCTCTTTGCCCCACAGTGCTACTCCGGCATATGGACCTACATTGGCAAAAAGTGAAACCGATTTACTGCATTTTATTTTATATCCTATATGGACAGGAACAACTAAATAGTTGAGATTCCTTGTATAATGTCTTTCATCTGTATTTACCATATTTCCGTATTCATACTTGTAACCTTTTGCAGATAGCTGTAATCCGAATTCTGTATAAAAACCTTTTGTAACGGACGGTATTCCTAGTTCTCCTTTGGCTCCCAAGAGAAGTCCTGCTTGGCATTGGGGTTCTATGTCTCCCATAGGTTTACTTAAGTTGACACCGCCGGTGAAACCGTATCTGAAATTTTGTGCGTACGAGAATGTGGATACCATACACAGCAGGCAAATTATAGTGAATAGTTTTTTCATTATTAAGTAAATATTTATATTTGTCTTATTATTATAGATTTTATTTTTATGCTATGATATCAAGGGATTTAATGATGCTAAAGAGGAGGAGGATTTTTTTGAAAGGAAGTCCTTTTCCTCTTCAAGTTTTATAAAATATATCCCAAAGAGAAAGTGAAACTTCTGTTTTTGTATGTATAGTTGTTAGTTTTAGATACGTTCATTAAACTCCAATCAGCTCCGAATGAGAGTTGAAAATGTTTTGCATACTCTACACCAACATTGAATCCGCATCCCCAATCGAATCTTTTATACCCATATTCACCGCTAAAAATGTCACTTTCCGTGTGAAACTTCTTTTCGTTTCTATAAGATTTATGCTTGCCCCACAGTGCTACTCCGGCATATGGACCTACATTGGCGAAAAGTGAAACCGATTTACTGTATTCTATTTTGTATCCTATATGGACAGGAACAACTAAATAGTTGAGATTCTCTGTGTAATGTCTTTCGTCACCGTTTACTGGCGTTGCGTATTGCATTTTATAACCTTTTGCAGATAATTGTAAACCAAATTCTGTATAAAATCCTTTTGTTACGGATGGTATTCCCAGTTCTCCTTTGGCTCCCAAGAGAAGTCCTGCTTGGCATTGGGGTTCTATGTCTCCCATAGGTTTACTTAAGTTGACACCGCCGGTGAAGCCGTATCTAAAATTTTGTGCGTACGATAATGAAGATATCATACACAGTAGGCAAATTGTAGCGAATAGTTTTCTCATCATGAATAAAGTTTTTGTTTTCATCTTGAACTTGTTTTATTGGTTTATGGCGGCAAAGGTAGAGTAATAAAATAGTCTAGAAATATATTTAATTAGACTTTTTTCTTTACTTTCGTTAGTTAAGCTTTCATTTTTAACTCTCTTTGTTCGCCAGGTTTACTAATAAATTAAAAATATCATGGTTTTTACGAATTTTGCTCCGTAAAAACCATAGTATTGAGTATGTTTTCGGAAATCTATGATTATATTCTCATTTATTTCCTGAAGTGAGTTTTATTTATGGTATATATACAGTAAAATCTACATTACCAACCTGTCCTTCACAACATCCGGTTGTGAAATTCCTAAATGCGCATTTCACATTGCTCTTACTGTATTGTCTTGCATTTATTGCAACTGGCCATTTTCTTGCATCGCTATTACCATCATTTCCAATTGAAATGTGAACATGACCTCCTTCTACCCATAAGTCTGCCTCATAGTTTGTAGGATGCCTTCTGCTCCATAATTTCTTTTTCTTTTTGTGAAGCCGTTCTTACCATGAAAATATTACCAGATTTGTCTATACCAAGAGTGATGTCACTTCTGTATTTTCCTTTTTTGATTGTCACTCCAAGTACATCTCCTGCAAGTGCTTGCCATTGAGGATCGTATGGAAACTCTCCTGCACGTGTGTTCACATTTGTTGCAGTATATTTGTAGTTTGGCGTATTGTTATTCGGTGCAATAACTTCATTACCTATAATCAGATAGCCTTGATTACTACCCAGAAGTTCGAGTTCAGCATCTGTAAAGGGAAGATACGGAGATAAATCATACGTATTTTCTGTATTAAAGAGGTATGTATCCTCGTATTTATCTTTGAATTCTTTGTATGCCTCAAGAAAAGCATTGTCATCTTCGATATCGAAGATTTTGTCGAGTTCGTCATCTGCTTCTTTTAAAGAAGAGTATGCGCCTTTAAATCCTAAGTCGTTGAAGAAAGCTTCCTTCTTTTCCAGACTCATTCCTTGCAGTTTGTTCAAAGTCTCTTGGTAGACATTGTAATCTTTAAATTTCAAAACTGCTTGGTTCGCTACGTTACCAGATCTTGTTGTGTTGCCATTGTCGACAAAGTCGTTTAAGTTCACCACTTCCAGATCTTTGGAATTCTTTGTGTTCTCTAATGTTTCATCGTTAGAACACGAAATGCATAATAGTAGTAATGCAATAGAAATAATACTTTTAATTTTCATTTTTAGTTATTTAATCGGTTAATGTATATAAATAATATTCTGTTCTTTAGTAGATGCCTATTAATTAAATAGCATTGATAATTTATATTTCTTCAAGTGTGATTTCTCCCGTTACGTCTATGGTGGGTGAGGTTATTTTTATTGTGTAGAAATCAGCTTCTGGAGCAGGAATATTTACTGTCTTTCCTTCATGAATGGAGGCTTTTGATTCGAAAGCAACAGTTACTCCATTTTTATCAATCACAGTAATGTCTGCTTCATCTAAAAACGATTGGAAAGTAATAATTAAGTTACTGTCTATTTCATCGGCGGTCAGGTCAAAAAATAAGGGGCTGCGAGTGGTTACTTTTATATTTGAATGAATAATTCGGGTCTTTACTTTGTGCTGATGCCTTTTGTATGGCATTGCATTCATTGGCATAATGAATAATACCGATAATAGAATAAATAATACTTTTGTTTTCATTTCTATATTTAATTAATTGTTTACGGTTGCAAAGTTAGGGCAAACAATTAGGATGAATGCATTTTTGTAATCACACTATAGAAATGTAATGTGTTGGTAAATAGGTGGATAGCGAAAGAGGCAATCACATCTTGCTTTCTTCTTCAATCATTCTCTCTTTTATTCTATATTTTTTCTGACTGAGAGGATGCGTGTCGCTATAACCAAAGCAAATAGCGATGGATTGCGAATCAAGAGAGGTTTCCTGCAAACAGAGGTATAATAAATCACTTTCTGTCAATTTGGAATATTTTTTTTGAAGGAAAGATATGTAATCATGGTATATTTCAAATATGGTCTTTTTTAATTGATCTTGCTCAGCTGTGGTCAACACTTTCATTGCTTTTTTATTCGAAACAGCTTGTTTCGAAAGAGTAATCACTCTCTTATAAATATTGCTTTGCTCCAATAACCAGTTAAGTAGTCGTTGCTTTTCTTTCTTTAAGTTAGCTATGCTTTGTTCTCTTTCTTCTATTTGCCTTTTAATATTTTCTTGTTCTTTCTTTAAGTTACTCTGCTCTTGGTGTAATAAGTCAATTATTAATTGATTATTTTCAATTGTACCTTGTAGAGAAGATAATTTATTTTGTGTTTGTTCTAATGATTGTTTGTATTGAAGTTGGACACGTTTCTTTCGGTTTATATAGTTTTGATAGCCAAGTATGATTAGAAAGCAAATCGAAACAAAGCCTGCAATGGTACAATATATGATGCGTTTTCCTTTTAATTGTTCCTCTCTTACCCTCATTTTAGTATTGTATTCATAAATCAGTTGTTGTATTTCGGTTGACTGTTCCATGCAATATAGAGAATCTATGATGGCGGCATGTTCTTCTAAATAAATATTTGCTGTTTTATAATCTCCGTTTTCTTTTTCAAGATCATATAAATTCTTTAAAGTAGTAGACTTACCTTCAATCGATAGCTCTTCTAAGCTTTTATTCATATAATAGCGCGCTGAGTCTTTATTTCCTCCTGTCTTCAAAATTAAATATCCTAGATTACTATAATAATTTCCATGGTTCTCCTTTTGAGGCAGTCTTTTAAGGGCATTTTGTGCATAATATAAGGCGGAATCAAGCTCATCAAAACTATCAAATTCCAGACTTAAATTGTGCTTAGACATTGCAATCTGTAGAGAATCTCCCGAAGCGATAGCATAATGTAGTGCTTTACGCTGGAACATGAGTGTGGAGTCTTTTTCATCTATTAAGCAATAATATGTACTGATACTGTTGAGGGCTATTGATTTATCCAGGTCTGTGATAGAACATTGATACATAGCTTCGTATATTTCTATGGATTCGTCATAATACCCGGCGTCAAAGTAGAGATTCCCTAACGAGCTGAGGAACAAACTTTTGGTTTTAAGTTCTTTTGGAAAGTTTTGTATGATGATCAATCCTTTTTGAAGATATGAAATGGCTTCTTTTTCCTCTTCCATTTCCACCGCCAGCCTTCCTTTATAAAGTAGTGCTATTGCTTTTTCTTTTTCATCATCGTCATAATACTCTAATGCCACGTTTAGCAGCGAGTCACAAGGTAATAGGGAGAGCTTGCACTTATCCGTGGCACGTGCAAGAAGCAGTGCATAGCGTGCGCATTCTTTGTCTGAAAAATCTTCTATTTCTTCCGGCTGAATGTTCAATAATTGGAGTACGCTGTCAGGATATTCATCCATTAGTGAATCTGCTTTTAAGAATAAGGCTTCTGTCTCATTGTTGTGTGAACAGGAAAAGAGTAGCAATGATAAGCTAAGCAATGCTGATGTTATTTTCATTTTAGTTATAGCTTGTTTGTTTTGTCGACGGCAAAGGTATAAATAATTATTTGTAAAACGACTGTTGAAATCGTTTTTAAATATTCATTCGTTTCGCTTTTCTTTCTGTATTTCCCATCGGCAGGGCGATACAGGCTAAGACACTTTTTTTTAAGAGGATAAGGTTTAAGGATAGAATAGGATAATCTTAACGGTGGCAGCTATTGAAGTGTCATTTATAAGCTGTTTTAGCTATCTACATGCCACAACAGAACGCTTGGAAACAATCAGAAAGATGGGAAGAAAGCCGTATGAAAAACATGCTTTGCTTTATTGTTTTTTTTCTTTTGCCTGTAGCTAAACTTCGTCCCGCAGTTGTGGGCTCTACGTTTTCCAGTTGAGGGCTGTGCAGCCTGCAATTGCGGGATGGACAGCCCACAACTGCGGGACGAAGTTTAGCTGCGGGCATAATGACATTAACCTGAATGCTTTTTGGGAAAAAGTAAGGAGCATATCAAGTTTTATATCTATCATTTGACTTTCTACGTAATGGGAGTATGGGGCTTATCATCCCTTAATTCCTAACGAAATGCTAACTTTATTCACTCGTGCGACGAATAAAAGAGATATTTGCATCAATTCGGATAAAGGTTGCATAACGTATATTAAGCGCTTGTGAATTAGTGAATTACAAGATTAAAAGCACGCTTTTTGAGCCGTTTTACGGTGTAGAATAAAACTTTCCTACACCTTCCTACACCACTTCCTACACTGCCTATTTATCTGATAATCAGATAAACATAATAGCCGGTGTAGGATGTAGACAATATTGATGAAAACTCAACTGTGTGAGATTTCCTTTTATTGCTTACTGAGTTCACTTTAATAAAAAAACAGTGGGAGTGGGTTAAGCTCTTTCACATTGCACTTCCACTCCTGCCGCATCTAAGTCTGCACCCATGGGTGGATTACGTTTAGCGAGTTTTAGCTCAATAGCTTTAACGGTGGGGAAAGTACGGAACAGGCGTTTTATGATACGTCCGCAAACATGCTCCAGCAATTTAGAAGGTATCTCCATCTCAGCCTTCACATTTTCGTATACATCGGCATAACTGACGGTATGTGTCACGTCGTCAGTCTCGGCTGCACGTGCAATATCGACTTTCAATTTCAGATTAATGACAAACTCATTACCTACTTCCCGCTCTTGCTGACCTACACCGTGGTAGGCAAAGAAACGGACGTTATCAAGGAATATATAACTGTTCATATCAATGGAATATTAGGTTAATGACAAAAATAAGAATAACTGCCCAGTAAACAAAGAAAACAGGTATATTTGTACCAACAACTAAAAAAATGAGACATGAAACACTTCTATTTCTTTCTTTTATCCGCATTGGTCTGCCTCTCTCTTTCTGCGCAGAGTAAGGTAAGCGGGGATTCGCTTGCCGCTGATTTTCATTATCTGGTGAAACAACTTGAAGCTACGCATCCTGATCCGTACACTGGCTTCGGAGGCAAAGTATTTTTTCATAAGCAAGCGTTTGATTTAGAAAACGAGTTACGTAGTAAACCCCATACCCTCCAGGAATTTTGGGATAAGTCGATGGCATTTTTGTCTTTCATTCAGGACGGGCATACGTATCTTTTTTCTCTTGCGCCTAAGCAGCGACAGGAACAGAGCTACTTGCCTGTAGGGTTCAGGTGTATCCCTGACGGGTTGATTGTACAAAGTCTTCCGGCTGCACATCAAGACTTGCTGGGTAGTCTTCTTACTGGAATCAATGGTAAGAGTATGGACGAATTACTGGTGCGGACGGCAAGTCTCTTTGCATGTGAGAATCTCTATAACCGTTATTCCGTATTTTGCCGGAACGTGGCGAGAAAGCAGTTTATGCAACAGTTGTTGCCTGATTTGGAAGATACGGTTTGCCTCAATTTGCGCACTCCGGATGGAAAGGAAATGACTTTGGAACAGCACTTTATGGATAATGAGGACTTGAGGAAAGCAGAGAAAGCGAGTCTTCCATCCTGGGAGGGATGCCCTGAGGAGCAAATGGCTTATCGCTTCATAGACAAGAAGAAAGAAGTGATGATGTTTAAGGTGAACAGCATTATGGCGCGTGATAATTTTGAGTATATGTACAAGTATATGAAAGGGGATCTGTTCCGCCAGATGGAGTTTTACTATCAGAATGCTTTGAGGAAAGAGATGCCTGCGGATACTTTGCAGGCTATCCATGCATTGCCTTCGTTTTCGGGAACCTTTGCCACTATGCTGAAAGAGATGAAGAAGAATCGCTCGGAATATCTGATTATTGATCTTCGGGGAAACAGCGGCGGTTGGACGCCTATCGTACTGGCTACTTTGTACCAGCTTTATGGGGACAAATACTTGCAGGAGGATATGGATACGGAGTATTATCGGATTGTTTCGCCGTTGTATATGAATAAGTTAGAGGTAACTCTGGAAGAGTTCAATAAGCGTTATGGAACCGATTATAACTTTGGTGACTATACATTCAGCATGGAAGAACAGGAGGATGTACCGCTTGATACCCTGCGACGACAGTTTATTGATGATTGCATGAGTAGTGTGAAAGAAGAATTGCGTGCGCAGAAAGGTGCTCCGGTATATACCCCGAAGCAGGTCTTTGTAGTAACGGATGAGCGTACGTTCAGCGCTGCGTTTCATTATTCTTTCATGTTGTGGAAGATGGGAGCTACGGTGGTGGGCGTGCCAAGCGGACAGGCTCCGAATACTTTTATGGAACAGACTCTTTTCAAATTACCTTATACCGGAATAGAAGGTTCAATCTCTAATTCCGTGCAAATATTCCTGCCGGGGAAGGATAAGCGTGCAAAGACTTTCTGGCCGGATGTGATGTTGACTTATGACGAATACAAGCAGACAGGTTTTGATAAGCAGGCGGAAATTTTGTTTTTACTGAATAAGATAGGACAAGAAAAGTAGGAGTTTTTAAAAAAAGGCACCTGCTATGGGTGCCTTTTTCTACTATAAAGATTGAGATTTTATCCTTTTCGTCCGGTCTGTTCTATCAGTCCTTTGATCTTCTCGTTCAGACTTTCCGCTTTCATCAGTTGTTCCAGCGTCAGGTGCATACGGTAGCGCCAGTAATGTCTGGGGTTAGCAGGCACGTTGATGCGCTCTTCCTGTACATTGGGGTTGCGCCATTTTCCGTCCATAGCCATCCAGTCCTGCAAGGAGAGGATGCACAGGATGGAGTTGCTGTAAAGATGGTTGCGTACCACTTGCTCGCAAAGTTCCGGAGTGGCAACGGCAGGTGCAGCGCCGTAATGTCCCAGCATGGTGTTGTAGTACCGTTGCGTTTGCTGGAAATCTTCTTCCCACCAGCCGCGCAGCGTGGACATATCATGCGTAGAGATGGTGCAGACCGAGCGGTACGGATACCAGTCCGGATGTCCGAATTCCTGTGAAGGATCTTTCGGCATGCGTTGTATCTCCAGGCTAAGGATGCGCAGGTCGTTCATCACCCAAGCTACACAATCGGGGATCATGCCGAGGTCTTCACCACATACCAGCATACGGGTGGATTGCGTCAGTTGCGGCAACTTCTTCATGGCTTGTTCGCGCCAGAACTCGTTGTGGCGATGATAGTAATACTGATCGTACAAACGATTGAATGCTGCCTTCTCCCAATCATTCAGAGCACGGTAGATGTAATCGTGTTGTACGCCGATGCGCGGATGGAATTTGTGCGGGTCTTCACGGTCGGGCACAAACAGTACGTCACTGATTAATGCGTATAGTCCGTCGCGTATCCAGATGCTGTCTTCGTCCGTCTTTCCGGCAAAGTAAGCCTCTACTTTGCGCTGTGTGTCGAACTCGGGACGCATGCGATATATTTCCCATGTTTCCGTAGGCTCTATGAAGGTCTGCTTTACATAATCAGTATGCGGGCCGAACATTTGTCCGAGGAAGTATTCATGGATATAGGGTTTCGTGAAGAAATCTTCGCGGAATGCCATTCCGTAGCCTTCTATTTCTTCGCGCGTCATCGGCAGGGCGGGAACAAACTGGCCCAGCAGTCCGTGTACGGCATGCATCGGGATTTCCCAAATGCGGAAGAAGCCCAGGATGTGGTCGATACGGTAGGCATCGAAGTATTCCGACATCTTGCGGAAACGCTTCATCCACCAGGAATAACCGTCTTTCTCCATTACGTCCCAGTTGTAAGTAGGGAAGCCCCAGTTCTGACCGTTCACGGAGAAGTCATCGGGTGGTGCGCCCGCTTGTCCGTTCAGGTTGAAGTAGTAGGGTTCTGTCCATGCTTCTACACTGTTGCGGCTGATGCCGATAGGAATGTCACCTTTCAGTACTACACCATTGGCTCGTGCGTGTTCCGTTGCAGCCAGCAGTTGCAGGTGCAGGTGGAACTGGATGAAGAAGTAGATGGCGATATGCGGATAGTCGGCAGATTCCGGCTGGCATAACTTTTCTATTTCTTCTGCTTTGTATTCTGTGAATTTCGGCCATTCGCGGAAGTTGGGTGTCTTGTAGGCATCGCGCAGATAGCTGAACACGGCGTATGGCTGTAACCATTCTTTGTTGTTTTCGAAGAACTTCCGGAAGGCATCGGATGCCAGAACTTGTTCGCCTTCCTGTTTGTATATCAGGCGGAAGAACTCCCATTTTATCTGGTTTACTGCTTCATAGTCTACGGTAGGCAGGGCATTCAGCTCTTTCTGCCGTTTGTTGAATTCTTCCATTGCCTTTTTGTCCTTCAACGTACCCATCTGTTTCAGATCGGCATACATGGGGTGGAACGCATAAATGGATATGCTGTTGTACGGATAAGAATCCGTCCATGTATGTGTCATGGTGGTGTCGTTGATAGGCAATATCTGTACGGCTTTCTGGCGGGTAAGTACAGCCCAGTCTATCATTTGTTTCAGGTCGCCAAAGTCACCTACTCCGAAGCTCTTTTCGGAGCGCAGCGAGAAGATGGGCACGGCTACTCCGGCCCCTTTCCAGTCGGGTAGGGCGAAGTAAACGTAACGGTCACCGATCACCAGTGTTTCGTTAGCACCTATCTGCGGATCGGCCATGTAGCGGTTGGGGTTGTTTTCCCATGCCACGGCACGACGCTCTTTCTTATTATAAAGGATGAATTTATACTCCAGCGGGAAGCTGATTTTCGAGGCGTCTACTTCAACCTGCCATTCCGGGAAGTTGGCGTCGCTCATCAAGACGGCTTTATCCGCGTCCCAATCTCCCAGCACTTTCTGGTTGCCGCAAATGCCCAGACAGTGATCTTTGTCGATGCATGGAGCATACGCCTTGATCAATAATCCTTTCTTGTGGCTCTTTGGAGCGGCGTTACGTTCGGGATGTGCAAGCAGGGACTCCGTGAAAGCAGACGTGTAGAAGTATTGCTGTTCTGGCAGATTCTTCCAGCAGTCTTGCAGGCGGTAGACTTTCTTCTTGTCAGCCGATACATAGAGCGTGCGGGGAAGGCTGTTCCACTCCGTACGTGTATCTTTGCCGTCGCGATAAATGTGATAACTGTATTGTACGATGCCGTTTTCAGGCGCTTGAATGTCCGCATCTAAAGTCCAGTGAATGCCATCCACTGTTTGTAAAGGTATGGCTTTACCGGGCTGATTGTTGCCCAGTTCAAGAATAGATCCTAAGACTCTAACCTCTTCACCCCAACTTGTGCGGTACTCGATATGAAAAGATAGTATCATATAATATTAGATTTAGTAATAGCTGCATTGATTATGCAAGTATAGACATTATTCCGCATAATCAAGCAGCTACCGCTATCTAAGTTTTTTAAATTCCTATGCAAACGTTTGTGCTTGCATTTCGCAGATCTGTTTTTATCCGCAACGTGAAGCTCCGCAAGTGGTACAAATGAGGCAACCTTCCTGATATACAAGTGTTTCGTTGCCGCAGTTCGGACATTTCTTGCCTTTGGCTTCTGTGCCGTCCGTTATGTATTTCTTCAATGCGCGTTCCACACCGTTCTTCCAGGTATTGATGCTTTCGCTGTCCAGTTGCAGAGAGCCGACCAGCTTGATAACCTGTTCGATAGGCATACGATAACGCAATACTCCGGAGATCAGTTTGGCGTAGTTCCAGTATTCCTTGTTGAACTTTTCGGACAGACCTTCAATGGTGACTTTATATCCGCGTTTGTTCTGCAACTGGAAGTCGTAACGCTTGCTGCCGTCCTTGTCCACCTTCTTAATAATGTCCGGAAGTAACGTTCTTCGGCAGAATAATGCCTTCATCGTCATCCGGAAGGCCGGTGAAGATTTCGTAAGGAGGTCCGTCCAGCAAACCGACGAATGCCACCCACTTTTCGTTATTATTCTGGAAACGTACGATGTCGGCATCCAGAACTGTCGGGCGGGTTTCTACTACCGTAGGCGGTTTGCAAGGAGGCATTTCTTCTTTCTTATCGCTCTTGGCAGAAATGAGTACGCCCGAACGTGAGCCGTCACGATAAACCGTACAACCTTTACAACCAGTTTCCATGCCTCTACATACAGGCGGTTTACCAGGTCTTCATCCACATCGTTCGGCAGGTTGATGGTCACGCTGATGGAGTGGTCTACCCATTTCTGGATACGTCCCTGCATCTTGACTTTCATCAGCCAGTCTACGTCGTTTGAGGTTGCTTTATAATAAGGTGATTGCTCAACCAATACGTCGATCTCTTCTTGTGTGTAACGTTTGGAAGGATTGTGTCCTTGCGCTTCCATCCATGTAACAAACTTGGGGTGGAAGACAATATATTCTTCAAAAGCATCTCCGGTTTCATCCACGAAGTCTACGTGTACGTTAGTGTCGTTCGGATTTACTTTTACGGCGACGTTTGTATACGGGCAAGAATACAGGCTCGATACCTGAGGTAGTCTGAGTCATCAGACTGGTGGTTCCCGTCGGTGCAATGGTAAGGCAGGCAATATTGCGACGGCCGTATTTCTTCATATCCTCATACAACTGGGGATCTGCTTCGCGCAAACGATTGATGAACGGATTATTCTTTTTCACGTTCGGTATCGTAAATTTCGAATGCGCCACGTTCTTTTGCCATTTCTACCGATGAACGGTAAGCACTCAGGGCAACGGTCTTGTGTACTTTTTCAGAGAATTCAGTAGCTTCTTCCGTACCGTAACGCAATCCCAGTGCAGCAAGCATATCACCTTCGGCAGTAATACCACACCGGTACGGCGTCCTTGTCCTTCTTCTTATAAATCTTGTCCCACAACCACACGTTCTGTATGTCTCCATCTTCGCTTTCAGGGTCAGCATCAATCTTTTCCATGATGCGTTCTATCTTCTCAATTCCAGATCGATGATATCGTCCATAATGCGTTGAGCCAAATTCACAAGTTTCTGAAACAAAGTCAGCATGAAATGGCCACATAATAATAAAGATTGATAGCCAGCAGGAACTCATAATGGCACAGCGATTTCACCCCAGCATGTAACAGGAAACGTGATATCCCAACTGCTAAATCGGCACGGATCTTCATTATGGTATCCCAGAACAATACAATCCGGTTCTTAAGATTTGCATTGAACGATTCTTCCACACAAATTAAGCATTGATTTCCTTCGCAAAGTTGGTTCAGCGGCATTGACAGATATTACGTTGAATATATGGAGTACCTGTGAGGAAGCGTCCATCGTCCAGTTTCACAGCATACATTGGCAACTCGTTACTTTGCCCTCCGTCATTTTAGCATCAATAACGCCTTGAATCGACGTTTGATAGATACAATTTAGCATTAGTGCGCCACGCCGTCCGTCCCTGAGCGACTTCACGTAGAATTGAGAGCAACATGTAACTGAACGAAGCATAACAATTG
>VOFK01002138.1_pt1 | contig 47822 bp, 72 predicted proteins | sample 5384121 | NCBI WGS metagenome assembly VOFK01 (sample SAMN12384730, study PRJNA508395) | human gut metagenome | isolation source: healthy gut J | host: Homo sapiens | reverse complement strand
TCATTGTACTTCGTTCTGATTTACGTATTACTGTGACAATCATTAACAGTATAACTTAAGACAATCATGGTAACATGTGGCTTGCAACAAGTAACTGGATTGTCTATATTGGAGAAGCTAACCCCAGACACCCAGGAAGGGAGTAGACTTTTTTCTTTTCAAAGAATTTTCTACCAGAGACGGATTGCCAAAGAAAATCATTTCAACTCCCATTCCGCTTGTAAATTGTCCAGCGGAGATTTACTGCTGGGAGGCACCAGTGGCTATACATCTATAAATCCGAACAAGCTGACCGAAAAAGAGCCGACCGCTGGCAAAAAGGTGTATTTTTACAAAATCGACCATTGGCAATCAACATATAGAAGTAGACTCAATATATGAAGGGCGTAAACTATTAACAACTGTACTTGGCAGAACCCCATCATTGTCTGTCAGATATGACGATTATTTAATTCCATCGAATTTGCCGCAGGCGATTTTGTGAATGCTGATAAAAATAAGATATGCCTATAAACTGAAGAAGGATTAAATACCCAATGGTACTATACAAGCAAAAGAACAAAATAGCTTTCACCACCCTTCCTCCTGGCAATTACAAACTATTGATTAAAGCTTGTAACAGTGACGGTATATGGAATGACAGAAGCTAGTAGTTGAATATAACCGTTTCATCTCCAATATATTTATGTAATGTTGTTATCATCTTTTATGCCATATTGTTTGCCATTGGTATAATATCCTATGTAATACCGATTCCAAAAAGCATCACAACATAAGACTGGAGCAACAATGAAAAAGCTGGGCAAGAACAAAAATTTGCTCCTGAATGAGATGAAGCTAAAGTTCCAACACTACAAAATATAAAGCCATGATTTACGTACACCACTGACGCTTATCATTAGCCATTACAAAATGTTTATTGTCAGAAACCCACGGATGACGGAACGCAAAAAACTAAATACAATGATCAATAAAAATGCACAACAATTACATCCGATAAACTCTCTGCTTGATTTCCGGAAACTTAAAGAAAGGAGTTTTTAAGTTCACGGATACCAGTTATTATAATTATATATTTAATTATGATCGTGATCATTTGATTTGCTATAAGAGTTATCCATCGGAAAAAGGGCAAGCGGGAGTGCCATTTGATTATTTCAAACAAGATGGCCGTATCACCCATGAGATCCAGATTCCCTCTAAGGAGACTGAGTCTCCGGTTGTAACAGAAGGGGAGTTTATTATTACGCCGGAATTTTATCTTTACGTTCCCGGATGGGGATAAATGGATACTTGTCAATACATCGTCTGATACCATATTCCATTACTCGCCGGATGGTAATCTGAGTCCTTTATCGTAAGAAGCCTTCCATATCCTCCATGGATACGAAAGTCTTTCTTTTTCCAACCGTTATCACCGATCGCTACTGTTTTATGAGAACCATGAGAAAAGAGGTTGACTTTACGACGTTTAAAGGTTTCCTTGGTGAAGATCTGGTGTATGATAAACAAGAAAATGCCTATTCAGCTATATTCTATACAATGATGATTTCATCAATAAGGAAGAAGTCTCTCTAACATCAGAGCCAAGAAACCCCGAAATAACTATCTGCCAAACTCTAGATGCCCCGGACTTAGTTGAGGCTTACGAGAAAGGCCAGCTAAAAGGAAAGTTGAAGGAGATCGCCGCAAACTTGGATGAAGAGTCGAATCCTGTGGTCATGCTGCTGAAAAAGAAAAAGTAATATATTGCTCCGGCTGCTACCTTGCTGGAAAAAAGTAAGTTGATGGCTATATTATTTTTTGATAAACACGTACATACTTGATTCATAATACGTAAATCGATTTTAGCGAGAAATGCCTATTAATTTTAGGGAGGCCGTATCAAATACTATCGATTGCCCACTTATGTTCCGGAAATAAAATGTTCCTCTCCTGTTGAAATAGTTCTCCGATAACCTATACATTCCATAGCGAATAAGTATTTATTCTTAAATCAGCGCCGTGAACTGTATAAACCACGCCGTGGAATGTGCAGACCACGCCTTGGTTTTATACAGTTCACGGCATGGTTTATAGAATAGATGAGATAGCGATAAACTTTATATATAGGTAAACATACGTTTTATTCTAGATGAATCCGTTTGCGTTTTCGAGTAAACCAGCTACATTTGCCGGAAAGAATATCTAGATGAGGAAGTTCCTTTTATTGTGGTTGGTTGGGTTGATGTTGGTGCCTTCTGTGATGGCTGAGCGGAAAAAGGTTGGCTTGGTGCTGGGAGGCGGTGGAGCGAAAGGTGTCGCTCATATCGGGGTGTTGAAGGTATTGGAGGAGGCCGGCATCCCGATTGATTATATTGCCGGAACCAGTATGGGAGCCATCGTTGGTGGCTTGTATTCCGTTGGCTATACTGCCGCTGAGATCGATAGCATGGTACGTTGGCAGGATTGGAGCATGCTGCTGAGCGATCGCGTGAAACGTAGTAACCTGACTTTCCCCGAGAAAGAGAATTCCGAGCGATATGTCTTTTCCCTTCCTTTTGGCCGGAGTAAAAAGGAGATAACGATCCAAGGGATGATAAAAAGGTCAAAATCTCCAGAACCTTTTCTCTGATTTAACGATCGGTTATCATGATTCCGTAGATTTTAATCAATTGAATATACCTTTCGCTTGTGTGGCGTTGAATGTGGTGGACGGGCAAGAATATGTTTTCCATCGTGGAAGTCTTCCGTTGGCAATGCGTGCCAGTATGGCGATTCCTGCCGTGTTCGCGCCGGTACGTTTGGATAGCATGGTGTTGGTAGATGGTGGGATCAAGAATAACTATCCGGCGGATGTCGCACGGGATATGGGGGCGGATATCATTATTGGCGTAGATCTGGGTACTAGCGACTTGAAACAGTTGGAGCGGATAAATACCCCTTTTGGGATATCGTAGGGCAGATCATCGCCTTGCATGGTTATGAGAAATACGGACCGAATAAGGAACAGACCGATCTGTTGTTCCGCCCGAATACAGAACCCTTATAATTCCGCTAGTTTTGGGGAGACGGCCTTGGATACCTTGATTGACCGGGGTGAGAGCAAGTCGCCCGCAAGCAATGGGATGAGATTCTTGCCTTAAAGAAGAAGATTGGTTTATCCGATAGTTCGGATATGCACCGAAAGAGATTAGTACATTCCTATCCGGTAGCCCCTACCGATACGTTTCATATCCGGCGTGTCTTGTTTGAAGGTATAGATCCTCGTGATGAGAAATGGTTGACGCAAATCAGCGGCTTGAAAGAGAATAGCTTGCTTACCGTGAAGAAATTGCAGGAAGCCATGTCTATCGTGATCGGTACAAATCTTTACTCGAATGTGAGCTAATAAATTGGTCGGTGAGAGGCAGGAGGATTTGGTGCTTACGGTACAGGAAAAAATCAAATAGTGCGATTAATGTGGGCTTGAATTTTAATAGTGAGGATATCGTCGCCCTGTTGCTGAACGCTATTTTGACAATCGGGCTCGTTACCATTCGAAGTTCTCCGTAACGGGAAGGATCGGGAAACGTATGTATGGGCGAGTGGACTATGCGATAGAGCGTAATCCCTTGCGTAACATCAATCTGTCTTACATGTTCACGTACCATGATCTCGACGTCTATAACCGGGGGATAAAATCGTAAATACGACGTATCGCCACCATTTCGTGGAACTTGGATATTCGGACATGAACTGGCTGAATTTCAAGAGTTGAAGCTAGGAGCCCGTTATGAGTATTTTGATTATAACTCATTCCTTTATACGGCGGAAAACCAAAAGTATCAAGTAAAACCGGAAGGCTTTATCAGTTACTTCGCTCAGGCCCATCTGGAAACCTTGGATCGCCGTTACTTCCCGAGTAAAGGCGTTTCTCTGCAAAGCGGATTATTCCATTTATACGGATAACTTCGTGACTTATAAGGGACATACCTTCTTCTCCGCTTTGAAACTCAGTTTCCTTTCAGTATTGCCGCTGACTTCCCATTTGAGTCTGTTGCCGTCTATCGATGGTCGCGTGTTGATCGGGAAAGATCCGGCTTATCCCTTTTGAATGTGGTGGGGAGGCGATATGCCGGAAAGGTACCTTCCCCAGCAGTTACCGTTCGCGGGGATCAATCGGATGGAGATATTCGATAATTCCGTGGCGATCGTCCGTTTGAACTTACGTCAGCGTATCGGGCAGCGGCACTATATCTCATTGATAGCCAACTATGCGATCCATGAGGATAATTTCTTCGACCTGCTCAAGGGAGAAAGTGTATGGGGAGGCAGCATCGGTTATGCCTATAATAGTATGTTCGGTCCGATGAATACGAACTTCGGATTGTCGAACCGGAATAATAACCTGCAATTTTATCTGAATCTGGGTTACAGTTTCTAATATTTCTTACATTTGTAAGGGATTAAAAATAGAAAGTTATGAATGAACAGATCATAGAGTTCTTGACAGAGTTGAGGAGCCATAACAATCGGGGAATGGTTCCAAGACAATAAAAATCGTTACGATGCGCTACGTAAGGGGTTTATCGATGAGGTACAAGATTTAATAGGTCGTATCTCCCTTATTCGATCCCGAGGTAGCCGGGTTGGAGGCGAAAGATTGTTTGTTCCGGATATACCGGGATATCCGTTTCTCTCCGGATAAGACTCCTTATAAATGTCATTTTCGCCGCTTACATCTCCCAAAGGTGGTCGTGCCAGCGAACGGGGTGGTTATTATATCCATCTGGAGCCGGGAGGTTGCTTGCTTTCCGGAGGTGTATGGTGCCCGCCACCTGCGCTATTAAAAAACTTCGTCAGGATATATACGATCATATCGAGGAATTTACGGCTATTATCGAGGAACCTACATTTAAGAAAACATTCCCGGTGTTAGAGGGGGAGATGCTGAAACGCATGCCTGCCGGCTATCCAATGGATTCCCCTTATGGTTATATCATGAAGCATAAGGATTTCAGCGTGGTGTCTTATAAGCCGGATAATTTCTTTTACGCTACGGATTGATGGATAAGGCGGTGGATGACTTTAAATTGTTATTACCATTCAATCGTTTCTTAAACTATACGGTAGATGAATATCTAGGGAGAGTTTAAATCTCCCTAGCCCCTAAGGAAGTAGGGCTGTTAGTTTCTCCAGCTGCGTCTTTAACTCTTCTTGGGTCGCCTTATCGGTTTCTGTCCGGTAGGCCGCCTGTAAATTGGGTAAGAAAGGTAAGTAATGGGTATCCGCTATATACCGGGCTGCCCGGATACGGACGGCGGGTGAAGCGTCATAAAGCAATCCTTGTACCCATCGTTTGGCGTCCCATGAATGATGTGCTTCCAGCCAATCCAAGGCGGCAACCTTTTGCTCGCTTTCTCCGCTTAAAAGGATTTGAAAGGCTTTTTTCTTCCTGCTTTAAATCATCGGTAGCCATTAATGATTCATGATTGAACAGGTCTGGACATACGGCGGAGGATTGATAAGGGATAAAAAGGCTTATTCAGGTCCAACCATCCGGGGGATCATCCACATCATGCCGGGAGTACCTTCGGGGTGGGCGATGGAACTAAAAAACACGCCCTTTTCCCGTAGTTGTTGGCTACGAAGAATGGCTTACCGTTTGTCATATTAGCCGGGGCGTTTCCTTCCTCATGCACATCGCTTTCCATGATGGCAAGCGTGTTGCTTTGGATCGTATCAGCCGGATTGTTTATAAATACCGGTCCCTCATAGTAAATGACGAAACTCGTATCGCGGTCGGCTAATTCGGGGAATATCTTCTTACCCTCCTCGCATAAGGTGAATTTCGCTAATCCATGCCCTCGGTTGTCATGCTCGATGTCGATCGCTTGCTGTCCATTTAGCTGTATACAGGTGTAATCAGGAGTATTCGAGAATAGATAGGCCCGGCACAGATCCCAGACAGCCCCTTTACCTTTAGCGATGAAGTCCCTTGATACGTTGTTGATTTAAGGTCCCTAGGTTTAAGTACTGACTTTTAAGCCACTTCCTCTCCCGGGATAATAATAGCGTCGATCGAATCGAGCACATTATTAGCTATATCTGCTGTAGTAATGGTACATGTACCTCCATTTCCGGGTCTTCAGCCGGATAGCGGCGACTAAAGTTTCCCAAATACAGGTCTGTGCTCCTCCATGCCATCGAATACACCCACCTTTATCGGCTGAGTACTAATCTTTTTTTCGTGCTTTGTTTTCCGGCACTGAGCACTGAACGCATAAAGCCAGATAGGCAAAAATAAGATGGCGGTCGTTTTCATTTTACGGAGGATTTTAGGTTCTGTAGAATTCAATTTTGCATTCTACCTTCGCAAAAAGGTAAGAATATATTTATTAATCAATAGATTTTTTAATTTATTAAAAAAGCGGTGTCCTAAAGTTTTCTTTTAAAGTTACACATCCGGCTGGTGGTAAATAATAGCTATTTAAAAATCGGGGGAACTTACGATTTGGTTTACAATATGTCAAAACATAGGGGAGTCGAAGGGAATGAAGGTTTTAAATGTTAAATATTGTGATATTGCTAACGATTTGTCACTTTGCTTTTTTGGTGATTGTCGGGAAACTTCCTTACTTCGCGGTACAAAATGATAGTAACCTTTATAAATTAAAATAGTATGAAGACATCAGTTTGGGGTAAAAAGTATTCTTGCGCTAGTTTTTACTTTCATGTGTAGTTTAGCGATAAGCGCAGCGTCTCCTAAAGATTATCTATATGATACAAAAGAGGAGAATGGTAAGATTATCTCTAAAGTGGTATTCTTACAGGAAAACGGACTGTTGAACAAACAGGTAAGATATGAGTTCCAGTACAACGAGAACGGCAAGGTTTCCGAGAAGAAAGCGTTTCGTTGGGATCGGACAAACGACGAATGGGTTCCATTCTATCAGATCACTTATCAATATGATGATCAAAGTGGAGAGATAAAGACAAATTACGGTATGTGGGATAAGAAAAAAGAAAAACTTTAGCTTAAATGTCCAGAACATGATTATCCCGAGTACTAATTACGAAGAAATTTTCTCATAATACATACTTTAAATTAAGACTTTCATAGACAAATAAGGGAAAGGGGCGATTTGGTATCGCCCCTTTTCCTTTGTTTTTATCAGATGATTTTCTCCAAATCTTTCAAATTGTTAGCTACTTCCTCATCCGTTACCTCATAGTTTGTTAGATCACCGGATAGATATTGGTCGTAAGCGGGCCATATCGATCAAGCCGTGGCCCGATAAGTTGAACAAGATCGTACGAGGTTTACCTTCGATCTTGGCTTGCTCTGCCTCATGGATAGCCGCGGCGATAGCGTGGGATGATTCCGGGGCCGGTATGATTCCTTCCGCTTGCGCGAATAAGGTAGCGGCCTTGAAGGTATCCAATTGCTTGATATCCACGGCGCTCATCAATTCGTCTTTCATCAACTGGCTGACGATGGAGCCGGCGCCATGATAACGCAAACCTCCCGCATGGATATTCGCTGGAGAGAAATTATGTCCCAACGTAAACATCGGGATTAGCGGGGTATAGCCAGCCTCATCTCCGAAGTCATATTGGAATTGCCCTCTTGTAAGTTTCGGGCAAGATGCCGGTTCCGCTGCTATAACCCGGATATCCTTACCTTCCGTTAGTTTATGGCGCAGGAATGGGAATGTGATACCGGAGAAGTTGGAACCACCCCCGAAACAACCGATAACGACATCAGGGTACTCGTCAGCCATTTCCATTCGTTTCTCAGCTTCCAGTCCGATAACGGTCTGATGCAGCATAACGTGGTTTAATACGCTACCTAATGTATATTTACAGTTCGGTGTCTGCATGGCCAACTCTACCGCCTCGGAGATAGCGGTACCTAGGCTACCTTGATAATTAGGATGGTCTGTCAAGATCTTGCGTCCGGCTTTCGTACTCATACTCGGGGAGGCGATAACTTGCGCTCCGAAAGTCTGCATGATCGAACGACGGTAGGGTTTCTGGTGGTAACTAACCTTTACCATATAAACGGCAAGTTCCAAGCCGAATGCTTTTGCCGCATAAGAAAGAGCGGCACCCCATTGTCCGGCGCCTGTCTCGGTCGTGATATTTGTCGTACCCTCTTGTTTACAATAATAAGCCTGAGCCAAGGCCGAATTCAACTTATGTGAACCGATCGGGCTTACACTCGTTCTTGAAATAGATATGGGCGGGCGTATCTAGCGCTTTTTCCAATCCGGTGGCACGAACCAACGGAGTCGGTCGCCATACCTTATAAAGCTTCGCGTACTTCATCGGGGGATCTCGATCCATGTGTCTGTCGTGTTCATTTCTTGATGCGAGACGCCTTTCGAGAATAGAGGATATAAATCTTCCTCCTTTAAGGGCTGTTTAGTTTGTGGATTTAAGATCGGCAGCGGTTTGTTCTTCATATCCGCTACGATATTATACCATGCCGTAGGTATATCTTTTTCTTCTAGCAAAAACTTTTTAGTACTCATTTTCTTTATCTGGTGTTTACAATATTAATCTAATTTGACCTTTTAAGGCTTACAACTTGGAAGCAAAGGAACAAATAATATTTCGTTTCTTCAAATTGAATCCATAAAAAATATATACATTCGCGGCTTATAAGGTAAGAAAAATAACAAACTGAATTATAATGAGACGGATTACCCTGTTGCTCGTGGGGATGCTAGCCTTATTTTCTACGACAGCGCAAAGAAAAACTTCACTTACAAATTCTACGGCTTCGTCCGTGGAGATCTTTTCTACAATTCCCGGGCTAATATGGCTCCGATCGATGGGAACTTTTATCTCTATCCTTTGGATAAGAGTTTTGATGCGGATGGCAAGGATTTGAACGCCACGCCGAATGGCAGTTTCTATACGTTCACTTCCCGCTTGGGCTTGGACGTGACGGGTCCCGATATTGGCAAGGCTCGTTCCTCCGCTAAGATAGAGACGGACTTTGGCGGTTTTTCCGGTAGTAATACGATGTTACGTATCCGGCAGGCATACGTAAACTTGATTGGGGAAAATCGGCGGTATTAGTAGGAATCACGTGGCATCCCTTGTTTGGCGCCGTGATGCCGGATGTCTTGAATCTTTCCACCGGAGCGCCGTTCCAGCCTTTCAACCGTAGCCCTCAGATCCGTTACCAGTATAAGGCGAATAGCCGGGTACAATTGACGGCTTCCGTGTTGTGGCAATTACAATACCTTTCCAGCGGGCCGAAAGGAATGAGTGAGGATTATATCAAGAATAGTTGTATTCCGGAGATATTCGTGGGGGCGGATTTTACCCCTGCTGATGGTTGGTTGATGGGGCTCGGCGCTCATATGATCTCCTTGAAAACCCCGTACTTCCACGGAATGGAAGGAGCAAACTTTTTAAGGTGAACGAGCGAATGACCGCATTCTCTTACGAGGCACATTTGAAGTATAGCGGAAGAAACTATACCTTTGCGGCGAAAACCTTGATAGCCTCTGCCTTGGATCATACCGCTTTATTGGGCGGTTACGGGTGAGTTCGGTGGACTCCCCGTACGGGCGAACAGGGATATACGCCTTTTTTCGCCATTCTACGACATGGGTGAATTTCGCCTACGGAACGAAATGGAGACCGGGAGTTTTCGTCGGATATACGAAGAATTTGGGAACCGGGAAGTCCTTGGTCTCAGCGGATAAGGTGTATGGTATGGGATTGGATATCGATCAATTAATAACCGTCAGCTTAAACGTATCGTATAATTTATCGCATTGGAAGTTCGGTTTCGAGTATTGTCCGGCGACAGCTTATTATGGCACGACCGACTTAGAGAGCGGACGTATCGAGCAAACACATGCGATAACGAAATCATCGTATATTAGGTTTGATGATGTATTATTTTTAAAGATAGATTGACCGGAATGGAAATGAAACGCAACTTGCTTCTTTTGATCGGCCTATGTATGGCGGTATGCGTACAGGCGCAAAAGAAAAACTTTCTACAAATTTTACGGACAGGTACGTGGAGACTTGTTCTATAATTCCCGTGCGAACGCCGAGATCGTGGATGGTTTTGTTCCACCTATATCCGAAGGACGTGGCGTTGGATGCGGATGGCAAGGACTTGAACGCTAGTCCGAAACGGTATTTTACCTGCTTTACTCCCCGTTTGGGAATCGATGTACAAGGACCGAAGGTTGGTTCGGCCAAGACTTCCTTGAAACTGGAGGCCGATTTCCGGGGTTCGGGTAGCAATTGGGCGGTGCTCCGTATCCGTCATGCCTATGTGAATCTGGATTGGGGCAAGTCCGCTGTCTTGATCGGACAGACGTGGCATCCGCTATTTGGCGAGGTCTTTCCACAGATGTTGAATCTTTCTACCGGCGCCCGTTCCAGCCCTTTAACCGCAGCCCGCAAATTCGTTATCGTTATACGGACAATGGGTGGCAATTGACCGGGTCTGGTTCTATGGCAGTTGCAATATCTATCGGCCGGACCCAGAACGGAAAGAGCGAGGAATATATCAAGAATAGTTGCGTGCCGGAAGTCTATCTCGGGGTGGATTATAAGAAACCCGGTTGGCAGGTAGGAGCCGGTATGGAGATCTTGTCGTTGGTGCCGAGAACGCAGAACGAGGTGGATGGCAAGATTTATAAAGTCAGCGAGCGGGTTTCTTCCGTATCCGGCGAGGCGCACGTGAAATATCAGGATGCGAATTGGTTGGTGATGGCGAAAACCTTGCTGGCTTCTAACTTGACGCAGACTTGTATGTTGGTGGTTACGGCGTCACCTCTATCGACCCACGTACCGGCGAACAGGAATATTCGCCGTATTCTCTTCTCCACTTGGTTGAATATCGTGTATGGTAAGAAATGGAAACCGGGTTTGTTCTTAGGCTATTTGAAGAACTTGGGAGCGAATGAGGCACTGGTAGGCAAAACCTATGGCGTAGGTCTGGACGTAGATCAGGTATTTACGACCAACCTGCAACTTTCGTATAATCTTCCGCACTGGAAATTAGGTGTTGAATATAGCCCTTCCATCGCATGGTATGGCAATGTGGATTTGCAAGATGGCGGACGGATTCATGACACACATTCGATAACCAACCATCGGGTATTGGGCGTATTGATTTATACGTTTTGAGAAGGCATGGAGGAATTACGCTAAGCATAAAAAGCGGGATAAGAGTATTCTCTTGATCCCGCTTCCACGTATATAGAATTTACAAAGTTTTCTGTTATTTGATATTACCCACCTTTAGTAAGTACTCGGCGATCTGTACGGCATTCAAAGCGGCGCCTTTCTTGATCTGGTCGCTTACGGTCCAGAATGTCAAACCATTCGTTGCTTGATATCCTTACGGGATACGGCCTACGTAAACCGGATCGTGATCCGCTACGAACAACGGCATCGGATAATCCTTGTTTGCCGGTTCATCCTGCAATACCACACCCTCAGCCTCGGCGAAAGCCTTGCGAGCCTCTTCCACGCTGATCGGACGCTCTTGTCTCTACCCAAGTAGATTCGCTATGCGCACGCATAACCGGTACGCGAACACAAGTAGCGCTCACCTCGATATCCGAGTGCATGATCTTACGGGTACTCGTTATACATCTTCATCTCCTCTTTCGTATAGCCATTTTCCGTGAATACGTCTACGTGAGGGATTACGTTATATGCCAATTGATAAGCGAATTTCTCTACTGTAGGCTCCTCGCCCTTTAATAATTGCTCATATTGTTTTACCAACTCAGCCATAGCGGTAGCGCCCGCTCCACTGGCAGCTTGATAAGTAGATACGTGAACACGCTTGATATCAGATAAGTTCTCGATCGCCTTCAACGCTACAACCATCTGGATCGTGGTACAATTCGGGTTAGCGATCACACCACGAGGACGATTCAAGGCATCCTCCGGGTTTACTTCCGGTACGACCAATGGAACATCCTCGTCCATACGGAATGCGCTGGAGTTATCGATCATCACCGTACCATGTTTCGTGATCGTCTTCTCAAATTCCTTGAAGTACCACCTCCGGCTGAAACAAAAAGCAACATCGATTCCCCTTAAAGTCGTCGTTATACTTCAGTTCCTTAACGGTATACTGTTTACCACGGAAGGTATAAACACGTCCGGCACTACGAGATGACAAAAAGTACCAGCTCATCCATCGGGAAGTTTCTCTGGTCGAGTACACGTAGGAACTCCTGTCCTACGGCTCCACTTACACCAACAATTGCTACTTTCATTTTGAGCACTGATTTAATTTGAATAATGTAAAATAGTTTATAACTTTGCTGCCTGTAAAGGGCTTTCATATTTTGCCTTTTGCGCCCTATTATTTACAGTTGTAACTTATTATTGGGGTGCAAAGATAGAGAAATTTATAACTAAAACGATATAGCTATGAGACAATTATTATTAATTCTTGCGTTTTTTCCTGTTTGTGCGTTTTCCCCAGTTACAAGAACCGTTTGATGGACCGGAAATAACATCGGATAATCCTTGGAGAGGAGACTTGGATTGTTTTATGATAGATAACGGTTTGGCTGGTCTCATGTGCGGATCCTGCCCGGGGAAGCGTGTCCTTAGAGATTCCGATTACCTATTCGGCTACTATGCAATGGGAGTTATGTGTTGGAATGGATTTTTATACCCAGCGATCGAAATCATGTTCGATTCCATGTATTTCAAGATAACCAGAGCATTTCTGGGCTTAAAGCTGATTATTATATACAGATCGGGAAGCAATAAGAAAACGATTACCCTGCGAAGGCAGGTAGAAACAGAGAAAAAATCCTAAAGTCTTGATCGAAAAAGTACTTGAAGATTTGACAAGAGAGGTTACTATGCAGATTAAGCTTACGCTGAATGACCGTAAGGATTGGAGTTTGTATGTTCTTGAATCTGATAGTGATGGTTATGTCTTGATAGGGAGTTGCGAGTCTAAGATTTCTTCTTCTTGTAAGGGAGGGATTTACGTCTGGAATGTCGTTATACCAAAACACGAGTGAATGGTTTTGGTTTTTACTCATGTTAGAGTGTCTCAAGAAATCTCTTCGGAACCGGAGGGCCGTCCGAACCGGATGTTCCGGAGGAGAAGCCTGTCTCACACCTCGGCTAATCGCTATTCAACCTTTTTCCGTATCTGTTTTTCAATTGCGATATGATAGTCCGGTGAATATCGAGGATGCCCTATTTTCCATTTCCGGTATGGGGGGGCTTCTCGTATCGTTTATGCGGATGAAACGAAAGCGAACGTGAATATAAGTTTCGATGAGGAGCTGGATCTGGGAGTGGAATATCATTTGTCTTGTTCCGGCTTGAAAGACGCTAAAGGGAATGAGATGCCGGATGATGTGGCTACTATCTTATTGGAATATGAAGAAGACCCAGATATTCCTGATGTTCCGAAACCCCTTCTTGTCCTTTTTTCGGTAGTATCCGTATTAATGAGGTGATGGCTGACCCGAAAGGGCAAACCACTTTTCCCCGAGACGGAATATGTGGAATTACATAATACGACTGAAGAGACGATTTCCTTGAAAGGCTGGATGTTTTTATATGGCGCTAAATCTACGGAACTAACCGCCGCCTCTCTGGAAGCGGATGGATATATCGTGCTTTATCGGTCTGGTAGGGATATACATATTGACGATTCGGGACAAGATATGCCCTTGGATAAATTCCCGGCATCTTTGGCGAACACGGGGAAGGAGCTTGCGTTATTCGATCCTTCCGGTAAGGGAGATCGACCGGATTGCCTATGAGAAAGCGAAAGCCGGTATCGCTTGGGAACGTTCTGAAATCGGTTTTTATTTATCAACGGATGAGCGAGGAGGCACGCCGGGTTCCGCAAACTCTTCTCCTGACGATGAACCAGAAGATCCGGATCGTCCGGACACTCCCCATAAACCGGGTATCCCCACGGACATTATAGTCTTACCCAATGAGATCGTTTTTTAATGAGTTGTTGCCGAATCCTTATCTGGAAGGGAGTGAGTATATCGAGCTTTATAATCGTTCGGACCCGGACATTGCCTTTGGCTGGACTGTCTATTGCTACCCGTAAATCCGATGGTACATTGAGTACGCATTATCCTTTATCTTCTATAGTCTCTCCGGTAGAACCACAAGATTATGCGTTGCTGACTAAAAGTATAGAAGGGGTGAGCGATTTTTATCTGATATCTTCGCCGGATGCTTTGCATGAATTAAAACTTCCGGTCTTGGCAAATACCTCCGTACGCTAGTCCTGTTTCGTACAGAAGATGAGGTTATGATCGATGAGATTCGTTATTCCTCTAAATGGCATGCCCCATCCGTGAAAAACGAGAAGGGGATTGCCTTGGAGCGGATTAATCCCTGATAGCGATACGCAGGATGAGATGAATTGGGACCTCGGCTTCGGCCACGGCGGGATACGGTACGCCCGGCTATCGGAATTCCCAATATGGAAAGCAAGATGAAGGCGAGGTCACGGGCATAGAGTCTCCCGTTTATTCTGAGGCAACGAAGGAATATACGATCTCCTACCATCTTGATGAATCCGGCTATACCTGTAGGGCCTGGATATTTGATATCTCCGGAAGGCATATCAGTGAGGTGGTAAATCATGACTTATTAGGGATAGAAGGTGAATTGGCTTGGAACGGCCTTGCGGTGAATGGTTCCAAGGTGAGAACCGGCGTTTATATTTTCTATGCGGAACTTGTTCATCCTCAAGGACAGGTAAAACGATATAAGGAAGTGTTTTTTTAGTGAAATAAGTTCATTTGTGAAATAATATTAGTATTTTCGCTATGAGTAACTATAACGGTAACATTGAAAAAAGAAAAGCGGCTCAGGATTTAATGAAGAACAGAAGAGAAAAATACTTCAAAGTATTTCTTCGATTTGTCAAAATTAACTTTTGCCGCTCTTGTATTGGGAGTAGGAAGCGCATTATTAAAATAGAGAAATATGTTATTAGCAGTATTCTTTACGGTTATTTCTATAATGGCGGCAGGTTTCTTGATATTCCTGTATACCCCTCGTGGTAAACGCTGGCTAAGAGATGAGTTTTAATCATTGATATACATCTTTGTACCACTCAAGATCCTTGTACCACTCATTTAGTTTGGGCAAGGCTTCTTGGGGGACGTAGATAGATAAGCCGCTATATTTATTGACCGGCAGATAGCTTCCATACGGATACGGATAAGCGTAAACCGCCTTTGGGTGTAGCCTTGTAAATAACCGCCTTTTCCATGCTCCGCTTGAATGCGTTATATTGCTCTTCCGTGGCCAGACGGCTCACGTAATCATCAAAATCATATAAGGCATGATAATTCGGCGTCAAATACTCCATGATCTGCAATTCGCTAACGGGTACGGCGAAAAGATCACTTTCCGTCTTATCATGGAATAGGGTACGGCAAGTAGCTGCCAATTCATCCAACTCATCGCTTTTCATGACCGAGATCGTTCCTGCCTCACTTTGATAATACGTATAAAAACTTTGTCGCTATCCCCCACCACATCAGCTTCTTTCTTGAACATATCCCCCATTATAGATTGATAAGGGAAGCCGTTCGCCAATATCTCCGTTGGCGAGCCGATAATATAATCCGCGCATCCCCGGAAAGCGTAAGCTACCTCGGCACGACATATAACAAGCGTCGAACAAAATAAAATCAAAATGATACTTCGATAAAGCGGAGGCCAGATCATTGATCTCCATGAAATTATTCTTCCCATCCTGCCCGAAAGAACGCAGATAGCTATAGATATCCGAAGGTAACCATCCTGTTCCGTGACTCCACAGCACCAACCCGTAACTATCCGCCGGATATTCCTTTTGTACCTTGTCGATTATTTGCGTCAGCGTCTCGGTAGAGGCCGAGTTCTGGTTCGAGTCGTAGGTCTCGAGCACGATCTGCCGGATGGTATCCGCTTCCAGCTTTAATTGAAAAAGCTGGGGAGCCTCGTTCTGCTTATCCGTATAGATCAACAAATTGCCGTTGTTCAATCCATCTTGCTCAATCCCTTCCCTTTATCGCCCTCAGGTTTTGGCTCACGTATCCACTCTCAAGCTATTATCCCCTGCTGCGAAATAGATAAGAACCGTACGAGGGGCGGTAGTAAAGGATAACGACCTCCTCTTTATCGCAAGCGACAAACGAAAAGGGAGTGACAGGAAAAAAAAAATCACGATATATTTAGCCTTCATGAGTCATATTCTGGATTTATTTTACAAAGATAACGTTTTTCATTTGAAATCATGGATATTATATAAGTTAACGTACAAATGAACTGATAAATAATATTTATATTTGTACGGTTTTGTCTCTTAAATAAACAAACCTAATGAACCGGGAGATATGAATAAACTATATTTACTGTTAGTATTTCTTTTGTCAACCTTTATGGATATTCAAGGACAGGTCGTGGCCGTGAAGACCAATGTGCTTTTTATGACGCGATCACTACGCCGAACGTAGGGGCGGAGGTCGCGTCGACAAGCATTGGTCGGTTGAGGCATCGGGGTATTATAACGGTTGGACATTCTCGAGCGATAAGTCCTTTAAGCATTGGATGATACAACCAGAGGCGCTACTGGATACACGAGCGTTTCAATGGACATTTCTTCGGGGTTCATGCCCAGTATATGGATTACGATTTCGCCGGTTTGAAGCTCCTGTATGGGATGGAGAAAAAAGAATAGTTATAACGGTAACGCTTATGGCGGCGGTATCTCTTTATGGTTATCAGTTATACGTGTCGCCCCGTTGGAACGTGGAGTTCACGGCGGGTTTCGGATACTTGCATTTCGAATATGATAAGTACGCTTTTCCTAGAGGAGATGCGCCTATCGGCAAGTTCCGCAACGAGTATTGGGGATTAACAAAGGCGGGTATCAGTATCGTTTACATCATCAAATAAAGAGATAAATCTATGAAGACATTCATTTATATATGCTTGCTTGTGATCGGCCTTGTTCTTCCGGCAGGAGCGCAGGTGCCTATACAATCTTACCGGGGGCAAGTATCCGTGAAGCAAAACCGCATCGAGCGGGAGGGCAACTCCTTGCGTCTAGACCTAACGATCAGTGTCTGCGGACTCTCCGTGGGACGATATCAAACCCTGTCCTTGATGCCGATGTTGCGTAGCGACAGAGATTCCAGTAGTCATGGCCCCGGTAGTACTAAACGGGGCAAACAAGCAAAAAATGTACGACCGTACCTTAGTTTTCGAAGGCAAGAAAGCCGCCGATGGCGACGCTTATACGGTAATCAAGAACACCCCGGAACTGATCCGGGAAATCCCTATGAACTATCCATTCCATACCACCCATGGATGAAGAACGCCGCTCTGATCTTGGTTGGGGAGTTGGATAATTATGAAGGTGCGCCATTACGAACATTCGTAAACGTATTGACAGAACATTTGGACATTCCGTAAAATGGTTTTTAACGCATTCCGTTATCCTGCAAGTACTGTCGAATAAGCGTAGGCGGTAGACTTGGGTATGGGCTTGTGCCTGCAATGTGTTCTGTATCTTTCGCTATGTTTCAGTGTTGAAAAAATAGGTCGATGCCATATTCGTACATTTCTTGTACTTCTGTGTCACTGGCTCTTTTCACGAAAGTTTCCCCATTCCTGAAGTCAACTAGGTAAATGGCAAGTTCGTCACTCGGTAATTCCAGAAAGTCGTTAACCACATAAGGACTGTGTGTCGTTATAAAAAAACTGGTTTCTGTCCGATTGGATAATATCCTGCGTTACCTTTGATATGAAAGGAGGGTATGAGTGGGCTTCCGGTTCTTCAAAAACTAATGCGGACTCACTGTTACTTTCAATAGCCGCTTTGTAGAAAATCATACGCTGCAGGGTATCGGCTATGGAATGAAATGGAATTAAAAAATATCTCTCCCGGTTTCTTTTCTTTCATTACTTTAATCTCCTGGCTATTGGTATCGAAGACATATTTCAAGCCATAGTCGTTGAAAATAGTTCTTAATTCTTCTTTCAACTTGGGCATCATGGAAACGATATTCATCAAATTGCTTCCTCCCGGAGGTAATAGGAAAGGAATCGGTAATTTCTCCTTATCGAATGCTGGTGGATAGAGATAGCATTTGAAAGGATTTGCAGGTTTTCATATTTTCGGATTATGTTAAAGATTCCATATTCTGAAAAACAATCTATCCATGTGTATGTTTTCTTTTAAAGAATATGAATCAATAATTTGATTATCATGAAGATTTTAATAATAGTTACTAGCACAGGGACTTTTGCCAATGGGAAACTCGCAACCGGATTATGGCTTAGTGAGTTTACTCATATCTATCATAGTGCAAAAAAGAAAGCGGCTATGACATAACGGTAGCCAATCCGAAAGGAGGTTATACTCCCATTGATCCCGAAAGTTTAAAACCAATTTTTTAGATGAAATGTCCGAAAAGTATTGGGAAAAGCCAGAATTCAAAAAGCTGTTGGATCATGCAAACAGTTTGGATAACCTGTTGGAACAACAGTTTGATTGTGTCTATTTAGCCGGCGGACACGGTGCGATGTATGACTTTCCTGACAATGAAGCTTTAAAGACTATCGTAAGGAAACAGGATGAAAGTGGGAGGATAGTGTCGGCCATCTGCCACGGGGTCAGTGGGTTGTTGAATGCCAAACTATCCAATGGCGAATATATGATTAAAGGCAAAAAGCTGACGGGATTCAGTTGGTTTGAGGAAAGTCTTGCCAGAAGAAAAGAAGAAGTACCTTTTGATCTTGAAGCGTTGTTGAAAGAGAGAGGAGCGGATTATGAAAAGCATTGATACCTATGACTTCAAAAGTAGTTGTAGATAATAATCTGATTACTGGGCAGGACCCGTTCAGTTCTAAAGAAATGGCGAAGGTCGTTATGCGGCAATTAGATAAAGCACGATAATAAATGGCTGAAGTAATCAGCTGGGAATAAATGTTTAATTCAAGTCAGTATCATTATGAATTTAGATGAAGTCCTTCATCATCGTCGTTCTGTACGGGTGTATGATAAAGAGAAACCAATAGATACGGAAAAGGTAAAACATTGTTTGGAACTGGCTACATTGGCTCCTAACAGTTCTGATATGCAATTATGGGAATTTTACCATATTACAGAACCTGAATTATTGGCAAAAAATCTCAAGGGACTGCCTTGGTCAGAAAGCGGCTTCTACCGCTTCACAAATTGTCATTTTTGTGGTTCGGCGTGACTGGTACAAGAAACATGCGCGATTCGTACTCAATTTTGAACGGGAGAACATTCGTCATTACAGTCCTAAAGAACGTCAGGCCAAACGTATTAAGCATCGGGAAATATATTACGGTATATATTGATGCCCTTTGTTTATGCCCGGTTCTTCGGTATTCTCGGATTGCTCAGGAAATTGTTGGCTAATATAATCAGTATTTTCCGTCCTATGATGCTTGAAGTTTCCGAGAATGACATACGTGTGACAGCCCATAAATCCTGTGCGCTTGCCGCACAAACGTTTATGATTGCGATGGCAAACGAAGGCTATGACACGGGCCCCTTAGAAGGGCTGGACAGCCGTCGGCTAAAAAGGATGCTGAAATTGCCTCATGGTGCTGAGATAAATATGGTTATTCCCTGTGGAATACGGGATGGTAATAAAGGAATCTGGGGAGAACGGTGCAGAGTACCATTTGATGAAGTTTATCGTAAACTTTAAGGCCTCCTTTTTTAAGGCTGGAATTTTCACTCACAAATAAAAAGTACAAATATCAAGTATAATGTGGTAGATGTTGTAGATGTTCGCATGAGCCGTTAATTCCCTATCTCGCAAAAATAAGTGACTTGTATCCATTGGCCATTCTGAAAGTGGATAAGTTGAAGGACGGCTCGATGGCTGTTGATGGTGAGGTTGGCGGTAATCTGCTCCGTGGTGAATGAGTGGTGAGCGTATTTGGCAGTGTGGTTGATGATCTTGTTGGCATACGTCTCTTTTTTCCTTCCTTTTCCCACGTGAAGATAGCGCGATCGAAATCTAGCGTGAAACGATCATGGAAGGTGTTTCCTTTCCATGTCTGACCCAAGGGGCTTGATGCCTTGTGGAGTATCAACGCATTCTGTTATCCGGCAAGTGTTGTCGGATAAATGTAGGTGATAGACTTGGGCATGGGCTTGCGTGGCAAGCAGGAGCCATAGCGACAAGACGGGTAACAGGAGGATCGTCTTCATTTAATGGATAAGGGCAACCTGTCTCCATCGGTTGCCGGGCTAAAAAATACAGAAGCGTGGAAACTATTGATATTACCGTGATTGAGGCTCTGGACGGCCCCTATCCATGTAATAAACAATAGCCCACGCCATGCTGTTATATCGTCCAGAGCAATTACTGGTAAATATACCACCGACGTGAGCGTTTATTGTCTATTATCCATGGATATGAAATTGTCCAGATTTCAATACGGGATAATATCTTTAAACGCTCTTCGTTAACTTATGTCCTCCTTCAGTGACCTACGCTTAGATATGAGGGATTATCGCAAATATAGGAAGAATAATTGATATCCGTATGCTAAGTGGGGAGAAGTTTCCTCGCAGATTGACATTTTGACAAAATGTAAACGGAAGTCCGTGAGAGTCGATTATTTCGGGCGGATGTACGTCTCGCTTCCAAATACGCAAGAAAAAAACAGCAATTGTTTAGTAGACAGGTAGATGTCGAAAAACGGCCTTTTATTCTAGCGAAATTAATTCATCGTAACTCATGGTTTGCCGGGTGTTTGGGCTATTCCATAAAGGTTACGATAGGTTATAATAAGGTTATAACGCCTTTCTCATTAGGTTATAACCCTATTCTTAGCTGCTTACGATGCCCAACGTAACCATATGTGTCGCCTAACGCGGCCTTTTCGCGTTGGCTTTCGCAACCTATTGTGTGTGAAAAGGGGGGGCTTTCGAGGTGGAAAAAGGGCACTAATGGCTATCTCCTTCTCGCTGTTTTGTGGTTCTTGCGGGAAGGGGATGTCACGATATATGGCTTATATTGCTCAAAAAAACAGAATAACACCTGTTTCGCTAACAGAACGTATTTTTTCGCTATAGGGCGCTAAATACGTACGTTCTTAAATACCAATCTCACCAGAACCTTCCGGGCCTTCTGTCCAAGGATTGATGGAGGCACCTACGTTGATGTCTTCGGCTTGTATGGTGAAGGTATATTTCTGCTTCTTGCCGGCGATGAATGCTTGGGAGGGATGAACCTCGTAGGTATGGCCGCTGATGGAGAAACGGAACGTGGGAGCCGCGCCGGGCCAGAGCAGGTAGTTTGTCGCTACGGTGGCCTCGGTAGGAGTGATGGTAATCGGTGCGGCGAGCGGTATCGGATAGTCCGCTTTCGTATCCGAGGTGGTCAACTGGCCGGTCTGGATATCCATACGGACAGATGCAGGGGTAGTTTACCAGCTCTACTTTTTTTGCAAGACTAGGGTTTCCTTGATATCATCGGCTTTCTTTATGACGATCGTGATGGCGGATAGCTGGTGATTGAAGCTGAGGGCGACGATGGCCGTCGAGCCGTTGGCTTCGGTTTGTACATCCATCTTTCCCTTGTTGAGGATCGGGGTGGCGTACATGATATCGATTTGGTCTTTCAGTTCGTAGCTAGCTAGGGTATTACTAGCGAGGCTTGATACGGATAGTAAGCGTAGAAATTAATGACCGTATCGGCGGCTACAGGGAAATGAGCGTCCATATCGGAGGTATAGTTCGTGCCGTCCGCCGTGGTATAGGCTTGGTTGGTTAGGTCGGGGACGCGGGGTGAGTGGCGAGGTCTCGTTTAGTTTATGGCCCCATCCACCGTATATTCCGATCGGCAAGTCGGTCGGCATGGTAGATTCGGTATGGATCGCTTTCGATTCCAGCTTGTAAGGAGAGCGCTGAAAAGGATAACGGCGGGTACTTTGCTTGGAAGGCCCGCCATTATCATCGTTTGTACAGCTATTTAGAGAGAGTCCCATCAAAAGAGATACGGTGATCAGTTGTTTTGTGTATCGCATATTTCGTGTTTTATCTTTTCGTTTGATTTAGTCGATTGATAAATGGATATGGTAGGGGTTTGGATCCGATACCTTGGTTTCGGGCTCGGTAACGGTAGAGTCCGTAGGAGTCTCCGGTATCTCGCCTCCGTTGTTTACCTCTTCGTTCGGTGTAGCGTTATTATCTGCGGGTACTTCGGGAGAGGCTATTTCCGGGATATTCCGGTTAATCGTTATATTGTATTGATAATTGACCCCGGCTTCCCAAATCTGCGGCTCATCGGAAAGGGCGACGTGGAACACGTTGCTTTCATCGTTTCCGAAAGTTAATATCATTTCGTTCGCTTTTTGGGGAACAGGAGGAATTGGCCGGGGATTGGATTGTCTCCGTCGCTTAATGTCGTGTTGGTGTTTAAAGTATAGGTTGTTTGTGCGGCGATGTCGCTTAATTGGCCCTGCCATATATCCAAGATAGCACTTTGTGGGGCGGTAATTTGTACTTTGGTTAGGGGGGAGGTCTATAGTGACGCCTGCGTTTTTAATGATGTTTATTGTTATTTGAGTAAGTAAGTGATGGAACTCAAATACTAATACGGATGATTTCTTTGACTGATTCAGCAAAGAGGCGTACATGAGGTCGTATTGATCGGCGGTGTTGTCTTTGAGGGTGAGGGTGGTGTATTGGGTGCCGTCGTAATTGGAACCGGTTGTGGCGGATGATATGAAGGGGTGGATAGCGAAGAAAGTCCAGTTCATTCCCTGTTGGGAAGAAGTATGTATTATCATAAAGGATATCACCGTTTAGATCAGATATTCCTTTTAGTGTTATTAAATAGATTGGGAATCAACTAGATACTGAATTATTTGGAAGATGTTGAATAGAGAATAAACTAATTTGAGAGTCTTTTAAGATAGAACTGTTATTAATACTTTTTTGTTGATATTTCTACACATAAAGAACGAAAGCGAATAGGAACATCTTTTTCATATTCTTGAATGAGTCCTTCATTATTGCAACTCAATAATAGAAGTAACCCACATAGCAGATGTGATAAATGTATATTCATGTTCTTATACTTTTTTGAATGAATAAAGAAGTATTAGGAAGAATAAGCTTAATAATTCTTCCTAATACTTGAAATATTATTCAACAGTACCTGTGCCAGCACCTGTACTTGTCCAATCTGTAATTGCAGCGGAGAATTCAACGCCTTTACTGTTGACAGTAATAGTTACAGTTGTGATATCCCCTTCTTTCAACGTAAGTGTACTTAGGTCTGAAACGGTAAGTGTTTGTTCATTAATAGTTAATGTAAGATCAGAAATTGCTGTACCCGGAATAATTATAGGTGAAAAATCACCACATGTCGCATTACCTGATCCATCTACAGTTATCGTTTCTGCTGTTGTGAGAGTTTTACTTAAAGAAATCTTGTTAGCATCAGTGATTTGTGAACCTTTGGTTAATTCTCCTGTAATAAGATTTAATGAAGCATCTTTATAGTCTACTTTGAAAGATACTGCTTTTAAAGCAGATTCAGGAACATTTTCATCTTTTTTGACAACTTTAAATGCAATTCTAGCTAGTTTATGTGCAAACTGTAACTTCATTTTTATCGGCACTGAATTCAGTCGAAGCTCCAGTAAACTTTTTACTTGTTAAGTTACTCCATAATAAGTCCTGTTTAACTCCTTCCTCGCCAGTTTGTACTGTAACCGAAACGGTAGGAGCGACAGATGCAGTACCGGCAGTATACTTATAGCCGTTTGTTTCTGTAGTAGTTGCTAAAGGATAGTAAGCGTAAAAAATGATGAGTGGCATTACGTTCCCAAACAGCACTAGCATTAGTTGTGGCGAATTTATTAGTTGCGTATGTAAAACTAATATTATCCATGAAAGGACTTGAATAATCAGCATTAGGTGCAGCATCTCCTTTAAATCCGATAATTCCAATGATTTCATTGTCGCTAAAAGCTGTTCCTGTTTTTGCAGCTTTTGTTTGTACTGCTAATATTGAACTCCCAAATTCAATAGGAGTAGGTTCATTCTGGTTCACTTGTGGTTGATCCGGACTTCAATCTCATTTTGTACAGCTAACCATGGCTGCCATGGCCAACATACTAATCATTAACTTTTTCATTTACCCTAATTTAAGTTGTTACTATTTGTATATCATTTAATCTTATTCGATTGTGGTCTCTTCGCCGGGACTACTTCCCAGTTCGTGAGGCGGATCGTGAATTTCGGGCTCTTCTCAACCGTGGCATTTATAGTCACGTTGACATGAGGAGTGTCTATTTCATTTAATTTGTCCTCTAAGTCGGCGGTAGCGGAAACCGTGCTACCGTCGCTTAGGGTAAAATCTATTGTCACTTGATTCGTGACAGGTTTTTGTTCTTCTTCTTCCTTAGGGAGGGCGGTACCTAATATGATCAGATCGCCGTTTACTCCTTTATCGGAGGTTTCCATATCGAACTCTACATTTGTGGATGCCTCGGTCACTACCTTGCGTTTACTCAAGTTTAATGAGGTGGATACGCCCGATAATGAACCTTTGCAAGTCTTTATCTCCTCCGGTTTGTCTACCTGTACCGTAAAGGTTACGTGGCGGACCAACGGAGTCAGTACCAAAGTGCCCGACTTGTCTTGCCCCGGTGTGATCTCCAATGAATCGACGACAAACCCATACAACGGGGTTATGCCTTTGCGATGCCTGTCCGGTGGCCTTCGTCTGGAGGGATATAAGCCTCCGCTTCGTCGAACCTGACATATTACGAAAGTCGATATTCTTTCGCGTCGTAATTAAAAAACCAGTATTTTATAGGTGGCCGGCGGTAAGAACAACATCATGCTATTCGCATCCCCATCCGTCTGTACCATAGGCCCCTCCCTCCGAAGGGGGGTAAATACAATATCGAAGTTTCTCGGAGCCGGAAAGCCGGGTATCACGCTATCCCAACGAAGGGTGTAGGTGATGAAGCCGGTACTCTTTTTCGGTTCGTCAGATCTCTCGCAACTGCATTCTATCAATAAACTCGTAATAAATAGAATGGCGATCGTGACCTTTACGATAATACTTGTCTTATTGTACCTATACATTTTATTTTTCTTTGAAAATCAATTATGATTGACCTTCTGGACGCAAATGTATAGGTAATGCTAAAGGGGAGAATTGTTATTTTTGTCCAAAGAGTTGCAAAAGTTGAGAGATTTTAAAAAAATCATTGAATATTATGTATTTTCATCCTTTAGAGAACGGACAGAGCGGGGAGATTGGCCGAAATTAGCCCCTGCAGAAGTGCGAGAAGTTAGAAAAGCGATTCAAACCATACTTGTAACAAATCTCGGATATGGAAAGCTCGGTCATGATAAGGTCGTTGTGGATGTCTTGGCATTTGCGTTTCAGCATCCATTGGTAGGCGGGCTTCCTCCGAACGTATCCTTGAAGATACGGCGGAAGGTGGGTACACTGTAGCCTCCCCAATTGGGCGAAGGTCTCCACGTCTTTCGCCTTTTGGTAGTTCTGCATCACGAAATACTGGAAACTGTGGCTATACCGGTAAATCGGGCGTAAAAAGGCGGCTAGCTCCTTTGATGGGGGTAGTAGCAGTTCAGCAAGTAGACCATCTCCGAGCGTTTGGCTTGCATCAGCCCGGAGCATCTTAAATCATCGTTGAGGTAGAGCTCATGCCCTCGATGAAGAGTTGTATCGGCGGAACCATCGTCATTACGATGGGCTGCTGGCGTTCGTTCTCCACGATGGAGATGCCTTTGTTGAAACGGTTGTCGCATATGTTTTGCGGACGCTCGAAGAGATAGATGATACATTCGGTGTAGTCGAGTACCTTGCACTCCACTTTCGAGCCGATCGGTTGCAATACGAACTGTCCGCCCCGAACGTAGTGTCCGGGTGCTCCCTCGCTGTTCAGCCAGATCTCTCCCCCTTGACTAGGAAAAAAGACCATGTTCTGCATGCATCTTGTCTGAGGGATCACGTACCCTTTCGGATAAAGACGATACTTGAATATGTCCCTCTGGTAGAAACTACAAGAGGAACAGTCGGTATATTTGGTGCAGCGATGGTCGGTTAACATATATTGTTGTCTTTATAATTTTACTTTCTTTGTCTTGCCCTCGCTCTCGTTGTGAAAGCGATCTACGGCGGTCACTACATAGCGGTATTTTTACCTTACCTTTCTCGTAAGGCATCAAGTGCCGGTTTCCCGGTGATAGCCACGATCTTCGAGGGATCGCTCGTGTCTATTGGCTCTTTTGTCGTTAAAGCGATAAACCACGAAATAAGAGGCTAGCTCCGGATTCGTGGGGCTTTGCCCGCTTTGCCAGTGCAAGAGGAAGCCCCTTGGGCGTCCATTCGGTCTTTAGCTTGCTTACGTCTTTTGGCGGACGGTTATGCATATGGGTATAGGCCGGGATAAGGGCCGGGTAACGGTGGTAGTTCCGCTGTAGGCTGTCGGCTACGCCCTTGTTGTTCCATAGAATCTCGTTGGCGGGCCAGAAGCAATTGCCGCTCACGTGCGGCAAGGCACGCTCGTAACGCATCTTGCGGGTTAATTGGTCCGCTTTCATGGTGCGGGCCACGTCTTGCCCGATATATAAATGACCTCCGTTGGCGTTTTTGTCCCACCATTTGATAAGCGTGATGTAATCCGCCGCCGGGTGTCCGATCTCCCAATAGATCTGGGGGATGTTATAATCGATCCAACCTTGCTGTACCCAATAGGTGATATCGGCGTAGAGGTCGTCGTAGTTTTGCAGGCCGTTGGTATTGCTACCCGATCCGTCCGCGGTGTGCTTTTCTTGTTGCGGTAGATGCCGAAGGGACTGATTCCGAAGCGTACCCAAGGCTTGGTGAGCAGGATGGTACGTTTCAATTCCCGGATCAGGGTATTCACGTTCTCCCGGCGCCAATCGTTCCTTTGCGCCTCGCTGTATCCTTTTCGCAAGCCGTATTTGCGGAAGCTGTTATCATCCGGGAAAGGCATACCCGCTACGGGATAGGGATAGAAATAATCGTCCATATGGATAGCGTCCACGTCGTAACGGCCGACGATATCACGCACTACCCGGCAAATAAACTGACGGCTTTCCGGCAATCCCGGGTCGAAAAGGATTTGTTTATTATAAGTGACAAACCATTCGGGATGCTTATGATAGATGTGGGGAATCGGCGAAACGGGTGTTTCCCGCCGTGCTCGCCCGGTAAGGATTCAACCAAGCGTGAAACTCCATGTTCCGTTTATGGCATTCTTGGATTAGGAAGGCCATCGGGTCGAACTCACCTGCCGGGGCTACGCCCTGCTCTCCGGTGAAGAAGCGGCTCCACGGCTCGATATCGGATTTATAGAAAGCGTCCGCCTCGGGGCGCACCTGAAAGATGATGGCGTTGATGCCGCATGCTTGCAGGTAATTAAGCTTGCGGATGAAGTCTTTTTTCATCCGGGCGGGAGTCATATCCTTGTATTCGCCTTGAAAAGCGGTCTGTATCCATGCTCCCCTAAACTCTCGCTTGGCCTCCTTGCCCGTACTCGTAGCCGGACGAGGCTTCTGCGCGAACCGTAGAACATGAGGTTATCGCACAAAAGAGAATCGCTACTAAGAAGCGAAAATATTTAATATACATGGGTGCCTTGCTGTGTTTGTCTATGAAATTTTCAACAAATGTAGAAGATTCCTGTAAATATGAAATATTTCACCCTTGTTATTTTATTTACTTGGCAGTAGAGACGAGGCACACCCTGTCTAACTGTGTGAATTAGTTCGATGAAGATAGGGGCAGAATCGGTTAGTTTTGGCTATCTTTTGCGTTAAAGAAAAAGATAAAAGGTAATATGTCTGAGAGCAATTCGATTTTCATCAAGGGGGCACGTGTCAACAACTTGAAAATATAGATGTAGAGATTCCGAGGGACAAGCTGGTGGTGATAACCGGGCTGTCGGGGAGTGGAAAATCATCGTTGGCGTTCGATACCCTTTATGCGGAGGGACAGCGCCGGTATGTAGAGAGTTTATCCGCTTACGCCCGCCAGTTCTTGGGAAGGATGAGTAAGCCGGAATGCGACTATATTAAGGAATACCGCCCGCTATCGCTATCGAGCAGAAGGTGAATACCCGTAATCCGCGTTCCACAGTCGGTACATCTACCGAGATTTATGAGTATTTACGCTTGTTATATGCTCGCGTCGGGAAGACGATATCGCCAGTTTCCGGCACCGAGGGGAAAAAAAACATCAGGTGAGCGATATTATCAAGGAGGTCATGCGATATCCCGAAGGAACTCGTTTTGCCGTATTCGCTCCGGTTGTCTTGCCGGAAGGCCGGGATATGAAGGAGCAGCTGGAGATCTTGCGGAAAGAAGGATATGCCCGTCTGTCGGTGAATGATACGGTATATCGTATCTCGGAGGTACTGGCCAGCGAGGAGTTGCTATCTTACCCGATCGAGTTGTTGGTGGACCGCCTGACGGTATCGGACGATAAGACCTTGAAAAAAGCCGTTTGGCGGATTCGGCCGAGACCGCTTTCTTTGAGGGCCATGGTACCTGTTTGATTCGTATTTATACGGAGGAAGGGGTAGTCGTGAAGGAATTCTCGAAGAAGTTCGGAGGCGGATGGCATGATATTCGAGGAGCCTACCGATATGATGTTTAGCTTTAATAATCCGTTGGGCGCATGTCCGACCTGTGAGGGATTCGGTAAGGTGCTGGGCATCGATGAGAATCTGGTGGTGCCCTCGATAAAAAGCTTGTCTGTCTACCAAGGAGCCGTGGTTTGCTGGAAAGGTGAGGTGATGGGGGAATGGCTGAAAGACTTTATCGTGAAGAGCGAGAAATATAACTTTCCGATCCACCGTCCGTATTACGACTTGACACAGAAAGAGAAAGATTTGTTGTGGCATGGGGCGAGAGGTTTTACACGGCATCGACGATTTTTTTAAGTTCGTGGAAGAGAATCTTTATAAGATACAATACAGGGTGATGCAAGCCCGCTATCGGGGGAAAAGACGACTTGCCCGGTTTGTAAGGGGAGCCGCTTGAGGCCGGAAGCGCTGTATGTGCAAGTGGGTGGTAAGAATATCGCCGAGCTGGTGACGATGCCGGTTTCGGAGGCAAAGGCTTTCTTTGATCAACTGGAACTGGACGAGACGGATGCGGCGATCGCTAAACGTTTGCTCACGGAAATCAATAATCGCTTGCAATTCCTGTTGGATGTGGGGTTGGGTTATCTGGCTTTAGATCGCCTCTCGGCCTCTTTATCCGGAGGAGAGAGCCAACGTATCAATTTGGCTACCTCGTTGGGTAGTAGCTTGGTGGGTTCGTTGTATATTTTGGATGAGCCAGTATCGGTCTGCATTCCCGGATACGGATTTGTTGATCAAGGTATTGCGACAGTTGCAAGCCTTGGGGAATACCGTGGTCGTGGTGGAGCATGATGAGGAGATTATCCGTGCGGCGGATTATATCATCGATATCGGTCCGAAAGCAGGGCGTTTGGGGGCGAGGTCGTTTATCAAGGCGATGAATAACCTCCGGAAATGTACCGATAGCCATACGGTACGTTATTTGACGGGAGAGGATCGATCGAGATCCCGCCTTATCGCCGTCCGTGGAATAATTATATAGAAGTGACAGGGGCCCGGAAGAATAACTTAAAGGGCGTGGACGTGAAGTTTCCTTTGAACGTGATGACGGTGGTTACCGGCGTGAGCGGTTCGGGTAAAAGTTCCTTGGTTCGTGATATTTTCTACGAGGGCGTGAAACGCCATTTGGATGATGCCGCCCGTCTGACCGTAGATTTGCTCCGGTATCAGTGGAGATTTGAATATGATTCAGGCGATCGAGTTCGTAGATCAGAACTCGATTGGAAAGAGTTCTCGCTCGAACCCCGTGACGTATATCGGTGCTTACGACGAGATCCGTAAACTATTCGGCGAGCAGCCTCTAGCGAAGCAGATGGGATATAACGCCGCTTATTTTTCCTTTAATAAAGAAGGAGGTCGCTGCGAGGAATGTAAGGGGCGAGGGCAAAATCACGGTAGAGATGCAGTTTATGGCGGATATCACCTTGGAATGCGAGGCTTGCCACGGCAAACGCTTCAAGCAGGATGTATTGGATGTAGAGTATCAAGGCGCTAACATATACGATGTATTGGAAATGACCGTAAATCAAGCGATCGAGTTCTTCGAGAAAGGTTCCGGCTCCCAAGAGAAGAAGATCGTGAAACGCTTGAAACCGCTGCAAGACGTAGGTTTGGGCTATATCAAGCTGGGACAGACTTCCTCCACTTTATCCGGTGGTGAGAACCAACGTGTGAAACTGGCTTATTACTTAGGCCAAGAAGCAGCAACCTACCTTGTTCGTTTTCGACGAGCCTACGACCGGTTTACATTTTCATGATATCAAGACTTTGTTGAAAGCTTTCAATGCCTTGATCGAGAAAGGTCACTCCGTGGTAATTATCGAGCATAATATGGATGTGATCAAATGTGCGGATTATGTGATCGATTTAGGACCGGAAGGCGGAAAGGCCGGCGGACAGCTGGTTTGTGCCGGCACACCGGAGGAGATAGCGGCTTGCGAGGCATCCTATACCGGTAGGTTCCTGAAAGATAAATTATAATGCCTCTAGTTGTAGAGACGTAGCGTGCTGCGTCTCATCCCATCAAAATAGTAACTTAAATTCCATACAATAAGTATGCGAATGACGTAGTTGTACAAACTATTGAATAATAGCATCTTAAAAAGATGATTATGTTTCCCGAAAAACACGTACGTGTTTCTGAAAAAGTCGTACATGTTTTCGGGAAACACGTACGTGTTTTTTCCGGATCATACGATCGGGTACAAAAGCGTACATGAACCTATACAACAAGCCTCCCTTTATCATCAGACCTGAAAATGAATGTTTGGATGCGGTTTTAGTACTAGTGAATAAAACGTAAGATTTCTGAAAGTAACTCATTTTAAGGAAGTAACCAAAACAAGTAGATTGGATTCCCTGTTAAGATTGTACTTATTTATAATCGAATAATTTATACTGTGCGTAGTCTTTACGAGACATTCAAGTAGCCTGTGAAGGCGAAAAAAGCAGTAATATTAATACTAGTGTAATAAAATAAAGTTCATTCAGCCTGTTCTTCTGTGAAGAAAAACAGGCTGTGTTTTTTTATTGCTTGGCAGGATCGTCGTCTTTTATTCCACTTGTCCCGCATTCTCAAGCGCTTGACTTGCAGATAGCGTAGAAGGATGATGATGACGAGCGTAGCGCCGATCATCAAGAAATATTCGGTATAATTGTTTCCGGGATTGTTTCCCGGCCAGCCGATGATACTCATTACGATTAAGTAAACAAGTAAGGCAATTGTTGTGATATTGATCTTCTTCATATTCGTTTTATTCTAAAAAACAGGGCAAAGATATAAGATTGTTTCGGGCTTTAGAGGTTAAAACGCATTTGTACTGTGCCCGATAATGTTCTGTTTGAATAATTAAGATATATAAACCTTGTGGGAGGGGAATCGGGAGGATAGGGTTCCCTGCCTGTACCGCATTGCGTGAATACTAATATGCCTGCCGGAGTAAACAGTTCGACTTTACCGGGGGATGGAAGATTAGTAATGAATAAAGTCTTGTTCTCTAGCTGATAGCTTAATTCCGGAAATGAAAAGGCTTGATTGGAAACAGGGGAATCTTGTCGGGCTTGAGGTTCCGATGTCGGGAAAGATATGGGTGCGTTCGTTGATAATAATTTATAATTGGCTGGTTCGGATGTATTATATACAGATAGGCTGGTACTTTTATGCGCTTTGACAAAGAAAGCGGAGAATGGAGGGATGGCGAAATCGCTACCGATCACGTAGGGTTGGTAGGTGGAGCCGTCATATATATAAATGATCCGTCTAAGGCCGAGTTTGATTCTATTTGACTAAGAGATAAAGGAGCCGGCAGAGGATTACCGCATAGATACCATACCAGCCGTTGTGATTCTGGTTCTGGCTTTGGTTGTTAATGCTTACCGGAATAGAGGCTTGACCGTTTTTTCCGAAATCTATAGGGATATCTTTTTGCTTTCGAGGAGAAACGAAGGTTCTGACGATCGGCGGAAGCGTCAATAGCGATCAGGTATCCCTTTGTTTTTCTTGAAGATGGGCTGGGATGTATTGATTATTGTTCGTGGTATGACTTCCCCAGTTGTTGGAAGGGCTTTGTGAATTAGCTCGCTTTTCTCCGTTATAGGTTTGTACGTAAAAAGTAATTACCGTTTGTATCGCTTTTGTCATCACCAGTTGGGAAATCCGGGTCTATGCCGGATGCGAATACATCGAAGGGGAAGGAGATAAAATACCATTTGCCTTTTTGAGCGAAGGTCTTCTCGATTGTTATTTTGCCGGAGATGTTAATAGTTCCAGACGATCGCAAGGTGGAGGAAGACGCCAAGATACCATCATTAGGATAGATGGTAAGGTTATTTGCGGATAGATTTCCGGTTGGTAAAATATGGATATTTCCATTGCCAATAAAGATATCTTTACAGCTGATATTTGTATTTATGGGGATATTGCCGTTAATCAAGGCGTTGCGGTGACGAGGCGGGTAGGTGGCTCCAGCGATCCTCATGGTTCCAATCGCTGTTTCCGGTAAATAGGGAATAGGTAGGAATCATGCCGTGTGCGTAAACGCTGTCTACATAATAATAGCCGTTTTTGGTATTGGCGGCCGGTGGGGACGATAATATCCAATCCCGGGGATTGCTGCCTATATCCGTCTTTTCGAATGAAGCAGTAGCATCGTCTTTTATTTAAAAAGTTATGATCGACAATATTCTGGTTTGTTAGGCGGTAAGTCTTAACTTGCATCTTTTCTCCGAGCATTAAATGGATGCCCCTTTCCGTATACTGATTTTTATATCTTGATGATCTGTTAACGTGAAATGCTCAAAAAGCCACTTGCGTATTCATTGGCATTCGTAACCCGTAGTTTCCGTGACTGTTAGAATATCTTTCACGCCGGAGATATCTTCAATAAGGGCTTCACCTGTAATGGCATAATCCCAATATCAGTAGGAAGTCCCTCAAATGTCTGCATCCGAAACGTATCTCGAATAGATATATTTGCGTTACTTTGCACAAAGCTTTCCCCATGTAGACGGATTTGAAACTTGTGACTGGATAAATTGTTGTACGAATAGGAATGCCGTACAAGCGACAACGCATCTGGATAGATGCCAAATTCTCTTTTTCATAGCTAAGTTGATTTATATTTGTAAATATGTTCGCAAATATACGTAAATAAATTGAAATAATATATCTTTTTGTGGCATGAAAGAATTTATCATATCTGAGGCACAGACCGAGAAGGCCGTTTTGGTGGGTTTGGTTACCCCTGAGCAAAATGAGCAAAAAGTTAAGGAATATCTGGACGAATTGGCTTTCTTGGCCGATACGGCAGGGGTGGATGCGGTAAAGCGTTTTACCCAGAAAATGGATTACCCGAATTCCGTCACTTTTGTCGGGACCGGTAAATTGCAGGAAATTAAGGAGTATGTGGTAGAGAATGAGATCGGCTTGGTGATCTTTTGATGATGAGCTGAGTCCGAAGCAACTCCGTAATATTGAGAAAGAATTGCAGGTGAAAATCTTGGATCGTACGAGTTGATCTTGATATCTTCGCTAGCCGTGCGCAGACCGCCCATGAAGACACAGGTGGAGCTTGGCACAATATAAATATATGTTACCCCCGCTTGACTCGTCTGTGGGACACACTTGAGCGTCAGCGAGGCGGCGTAGGTATGCGTGGTCCGGGTGAGACACAGTTGGAGACGATAAACGTATTATCTTGGATAAGATCGCACGATTGAAGAAAGAGCTGGTGGATATTGACAAGCAAAAAAGCGTACAACGGAAAAACCGGGGTAAGATGGTACGTGTAGCGTTGGTCGGATATACGAACGTAGGTAAATCTACCTTGATGAACTTATTGAGCAAGAGTGAGGTCTTTGCCGAGAATAAGTTGTTCGCTACGCTGGATACGACCGTACGCAAGGTAATTATCGAGAACTTGCCGTTCTTGCTGTCCGATACGGTCGGATTTATCCGTAAGTTACCGACCGAGCTGGGGAATCTTTTAAATCGACCTTGGATGAGGTACGGGAGGCGGATTTGCTGGTACATATCGTGGATATCTCACACCCGACTTTTTGAGGAGCAAATAGAGGTCGTGAACCGTACGTTGGCGGAGATCGATAAGACCGAGAGAAACCGATGATCATGGTTTTCAATAAGGTGGACGCATTTACCTTTGTCCTGAAAGAGGAAGATGATTTGACCCCTCGTGGTCGTGAGAATATCGATCTGGATGAACTGAAACGTACGTGGATGGGAAAATTGCAAAGATAATTGCATCTTTATCTCCGCCAAGGAACGTGAATATAGAGAGGCGTTGAAAGAGATGTTGTATGAACGGGTCAAACAAATCCATATCACCCGTTTCCCCTTACAATGACTTCCTTTTCAGCAATATGATGAAGAGTAGAGTCTTTTACAAAATTAGTACCAATGAATCATTTGAGAAATTTTGCGGCCGGATGAGATCGCCACCTTGCGATCTCAGGCTTGCCGGGCCGATGATTGGAATCAAGTTTGGGTTCCAGAAGTGTTTGATATTGAATATGTGAACCACGTACGTTTTTCAGGAGTGGTTAAGTTAGGGGAGCCTTTCGTAAGGTGTTTAATCCCTGCCGGGAGGATTGGTGAAGCATAGCGGGCTTCGTCATGTTACCCTACATAATTGCATAACGTTGGGGATAACGTGTTGATTGAGAACGTACAGAATTATATCGCTAATTACCGGATCGGTGATGACTGCTTTATCCAGAATATAAATGTTATGTTGGTGGAAGGCAAGGCTACGTTCGGGAATAATGTCGGTGTCGGGCTTGAATGAGACCGGCGGGCGTGAGGTTCCGATTTACGATGGCCTGTCGGCTTCATTGGCTTATATTATAGCATTGTACCGTCATCGTCCGGCCTTGATCGAACGCTTGCGGGATATGATTACCGCTTATACGGAGGGTATTGCCTCTACGGAGGGAACGGTTGGCGATAAGGTCAAGATTGTCAATACCGGTACGATCCGTAACGTGAAGATTGGTGATTACGCGACCATAGAGAATAAATAGCGCACGTCTGGAAAATGGTTCCGTAAATAGTAAGAAGAGAGGCCCCGGTATTTATCGGGGATAGTGTGATTGCGCAAGATTTCATTGTCTCTTCGGGAGCCAAGATCGCGGATGCCCGCTAAGATTATCCGTTGCTTTTATTGGACAGGCTTGCCAAGTGACGCATAACTTCTCGGCCCATGATTCCTTGTTGTTCAGCAACTGCGCTTTCGAGAATGGGGAGGCTTGCGCTATATTTCGCCGGTCCGTTTACGGTGTCTCATCCATAAGAGCAGTTTGCTGATAGCGGGAATGTATTCGTTCTTGAACGCGGGAAGTGGCTCCAACCAGAGTAATCATATGTATAAGCTGGGACCGATCCATCAAGGGGATCGTGGAACGTGGTTCCAAGACGACCAGCGACTCGTATATCCTTTGGCCAGCCCGTATTGGCGCTTTCTCTTTGGTAATGGGCCGCCATCATCACCATAGCGATACTTCCGATATTCCCTTCTCCTATTTAATAGAGAAGGATGATGAGACTACTTAGTCCCGGGAATTAATTCGCAGCGTAGGTACGATCCGTGATGCCCAGAAATGGCCGAAGCGTGATAAACGTACGGACCCGGATCGCTTGGATATGATTAACTATAATCTATTGAGTCCCTATACGATCCAGAAGATGCTGAAAGCAGTAGATATCTTGAAAAACCTACAAGCATTGGTTGGAGAGACTTCCGAGATTTATTATTATCAGAATACTCGTATAAAAGGTTCCTCCCTCCGGAATGCGTTGAACTTTTTATGGGATGGCAATTAATAAGTTCTTTGGTAACTCGTTAATCAAGCGTTTGGAAGGTACGACCTATTGTTCTATGGAAGAGGTCTGGGAGCAATTGCGTCCTACGGAACTCCAAAGGCTCCGGAGAATGGCTGGACTTGGCGGGCTTGATCCTCCCGAGGGAACCGCTAGATGCCTTGTTGCAAGATATCGAACAGGGGGAAATCGCTTCCTTAGAGGATGTGGAATGCTTTTTCCGTTTGGTTCACGGACGTTATTATTCCTTGAATGGACATGGGCCTACGAGATGATCGAACGTTATTATGGGGTGGATCTCCGTTCGATTTCCGCCGCAGAAGATTATTGATCTGGTTCGTCGTTGGCAAGAATGTGTGATCCGCTTGGATGAGATGCTTTATGAGGATGCCCGTAAGGAATTCTCCTTGACTTCTATGATCGGTTTCGGTGTGGATGGTTCCAACAAGGAAAAACAACAGGATTTCGAGGGTGTTCGAGGAGATTTCGTGAATAATCCGTTTGTTACCGCCGTGCAGGAACATATCGTGAATAAACGGGCGCTTGGGGATGAACTGATCGAGAGGTTGAAACCTTTAGTATAAAAGCTTATGAAACCATTATTTCAAGAACTGCCATTCCCGATAGATAGTCACATTCATTTCTATGTGGAGGATCTACCGCATTTTATAGTGCCTTGGCACTACCATCCGGCTATTGAGATAATGTATATCACAAAGTGGTACGGGTACTCGCTTTGTCGGGGATCATGTGGAAGGATATTTCGAGGGCGATGTTTGCATGATCGGCCCTCAACTGCCACATGAGTGGAGAAACGACCCTGTTTATTTCGATAAGAGTTCCGGCTTGCGGGCTACTTGTATTTGCTTGTTCTTCAAGCGTCAGATTTTTGAACCTAATTTAATCCGTCTTCCGGAGATGAATAATATCCGGGAATTGATAGAGCGTTCCCGTAGAGGGATTAAGTTTGTGGGTAAGTCCCGGAAGAAGATTGCCGAGCTGATCAGCCAATCCGCCAATGAGACGGGAGCGAGTAGGGTGATCAAATTGATTGCTTTACTGGAATTAATGGCGACTTCCGAAGAATATGAGATATTAGCCAGTACGGGGTTTACGGAAACGGTCAACTCGGACGATTTCGAGCGTTTCAATAAGGTCTATAAATATCTGGTGAAGAACTTCACGTCTCCAGTGAAGCTGGAGGAAGTCGCCGCTTTGGTAGGCTTGACTCCGACCGCTTTTTGTCGTTATTTCAAGAAACGGACCAAGAAGACTTTCGTGGAGTACTTGAATGACATGCGCATAGGACACGCGAAAAAACTATTGATAGAGGAAATCTGAAGATATCCACGATTAGCTCCGAGGCCGGATTCAATAATCTATCCAACTTCATCGGCCAATTTAAGAAAACCACGAATATGCTTCCATCCGAGTACCAGAAAAAATATAAGGAGCGCCTGGATGGAGAATAAGGGCAGGATTTCATAGTTGTTTGGAAAAATACTAAAATAAAGCCCAAGGTATTCGATCTATTTTTGCGATATAAGTTGTATCGTAAAATAGAATATCATGGAACATAAAAAGATTGTAATCCCATCCTTGTCATTTTTTCAAGATGAGCTAAAGGGGGAAGGTGTGGTAAAGAGCCGGAGAACTTTAGGCGAGCTTGCCGGAATTTTTGAGAATCAAGATGCTTATTCCCAATTACCATTAGATCAATTAGCATACGAAGTATATAGTTATTTACCGGAGCGGGAAGGCACTCCGGGAGGGCTTTATTTTGGTATTACTCAATTATATCCGGGAAAGGTGGGAGATGAGTATTTCATGACGAAAGGCCATTTTCATCAACAAGAGGATCGTTCGGAGTATTATTGGGGATTGGAAGGCGAAGGTATGTTGATTTTGATGGACCGAGAGCGGAATACGTGGGCGGAAAGGATGATGCCGGGTAGCCTGCATTATATACCGGGCGGTGTAGCGCACCGGGTAGCTAATACTGGAAATAGCGTCTTGTCATTTGCCGCATGCTGGCCTTCGGATGCCGGGCATAATTATGAAGAGATCGCGAATAAGGGCTTCTCGGCCCCGATTGGTAGAAAGTGAACGGTACCCCTAAATTGCGATAGCTTATGTATACGATAGCGATAGATTTAGGGGGGACGGTCGTAAAGATCGGACTATTGTCTGATGGTGAGATCGTAGACTGTGTGAGATTACCTTCCCGTCTGGCTCTGGGATTAGCTCGAACTTACCTAAGATAAAGGAGGCGATCGATCGGTTGTTGGCCGCTTGGCGTATTGATGTGGCGGCGCCGTTGTATCGGCCTGGCTTTTCCCGGGCTGGTAGATCCAATTCATAACCGGGTAATCTCTACGAATGAGAAGTATGATGATGCCTGTTCGATCGGTCTGGATAAATGGGCATGGGAGAATTGGGAAGTTCCTTTCTGCATGGATAATGACGCTCGTTTGGCCGTAGCCGGAGAATGGGTGGCAGGGTGCGGCCCGGGGGAAAAGAACAATGTAGTCATGATGACAATCGGAACCGGTATCGGTACGGGAGTCGTGATCGATGGACGGCTTCTGTATGGACAGCATTTTCAAGCGGGTTCTTTGGGTGGGCATTTTGTGCTGGATTATAAGGGCCGTCGGTGTTCATGCAGGGAATAACGGCTGTGTAGAAGCTCTGTCTTCCTCTTTCTTCTTACCGACCATTGTCAGGGGAGCATGCCCTTTATCGGAATCGTTTTTAAACGAGATGCGGATGTCTATGATTTCAAGCGCATTTTTTAGGTTAGCGCAGGAGGGGAGGGATGAAGATGCTTTATTAATTAGGAATGAATGTATGGATATCTGGGCGTCGGCGATAATAACCTATATACATGCTTATGATCCGGAAGTCGTGATTCTAGGTGGAGGGATTTTAAAAAAGCCAAGAGGTGATTATCCCTTATATCAGCAAACGAGTGGATGAGTTGGCTTGGTGTCCTTCCGGGAAAGTCCCGATTGTCCCGGCAATCTTGGGCGATGACGCCGCTTTTTATTCGGCTTGGAGTATTTCATGGTAAAACAACAGCAAAATGAACGGATTTGTATTTGATAAACGGAATTGATATAACACCGGTTCAATCGCCTATGGGGTTTACCTATGGGGCGGGTGTATTTTTGGTCCGGAGGTCGAGATTCGCCGGCTGGAAGATATACGGGCTAGTTTGCGTGATCCTCAATGCAAGGGACCGGAGCAGGTTTACTCGATCGCTATGGATGTCGGCAAAGAAGAACATCGTGCGTTGCTGAATAAGTTACATTTGTTATTCGGGGTAGTGACATATAGCGCTGGTAAATTGGGGCAGGAGCCAGTCAGAAGTCAAGGGCATATTCATAAGATATCTCCTTATAGCGGTTGGTCTACGCCGGAAATCTATGAGATTTGGTCGGGAGAGGCGATTATTTATATGCAGGAGTATGCGGAGGATCGGCCCGGTAGATGCTATGGGTACATGCCTTTCCGGGGGATGTAGTGATCGTTCCTCCCTATTGGGTACATGCGACGATTAGTGCGAATCCGAGATTGCCTTTGACTTTCGGGGCGTGGTGCGATAGAGATTATGGTTTTGTGTATGAGGGGGTTCGTAAACACAGGGGAATTGCTTGGTTTCCTGTATTTAATGGAAGCGATGAATTAGAATGGATCGCAAATTCGATGTACGATTCCTCTCATTTGATTTGTAAATCTCCTTCGGATTATATTTCTTTAGATATTCGGAAAGGGGTATCTATTTACAGACAATTCGAGGAAAATCCGGAGATTTTTTCTTATATGTGCCTAATCCGGCGTTGAAGGCGGAGGTATGGCGTGATTTCGAGCCTTGAGTTTATAGATGGATTAAATACACAAGAAAAAAACATGAAAAACACGAGCTATAGATATTGGATGATTTATGTAATAGCGATTGTCGCCGCTATGGGGAGGACTATTGTTTGGCTTTGATACCGGCGTGATTTCCGGGGCGATTCCTTTTTTCCAGAAAGATTTTGGTATAGACGATAGTATGGTGGGAGGTAGTTACTTCCTCCGGTTTGCTGGGAGCTATTCTGGGAGCGCTGTGTTGTGGTAAATTGACGGATCGCATAGGACGTAGGAAAGTCATTTTGACTTCGGCTGTTATTTTCGCTTTCGGTGCGTTAGGATCGGGTTGGGCTCCGGACATTTACCACTTGATTGCCGCCCGTTTATTCTTGGGAGTGGCTATCGGGATCTCTTCTTTGCCGTACCTCTTTATATTGCGGAAGTTTCCCCGGCGAAGTCACGGGGGGATGTTTGTCGCCATGTTCCAATTGATGATTACGATCGGGCTTCTGGTATCTTATCTTTCGGATTTGTATTTTTGCGGATGAGACGTCTGTTTCATGTTGGAGGCCAATGTTTTATGTGGGGGTGATTCCCGCTATTATTTTGTTCGTGGGTATGTTGCTGGTTCCACCATCTCCAAGGTGGTTGATGTCTGTTGGCCGGGAGGAAGAGAGCCTATCCGTCTTAAAGATGGTCGAGCATCCGGATTTGGTAAATGCCTCGTTTGAGCAGATGCGGAATGAGATGCGAAAAGAATGATGAGCGACAAGGATGTTTTAAGGATCTGGCCCAGCCTTGGTTACGGAATGCGTTAGTTATCGCTATCGGTATTATGTTTTTCCAGCAATTTGTAGGTATCAATACCGTGATTTATTATAGCCCCTAAAATCTTTTTTGATGGCCGGTTTCGATGGTGCGGTCTCTGCGATTGGGGCCTCTGTCGGGGTAGGTGTTGTCAATTTATTATTATTCACGTTGTTGTCTGTCTACTTTGTAGATCGGCTGGGAAGGCGTAAACTTTATTTTCTGGGGTTGAGCGGTATCGTGATTTCCTTGTTGCTACTCGCTACCTCTTTTATATTCGCCGCTCAATTAGGGGATTCTGGGAAATGGCTTTCCATCGTCCTTATTTTCTTATATGTGGGATTTTTTCGCTATCAGCATCGGGCCGTTAGGTTGGTTGATTGTGTCGGAAGTGTTTCCACAAAAAGCTAAGAGGGTTGGGGACTTCTCTCGGCTCGTTGTCCGTATGGTTTTTCAATGCGATCGTATCGTTTACTTTCTTCAAGATATTGAAGGTGTTTTCAATATCGGGAACCGAATTAACGATCAATGGCGAAAAGCCAAGGGAATCCGGCGGGAGCGTTCTTATTTTATGCGTTCATTGGAATTGTGGCGATTATTTGGGGATATTTCTATGTACCGGAAACGAAAAAGGAGTTTCATTGGAGAAGATCGAGGCTTTTTGGAGAAAAGGAGGACACCCGAAAAGATAAAATAATATAATATGGATAGAAGAGTATTTATTAGACAAACAGCAGTTGCGGCATTAGGCGGCTTAGTGGCTTTTGATTTATCAAAGGCATCAGCTAAAAGTGAAATGGCTTTTTGCCGGGAAAGGAGAAATCTCGCCCCGGGCAATCACCATGTGGGATTTTTCTTGGTTGAGAGGCAGTTGGCCCGGAACCGGTTATGAGGACTGGACCAAGTATTGGACGAGCTCTCGGAACGGGGGTATAATGCGATACGTATTGATGCTTATCCTCATTTAATAGCGGAGAATCCAATGAAGAAATGGTTACTTAAAGAAGTTTGGAATCAGCAAGATTGGGGAAGTCCGGATATGAATGAGGTACAAGTTCAACCGAATTTGAACTTGTTCTTGTCGAAATGTAAGGAGCGGGATATTAAGGTCGGGCTTTCTTCTTGGTATCGTCTCGATGTGGATGAGGTTTGCCTGAAATTGGATACACCGGAGAAATTGGCGGATTGCTGGCTGACAACCCTTCGTTCGATCGAGGAGGATGGGTTATTGGATACGATCCTTTATGTGGATCTTTGCAATGAGTGGCCCGGTGATTCGTGGGCTCCTTTTTTCGCTAAAACCTATCCGAATGTCGGTTGGGGGAATTGGTATAAGGAGGAATCCTTTACGATGGATGAAAACCTCGTTGGAGAAGATGCGACAAGCATATCCGGATATGCCATTCTTATATTCTTTTGATCATGGGGATGTCAAGAAATATGAAGAGGTGGATTGCTCTTTTCTTGATTTGTATGAGCATCATATTTGGATGGCCCAACAGAATGGTGGAGAATTTTATAAGTTGGTGGGATATGGCTACAATCGTTTTTCACCGGATGATTATAAGAATGGTGAAAAACGCGAACGGGTTTATCGGGAAAGACCTGAATATTGGCAGAAATTGTTGACTGATAAGATCGAGAGCTTATGGCTTCCGTGGCCCGGAAGAATCGCCGTCCTCTCGTTACGACAGAATGTTGGGGATTGGTGGATTATAAGGATTGGCCTTTATTGAAATGGGATTGGATAAAGGATCTTTGCGAGTTAGAGCTATTACGGCTGCCCGTACGGGTATGTGGGTCGGTGTAGCGACCAGTAATTTTTGCGGACCTCAGTTTGTTGGGATGTGGCGGGATGTGGAATGGCATAAACGATTGACTTCTATTATCCGTTCTTCTCCGATTGATGCGTCTCTCATGAAGAATAATGAGGTAGCGGCCAAATTGTTGAAACGGCTTTAATCTTGGGATGGTATGTATTACGATCATTCTTATATTTTGATAAGATTCTAAAAGCAGGAGGTAAATTTCTATAAAGTTTATGTCTTTAATAATTGTAACTTGCCTTCGTGAAAGAGTTAAATAAATCGGATGTCATGAAAAGAATAATTTTAATTATGTGTTGTTTCCTATCTGTATTCGCTTGGGCCGATGATGGGAGGACAACGATCTCATTAAATGGGGAATGGGATTTCGATCAAACGGAACTGACTTTTCCTCCACGGAAATATACCCGTAAGATACCGGTTCCGGGATTGGTGCATTTAGAGGCCTAAAATTCTCAATACGAGAAATTCTTTAAGAAACCTGACGGCGTGGAGCTGGTGGAACAGTTTAATTTCTTAGAGATTATACGCCGATGTATAATTGGTATAAGCGGAAAGTATTTATCGATGAGAAATTTAAGGATGAGCAATTATTCCTTACGATAAAAAGAAAAGCCAATATGTTACACGAGTCTTCGTGAATGGGCATGAAGTGGGGGCTTCTATGGAATGCTATACTCCAATGGATTTTAATATTACGAGTGCCGTAAAATATGGCTCGGACAATGAGATATTGATTCAGGTGGGCGACCGGGCGTGGTTGCCTAGCGAGGCCGCCGGCGGAACGGATAAGGAGAAAGTCCATTACCTACCCGGAATCTGGGATGACGTGTTCATTACGGCTACTGGTAAGATGCGGGTCGATAAAGTTTTATTCCTGCCTTCTCTGGCTAAAGGATTGGTGACAGTTAAGACCTTGGTGAGAAGTTTGTATCCACCCCAAATGTTGTATGGGGATAAAATGAAGGATTCTTGTAAGATTGAGTACTGTGTCAAGGAGAAGACTACAGGGAGGATAGTAGGAAAGAAAATGATTGAAGGTGAGGCTAAGCGGGATAATAGGGACTTATTTCGAAACGAGTATCTCTTTGGATAATCCGAAGGCTTGGACTCCTGATTCCCCTTTCTTGTACGAAGGTGAGGTCTCGGTGTATGACCAAGATGAGCTTGTAGATCGTTATTCCGTGAACTTCGGTATGCGTGATTTTTCGAGAAAAGGTAAATTCTTTTACGCTTAATGGGGATAAATTCTACTTACGAGGTTCCAATATTACGCTTCAACGTTTCTTTGAGGACCCGGATTGTCAAGCGTTGGCTTGGGATCGGGAATGGGTGAAGAAACTGATGGTAGACCTGCCAAAGTCAATCGATTGGAACGCTATGCGAATATGTGTAGGAATTGTACCTGACTTCTGGTATGACCTTTTGCGACGAGTATGGTATCGTATTACAGAATGAGTGGCTATATTGGCAAAATCATGGATGGGATGAACAGGTACGTAAGGAGTATACGAATTGGGTATGGAGCGATGGCAATCATCCCAGTATCGTGATCTGGGATGCGATCAATGAGAATTGGGACAGTTATATAGGAAATACGCTGATTCCCCGAACTAAAGGAATTAGACCCGACCCGATCTGGGATGCCGGTTACATGACATCAGATCAGATGGGGACGAACGATGAGATGGATGAACCACACCCTTATCGTGCGCTTACGTTGATGCATTCCAGCGAACTGAACGACTACTTCAAAAACAATCCCTATAACTTAGGTGCATTGCATGAGAATTGGGTAGGTTTCTCTTCTATACTAGATGCGGGCGTTCCTCAGTTGGTGAATGAGTACGGATGGATTTGGTTATGGCGTGATGGACGGCCCTCGAAATTGACACTTAACAATTACAATTACTATCTTGGCGAGAATGCCACTCCGGAACAATGTCGTGAATTGCAGGCATATTGGTTGGAACTTGAGACGGAATGGCTGCGTACAGGAACGTTCGGTAGGCGGAATCTTGGCTTTTTGTCATTTGACCAATAATTATGGTTTCACGGGAGATTGGTTTCATCAATGATATCAAGGATTTGGAACCTTCACCGGCTTTCCGCTGGTTCAAGCATTGTTTCGCCCCCTCGGCAGTCTTTATCGATTTAGCGGATCGTCGTTATACCAAACATCTCGAGCCCTTGAAACCGGGTAGTGATTTAGTATTCAACTTTGGTAGGGGTGAACGACTTGAATAAGGAGTCGTCTGGAAAAGTTCTCTTGAAACTACTAGACGAGAAAGGAACTTATTATTTCGACACAAGAAGAGTCTATTGTGATTGAACCTTTTTGGCAAGCGGCTTCAACCTTGCCTTCTGAAATTGCCCTCAAAATCAGGAGGCTATCTTCTGATAGCCGAGTATCATGAGAAGGGGAGGGCGAAACCAGTACTTAGTCGCCGTTATCTAAAAGTAGGCGATGCGGTAACCTCTTTCAAGGATTACTTTGAGTATACATTAAATTAGTTAGGTTAGCTTTTTATATCCAATTTCTACGGCGGCACTCCTCGTGAGTGCTGTCGAGGGGAATGCTACCCCTTTTTGAAAATACTCAGAGTCCGACTAACCAAAAAAGTAATGTTAGGAATATTGTTTAAACCTTTAAATTCGAATAGTTTATGAAAAAAAAAGTAAGGGATCAGCGATGGCGTTGGATATGTGTCGGGTCATTATTGCTCGCTTCCTTAAATGGCAATCTGGAGGCAAGCGGCCTTTCCCATCCTAATGTAAATCCGGTGGAAGTTTCTCAAGCGACAAGAAAATTGCGAGGAACGATCTTGGATACAAATGGAACTCCGGTTATCGGTGCGAGTATTTCCGTAAAAAGGAACTACTACCGGTACGATCTCTGACATGAATGGCGTATTTACGCTAGATGTGAAAATGGCGATGTATTAGAAATCTCGTTTATAGGCTATCTCTCCCATACGGTTAAGGCTCGGTACGCAGACTGATTTACAGATTGTCTTGAAAGAGGACACGCAAGCCTTGGGTGAGGTGGTAGTGGTTGGTTATGGCGTTCAGAAGAAGAGCGTGATGACAGCGGCCATCAGTCGTGTCACCTCCGATGATTTGGAGAAGCTGACGCCGAGCCGGGTAGAGGATGTTACGAAAAGTCTCGGGAGTAAGCATTATGCAGAATTCCGGACAACCGGGAGCCGAGTCGAGAGTCCGTATCCGTGGTACAGGAACTATCAATGATAGTAACCCTTTGTATATTGTGGACGGAATGCCACTTGAAGGAGGTGTCGATTATCTGAATCCGCAGGATATACAATCTATCGAGGTCTTAAAAGATGCCGCTTCAGCCGCTATCTACGGTTCACGTGCGGCTAATGGTGTTATTCTGGTTACGACAAAGAGCGGGAAAAAAGGAAAAGCGGTTGTCAATTATGATTTCTCTATCGGTTGGCAAAATCCTTGGCGAAAAATGTCGGTCTTGAATGCCACCGAATATGAGACAATAATGAATGAGGCTTACGTGAATGCCGGGATGGACCCTATTTACGATGATCCTTCGAAAGCAGGTGTAGGGACGAACTGGCAGAATGAGATTTATAACGAGAATGCCCCGATCATGAATCATCAAGCGAGCATCAGTGGGGGTGGTGATAAGGGAAGCTATTTCTTTTGGTTATTTAGATCAAGAAGGAATTGTTGGAGGAAAAGATAAGTCGGATTATAAACGATATAGCTTACGTTTCAACAATACCTATAATGTGTTTGAGAATAAGGCGAATAAATTTTTTTCCGTAAGTTTCAAAGGTCGGTACGAACCTAGGATATACACGGATCATATCCAAAGGTATTTCGGAGAATGACAACTTCTCCGGCCCGTTAGCAAGTGCGGTGATGACTCCACCGAACGAATCGGTCTATCTGGAGAATCCTTCGGCGGAAGATCTCGCTTATTACGAGAAAAATATCCCGGCTATGTCAAGGATGATGAAGGCCGCATCTATAACGTGATCGAGAATCAAGAGATCGTGAATCCGGTCGCTATGATGCAGACCTTAAACAATAACAAGGACTGGGATAAATTTGTAGGTTCTGTTTGGGGTGAATTGGAAGTATTCGAGAATCTTACGTTTAAGACCTCTCTCTCCACGGATATGGCTTTTTGGGGCGAAAGGAATTGGTTCCCAGTTAGCTATTTTGTGTTATATGGTCAAGACTGAGAAATCGAGGGTGGAGCAAACGATGAATCGTGGCATGAAGCTTCTTTGGGAGAATACGTTGAGTTATAAACGTTCGATCGATAAACATAATTTCGCCGTTTTACTGGGAACCTCTATGGAACGGTATGATAGTAAAAGGTAAAGGGAACAGCCTTGAATTTACGAGCGGAAGATGATCATAAAAGCATGGATCGATTTTACCAATAGTGCCTCCCCGGCGATCAGCATTCGGAAGGTGGTGCGACAGAGCATCCGGATGGCGTCCGTTTTCGGACGATTAAAACTATAATTATGACGAAAGGTATATGCTTGAGTTAACCCCTTCGTCGGGACGGTTCCTCTAACTTCGGCCGGAATAATCAATATGCTTATTTCCCTTCCGTCTCCGCAGGCTGGACGTTGACTAACGAGCCTTTCATGGAAAATAAACCGGGATGGTTCGATTTCTTAAAAAGTACGCGGAAGCTGGGGCCAAAACGGAAATGAGAAAATCGGGGTCGTTTGGATATACTACGACGATGACCGGAGGAAATAACTATAGTTTCGGGGGCAGGCTCGAACGGTGTCATCCATAGCGGAACAAAACCTACTTCTTTGGCCAATCCTGATTTGCGCTGGGAAACTTCGAGCAATTGGACTTTGATTTGATTCCCGCTTCTTTAATAACTCCCTTTCTTTTAGTTTTGATTGGTTCAAGAAAGATACAAAAAGACATGTTGATGGAGCGTCCGATACCCCTATATGTGGGGAAGTGGCTCGCCTTTGTCGAATGTCGGGACATTGACCAACCAAGGTATCGAGCTTGAAGTCGGTTATAAATTAAGTGTAGATAAAGTGAATCTATCTTTCTTGGCGAATGCTTCTTATGTGAAGAATGAGATCAAGAATCTGGGAAATCAAACAGGATATATCGATAAGGAGAGTTTACCGACTTTAGGTACGGTATCAAGGAACCAAAATGGTTATCCGATCGGTTATTTCTTCGGATATAAGGCGATTGGGGTTTTCCAGACACAAGAGGAGAGATCGATAACTATATCAGTCCTGCTACCGGTAAGCCTATACAACCGAATGCGGTACCCGGTGATACAGCAATACGTAATG